>SXGR01438934.1_pt1 | contig 38619 bp, 35 predicted proteins | sample 3174711 | NCBI WGS metagenome assembly SXGR01 (sample SAMN11356860, study PRJNA531348) | freshwater metagenome | isolation source: freshwater sample F1-60 | place: China: Fuxian Lake, Yuxi | collected 2017-12-25
GCCAGCGAGTGGTGATCCGTCCACTCGCTGGCGCTCGCGGCTACCGAAAAATCCAGAGTTATAAGGACGTTGGGATTACCCGCTCCTCGGTCCGCGCAAGCCCGCGCAACGAGGAGCGAGAGGGTGCGCCCGCTCGGTCGGTGGCGTCCACGCACCCACCGGTGAGTCGTTCGGCGCAGCGGCTTCCGCCGCCGCTCCACCCTACTTTATCCCGCCCTGATGCCTCTCCACCCACGCCGCATACTCTTTTCGCGGCACAAACCGCAGCGACGCGCTGTTGATGCAGTAGCGCAACCCGCCCTGCCCGCGCGGCCCGTCGGGGAACACGTGACCCAAATGCGCACCGTCGACGTTGCAGTGCGATTCCACCCGACGCATCCCGTAGCTCGTGTCGACGGTCTCGCCCACCCACACTTGCTCGATCGGCTTGGTGAAACTCGGCCAACCCGTGCCGCTCTCAAACTTATCCCGTGAGTCGAACAGCGGCGTGTTGCTGCACACGGAAAAATAAACCCCGTCCTCGTGGTGATCCCAATACTCGTTTTGAAACGGCGGCTCCGTGCCCTGCTGCCGTGCGACGCGAAACTGCATCGGCGTCAACCGCGCCTTCCACTCAGCGTCCGTCCGCTGCACCGCCGTCTTGCTCATATCGATCACGACATTCGAGGGCAGGCCGCACGCAGACCGTTCCCCGGGCGCGCACGCGAGCGCATCTTTCGCCGCGTTGGGGCTGTCCGTTGCATTTGACTTGGCGGGAGCGGGAGTGGATGTGTTCATTTTCATATCGGCAGCGACGCCGGCCGCGACGGCCAACGCCAAGAGCGAGCAGATCAGACGTGAAATCATAGTCCGGTTATGAGCAACCACGCTGAATAATTATTCCAACCTTTTGCTGCGGCATTTTGCTGCGGCCGACATGTCGTCAACCCGCGGGCACAAAAAAGCCCGCCAAGCGGCGGGCTTGAATGTTAGGCCATGGCCAACGGCCACAACGGGGCCGTGATCCCTCAGTATTTCGCCGTCAGCGAGAACACGGCTCGTCCCGGCATTCCGCGCTGTTGGTTCGCGGGGAAATATTCGATGTCACCCATGTTCTGCCAGTTAAGCGCGGCATTCATCGGACGTTTCTCCCAATTCCACTCATAGCCCACCGCCGCGTTCCACAGCGTCTCGGCCGGTAGGTAGAGCTTGGGATTATTGGTGCGCTGCGCCTTCTTGCCGGTGTGGTTGAATCCCGCTCCCACCCAGACGCCCTTTAGCGCGTCGTTCTTAAATGAATAGCGCGTCCAAAGATTAAAGAGCGCCTTCACGGTCGCCTCAGGGTGAGCACCGAGGAAAACCTCCACCCCCTTCGGCACCTGCTTCACGCGAATGTCATTCATCGCACCGCTGGCATAGATCTGCCAGTTGTCCATCGGCGACCAGGTGATCTCGGCCTCGATTCCGTTGCTGCGATCCAGCGTCCCTTGCTGGCTGTTCGTAACCGTCACGCCCGTCGCACTGAAGGAATTGAACCGCAAGATTCGGTCCTTCTGATCGATTTGGAAGACAGCGAGCGTCGTGGACACCCGGCCGTTGAACAAATCCGCCTTCACGCCGAACTCGTAGCCCTTCGACGTGGTCGGAGCCGCGGCTCCGGTTGGGACGTTCTCTTTCGTCAATGCCGCCGCATTGAGCACAAACGATTCGCTGTAGGAACCGTAGAACATCACGTCGCGCGTCGCTTTCCATCCGAGCCCGAGCTGCGGCGTGGTCTTCTTGTTTTCCACCTTCGCCAAGCTCGAAGCCGGAGCCAGGTAGTTGTCCGTCGAACCACTGGCGGCGCTGCGACGTGCCCCCAGCACGGCATTGAGACGGTCCTCCAGCAGGCTGAAGTTGAATACGCCGTAAGCCGCCTTGTTCCGCGTCACCGAGAGATTATTTGTGGAGAAGGGCAACGTCACGGGATCAAAGTCAGTCGTGTAGTCCCAGGTGGCGGAGTTCTTCATGTCCCAAACGGGGAAGAACTGCGCCGTGGCCGATTGCCGCAAGCGGCCGAAACCGCGCGATTCATTATAGAGCGCACCGAACAGCGGTTTCACCTTGATACCGTTCAGCACAAGATTTCCGGCCAATTCTACCTGTGAAGACTTGCTCTGGCCAAACGACTCCTGGAGCCGTTTGCGGCGGCCGAGCTGCGCAGCCGGCGCATTGAGCGCGAGATTGATGTTATTGAGCAAATCCGCCGCATAGGCGCGGCCCGCGATCAAATAATTCGCCGATGAAATCGGCAGGGTCGCCCCAGCCGGATAGTAGCTGGGTGGCACAGTGATGCTCACCGCACCGAGGCCGGTGAGTTTTTGCGCAACCCGATTTTTGCTCCAATTGAAATTCGTACGCGTCGTCCAAGTATCCGTGATCTTGGCCGTCAGTTCGGCATTAATGGTCTCGTAATCCGTGAACCGATGGTCGTTGTTCGAAACATAGTTAAACGAGCGGGGCAGCGGGTAGTAACTCAGAAACCCGGGATCGCTGTTGTCGAGCGCGTTGATCAAAACGCCCGTGGCGCTCAGGATTCCGCTGGCGGGCGGCAGCGCGACCACTTCCGTGTTCGGCTTGATGTGCGCCTGAGGCGGCGTCTCCCGGCGGGAGAACCACTGGTAATCTACCGTCAGTGCGACTCGGTCTGAGATGCGCCACGTCACCACCGGAGCTAGGACGGTCGTGCCCTGCTTGCCGGGTGTGATAAACTCGAAACCGTTTTCATAGGCGCCGTTGAAGCGAAACAGTAATTTCTTATCAACCAGCGGTTGGTTAACATCGAGCGTCGTGCGCCAAAAACTCTGCGTGCCCACTTGTGCATTGACTGTGGTCGACGCTTTAGCTCCGGGCCGCTTCGTCATGTAGTTCACCGTACCGCCCGGCGCCACCTGTCCGTAAAGCAGGGACGACGGACCTTTCACGACCTCGACGCGCTCGACCGTCAACGTGTCGATGTAGCCTTCGCCCACGAAACCGTTGTGCTGTGGAGCCTGGTCAAAGCCGCGGATCGTGTAGACCGCGTTGCCGGCGTTAAACTCGCGTCCCGCGCTCGTAACGCTCGGAGCATACTGCACCACATCGAACAGGTCACGTGCACCCACATCGGTGATGAATTGCTGCGTAAAAGCGCTGATCGAGAAAGGCAGGTCCTTGATCGGCGTATCGATCCGGGTGGCCGATACAGAATTGCCGGCACGGTAGCCTTTATCGGCCGACGTGGTCACCTGAAACGTCGACAAGACAATCCTTTCTTCGGTGGCTGCCGCAGCGGGTGCGGCGGCTGGATTTTGAGCGCGCAATCCGACTGCAGCGCACGCGAGCACCGCGCAGCTGACGCGAACAAAAACAGTTCGTGCCGAAGCAACGACCCGGATGGTAGGGGAGGTTTTGGTCATTGGAAAAGGTCTCTCGGCAAACGGGCCGAACGGTCAAGGCGGCCCACCGCATCTGTGATCGTTAGTATCAACGCCTCGCTGACAAGCGAAATTCCCCGCCATTTCTCCACCCGACCTACTCCGCCCGCATCTTTGTCATTCCATCCGTAAACTCCGCCTGCAACACCTGTCCGGGCTCCACTTCCGCCGACCGACCGACCGGCTTCCCGGCCTCGTCGCGCAGGATCACAAAACCACGATTCAACACCGAAGCCGGACTCGCCGCCTGCAACCGCTTCCACAGGGAGAGCAGTCGATGCGATTCCGTCTGCACACGAAATTCCGGCGAAACCCGCGCCAACGCCGCCCGTACCTCACCCAGCTGTTGCCGCCGCACCTGTACCGACGTGCGCAACGCCGCCCCCAGCCGGTTCGAAATATCATCAAGTCGCAAAAACCCTTGTTCGATTTGCGCCTCCGGTGACAACAACCTCAACCGCGACCGCGCGTGGTCCAGTCGCTCACCCGCCCGCGCCACCGCACCGTCGAGCCATGCCATCATCGCGTCGTCCGCCTGCGCCGCACGTTGCGCACACGCCACAAATTCACTCGAGATCAGCTCCGCCGCCGCGCTCGGTGTCTCCGCCCGCCGGTCCGCCGCAAAATCGCACAGCGTAAAATCAATTTCGTGCCCCACCGCCGAAATCACCGGCACCGTGCACGCCGCCACCGCCCGCACGAGCACCTCTTCGTTAAAGGCCCACAGATCCTCCAAACTTCCGCCGCCGCGCCCAATCACCATGACGTCAAAAATACCCAGCTCCTGCGCGAGGCCCACCATCGCGGCCATTTCCGCCGCCGCACCTTCACCCTGCACTTTCGCCGGCAACACCACCACCCGTCCGCGCCAACCGCGTCGCATCAAAATCCGCATAAAATCCTGCACCGCCGCTCCCGTCGGTGACGTAATAAAACCCACGCACGCGGGCATCGCGGGAATCGCCCGCTTCGTTTCCACCGCAAACAATCCCTCCGCCGCGAGTCGCGCCTTCAGCGCCTCAAATTCGCGCTGCAATTTCCCCACCCCATCCTCGATCACGAGGCGCACAATCAGCTGATACTGCCCACGCGCCTCGTAAACACTCACATCGCCATAGACGACGACCTGCGTGCCTTCGCGGAGCTTCACCGTCTGCCGCGCCGCATCGCCGCGAAACATCACCGCACTCAACTGCGCACCCGCATCTTTCAGAGAAAAATACACGTGCCCACTCGCCTGCGCCCGCACGTTCGTTGCCTCACCCCGCACCCATCCAGGGCGCAGCCCGCTTTCGAGCAGTGTCTTTACGCGCCGCGTAAACCCGCTCACCGACTCGATTTCCGCCCCCGCATCACCCGCGAACAAGGACTCGTCCCGCGTCTTCATGTCACGCGTCACCGACCGGCGGCGCCCCGGTCGACTTCTTTGCTCCATAGTGATTTTGCAGCAAATGCGTGCCGACCGCCAGCATCGCGATCAGGAGCGCCGCCGTGAGCGCCATTTTACCGCGACCGTGATTCAACGCGTCCCCAAACAAAATGAAAGCGACATTGAGCGAACCCTGAATCGCGACCGAGACGCAGAGATAACGCACGAACGGCACGTCCGCGAGACCGAGCAAATAGTTCTGCACGAAAAACGGGACCACCGGTGTCACCCGGATCAAAACGATCAAATCGGTGACATCGCCCGTCTCGACCGTCGGCAACGTATAGCCAAACCGCGCCAAGAGCCGCGCGCACAGCGGACGCAACCAGCGCCGCGCGAGCCAATACGTCAGGGTCAGATTGAAGGTGATCGCGGCCAGACCCAACATCGTGACGACGGGCAAGCCCAACCGCTCGCCGAAAACCGGACCTGCCGCCAACGCAAAGGGACTGTTCGGCACGCCCAGCCCCGGCAGCACCGCCATCGCACTGAAAAACACGACCGGCCCCGCGGCTGAAATCCGCCCCACCAACGCCGTCTTGAGCTGCAGCGCCGCATCGAGGGCCACCCGCCAGCCCACGAAATACACGACCGCCAAACCAATCGCCCCACACAGCAATGCACCCACCGCCAATTGCTTGAGCGGCAGCTTTTTTTTCTCCCCGAAAACTTCGGACGACGACATTCCACCAGCCTGCCCACCCGCCCGCGACACCGTCAAGCGCTCCGCCAAGCTTGCCCGCCTTGAGCCCCGCCGATCTCATCCCGCTCTCATGACGCGCCCCGCCGCCGCCTCCGCCCCCGTGCCCACGTCGGGCCTGCTCCCGGCGATCGGCGTCTTCGGACTCGCGTGTCTCGCCGTCATCACCTTCGCGAGCCCCGGCGCCACACGGATGTTCGCCTGGCCTTGGTCGCTCGGCTACGCCGGCGCCCTGCTCGCCCCAGTGCTCGTCCTGCTCCTTCACGCCTTCGCCGCGCAACGCCGCCTCGTCCTCCCGTCCCGTCCGTGGTGCTTCGGCGCACTCGCCTCCGCGTGCGCCGTGTTGGTTTCAGCGCTCGCCAGCCCTTATCGCGGCTCAAGCCTGCTCTGGTCCGCCCCTTTCCTCGCCGCCGTCGCCGTTTTCTTCGTCGTCCATCACGCCCGCCACCACGACCTCGTCCGGCCCGCTCGCCTCGATCTTCTCGTCGGCCTCTTTTTTGCCGCCACCATGCTCGTGAGCCTCGCACTCTGGTTACCCACGCTGCCCGAACGCTCTCCTGAGCTCATCGCCGCCGCGCGCAACCCGTTTCCGCTCGGCCATACCAACTACACCGCCGGCCTCGCCCTCCTCGCCTTGCCGTGGTTCGGCGTCCTCGCCGCGCGCGCCCGCGGCCTCCCTCGTACTAGCTGGTCGTCCGCTCTCGTTGTCACCCTCGTCCTGCTGGTCAGCAGTGGCAGCCGTGCCGCCGTGCCCGCCCTCGCCGTCCTCGGACTCGTCGCGCTCCTCGTCGCGCCCCTCCCACGCCGAAAAAAAATCGTCCTGCTCCTCGCCCTGCCCCTCGTCGCGTTCGCGTTCGCCGTCGCCCACCCGCGCACGCGCGCGATGTTCGCCCCCACCGACCCCGCCGCCGCGCCCAATCTCAGCAACATCCAACGCTCGGCCATGCTCACCTCCGCCGCCCGCATGGGTCAGGACCGCCCGTGGTTCGGCTGGGGCCCCGGTACCACCCCGCTCGCGTATCCACGTTACCGATTCGGCCTCGACGGTGGCGCCGAGAACGTCCTCCAACTGCACTGCACGCCCGCCCAACTCTGGGCCGAATTCGGGGCCGCTGGACTCGCCTGCGCCCTCGCCTTCACCACCCTCGCACTCCGCGCCTTTGTTCGCTCCCCGACGCCCTCCCCCGCGGCCCTCGCGCTCGTCGGCTACGCCGTCTTCTCGCTCGCCGACTGGCAACTCGACGTCCCCGTTTTCGCTTTCGCCGTCGCCCTCTGCCTCGCCCACCTCGCTCCACCCGCGCCGTCCTCGTCACTCAGCCCCCGCCTTATCGGTTTCTTCACTCTCGGAGCGCTCGCGGTCGTCGTGTTGCTCGGCCGCCCTGACCCCACGCCCGCCCTCAACATCCGCGCCCTCGCCCTCGCCCGCGCCAGTACGCCCGCCACCACCGCCGAGGCCATCGCCCTCCTCCGCGAATCCCTCGCCCTCAATCCCGACCAGGAAATCGCCCACTTCAACCTCGGCTGGCTGCTGCTCATCGCCGACCCCGCCGCCGCCGAACGCGCCTTCGACGACGCCCTCCATCTTGTTTCCGACAAAGGCGGCGTCTACTTCGGCCTCGGCCTCGCCCGCCTCAATCAAAACCGGCCCGCCGCCGCCGCCCGCGCCTTCGCCCTCGAATGCCTCAACGACCCCGCGTTTCTCTCGTCCCCCTGGTGGCGCGAACCCGCCGTCGCCGCCGTCCTCCCCAACACCCGCGCCGAGTTCGCCCACCTCGCCTCGCTCGCCGCGACCGCCCTGGAAAAACGTCCGCACTCCGCTTGGGCCGCCGCGCAACTCCCTCGCGTCGCCGCCCTCGCCCCCCGCCTCGGCGCACTCCCCGCCGGCCCCGAACGCTCCTACCGCCGCGAACGCACCGCCTACCCCGTCCTCGTCCGCAACCTCGACCTCCCCCCACCACTCGACCTCTACGACGTCCGCGAATTCCTCTCTCCGTCGCTCTCCGCTTCCCCCCTTCCCCTCAAATCCTGGCTCCCCAATTCCCTCCTTCTCGAACTCCTCGACGCCCCCACCGCCCCACCTGTGAGACATTAGCCCTTCGTCCTTGCTCCTTGGTCCTTCCTACCTCCTCTTCCCTTTGTCCCGCGCCACCTCCAACGCCGTCCGCGAAACCTTCGTCCCGCTCACGCTCCTCGCGGGCGACACCGCCCTCACCTTTGCCGGCCTCACCCTCGGTTACTGGGTCCGCTACGCCTCGCCCCTCGCCCCGTCCTCCGGCACCGGCCTTTTCATTTCCGTCCCCGATGCCACTTTCGGCCGCTACCTTCCGCTCCTCCTCGTCGGCGTCGCCCTCCTCGTCGCCGCCTTCGCGCAATTCGGCCTCTACGACACCCGCCTCCTCCTGCGCCGCTACCAGTCGCTCAACGCCATCCTCAAGGGCGCCGCCTTCTGGCTCCTCGCCTACCTCGGCTTTTCCCTCGTCCTCAACTTCGACCCGCCGATCTCGCGCCTCTTCGTCGTCATCGCGTTCGTCTGCGTCGTCGCCCTCCTTTTCCTCTGGCGCTCTCTCGCCTACGCCGTCGTCACCCACACCGCGCTCCTCGGCCACGTCCGCCGCCGCGCCCTCATTTTCGGTGCCAACGACCACGCCTCCGCCCTCGTCGCCGAACTCCAACGCGACCCCTCCCACCCCTACGCCTTCGCCGGCCTCATCACCCTGCCTCTCGCCGTCTCCCCGTCTCGCGCTTCCGCCCTCGCTCGCTCGCCCCCTGCTCCCTCAGCCGCCACCGACCTCCTCGCGCAACTCGCCGCCGCCCGCGCCGACATCCTCATCGTCGCCAGCCCCGACCTCCCCCCCGCCGAACTCGCGCGCATCGTCGAAACCTGCGAACGCGCCTACGTCGAGTGGAAGCTCGTCCCCGGCGCCTTCGACATCTTCCTGAGCGGCCTCCGCCTCCAGACCATCGGTCGCATCCCCGTCCTCGGTATCGAAGAACTCGCCATCCACCGCCTCCTCAACCGCGCTCTCAAACGCACCTTCGACCTCCTCGGAGCCATCATCGGCCTCCTCTCCTCCGCCCCCTGCGTCCTCGTCCTCGCCGCCCTCCTCAAACGCGAGTCGCCCCGCGGACCCGTCTTCTTCCGCCAGATCCGCATCGGCGCCGACCACCGCCCCTTCACCCTCTACAAACTCCGCAGTATGGCCCCCGACGCCGCCGCGACCGACGCCGCCCAGCAAAGCACCCCGCGCGACGACCCCCGCCTCCTCCGCCTCGGCGCCTTCATGCGCCGCTGGAACCTCGACGAACTCCCCCAATATTGGAACGTCCTCCGCGGCGACATGAGCCTCGTCGGCCCTCGCCCCGAACGCCCGCACCACGTCGATCACCTCGCGCACGCTATCCCCCACTATCAACCGCGCCACATCGTCAAACCCGGCATGACCGGCTGGGCCCAGGTCAACGGCCTGCGCGGCGACACCGACCTCGCCGCCCGCGCGCAACACGACATCTACTACATCGAAAACTGGTCCCTCTGGCTCGACGTCCAGATCATCCTCCTCACCTTAGCCCGCTGGCGCGGCACCAACGGCTACTGATTCAGCGATGCTCCGCGCTTCCGCCACCGCTCCCTGCGACCGCCGCCGGCTCATCGTCGGCACCACGCTCGCTACGCTCGTGTTTGCGAGCCGGGCTTGGTGGGCCCAGGTCTGGGGCTCCGCCCAGCCCTTCTGGGACGAATGGAATCCCGAAGCCGTCGGACTGTATCATCCGGGGATGGACGACACACTGCATTTTGGCGATCTGTTCCAAGCCCATAACGAACATCGCCTCTTGCTCACGTGCCTCGTCGATCTTGGGTTCGTTGTTCTCTACGGACGCTGGGCGCCGTAGGCCCAGATCATCCTCAATGCCGCGCTACATGCCACCACTGCCGTCACACTCGCCACCCTGTTCTGGCCCGCACTCACTGCCCGCACGCGCAGGGTTTTATCATCGAGATCGCGGTGATTTCCTCCGCGATCTGCGGCTGGCAAAATGCCCTGCTCGGCATCCCGTCTCAGGTCTATTTCTCCAATCTGCGATCCGGTCTTCCCCGGTCCATACCCCCATCCGCAAGTCGTTCCACAGGTCCTCGACGATCCCGTCCTCCGACCCGAGTTGCCGCTCGCTTTTTTCAATGACCATTCCGGATCCCATGGTGAACCGCCGCCCTGGATCACCGCGCACGGTCGCACGCTCTTTCTCGCCACACTGGCAGTATTCTTCACCGCGCTCGTCTGGCCGCCCCCACCCTCAGCACCCGCGTTTACTCGCGCCCTAACACCCACCGCACCGCGCGCGACAGTGGCCCCATCGGCCGCTCCGGTTGCAACGACGGCGGCAACACCCCACGCATCCGCGTATCCTCAAGCACCGCACGCACCGATTCCGGATTCGCATGCGGCACAAGCAACCGCGGCTGCCCCGCCCACACCGCCGGGTCCCCGCTCCGCTGAAACGCCACCGCCAGCTGCACCGGTGCCTCGCGGTCCCGCATCCGCGGCAAAATAATCCGCTGCATCGTTTCACTCGATAGTCCCGCCCACCCAATGAGCAAAAACAGCCCCCACGCCGCGCAGACCACGCTCGCCACCCGCGCCCCGCTCCCGCCTCCCGCGCCCCCCTCCGCCCGCGCCTCGCGCACCAGCACCACCGCGCACCATGCATTCGCCACCGGCAACAGCACCAAAAAATCCGCGTAACGCGACGGCACCGCCCCGGCAAATTCCCCGCTCGCCCCGCGCGACCACGCCATCGCCGCCGCCATCGACACGGCCCAGCCCCCGCACAGCACGACAAAATCTTCGCCCGCCGACGCGCGCCGTTTCCCCCGCACACGCGCCACCACGATCCACGCCAACGGCGCGTTCAAAACCAACGCCGCCCACGGTTGCCACGCCTGCGGCCAGGCCAGCGCCCGCAAAAACGTCTCCCCCCATTGGCCCGCCGACTGCGCCTGCAACGCCGCGTGCTCCCGCACCTCCGCGCGCAGCGCCCACGCCGCCACCAACAACCCCACGGCCGGCCAAACCTCACGCGATCTCGCCGCCGACCACCTCCTCCGCTCCACCGCGCGTAACCCCACCAGCCCAATCAACGCCACCGGCACCAGCGCCGCCCCACCCATCGCAAGCAGGCCCGCCCCGCCCGCCGCCAGCCCCGCCCACCGCTGCCAACCCGCCACGCCTTCCACGCCCAACCACCGCAGCGCCAAAATTGAAAATCCCAGAGAAAAATAAACCTGCGACTGAAATCCCCACAGCGCATTGTGCCACGCAAGCTGGGGCAGAAACGCCAGCGCCACCCCCACCGCAATCGGTGTATTTCCCTTCGCCCCCACCCCGCTTGCGCGCAGCACCATCGCCGCGAGTCCCGCCGCCGCCAACGCCCGCAGCCCTGCGCCCACCACCAATTGCACCAGCGGGTCCCACTGCCCGTTCACACTGAACAACCCCACATCGAGCGCCTTCGTCCAGAAAATCCGATGCTCATTGTGCGTCCGAAAGAAATCCACCGCGCGCCACGTCCCGTCGCGCCACGCCGGATAGAGCCCCCGCCCCTCCACATCCCACGCATCGGCCCACGGAATGTCCGTCCCCGCCACCGCCACCAGCGCGAGTTGCGCCGCCAACACCACGAGAAAAACCACCGCCGCCAGCCATGCTCCGCCCCTCTCTCTCCGTGTCTTTGTGTCTCCGTAGTTCATTCGAAATTTCTGGTTTCCCGCTCAGCCCTCAGCTCTCAACCCATTCTTCACACCGGCCTCACCTTCCGATGCCCGGTCTGCTTCACCCGCAGCAACGCGACCGCTTTCCAGATCCCAAACGCCACGCGGTATTTCAATTTCACGAGTCCCGCCCACCACGCACCGTGCGGCACAAAATGCTTCAGGTAAACCTCACGGTTCGCGTCGAAGATCGCCCGCGACATCACGGCAAACTCCTTCGCCACGCTCACGCCCTTCAGGTGCGTGATCGCCACGCGCCCGTCATACACAACGCGAAATCCGGCCTCGTTCACCCGGATGCACAGATCAAGATCATCCACATACATGAAAAAACGTTCGTCGAACACCGCCCCGTCCGCTGCCACCTCCGCCGCAAACAACCACCGCGCCCCCATCATAAACGCCCCGTTGATCGCCCCCACATCATACGTCTCCGCCTCGGGCAAAAACGTCAGATTGTAACCCGCCACCCAAGCACACCCCGGCCACTTCCCCGCCAACCCACTCGCCCGGCAAAACCCGTCCCACAAGGTCGGAATACTCCGCCGGCACGCCAGATCCATCGTCCCGTCCGCCGTCACCAGTTTCGGCGAGATCAACCCGATCGCCCGATCCGCTTCCAGCCGCGCCACGCAATGCTCCAGGGCCGCCGCAGTGCACACCGTATCCGGATTTAAAAACAGTACGAACGCTCCGCGCGTCCTCGCAAAACCTAGATTGTTCGCTCGCCCAAAACCCAGATTCGTCTCCGCAGCCACATAGTCTACCCACGGAAAATCCCGCCCCACCCTCTCGCCCACGTCGTCCCCTTCTCCGCGTCTCCCCCTCTCCCCCTCGCCCCCTCACTCCGTCTCTCCGGCTCCGCGCGCCGCCGCGCTCGCGGCCGCCGAATTATCCACCACGCACACCTCCACCGCCCCGCGCGTCCCATCCGCTCGCGCCAACTCCTGCGGAATCGAACCCAGACACGCCCCAATCTCGTCGCGCGATTGATACGCGACGATGATGATCGAGAGCAGCGGTTGACCCATGCCCACGATCCTTGCCCTTCCTTCCGCCTGCCTGCAACGCCCGAGAATTTTCCCCGCAGCCAACACCGATCTCGCGAATAAATTCCCGCCCAACTCAAAACCATCCGCCCAATCCGCGCTCTCCGCGCCCTCCGCGTTTCAACTTTCGTGTCCGTCCCCCAATTCCGAGTCCGACATTAAACGTTGAGCGTTCAGCGTTGCACGTTGAGCGTTCCCCCCCGCGCATCCGCGCTCCCTCGCCCTCATGCCCGCCACCGCCGCCGCACCTCCCCTCAGCGTCGTTCTCGTCTGCAAAAACCCCGGCCCCCGCCTCCACGCCGCCCTCGCGAGCGTCTGGGAACAACTCCACGTCCACCCCGAGATCATCGTCATCGACGGCGCATCCACCGACGGCTCGCGCGAATGGCTCACCGCCCAACGCGCCCGCCTCGCCTCACTCATCTCCGAGCCCGACGCCGGCCTCTATCACGCGATGAACAGGGGCGTCGCCCTCGCCACCGGCGAATGGCTGCTCTTCCTCGGGGCCGACGACCGTCTCGTCGGCGACATGGTGCTGAGCGAGTCGCTCAATTGGATGAACAAGACCGAAGCCGGCGTCGCCGTCGGCGAAATCGCCTACCATGACGGACGCATCTACAGGCTCCGCTCGGACGTGAATCCCTGCGCAAGAAATTTCGTCCACCATCAGGGCACGTTCTACCGCCGCTCGTTGTTCGCCGAAAACGACGCCTTCGACACCTCGCTCGCCGTCATGGCCGATTACGAATTTAACGTCCGCCTCTGGAAGAACCGCGTGCGCTTCAAACCCATCCCGCTCCGCATCGCCGCCTGCGGCACCGGCGGCGTAAGCGACGCCGGTCACTGGCCCGGCTACCGCGAAGAGATCACCGTACGCCACCGCTATTTCTCCTTCGGCCGTTGCCTCCTCTGGGACGCCCTCACCGTCGTCCGCTACGTCCGCAAGAAAATTGCTCGCAGCTTTCCCAGGCATTGACCCGACCAGCGCCCGATCCCGCCGCGCAGGTTGAAAAACTCGTCGCCAACCCGCAGCCAGCCGCCGCCGAACACCAGCCGCAGCGACAAGCTCCGCCCAAACTCCCGTCCGCTCCGCGCCGGTCGCCGCACGAAATCGAAGCCCGCGCGCCGCGCCGCGAGCTCGTCGCGCGCCGCCAACAACGCCCGCCCATACGGACCGTAAATCCTGCGCCGCAACCCCCGCGGCATCACGCCGTAGTCGAGCTGGCCCGACTGCCACCACCAGTCCCCGTGGATCGGCCGAAACCGCGCAAAGTGAAAGAGCACCAGCGGCTCGCCCTCCACCCGCAGCCCAACCTTCGCCGCGCCCGCACCGCCCGCCTCGGCCGCGATCTCCACCCCCGCCCAATTCCACGGCGCCAAATTTACCTCGCGATGTTCGAGCACCAGCAACGCTGCGCCCAGCCGCTCCGGCCACTCATCGAGGTATTTTTGATCCGCATACTTCCCCTCCTCCAGCCGGTCATAACACCACTCGAGGCAACGCCCGCGCCACTCGTCCAAACACGCCCGCCCCACGCCGTCGTTCTGAAAACTCAGCAACCCCACGTTAAATTTTCCGTGCCGTTCATAGCGCTTCAGCCACAGCGGAAACCGATGCGCCGTCACGAGCACGCTCGCCTTCGCCGCGTCCATCGCTTCGAAAATCCGCGCCGGACTCGCGAAAAAAAACATGTCCGCATCGACATAGGTGATCCGCTCGATCCCCGCCCGCATCCCGTGTTTCTCCAGCAACCACCGCGGCCAGCACGGCGACAGGGTGAAATAATATTCCACCCGCGTCCGGTTCGCCTTTGCCGCCGCCAGTTCCGCATCGCCCGCCTCCACCTCCGCCAACGGCACCACGCGCAACCACGTGCCGCCCACCTCCCGCAACACGTCCGCCGTAAATTCATCCAGCGCCAAAACCCACAACACAGAGTCCACATCACATTTCGCAAGCGACCGCCAAAACGCCAGCCCCTGCGCCAGAAACCCCCGGTCAAAATAGGTGCAGTAGTGATTCACGGCGCTCCGCTCGCACGGTGTCGCACAGCGAGCGGCCAGTCTTCGTCTAACGGCAGGGTTCCGTCGGAGGCCCAGAAATAGAGATTGTGCCGCGTCGGATAGACAGTTTCGAAGACCGTCACCCGCTGGAAATGGGGGGCAAGGAAGCGCTGCAAATCCGCCTTGTCGGTAAACTCGTATTCGTGGTGCACGAGGTGCTTTTGCCCGCCAGCCCCCGCCGTGATCGTGTATCCGCTCACCACTCCGCCCGGCCGGAGGCGCGCCTTGATCTCGCGCAACACCCCTTCGATTTCCGCCGAAGTAAAGTGCTCGATCGCCGCATCCCACACGATATTGTCGGGCGATCCCGTTGGCATGGCCGTCCGGATGTCGGCGAGTTCAAACCGAACGTTCGGGGCCGAATTCTTCCGCCGTGCCGTGTTGACCGCCGCGGGATCGAAATCGCACGCCACCACCTCGCGACACCGCAGACTGTAAAAATTGCGGGCATTGAACCCGTCGCCACAGGCCCGTTCCAGCATCGCGCCGCCCGGCTTCAACGCCAGTCCACCAAAGACCCCTCGTTCGACCCAGGGCGGGTTTCTCTCCCGCATCCATTGGTGCTGGAGGTCAATGTGATGGTCAAAATGCTCCGGCACCGACGGCAGCCCCCATTGCACGGACCGCAGCCGCCGGTGGGCCGACGACGCCCACCCGGCTGCGCACCACGCCTCCCGCTGAACGAGCGATTCGAGCCAAGGTTTCACCGGTTTCAGCAGGCGTTTGAGGAGAGCTTTCATGTATTCCCAATCCTCTTCGCACCGCCCTCCGCTTGTCGAGACGGAGTCCGGGGCACTCAGCCCGCGCTTCGCCATAGTCGGCGCCACACGAGACCCGGCAATGCCCCCGCCATCGCCCACCACAGACTCCGCCGGCTCGCACGCGCCATCGCATCGAACAATTCGCCGCCAAACTGCTGCCCGCCTATCTCCGCAACCATCAGCGCCTGGCCGTGCTGATCCGTAATCGTCGCAAACACCCACGCCAAGAGCACCCCCCGCCGATCCGGCCGCTCGATTCCGTCGTCTAACCTGCGCAAAAATCGCAAATTTAACCACCCTGGCGCCGGCGGCGCGAGCCGCCGATACCACTTCATCGCGTCACCTCCGAAATGGCGCGCCACGAGTTCGCGCCTCCCCCGTGGCGTGCGGCCGACCACGATTTCCGCCAGCCAATACGGTTCACACGCCATCAGCGCCAGCACGTCGGCCGCGCCGTCCTCGCCCTCGTATGCGTCGATCAGCCCCGGCTCAAATTCCACCACACCCAATCCCTTACGCCACACCGGCGACAGACTCCGATAAAGTCGAAGATCCGTGCCTTGAGTATCACACTTCAACCAATCGATCCGCCCGAGCCCTTGCGCGCGCAATGCCGTCTCCAGGGTCGTAGCCGCGCACGCCCGGGTTTCGATCACCTCAAAAAAATCGGCAAAGGCCCACTCCGCCAGCGCCGCGGTCCGCGGCGGCAGCGTGCTCGAACACTGGGGCGAACGCGTCAGGTGCAGCGTCGCCTGCCCGTCGGCCGGGCTTTCCGGCACCGCCAACCCCGGACAAAAAATCCACCGCTTGAACTCCCGCTGCGCCGCATTCCACGGCGCCGCTTCGCGCGCGTCCGGTTCGAAGCCCACACCCACCGCATACCGCGCAATCCGCCGCCACGCCGAATGCACCCCGCCCGCCGCGCCGACATCCACCAGCACCGGCGGAAACTCCCGCAATTCGGGCTCCGCGAAGATTCGGTCGACGAGGCTCATGCCCCACCTCCGGTTCCGGTTTTCGCTCCGCCGGCCGGCCGGCGCACCCACACGACATTATCCAAATAAAAATCCGGGTTCGCCGGCAGCAGCCACGCAAGCAACCCGCCAAGGACGTTGACCGGCGCGATCAGCATCACCTGGGCGAGGGCATTCAGCGACCGGTGGCGGCTCCGCACCACCTTGTGGACATACGCCGACGCCAGTTGCACCAGCGCGCGGCCGTCGGCGCAGGTCTTGCGCTCCGCGATCACCTCGAAGCCCGCACGTTCCAGCACGTGCCGCAACCCGAACGACGGGTAACGGCCGAAATCATACGGCTGCGAGTGCTCGTCCCACACGAAGGGCGTCGTCAGCAGCAGCACGCCGCCCGGCCGCAACACCCGCCGGATCTCCGCGAGAAATTCCGCCGGCTCAAAAATATGTTCCAGCACCTGCGAACACAGCGCTCCGTCAAAGCTCGCGTCGGCCAGCGGAAACTTGCCCGCGGAGTAGTACACGTCCGCCGCGCCGATCTCCCGCAACTCCAAGGTGTCGAGTTCGATCCCGACGTAGCGCGTGGCCCGCACAAACTCCCGGTAGGGCTTCCGGCCACAGCCCACGTCCAGCACCTCGCCCCCCAACTGGGCAAGAAACGGCTGCATCTCCTGCCAGAGTCCGCGCCGGGCGAAAAAAAACGGATTGATGAGCAGCCCCACCCAGCCGGGCGCGAACAGCTGTCGCCACCACCACCGCCGCCCTGGGCTTTGCGCTCGGCCACTCATGGTTCGACGCGGCGGAAATGCAGCGAACGAAACTCCAGCCCGACCGGCACCGCCACTTCGTCGCGGGATTCGCTCTCCAGCCGGTAGCGGCCCGCGAATTGCGCCAGAAATTCCGTCCGGTCAAAAAACCAGCAGGGATAGCTCGCCGCGTAGATCGAGCGCGGCACGTGCTGCACGGTCAGGCGCGTCTTTCCGTCGAGCGCAAATCCGGTGCGCTCCACGACAATCCACCGGGCGCCCGTCTCCAGCACGCTGGACAGTGTCGCGAGCGGAGACGGGAGGTAAGGCAACACGCCCGCAAGGAGCAGCACGTCCGGCGTGCCCTCATCACAGGCCTCGGTCACGGTCGTGTAAAACTCCAATTCGCCGTTCTGAAATTCCGCTCGGCCGGCCGCCGTAAACTTCGGTTGCTCGACGACCCGCCAACGCAACGCACCGACCTCCCCCAGCTGCGCCCGCACCTGAAAATAGAGGCTGCCCAGCGAGCCGCCGAAATCCAACACGGTCAGCCGGCCGTTCCCGGCGGCTTCCCGCAACCGTGACACCCCGGGCCACCAGGGCGCGGCAGCGTGAAACGCCACTCCGTCCCGTTCATAGGTCGCGCGCCCCTCCCGCACCTGCCGGGCCGCCGCCCGCACCCGGTGAAAAATCCGGTCCGAATCGTAACCCCGGGCGGCGGCCGCGGCCGCCGGCCAGTCGGCAAAATTGCCCACCCAGCGCACTCGAAAAAATCGCTCCACCAGCGGCGACAACACCGCCGCCGGCACCAGCCGCCGGACCACCCGGCGCCAGCGCCCCGCCCAGCTCCGCCCTGCCGGCCAGGCCGCCGTCGTCCACAGCCGCCGACACTCCGCGTGCTCGGCCGGCACCGGCCACACCGCCGGCACCGCCGGCGCCGCCCGCAACGGCGGATTCTCCCACTCGACCGCCTCCGCCGCATTCATCGCGCCCGCATCGAATCCGATGTGCTCGACCATCGACCACGGCGGCCGCACACACAGCCCGCCATGCTGGAAATGGTGATACACCCACCGCACCGCCCAGATATTTTTCCGGGTTTCCTCCCGCGCCATTTCCGGCAAATCCGCCCCATACGCGTCCGTTGCTGCCCCGTGCGCTTCCGTCGCCGCCATTTTCATCACCGCCGTCTCGTCCAGCATCCCGCGCCAGCTCCGCGCCCACGCGCCCCACACCCAGCACTCCGCCCGCGCATCGCCATACGGCGCTTCCCCCACGTCCGCCGGCATCACGCGCGGATGCGTCCACCCCGTCACACTCATCACGCGCTCGTCCGTCGCATAGTGCCGCAGCGCCGCGCACATCCACGCATAGGTCCCCGGCACGCACACCAGATCGTCCTCCCACACCACAAACGCCTCATGCTTCGCTGCGACTGCGGTCACGCCCGCGAGCACATTTTTTCCCAGGCCCAAATTCTCCGGGCGCTCCGTCAGCCGCACCTCGCACCAGTCCACCGCGCGCAACATCGCCCGTACCTCCGCCACCGCTGCCGCATCCGCCGCGCCTTTCGCGCCGTCGGCAAATGCGTACAGGAGCGGCACCGCATTCTCGCGCAGGCACGCCAACACGCGCGCGAGATGCACCGGACGCGCGTAGGCTAGCAACACGACTGGGATTGTTTCGTTCATCCGTCAGTACGGTCACCGCCGTGCATAGAGCAAATCGCGGTGCGTGCCGACATCAGTCAGCACCTCCACCATCCGATAACGCGGTTCCAGCACCGCCGCGATTCCCGCCTCGGCCCGCGCTTCCACGCAAATAAACCGCGGCGCATGCCGCGCAAAATCCAGCCCACGCAACACCGCCTCCTCCGCCCCTTCCACGTCGAGGCTCAGTAAATCAATTTCCCCGACGATCCCCGCTTCGTCGATCAGTGCCGACAACGTCCGCGCCGCCACGCGGATCGTGCGCGTCTCCGCCAGACCCTGCACAGCCCGGCCCGCCGCGACATGATCCGCCGTCGCCGCCCCGTCGCCCAACGCTCCCGCCACCGTCGACATCAAACCCGCCACGTGCAGTTCCACCGTCGCGCCAGCTACGTCTTGGGCCACGAGCGCCGACTCCGCGACGACGGAAGCGCGGCGGTTTTTCCGGCACTCCGCCGCCAACTCCGGCACCGGCTCGACCAGCAGCCCCGTCCAGCCGCGAATCTTTTCAAAATAGTAGGTGTTGCTCTGCCGCACCCCGTCATTCGCTCCCGCCTCGATAAACACGCCACCGTCGCGGTCGAGGTGCCGCTCCAATTTCCGGTCGATATCGTGGAGCGCCGGCCGCGAGTAGCGCTCCACGCCCAACGCCTCGCCCGCTCCCCGCCGCAGGCGCTTAAGCGATTGGCGTAGGCTGGAAGAAAAGTTCATGCGCGCCGGAGATAACTCCACCCACGCAACGGAATCAACAAAGCCCGCGTTTGCATCGCCGCCGTCGCCCGCACCGCCGGATGACAATACGACGCCAGCCACGCCGCCAGCCCGTAGGAAATCACCGTCGCCCACGCCGCGCCAAGCCCGCCCCAGCGCGGGATAAAAATAAAATTCAGCCCCACATTCGCCACGGCGCCCGCCGCCGTCGCCGCGAGATAAAACGTCTGCAGCCCTTCGTTCACCAGCCACTGCCCGCGCGCCACACCGAGAAATACAAACACGCTCGACCAGATGTGCACCGCCAGGATCGGTCCCGCCGCCGCAAACTCCGCACCATACGCCGTGCGCACGATCCAGGGCGCCGCCAGCGCGACCGGCACCGATAACGCATACGCCGCCGCCGCGCTCACGTCGTAGTATCGCTGCTGCTGCCGCGCATACTCCGACGCGTCCTGGCCTTTCACCCGTAACAGCGCCGGCAACACACTCGACGCCAGCGCCGTCGGCAGGAAATACCAGACCTCACTCAACCGCGCCGCCGCCGCATAGACCCCGACCTCCGCCGGTCCCGCGAGGTGCCGTAACATCACTTCGTCGATCTTCATGTAGACCACAATAGCGAGGCTCGCGAACATCAGCGGCCACGCCTCGGCCAGCAACCGTCGCACCGTGGCCCTCCGCGCCGCCACCACCGGCATCCGCAGTCCCGCCCGCCGCGCGACCGCAAAAAAACCCGCCGCCCCCGCCGCCATTTCGCCCACGAGGACCCACGCAAACGCCGTCAACGGCGCGTCGGTCGCGATCAGCCACAACCGCACGCCCGAGGCCACGGCGAGCGCGCCGAGTTGCGCTACCGCCGCCGCCTTCGCCCGCAGGTGCGCCTGCAGCCACAACTCCGGCAAAAACAGCGCCGGCTGCAGCAGCCCCAACGCCAGCACCGCCAGCAATCGCGCTTCCTCTCCCGTCCCGCCCCAGCCCGCCCACACCGCGATTCCGACCGACCCACCAGCCAACACCCCAGCCAACACCCGCGCCACGAAGCTGCTCGCCAGCAACTCCGCCGTCCGCTCCGGCGACTGCAACAGCTCGCGTTTCAAAATCGCGTCGAGCCCCAGCGCAGGCACGAAACCCAGCAGCGTCACGAGCGCCACGCCGTAACTCAGCGCCCCCAACCGCTCCGGCCCGAGGTGCCGCGCGACGAACAACCCCACGACCGTCCCGATCACGAAACGCCCCGCGCGCTCCGCAAACAGCCAGCCGAAATTGGCCGCCGCCTTGCGAAAACCCGGCTTTGCCAAGACTTCGGCCATCTCCTGCATTCGGCGCACGATGAGTTTCGCGTCACCCACCGTCAAGGGTGCCCCCACCGGTGCGCCGTCGCCGTCGGTCTCGCCCACGCCGCCCGGCCGCCTCCTCGACCGCGAGGGCGACTGGGGACTCTCGGCCCTTCCGACGCCGTAATTGTTCTTCCGTCCCGCCCGACGCGCCGTAGCGTCCCCCTGCCTCCGCATGAAACTCTCCATCGTCATCCCCTGCTACAACGAGACGAAAACTATCCGCGCCATCGTCGATCGCGTGCGCGCCGCGCCCATCGCGGAGAAGGAGATCATCATCGTCGATGACTGCTCGACCGACGGCACCCGCGAAATCCTCCGCACCGAAATCGCCCCGCTCGTCGCCAAAATCATCTACCACGACGTCAATCAGGGCAAAGGCGCCGCGCTCCGTACCGGCATCGCCGCCGCCACCGGCGACGCTGTCATCATCCAGGACGCCGACCTCGAATACGATCCCAACGAATACCCGCGCCTCCTCAAACCCATCACCGACGGCAAGGCCGACGTCGTCTTCGGCTCCCGTTTCTCCGGCGGAGACGCCCACCGCGTCGTCTATTTCTGGCACATGGTCGGCAACAAATTTCTCACGTTGCTCTCCAACATGGCGACCAATCTCAACCTCACAGACATGGAGACTTGCTACAAAGTTTTCCGTCGCGAGGTGATTCAAAAAATCAAGATCGAGGAAAATCGCTTCGGCTTCGAGCCCGAGATCACCGCCAAGGTCGCACGTTCCGGCTCCGTGATCTACGAGGTCGGCATCAGCTACTACGGTCGCACCTACGCCGAGGGGAAAAAAATTGGCTGGCGCGACGGTTTCCGCGCACTCTGGGCCATCGGAAAATACAATTTTTTCCAGTGAGCGGTCGCCACCCGCGCGCACCTCTCTCGCACCCCGCTTTGCTGTAAAGGCCAGACCGGTTCCATCAGAGGATGCGATCAGGGCTATTCCGTCGGGCTGGAGTGCGCGCATCGCCCTCCCGCCGCAGACGAGCTCGCCCCGCCCGTCACACCTGCCCGTGGCGTCCTACCCTCAAACCCGGGTGGCGATGGCCAACTCAAATATAAAGCGCGCGTTTTGCGCGGGCGTTCCCACGGTAATCCGCACCCATTCAGGCAACCCGTAGGACCTGACCGGCCGCACAATCACACCTTTCCGTTGCAGCGCGTTGAACACCCGCTCGCCGTCTCCCACGCGCACTAACATAAAATTCGCGACACTGCGCACCACCTCGAGCCCCAGCCCTTCACATCCTCGCACGAGGTCGGCGAGGCCCGCGCGATTTTCTCGCGCCGTTTTTTCGGCGAAATCGCTGTCGTCCAGCGCGGCCAGCGCCGCCGCCTGGGCGATCGCGTTGACGTTGAAGGGTTGCTTCACGCGGTTCAGCAAGGCGCACATTTCCGCACTACCGTAGCCATAGCCCACGCGGAGGGAGGCGAGCCCGTAAATTTTCGAAAACGTCCGCAGGCAGATTATTTTTCGCCCCTCGGCGATCAGCGGACGCAAGTCGGGGGCGTTGACGAGGAATTCCGCGTAGGCTTCGTCAAACACCCCGACCACGTGTTCGGGTAGCGCTCGCGCAAACGCTAATACTTCCGGCGCCGTGTTTGCCGTCCCCGTCGGGTTGTTGGGCGTACACACGAACACCAGCTTTGTCCGCGGCGTGATCGCGGCCGCCATCGCGTTCAAGTCATGCCGCCATTCGCGCAAGGGCACTTCGACCGGGGTTGCGCCGAACAACCGCGTCACCAGTTTGTAGACCACAAATGCCGGCGCGGCCATCACCACCTCGTCGCCTTCCCGAAGAAACACGTGACCGAGTAGTTCGATGATTTCGTTGGAGCCGTTCCCCACGATAAACTGCTGAGCAGCCAACCCCCACCGCGTCGCCAATTTTTGCCTCAGCGAAAAACACCCGCCATCGGGGTAGAGCTCGCCGTGCTCCAGCGCCCGCTTGGCCGCCGCCACCGCGAGCGGCGACGAACCCCAAGGATTTTCATTCGATGCCAGCTTGATGATTCCCGCCGGATCGAGCCCCAACTCGCGCGCCACATCCTCGATGGGCTTGCCCGGTTCATAGACGGGCTGCGTGAGCACCGACGGTTTCACCAACGTATCAAGTTTCATTGCTTCACTGGAACACGGTTCCCCCTTCCCTCGGAAGCACGAAATTGCCTGACACCCGGCTAACTGCCGACGCCCAGCGGTGGCCCCGCGCCCCGGTCAATTCTCTGCTGATTATTTCCGACTCGCGACCCGCACCCACTTCATGCCCGCCGCCTCCGCCGCACGCATCCCCGGCTCGGCATCTTCAAACACCAGACAGTGCGTCGGCTGCACCCCCATTTTTTTCGCCGCCAATAAAAACATGTCCGGCGCCGGCTTCCCGTGCACCACATCGTCCGCTGACACCACCACCGGAAAAAGCGCAGCCAGCCCCTTCAGCTCCAGCGTGCGCCGCACGATGTCGTGGGGGCCACCCGACGCGATCGCCACCGGATGCGTCGCCGCAACCCGTCGCGCAAACGCGACGACCGGCTCGATCAGTGCCGCCTCGTACGTCCGCGCGGAAAACAAGACTTCCTTCTCGTGAAACACCTTCCACGGATCGATTTTCAACCCGTAGTGCGTCGCCAGCAGTTCCGCCACCCGCAAGGTCGGCACACCACCGAGCGAGTAAAACAAATCTTCACTCAATGTCCCGGGCATCCCCGCCCGTCGCATGGCCTCGTCCCACGCCAGATAGTGCAACGGCATCGTGTCCACGAGCGTGCCGTCGAGATCAAATATGTAGCCAGCAAAGTTTCCGTCCGGAATCTCCAGTTTCATGCGAGCGGTCACGCTCACATCCGCCCTTCAGTTTTCAACCTTCAACTGCGCCGCCCGCTCAGGTGATCACGAGCTTCACCGCCGCCACGAGCAGCACGAGCGCCAGCGCCGGGCGCAACTGCGCAGGCCGCGCCACTCGACTGCCCCAGCGCGAACCCAGCAGCCCCCCCGCGGTCGCCGCGATCACCAGCCAAGGCCACGACGCCGGCAATTCACCCAGCGATCCAACATGGCCGAGCAGTCCCGCCGCTGAATTGACCAAAATAAATGGTGCCGATACCGCCGCCGCCGCCTTCGGCTCTGCCCAACGAAAAAACAAAATCAACGGCGTCAAAAAAATCCCTCCGCCCACCCCAATTAATCCCGAAATAAATCCGATCGACGCACCCACAAGGACGATCACCCACACCGACGGCCGCCGCACCTCTGCCCCCGACGCCGCTGGAATCAAGAGCCGCCCCGCCGCAAACAAAAGCGCCGCCGCCACGAGCCAGCGAAACACCTCCGCACTCAACTGCCAGCCACCGCCCAGATACGCGCAGGGCGCCGCCACGACCGCAAAGGGCCAAAACAACCGCCACGCGAAATGTCCGGCGCGGACAAAGATCACCGTGCCGATCAGCGAGACCACCACATTGAGCACGAGCGCCGTCGGCTTCATCGCCGCCGGCTCGAAGCCAGCAAGCGCCATCACCGCCAAGTAGCCCGACGCCCCACCATGCCCGACGGTCGCGTAGAGCGCAGCCACCAAAAAGAAAACGCCTGCGATCACGGCCGCCCTTTCGGCTCCAGGGGAGTTCGGTGCTGTTTATCCATCGCACTCGTCATTGCCGCGCGCACCGAGCCGACGCAATCAAACTGGCACGCGGCCAACCCAAAACCGGCGGGTCACTCGCCGCCCCCGAGCTTCACTCCCCCCGCCACCAGTTTTTCCGGATGCGCCGCCTGCCGCGGCAACGCCAGCGCGATCACCGCCGCTGCCAGCACAAACACCAACGTCCCCCACAGACATCCCGCGAGCCCGCCCCACTGAAAAAGCGCGCCCGACAACAGGCATCCCACCAGCCGCCCACCCGCATTCGCCATGTAATAAAACCCCACGTTTAACGCCACGTTGTCGCCGTCCGTGTAATCGAGAATCAGATAGGAATGAACCGCCGAGTTCAGCGCAAATACCGCGCCAAACACCGCGAGCCCACTGACGATCACCACGCCCGCCGGCGCCCCCGCCGCGAGCGCCAGCGGCACCGCCGCCGCGACACCCGCGAGGCCAAAGGCCAGACCCGCCGCCATCCCGCCCGCTGGCACCCGCTCGCGAAACACCAGCGGCGCGGCCGACTGCACCAGGCCGTAACCAATTACCCAGCACGCCATGAACGCCCCCACCCGCGCCCCGCTCCACCCGAGCGACGCGCTCAAGAATACCGGCACACCCACCACGAACCAAATGTCGCGCGCCCCAAATAGAAAAAACCGCGCCGCCGACAGCACGTTTACCGCCCGTGTCCTCGCAAAGAGGTCCCCCCAGCCCGCCTTCTGCTTCGCCGTACCCATCGCCCCCGGCAGCGTCACCGACGCCGCGATCAGCACCGCCAGCAACGCCCCCGCCATCACGACCAGCCCACCCGCAAATCCCGCCACGCTCAGCAAAAACCCGCCGAGAAAAAAGCCGCAGCCTTTCAACGCGTTCTTCGATCCCGTGAGCAGCGCCACCCACCGGAATAGCGCCCCCCGCCCCTCGTCGCCCGTCGGCACCAGCACCTTGATCGCACTCTTCGCACTCATCTTCGTAAGGTCTTTCGCGATACCCGACAGCGCCTGCGCCACCATCACGTAGCTCACCGCCCAGCCCGTGGCCCACGCTGGATTGAGCAACGCAAGCATCCCCAGCGCCACCACCTGCAACGCCAACCCCGCGAGCAACGTCACCCGAAGCCCCAGCCGACTCGCCAGCCACCCGCCAAACACATTCGTGACAATCCCAAAAAACTCGTAGAACAAAAACAACATCGCCAGCCGCACCGGCGGGTACCCGAGCTGCGCGAAGTGCAATAGCACGAGCATCCGCAGCGCCCCGTCCGTCAGCGTGAACCCCCAATATGCCGCCGTGACCACGATGTAATTCCGCAGATTCACGTCAGGTCATTTCCAATCTTCTCCGCCGGTAACCGCGAGCGTGCGCGCGGGGCCCGCGCCACGCCAACCCGTGAATTCACCTCCGCCGTTCACAGAGAAACCGCCACCTTTCGCGTCAACTCCGCCATCCGGTTCGAATAACCCCACTCGTTGTCATACCATGCGTAAATTTTCACCATGCGCTGGTTCACCACCATCGTCGACAGCGCGTCGATAATCGCCGACCGCGGGTCGCCCTTGTAGTCCACCGACACCAACGGCCGCGTCTCGAATCCCAAAATCCCTTTCAACGGCCCGCTCTCGCTCGCCGCCTTCAGCAACGCGTTCACCTCCTCGACAGTCGTGGCTCGCTGCATCTGGAAAACACAGTCCGTCAGCGACCCCGTCAGCAATGGCACCCGCACCGCGTGGCCGTTCAACTTCCCCAGCAGCTCCGGATAAATCATCCCAATGGCCGCCGCGCTCCCCGTCGTCGTCGGGATCAGCGACATCCCCGCCGCCCGCGCCCGTCGCAAATCTGAGTGCGGCGCGTCGACGAGCGTCTGCGTGTTCGTCACATCGTGCAGCGTCGTGATCGCCCCATGCTCGATGCCGATTCCCTCGTGCATCACTTTGACGACCGGCGCGAGACAATTGGTCGTGCACGATGCGTTGGTGAGCAACCGGTGCTTCGCCGGTTCGTAGAGCCCGTCGTTCACGCCCATCACGATATTGAGCGCATCACCCTTCACGGGCGCCGCCACGATCACTTTTTTCACGCCACGCTCGAAATACACCCCGAGATCCGCCAGCGTGCGAAATTTCCCGCTACTCTCGAGCACGATCTCCACCCCGTGCCCCGCCCAATCCACGTCGCCCGGCCGGCGGTGCCCGCTAAAGGCGATGCTCGCCGCGCCCACCCGGATCACCTCGTTCCCGCCGACCCGTTCGGCCACCGCCTCGTGGGCCCACCGCCCCTGCACGGAATCAAAACTGAGCAAATGCGCCGCGCACTCCGCGCCGCCGACGGGGTCGTTGATCAGCGCCACCTCAAACTCCGGCCAGCCCCAAGCTGCCCGCAGCGTCAGCCGCCCAATGCGTCCAAACCCATTGATGCCAATTTTCGTTTTCTTCATGGTAAAATATTCCCCGCGTCGCCGTCCCGCGCCACTCACCCACACCGGCACTGCCCCGGCGCCTTTCCCGGGTCACCCGCCCGCACCCAAGCACACGACGGCTCGATTTTCTTCAAGCGCGCGAGGTCACACTTGAACACCGGAATTCTCTGCGCGCACTCCTGCAAACACGCCAGATTCGCCTGCAATTCCCGCGACGGCTTCGCCGCCAACTCGTAAATCACCCAATTTCCCTGCCGCTCGCTCTCGACCAACCCTCGCTCGCGCAGGTAGGCGAGATGCTTCGAGATTTTCACCTGCGGTTCGCCGAGCACATCTTGAAAGTGGCACACGCACACCGGCCCCTGCGCGAGCACGTTGAGCAGCCGCAACCGCGTCGGGTCGCACAAACACTCGTAAATTTTCACCAGCTCCATGTCTGAAATCATATTCTTATAACGGAATATGCTTCAAGCCTCAATTGCACGCGTCACCCCATCGCCACTGAAATCTCCCAACGCCGGTGATTTCGTCTCATTTGGTTTAAAGATGAGCTTATCCGGCTTGGAGGCAGGAGCCTGCTGGTCACCGGCGACGAATAATCGGTCGCCAGCCTCCAGCTACGCACAAGGCGCACATCGCGGCGCGCCTTTTAGTTTGCCCGGCCCAGCCGGTCCCGGCCACCGCCGCACTCCTTAGCGACGCACTCCGCGGTGCAGCCGGCTCACCGGCTTCGCCGCCGCCGCCACGGTGTCGGCCAAGGCCTTCTCATCGAAGAGCGCCGAATAGATGTAGGGGAATCCTTCAATTTTCTTCCGCTCCACCGTCACGCCCATGTAACGCTCGATCGAACGCGCGTCCCGCACATCATCCTCAGTCACGAGCGTAAACGCATCCCCCGTGTTCTGGGCGCGCCCGGTGCGACCGATGCGGTGGACGTAATCCTCGGCGTTCTCCGGCACGTCGTAGTTGATTACGTGTGACACCCCTGCGATGTCGAGACCGCGCGCCGCGATGTCCGTGGCCACTAGGACTTCAAACTTGCCGCTCTTGAAACCATCCAGTGCTTCAATGCGCTCGCGTTGGCTCCGGTCGGAATGCATCACCCCGACGGTGTGCCCCTTGCTTTCCAGGCGATGCGCGATGCGGTCCGCCCCCATGCGCGTGCGCGAAAAAATCAAGACGCTCTTGAAATCCGTCTGGTCCAGCAGCAGTTGCAGCAAGTCGAATTTTTGCGACGCCACGACCGGATAAAACGCATGGGACACCGTCTCCGCCGGCGACCGCTGGCGACCGATCTCCACTTTCAAGGGATTGTTCAGCGCCCAGCCCGCGAGTTGCTCTAATTCCGGCGGCAACGTGGCGGTGAAAAACAAGGTTTGTCGGTTCTTCGGACATTTTTGCACGATGCGCTTCACGTCGGGCAGAAAGCCCATGTCCAGCATCCGGTCCACTTCGTCGAGCACGAGAATATCCACGTCGGCCAGCGACACGTTGCCCTGTTCAATGTGGTCGAGCAGCCGACCCGGCGTCGCCGCCAAAATATCCATCCCGCTCTTCAGGTCGTCCAATTGCTTCCCGTAACCGACGCCGCCATACACGATCGTCACGCGGAGATCGGTGAACTTGGAAAATTTCTGAAACGCTTCCTCCACCTGCAGCGCCAGCTCGCGCGTCGGCTCAAGAATCAGGCAGCGCAACTTTCCGTGCGTACCGAGGCGTTGGATGATCGGCAGCGCAAACGCCGCCGTCTTGCCCGTGCCCGTCTGCGCCGAACCGAGGACGTCCCCACCCTTCAGCACCACCGGAATCGCCTGCGCCTGAATCGGCGTCGGCGTCACATAGCCCATTTCCTGCACGCCGAACGCCAGCGCATCCGATAAGCCCAACGCCGTAAAAGCCGTGTCCATCTTGGGCACATCCACCAGCACCGCCGGCTTGATCGCCGTCGTGCGCGGATGGTCAAACGTCTTGTCGATGGCTGGACGTTCGCGCTCGCCCCGCGGCCCACCGCGCGCGGCACCGCCACCCCCACGTGAACGCAAACCCCGACCGCCGCGATCCTCGCTCCGGGAGCCATAATCATCCCTCCGAGTAAGCGCCTCGTGCCCGTCGCCAGCACCTGCTGCGCGTGGCTCGCGGTACGGTTCGTCGCGCGGATCGCGCGGCTGGCCACGATATTTGTCGTAGGGCCGCCCATCGCGGCTTAGCCCGCCCCCCCGCTCGGGGCGCGACTCCCCGCGCGACGTGGCGGCGGAGGGCTTCGCATGGGAAACAGGTTTTGCCGCTTCGGTTTGAGCCGGCTTTTTGGCACGCGACGGCGAGATTTTCTCGCGCAGCTTCGCAAATATTTTCTTCAGCATGAGCAGGTGATGGAATGTCCACAGTCTGTGAACCCTCTGGCATTGCAACTCCGGATATGCCCCGATCGCGCCGTCCGCCACCGTCTCATTTTCGCCCAGTTTAACTGCGACGCTTGGAACCTAACATAATAGTATAATCGAAGTTTACATTAAACACTAACGGGGAACTCCCGCTTCGCCGTCAGCGTGCACATTCTCGCCTATCCGGCCGACCGCCAGACTGTGGCGGGGCCGTCGGCTGAGATCGCCACCAGCGGCGACACCCATCCCGTCGTTATCCGCCGCTCGCTATCCGCCTTGGTGAAGGCCAGCCTTGTTACGTCCCGGAAAGGTGCCACCGGCGGATCGCGACCGCCCGGTTCCTCGTCATCGTGCCCCCGTTGACCACCCTCGGCACCCAGCGTTCACCTTAATCACCTTCGCGCTTGGCTTGCCCTGCTTCCTCCGCACAACTTCCCAACGCTCCTCGCCACGCATGAACAACGACACCCGCTGGCTCGCCCGACTCGCCATCGACCAAGGCCTCTTCACCCGCCCCCAAGCCTTCCAAATCCGTAACGCTCTCGGCGCCGACGGCGACATGATGGCCTTCGCCCAAGGCCTCGTCGACTGCGGCATCGTCACCGACCTCGACACGCTTGAAAAACTTGCCGACCTCGCCCTTACCAAAGGCAAGAACGGTCCCCCGGCTGCCGACCCTTTCGACGACAACGCGACTCAGGCTCCCTTCGTTCAAACCGGCGCTGCCGCCCATGCCCGCAGGCTTCCCACCGACCTCGGCACCGACCACACCCCAGCCCCGCCGACGACCTCGGACCTCGGCCCCGTGGCTACATTCGCCTTCGAAACGATTCAAACGCTCAGCGACACCGCACTGGCCACCGCCCTCCGCACCCTGCTCCGCGCCACCGCCAACGACGGCGCCAGCGACCTCCATCTCTGCACTGGCGCCCGTCCGTTCATCCGGAAAAATCGCGCGCTCGCCTTCCTCTCCGACTATTCCCTCACCGCGCACGACGCCCTCCGCCTCAACGTCGCCTTGCTCGCCGACCACCAGAAAAAAATCTTCCTTGAGAAAAAAGACTACGATCATGCCTTGGCCCTGAGCGACGTCGACCGCTACCGCGTCAACCTGATGTTTCACAAGAACGGCGCCGCCGGTGCCTACCGCATGATCCCGGCGGATACGCGCACGCTCGCAAACCTCGGCTACGCCCAGCACATCGCGACACTCCACAAACTCCTCTCCTATCACAACGGCCTCATTCTCGTCACCGGCCCCGTCGGCTCCGGCAAGACCACCACCCTCGCCTCGATGGTCGCCTACCTCAACGAGACCCGCACCGACCACATCATCACCGTCGAAGACCCCATCGAAGTCGTCCACCCCTCCAAGGGCTGCAACGTCACCCAGCGCGAAGTCGGCCCCCACACCCGCTCCTTCGCCACCGCCCTCAAAGGGGCCCTCCGCGAAGACCCCGACGTAATCGTCATCGGCGAACTCCGCGACCTCGAGACCATCGAGATGGCGATCAGCGCCTCCGAGACGGGCCACCTCGTCATCGGCACAATGCACACCAGCGACGCCGCCACGACCCTCAACCGCCTGCTCGACGTGTTTCCTCCGGCGCAGCAAACGCAGATTCGCTCCAGCGTCGCCGAGAGTCTCCGCGGCGTCGTCTGCCAACGCCTCCTCCCGGCCCTCGACGGCACCGTGGTCCTCGCGTGCGAAATTCTCGTCAGCAACACGGCGATTCAAAACCTCATCAAAGAAGGCAAGTCCACGGGCCTGAAAAATACGATGGAGACGGGCCTGAAGGATGGAATGTGCCTCATGGACAACGTCGTTCTCGCTCTCTGGAAAGACAAAAAAATCACCGCCGAAACCGCCCACGCCAACATCACCAACCGCGTCCTCAAGGCGAAGATCACCTAACCATGGCCGCCATCGACACCCTCCTCCGCACCATGCTCGAAAAGGGCGGCTCCGACCTCCACCTCACCGTCGGACTCCCGCCCAAAACCCGCGCCTCGGGAGCCCTCATCCCACTCGCAGACACGGTCATCGACGCACCGACCATAGAGTCCCTGCTCAAAGAAATCTGTCCCGCCAAACGCTGGGCCGATTTCCTCGACCGCAAGGACCTCGATCTCGCCCACGAGATCCCCGGCCTCGCCCGTTTCCGCGGCAATTACCTCTACAACCACTGGGGCCAGGCCGCCGTCTTCCGCCAAATCCCCGCGAAGATCCTCTCGTTCGAGCAGCTCAACCTCCCCGAGGCGCTGAAAAAACTCTGCCACCTCGACCAGGGCCTCGTCGTCGTCACCGGCCCCACCGGCTCCGGCAAATCGACCACGCTCGCCGCGATGATCGACTACATTAACACCCACCTCGCGCGCCACATCATCACCATCGAGGACCCCATTGAATTCGTCCACCCGGTGAAAAAATGTGTGATCGTTCACCGCGAGGTCGGCGAACACACCGCCTCCTTTGCGAACGCCCTGAAAGGCGCGATGCGCCACGACCCCGACATCATTCTCCTCGGCGAAATGCGGGAGATGGAGACCATCAAACTCGCCCTCGGCTGCGCTTCGATGGGCATGCTCGTCTTCGGCACCCTCCACACCAACAACGCCCCGAAGACCGTCGACCGCATTATCAACACCTTTCCCGCCGAGGAACAAAACCAAGTTCGCATTATGCTCGGCAGCTGTCTCGCCGGCGTCGTCGCCCAGCTCCTCTGCAAACGCATTCCCAAGGGTCGCTGCGCCGTCCACGAAATCCTCCTACAGCACGAAGCCCTGCCCAACACCATCCGCAGCGGCCAGATCGCCAACATCAAATCCATCATCGAGAGCGGCGGTGCCGACGGCATGATCACCATGGACAACAGCCTCATGAACCGGGTGAAAGACGGTACCATCGAACCCAAAGAAGCCTACATGAAAGCCGCCAACAAAGGCACGTTCGCGCCGCTTCTCCAACCCGGCGACCTCGAGGGCGGGCACTGAGCGCACGCCGCCGCTTCCGTCCCTCAGCCGTCGGGGCGTCGCTCGCCGATGCCCGTTTTCACAGCCCTTCCGCTGCCGTCACGATAGTATCGCTCCCCGGCCGCGCGCTTTCGACCACACTCACAATTTGGGTCAAAAGCGCCTTGAGAACGGGCCACCGGTTGGTGGGAAGTTCCACGAGCGCGATGCGGCGTGCCTTCAGATTTTGCTGATAACGCAGATTCTTGTCGGCGAGGACGAGCCCATCAGAGACTCTGTCCACGTGTTGCCAAATCGCGCCGTTCGCAACGCGCGACCAACCACCGGTCCGCCAGCCTGGTTCCGTGCCCTTCGTGTCCTTCGCCTCTCAGACTCGGTCCGATTTTTTTGGCGCGTGCCGCAGCACGCTATCGATCCGCCAGACCCCGTCGCGTTCCTTCACGAGTCCGTAGTCGTAATCCGCGCGCTCCTCTTTCGAAAAAACCTGCACGCGCACCGTCGCGCGCGCACCATCATCGCGCACGAGCCCGAACTCCGCGCGCGTGTTCGCCCAAATCTCCGGGTAATTGTTTTCCACGATTTGGAGGAACTGGCGCACCGGGCGCTGCGCCCGCAAGGGCGCTGCCGCAAACGCATAGGCCTTCTGCGTCTCGCCCGCTCGAAACGCCGCGAGCTGCCCCTCGATCACCGCCACGACTTCCTTGCGAAACTCCGGTTTGCTCGCGCGCATGCCACCGTCGGCCCCGCGCACGAGGCCCAGCCCCAGCCCAAGTACCACGAGCGTCATTCGCATCATCCATCGCTTCATGCCGTGACCCTGCCACGTGTCGACACCAGTGCAACCCAGCTTCCCACCTCACACGCGCGCCCGTGCATGCAGCCACCGGCGCAGCGCGCGAAAATCCTCCGGCAAAAATACGCCGCAGTTTTCCTCCCGTATTCCCGGCGCACCGCGCCATTCCCGCTGCAATAATTCACCGTGGCCCGCAGGCGTGAGCGCCACCCAATGAGGGCAATCCACACAATGCGTCCCGCTCACCCGCTGCCGCACGCGCGCCAACTCCTGCCGCTTACACGACCCGTCCTTCGCCACCTCGCGAAACGAATCCCGGCACACCGTGAACTCCGGATAAAAACACGCCTTCACGAGCTGCGTCACCGTCTTCGCCAGCAAATCATCGTTCGCTCCCGCGAGCACCCGGCCCACGAGCGGCGCGCACGCTTCCTCGCTCATCCCGCCCGACACACCGCACTCACCTTCGAGCAACGCCCGCGGCAGCCCGCGCTCCCGCACGAGCGCCCACAGTCGCCCGCTCACCGCCGCAGCCTCCGCCACCGCCAGCTCCGCGCACCCATTCTGCGCGAAAAAACGCCGCAGCACCGCCGTCACCAACCGGGAAAATTCCGTCGCCGCCGCGTCATCGTTCATCGCCCGCACGTCGTCCGATCCCCGCCACCAAGTCAACACCCCCCGCACTCCATAACCCGCCTCGTGAGAGGCGGGACAGCCACCAGCCACCTCACACCGATCCCCTCGCACGGAATCCTTCGTAGCCGCGAGCGCCAGCGAGTGGTCCGACATTAATCATTGGACACGAGTCATTGGTCATTCACCGCACCCACCATCCCACCCCCCTCTTCGAAAAAATTGTCATGGTCACACTTCGAACGTATTGCCAACTGTCCCGTTCTCAAATTCTCCCCTGTTCTCCTGCTCCCTTTCTGCTTTGAGCACCGCTCCCTCCCGTACCGCCCTCATTCTCGCCTTCACCGCGATCTACCTGATCTGGGGCAGCACCTACCTCGGCATCCGTATCGCCATCGAAACGATGCCGCCGTTCCTCATGGCTGCCGTGCGTTTCCTCATCGCCGGCACCGTCCTCTTCGTTTTTCGAAAACTCCGCGGTGCCGCGTGGCCTACGGCCTACCAATGGCGCGTCAACGCCATCATCGGCACCTTCCTCCTGCTCGGCGGCAACGGCGCTGTCGTCTGGGCCGAGCAATACGTGCCTTCCGGCCTCACCGCTCTCCTCATCGGCATCAGCCCACTCTTCATTGTGCTCACCGAGTGGGCGTGGCCCGGCGGAACGCGTCCCCGTACGGCGACCATCGCCGCCCTGCTTTTCGGTTTCGTCGGCGCCACTTGGCTCGCCGCCCCCTGGGAAACCCCCTCCCACGGCGGCCTCCACCTCGGCGGCGTCGCCGCAATTCTCCTGGGCTGCGTCTCGTGGAGCCTCGGCTTGATCTATTCGCGCCACGACCAACAGGGCGCCGATTCCTTCGTGGCGTCCGCTCTCCAAATGCTCGGCGGCGGCGCCGCGCTGCTCCTCGCGGCGGTCTCCCACGGCGACTTCGCCGCGCTCCAGCTGTCCGCGATCACGCCCCGCGCGTGGGCCGCCTTCTGCTACCTGATCGTCATGGGCTCGCTCGTCGGCTTCTCAACCTTCGTGTGGCTGATGAAACACAGCACCCCCGCCCGCGTATCCACGTATGCTTACGTAAATCCCGTCGTCGCCGTCTTCCTCGGTTGGCTGCTCCTCGACGAACCCATCGGTCCGCGCACCCTCGTCGCCTCCGCCATTATCATCACCGCCGTCGTGATCATCACCGTGCAGAAAAACAAATCCGCCGGCCGCGCGCGCTAGTGACGGTAGATATCCTTGCGGTGTCTCACGCGTTGGATCACCACAATTTTGGACTGCGCCAACACCTCATAAACCACCCGGCAGTCCCCGATGCGGATGCGCTAGGTGTGCTCCGAACCGGCGAGCTTTTCGCTCCCATGCGGAGACGTTTCGTCTGCCAGCGACTCCACGTGCGTTGGTATGCGCGCGATTTCACGAAGTGGAATCTTGCGCAAATCCTTCCGCGTGGAGCTGCGCCATTCGAGGCTATGGGAGCCCATCTCGCGTCAACTCCGCTTTGAGTTGCTCATGGTAAACCGTTGGCTCCTCGCGCCGTTCTGCCACGACCGCCAAGTCTTCCAAATTCTCGATCAATTTCTCGTAGTCCGCGAGCGGCAGCACGACGGCGGTTTTTTGCCCGGTCTCGTCGGTGAAATACTGAAGCGTTGCGTTGATGCTCTGCACGCTAGGCGCGACGTCACTCATGTCGAGACTGGGAAAATACCGCCATCCCCTCGTCGCCGTCTTCCTCGGCTGGCTCCTGCCGCACGAACTCATCGGCCGCGCACACTGCGCCGCCTTCGAACACACCGGACTCCGCTTCACCGCGTTCGATCCGCACGACGAAGTCCGCGCCGCCGAACGCCCCGTCTCCACGCACCCGTTTTTTCGGGGCAATCGCTTTCAACCCGCACGCGCCGCCCTCCGCAGGGAACTCCCCTGATCGTCGCCACCTTCGTCCGCGCCGCGCCGCGAAACCACCAGCCGCACCGCGTTCGCTCAGCGCGCCCCCGGCCTCGCAACCTTTTTCCCCCGCTTCGTCCCGGAAGCATCGGCTCGGCGCGTGTCAGCGCTATCGATACTGCCCAGATGAAACGCCATCCCGGCGGTTCACCTCTGAACCGGCCAAAAAAACTCCTCCATGAAAAACATCCTCTCCACCTTCGCCCTCCGCGTGACCCTCCTGTTCGCCGCGTTTGCCGTTGTCTCCGTCGTCACCTCCTCCGCGCAATCCTCCGCCCGCCGGACCCGTCCCGTGATGCTGCCGCCCTTCATCGTGGCGGAAGACCGCTTCACGCATCCCGGACTCCATTCCGACGACGCCCTTACTCTTCCAGACGGCACCGTCATGAATCACCTCGGCCGCAACGCCGACGGCTCCATCACCCTCCCCGACGGCACTGCCATGTGGTCTCCCGTGCACAATGCCGACGGCACCGTCACCTTCCCCGACGGCACGGTCGTGACCCCGCCCACTCGCAACGCCGACGGCATCCTCACCGTGCCCGATGGCACCATCATCGATCCCGCCCGCCGCCCCGCTCACCGCGGAAAACGTCCCACCGGCGACCGGTAAGCTCGCCTCCTCCCGGCCCAACCTTTGTGCGGTCGGTGTTGACTCAAAAAAACACGCCGCGTCTGTGAACTCCTTCGCAGACGCTGCGTCTCTTCCGTTCTCGTTCTCGTTCCCGTTCGCGCTCTCTCCGTCTCTCCCCTCCGCCTCCATCCCAACCTCGACCTCACCGCCCCCACCGGCTTCACTCTCCACGTGCCCGCTCCGTCTGCGTCTATGTCCTCTCCGCTGTCAGTGTCTGCTTTTCCTCCCAGCCGCGTCCGGCGTCCGCTCGCGCTGTTCGCCGCACAAGCCGCCGTCTGGACCGCGCTCACGTTCGCCTTTGCCGCGTTGCTCCACCTGGTCGGTCCCTTCGAGTGGGCCGACGCCCTCGGCATTTCCGCCGTAACCTGGATTCCGTGGGTCGCGTTGACGCCGATCATATTTTGGCTTTCCCGTCGTTTCCCGCTCGAACGCGGTCGCCTCCTGCGCAGCGTCCCCATCCATGTCGTCGCCGCCCTGCTCGCAACCATCATTTCCCTGACGGTTACCGCCGCCGTCTTCCTTTCAACTCGTGCGACCCTCAACGCCGGGCCCGGCGGCCCGCGCCCTCCCCGACCGTTCATGCGGGATAACTCCGGCGCTCTATTACCTCCGCGCCGCCCACCACTCGACGCGCGCGACCGCAGGCGCCTCGCCGACTCCGAAAATTTCGGGCCCGCCTCTTTGGACGCTCCCCCGCCCAATTTCCGTTTCGATCCCCGCTTCCCTAAAGCCCGCCCTGGCGGCCCCCCTCGCCCCGCAGACTTCGCAACCACGTTCTTGGCGCCCTTAAATCCCCTCTCCGTCCGTGGAAATTTCGGCTTCGCGATGTATCTCATTCTCATGGCTGGCGCTCACGCGCTCGCCTACTATCGCCGCGCTCAAGACCGCGATCATCAGGCCCTCGCTCTGACCGCCAGCCTCAATCAAGCGCGCCTCGACGCCCTCCGTCTCCAGCTCCAGCCCCACTTTCTTTTCAATACCCTCAACGCCATCTCCACCCTCGTCCACCGCGCCCCCCACGCCGCCGACGAACTCATCGCCGATCTCGGCGGACTCCTCCGAGCCTCCCTCGAAAACCAAGACCACGAAGTCCCCCTCGCCCGCGAGATCGAGCTCCTTGATCGCTACCTCGCCATTGAGCAGACGCGCCTCGGCGGTCGCCTCCTCATCGTGCGCGACCTCGATCCCGCTGCCTCCGCCGCTCTCGTACCCACGTTTCTCTTACAGCCGCTCGCTGAGAACGCCATCCGCCACGGCCTCGAGCCCCGCACCACGCGCGGCACGCTCACCATCGGCGCCCGCCGCGAAGGTGGCGACCTGCACCTCTCCGTCACCGACGACGGCGTGGGCCTCGCCACGACCGCTGCCCGCACCGCGCGCCAAGGTATCGGCCTCTCCAATGCCACCGAACGCCTCCGCGCCCTCCATCACGGCCGCGCTCGCCTCGCACTCATTTCTCCCCCCGAAGGCGGCGTTCGCGTCGAAATCGTTTTGCCCTTCCTCACCGAGCGCCCGGTCGCAACCACCATCGTCCCCGTATGAAACTCACCGCCCTCATCGTCGACGATGAGCCGCTCGCCCGCGAGCGCATCCGCACGCTCCTCGCCACCGAGCCCGACATCGAGATTATTGGCGAATGCGCCGATGGCCGCTCCGCCCTCACCACTCTGCGCGAGCGCCTCCCCGACATCCTTTTCATCGACGTCCAAATGCCCGAGCTGACCGGCCTCGCCGTCCTCCAGGAATTGGCGAAAAAACCCGCCGTCGTCATCTTCGTCACCGCCTTCGACGAACACGCCGTCAACGCCTTCGAGGTCCACGCCCTCGACTACCTCCTCAAGCCCTTTAAGCCCGCCCGCCTGCGCGCGGCCCTCGCCCGCGCCCGCGAACAGCTCGCCAAGAAAAGTTCTACCGACGATGCCACGGCCCGCCTCCTCGCCCTCCTCGAATCGCGCCAGGCCGCCGGCCAAGCCCCCGACGCCGCTCCCGCACACGTCACTCGTTTTTCAGTGCGGGACCGCGACCGCACGCGCTTCGTGAAGGTGACGGACATCGATTGGATCGAAGCCTCCGGCAACTACGTCGTAATGCATGCCGGCAAAGAAAATTTCGTCCTCCGCGAAACGCTCGCCGCCGTCGAAGCGCAGGTGTCGCCAAAGGAATTCTTCCGCCTGAACCGCTCCGCCCTCGCCCGCCTCGATCGCATCCGAGAAGCAGAACCGACCTTCAATGATGAACACGTCGTCGTCCTCACAACCGGCGACCGCATCCCGCTCACCCGCGGCGTCCGCGAACTCCAGGAGCGCCTAAAATTCGCGTAGGGCCGCAGCTCGCCCACGCCCGCCCTCCGTTAGAAGCCCTCCGTTGTAGACCCTCAGTTGATCGGCTGGGGTCACGGGGATTGCGCCCCGTGACCCTTCCACATCATCGGACGTGCGGTTTTCCGCATCCGGCGGTTGAAACAGGCACCGGTCACTTGCGTGCCGATGTCAGTATCCACGGTAGGATGAACCCATCGC
>SXGR01069453.1_pt1 | contig 38613 bp, 36 predicted proteins | sample 3174711 | NCBI WGS metagenome assembly SXGR01 (sample SAMN11356860, study PRJNA531348) | freshwater metagenome | isolation source: freshwater sample F1-60 | place: China: Fuxian Lake, Yuxi | collected 2017-12-25
GTATGGCTACGGCCCATATGTGGATTGAGCAGCCTTTGTCGGGGGTGAATGACGCAGGCAGGCTAGGTGGATTTCATAAACTGTTTAATACCCACCCACCGCTCTCAGAGCGAATAGCACTCTTAAGGGAGATGTAAAAAAATGCGTAATCGAAAGTCACGAAATCTTGTCGCGTTGGTTGCTGCTGGTCTGGTTTTTGCCAGTTGCAGTGGTTCATCTGATTCGACAAGCACTGAGAGCGTTGTTGATTCGTCAGTCGCAAGTGCAGAGGAGACAACCACCACGACGACGATTCCGATTGTGCGTGCCCCATTGACCGGCGCCCAGGCGCCAGACGAGTCGGTTCTCGGTCGTCCTGCACTTGTCGTCAAGATCGACAATCACCCGAAATCACGACCGCAATGGGGCTTGAACCAAGCCGACATAGTTTTCGAAGAAAATGTAGAGCAGCTGACTCGTTTTGCTGCTGTGTATCACTCACAAGGCAGTGATCCAGTTGGCCCGATTCGAAGTGGCCGACTACAAGACATCAATTTGTTGGCCTCGTTTAATGGACCACTTTTCGCGTGGAGTGGCGGTAACGCCCAAGTTTCCGCGGCGATTCGAAAGTCGACGATGGTTGATCTCAGTCATTCGTCGGCAAACGAAGCCGGAGGTTTTAGGCGCGAATCAAGTCGAGTTGCGCCACATAATTTGGTAGCCGAAACTTCTAAATTGTGGACACTCGCACCTGCTGATGCGAAACCACCGGTACCGCAGTTTGAGTATCGCGCCGATGGCGAAACTGTTCCGACAGATTCAAAGCCGGCGGGAGCAGTGAAAATCTCAATGGATGGTGTTGACATCATGTGGGAGTGGAGCCCAGAAAATCTGACTTTTGTTCGTTCGCAAGATGACAAACCGCATGTTGACATGCAAGACGTGCGCATCAACGCCCAAAACGTTGTCGTAGTGTCTGTGGTCTACGCAAAGTCGGGTTCAAGCCCTGTCGCAAAATCGGTCGGCAGTGGAGAAGTTTGGGTCTACACCGCGGGCAAATTGATTCAAGGGTCGTGGGAAAGGCTTGATCCATTCAAGCCATTTGTGTTTAAAGATACGAAAGGTGCTGTGATCAAACTCACACCAGGGCGCACTTGGGTCGAAGTTATTCGAGCGAAGTCGGCGGCGCATATTCCAGAGGGCATTGACACCGCCACCGTTCCGTATCCATAAAAATTTAAAAGAGAACTTAAGTTTTGGTTCGCTACTATAAGACTCAGTAGTTGAAAGGTTTTTTCATGGCGAAACGCGAAACCGAAAACAATACGTCCTCTTCGACTGGATCAATGATCGTCAAACGCGGCTTGGCAGAAATGCTCAAGGGTGGCGTAATCATGGACGTCGTCAACCCTGAACAAGCCAAAATCGCCGAAGATGCCGGTGCGTGTGCTGTGATGGCGCTTGAGCGAGTTCCAGCAGATATTCGCCGCGACGGTGGTGTTGCTCGAATGAGCGACCCAGAGATGATTACCGGCATTCAGGCTGTTTGTTCAATACCAGTAATGGCGAAGGCTCGCATCGGACATTTTGTCGAGGCGCAGGTTCTTGAATCACTCGGTGTCGATTTTATTGACGAGAGCGAAGTTCTTACGCCGGCTGACGAAACCCATCACATTGATAAGTTGAAGTTCAATGCACCATTTGTTTGTGGTGCGACAAATCTCGGTGAAGCATTACGCCGCATAAGTGAAGGTGCCGCTTTGATTCGCTCGAAAGGTGAGGCAGGCACTGGCAATATCGTTGAAGCAGTTCGCCATCTTCGTTCGATAATTGGTGACATTCGAAAAATTACGCAAGCAGATTCGGCAGAACTTTTTGACTGGGCAAAGAAATTACAGGCCCCGTTGCCGCTCGTTCAAGAGATCGCTGAAACTGGTTGGTTGCAGGTTCCGTTATTTTGTGCTGGCGGCATTGCGACACCAAGCGATGCAGCGTTGGCGATGCAACTCGGCGCGCAAGCTGTTTTCGTCGGCTCGGGAATTTTCAAGAGTGATGATCCTTCGCCACGAGCAAAAGCGATCGTCGAGGCAACTACGCATTTCAGAGATCCAGAGATCATCGCCAAGGTGAGTCGCAATTTGGGTGGACCAATGACCGGCATTGGCATGGACAAAATTGAACAGCGATATGCGGAGCGTGGCTGGTGAACGATTCGAGGCCTCCAGGTGGTTCGAGTCTCACAAGCTAACTCAGCGAAAGTTGTCGGTGTCCTAGCTCTTCAGGGTGCTTTTAATAGTCACACAAAAGTTCTTGACTCGATTGGCGTCTCGACGCAAGAAGTAAGAACCCCGCAAGATTTGGCGTCTGTAGATGCGCTTGTTATGCCTGGCGGCGAGTCGACAACGATGTCGCAGTTGCTTGAGTCTTCTGAACTTTTTGAACCGATCAAAAAACTGATTCATGAAGGTCTTCCTGTTTTCGGTACTTGTGCCGGGATGATTCTGTTGGCAAATAAAATCATTGACGGCCGCGATGACCAAATCTCGTTTGGCGCAATTGATATTGAAGTTCAGCGCAATGCCTATGGTCGGCAAATCGACAGTTTTGAAGCTGATATCAATATCAAAAGTTTTGATGGTTCTTTTCATGCTGTTTTTATCCGGGCTCCGCGAATCGTTAAAGCCGATGGGGCCGTTGAGATTCTGGCCGAGTTTGGCGACGACATAGTCTTGGCCAAACACAAGAATGTTTTGGTCGCTTCATTTCACCCTGAACTTTCGCCTGATAGGCGAATTCATGAGATGTTCGTAAAGGAGATTTAAATATGTCGGGCCACTCTAAATGGGCAACTATCAAACACAAGAAAGCAGCTATCGATAAAGTTCGTGGCAAGACTTTTGCAAAACTGTCGCGCCTGCTTGAGGTTGCCGCGCGTGAAGGCGGCGGCGATGTCTCGACCAATGCCGCGCTGCGCACGGTAGTAGCCAAAGCAAAAGCCGCATCGATGACCAACGACGCAATCGATCGAGCGATCAAACGGGGTATCGGCGAAACCGACGGAAAAGCATACGAGTCAGTTACCTACGAGGCTTATGCGCCTGGCGGAGTGGCGATGTTGATCGATATTTTGACTGACAATCGCAATCGAACCGCAGCAGATGTACGCATCATTTTTTCGAAGCAAGGTGGCTCAATGGCCGCACCAGGTTCTGTTGGTTGGCAGTTTTCACGCAAAGGTGTAATTCTTGTTCCAAAATCTGCGAGCGAAGACGAGTTGATGACGATCGGTTTAGATCACGGACTCGAAGACATCACCGCAGAAGAAGAGATGTGGCATATCACTTGCGACCCGAGCCAAGTTTACGAACTCAAATCAGCACTTGAGTCTGCAAAAATTTTAGTCAGCTCGGCGACGTCGACAATGCTTTCGGCTAATACGGTTACAATTAATGATCCCGACGAAGCAAAAGCGATTTTAAAAATTATGAATGAACTTGACGACAATGATGATGTGCAAGATGTTTACGCAAACTTTGATATTTCTGAGTCGCTAATGCAAGAAGTCGGTTAAGTCGTGGCGTCACTAAAGCCTGTTGATGTCGGCGATCTCGCACCAGACTTCACCTTGCCGGGCACTTCAAACAAGAGTTATTCTCTTTCGCAATTTCGTGGACAAACTGTCGTGCTTGTTTTCTACCCGGGGGATGACACCTTGGTTTGCACCAAGCAGCTTTGCGCGTATAACAACGAGCTGAGTCAATTCTCAAATGTGAACGCACAGATCTTGGCAATTTCGGCACAAGATATCGCCAGCCATGAGGCGTTCAGCGCCAAGCAAGGCTATAAGTTTCCGCTTCTTTCGGATACTGACAAATCGGTTGCGAGTCTTTACTCGGTAGTGGGTCTTTTGGGTCTGCCCAAGCGAAGTGTTTTCGTGATTGACGCAAACGGCGTCATTAAATATGCACATCGGTCGGTGCTTGGGGTGACGTATCGCCCCGTGAGTGAACTCATCGAGGCAGTCGCCAAAGCCTAGATAGGCATCTACTAAGATGAACATATGTTCGCCCCCTGTGCAAGCATTGTTCTAGGCATTGATCCTGGTTTGACTCGATGCGGTTACGCGGTTTTGCGCGTTTCCGGAAATACCGAAGTTTCAATGTCTGCGCTCGGTGTGTTGAGTACAAGTCCTGAAAAAGATTTGCCGAATCGCCTTGCTGAGATCGCCCACGAGATTGAAGAATTGCTCGACGAGTATCAACCATCGGCGGTAGCAGTCGAGCGTATATTTTTTCAATCGAATGTGCGAACTGCAATGAGTGTTGGACAAGTTAGCGGTCTCGTGTTGAGCGCCGCGGCCAGACGCAACATCGAATTAGTTCAGTATTCACCCAATCAAGTCAAACTCGCGTTAACGGGTTGGGGTGGCGCCGATAAAGCGCAGGTTCAAAAGATGGTCAAAGAGCGACTGAAGTTAAATTCAATTCCGAAACCGGCAGATGCGGCAGATGCGGCAGCGATTGCGCTGTGTCACATTGCTTCAAGTCCATTGTCCGCAAAGATCGCTCAGTCGACGATGGGCACGATGTGATTGGTTCTTTGCGTGGCGTAGTTCTAGAGCGCACTAGCGACTCAACAGTTTTGCTTGAAGTCGGCGGTGTTGGCTACTTGGTTCATGTCACCCCGCGCACCCTCGGTGAACTTGAGCCAACGTCGAAGGCGTTTCTATATGTGCATCACCATGTGCGAGAAGATGCGCAAACGCTCTATGCATTTCTTGATCGTGACGAACGTAAATGCTTCGAGGTTTTAGTCGGCACTCATGGTGTTGGTCCAACAATGGCGATGGCAGTTTTGGCAACCCATTCGCCTCGCGCGCTGGTCGACATTGTTGCCGGTGCAGATATCGCCGCATTGACGCTTGTCTCTGGTGTTGGCAAAAAAACCGCAGAACGTCTATTAATTGAACTCAAGAATCGTTTGCATTTAAACATTCTTGAACCATCAAACCAGGTAGGTGGTTCGTCAAGTGTCGGAGATGTGCGCGACGCGCTTGCTGGTCTGGGTTACTCTGCAGAAGAGATTCGCGATGTCTTGCGTGAAGTCAATGTTGGTACCGATCCAGAACTAATGTTGCGTGAAGCGTTGAACATGTTGGGGGCGCGTCGTGCGTGAAGAATTTACTGATCCAGCGATCACTACCGATCCGGCAGATCTTGATGACATTGGCTTACGCCCCAAATCGCTCGACGATTTTGTTGGTCAACGTGAGCTCAAAGAGCATCTCGGCATTGTTTTAGAGGCAGCTCGCAAACGAGAACAATCTGCTGATCACATTTTGCTTGCCGGGCCTCCGGGTTTGGGCAAAACGACTATGGCGGGCATCGTCGCCAGTGAGATGTCGGCCAAAATCCATATCACTTCTGGTCCGGCACTCGAGCGGGCAGGCGACTTGGCATCGATTCTCACCAAGCTTGATGTAAATGATGTTTTGTTTATCGATGAGATCCACCGGCTTTCACGCCAAGTTGAAGAGATTTTGTACCCCGCTATGGAAGACTTTCAGATCGACATTGTCGTCGGCAAAGGGCCATCGGCTTCGTCTATTCGGCTAACTCTGCCAAGGTTCACGTTGATTGGCGCTACCACGCGCACCGGCATGATCACTGGTCCTTTGCGTGATCGTTTCGGTCTCGTCGCGCGTCTTGACTTTTATGAAGTAGATGAACTTGAGCAAATCGTCACGCGAACGGCGCGCATTCTGAAAGTGCCAATCGATAAACATGGCGCAATCGAAATCGCCAGTAGGTCTCGGGGCACTCCAAGAATCGCCAATCGTTTGCTTCGTCGTGTGCGTGATCATGCTGAAGTGCGCGGCGATGGTCAAGTTACAAAAGAGAGTGCGCGCCAAGCCCTTGCTGTTTTCGGTGTTGACGAGCTTGGTCTAGACAAGGTTGATCGCTCGATTTTGTCGGCTTTGTGTCGGCAGTTTGCCGGTGGGCCAGTTGGTTTGTCAACGTTGGCGATCTCGGTTAGTGAACAAACCGAAACAATTGAAGATGTATACGAACCATTTTTGATTCAGCAGGGTTTGTTGGCGCGAACGCCTCGTGGCAGAGTAGCGATGCCATTGGCATGGCAACATCTTGGCCAGACGCCACCTGAAACTGCTCCAGAATTATTTTAAAATAGTTTTTCTGTGCAAATTGAAGACTTTGATTACGATCTGCCGGCTGAGTTAATAGCCCAAACACCAGTCGAGCCGCGAGATTCGGCGCGACTTTTGGTCGACCAAGGTTTGAGTCTGCCGCTACATCGTCAAGTTAAGGACTTCGTCGACTTCTGCCGACCGGGCGATGTGATTGTTGTTAACGACACAAAGGTCATTCCGGCAAGACTGCGCTTGGTTCGAGAATCTGGCGGTGCCGCAGAGGTTTTATTGCTCGAGCAAGACTCGTCAGCACCATTTAAATGGGAAGCGCTAATTCGCCCCGCCAAGCGGCTCAAACTTGGCGAAACGCTTTTTGCTTCTGACAATTCTGCAGTTGTGAGCATTGGCAAGCGTACCGATGCTGGTGACACGTTCAGTGTTGAGCTTGTCGGCAAAACACATGTCGATGTCGAGGCACTTCTCAAAAAGTATGGCGAGATGCCGCTGCCTCCGTATATCGAAACACGACTTGAGCAGGCCGACAGATACCAAACTGTTTATGCAAATCGACCAGCATCGGCTGCGGCACCGACAGCGGGTTTGCATTTCACACCGAAACTTTTGTCAGATTTAAAAAGTGCAGGAGTCAAAATTCTTACTGTCGATCTGACGGTTGGCTTAGACACCTTTGCGCCGGTCACGTCGGCAAATCCATTAGATCATCCGATGCACAGCGAGCATTATCGAGTTGGTCAAGAAACTCTCGATGAATGTGCTCGAGCCGAGAGGGTTATTGCCGTTGGTACTACGGCTACACGCGCGCTCGAGTCGGTGGCAACCAGCGGTGTTTTGTCTGGTCGAACCAAGATGTTTATCTCGCGTGGGTATGAATTTAAAGTCGTAGATCTGTTGTTGACTAATTTTCATATGCCGAGAACAACTCTGTTGATGATGATCGAAGCCTTCGTCGGCCCTCGTTGGCGCGATCTTTATTCGACGGCGATAGCCGAGCGATATCGCATGCTCTCATTTGGCGACGCAATGCTTTTGAATCGACATCTGTAACAGTCTCAATGATTACAACCAGCAACTAGATACCGTGTAGTCGCATGTTCGCCGTAAAATTTTGTGAGACTGCACGCGACCAATCGGCACGCGCTGGTGTCGCCACTACGCACCGAGGTGATTACGAAACGCCGTGCTTTATGCCTGTCGGCACTCGAGGAGCAATAAGGCATTTAAGTGCGCAAGATTATGAAGAACTTGGTGCGCAAATTGTGTTGGGCAACACCTATCACTTGATGCTTCGACCAGGTGCTCAAATTGTTTCAGACCTAGGGGGTCTTGGTGCTTTTGCTGGCTGGAAAGGTCTGACTCTTACCGACTCGGGGGGCTTTCAAGTTTTTTCTTTGAACCCTGATGTCGACGATGAAGGTGTTTCATTTAGGTCGACTTATGACGGTTCGATGCACAGATTTACACCGGAGTCGGCAGTGACTACGCAGCAGCTACTTGGCGCCGACATCCAAATGGTTTTAGATGTCTGTGCTTCGTTGCCAGCGACTGACGATGTAATAAAACTTGCACTGAAACGTACGTCAAATTGGGCAGCGCGAGCCAAGGCAACCCACACACGCACTGATCAAAGTTTGTTCGGCATCGTGCAAGGCGGTATTGATCCGGTGTTGCGTCAAGAAAGTGCAAAAATCACCGCGAACTTAGAGTTTGACGGCTACGGAATCGGTGGCTTGTCAGTAGGTGAGACCCGTGAAGAAATGTTGGTTGCGTTAGCCGCGGCAATTGAACATCTGCCGAAAGATCGTCCACGATATTTGATGGGAGTGGGTGACCCGGCTTCACTCGTTGAGGCAGTAAATTTAGGCGTCGATCAGTTTGATTGCGTGATGCAAACGCGAATCGGTCGTCATGGAACAGCGCTCACATCGGCTGGCAAACTCAATATAACACGCGCCGAGTTTTCAACTAGTCAAGATCCGATTGATGATCAGTGCGCCTGCCCAGTTTGCAAGCGGCACACGCGTGGCTACATTCGCCATCTTTTTCAGGTAAACGAACCAACGGCAGCACGACTTGTATCGATTCACAACATCGCTTTCACTTTAAATCTGATGAAGCAAATGCGAGAAGCGATTGCTGCCGGCACTTTTGCGAGCCTGCGCAAGTCGTTTCTGGCCGTATGGGCAGACTCTGCGAACGAGAAGTTGTAACCCCTAGACTTGCTTGCTATGTCTATGACCATTGATTCGCAATTTTCGACCATCTTGCCGAGCCTTGCAGCTGCTGCGGCAGAGGAACAGGCATCAAATCCAATTTTGGGTTTCCTTCCTTTAGTCCTTATCTTCGCCGCGATGTATTTCTTGTTGTTGCGACCACAACGAAAGCGTCAAAAAGAAACAGCAAATCTGCAAAAAAGTATCGCTGATGGTGACGAAGTCGTGTTGAACTCAGGTATTTATGGTTTCGTTTCTGCGGTTGAAGATGAGTGGTTGTGGCTAGATGTGGCCGAAAAAGTCGAAATTCGCGTCGCTAAAGGCTCGGTAGCGCGCAAAATTTCGGCCAATTCAAAGCCTGCAGAGTAAGTCTCTGAGATTTAGTTGGCAGATTGCACATAATTAAATGAATAAACGTCGCCACATCATTTCGCTGACGCTTTTGATCGTTGTCGTCGCATCTGGACTTGTAGCGAATTTTGTCGCCGGAAATACTCCAGCACTTGGCCTTGACTTGCAAGGTGGTGCCTCGGTGACGTTGCAGCCAGAAGGTGATTTCGATGCAACAGGTCTTGACGTCGCTGTTGAAATCATTCGCGCTCGAGTCGACTCGATTGGCGTTGCTGAGCCAGAAATTATTTTGCAAGGTAGCACCGTCGTTGTCAACCTGCCCGGTGTAAAAGATCAGCAACAGGCACTTGACATAATCGGCCGTACCGGTGAACTCTTGTTGCGACCTGTTCTTCAAACTGGCATCTTGAATCAAAATCCTGACACGAGTGTGCCATCAAGTGAAACGACGCTGCCGACCAGCGAAACAACATTGCCAGAGGCGACTTCTGATTCGGTTGAAGATGGTTCTGGTTTAGTTTCGGGTGGCCCTGGCGCATCAAAGGTTGTCGCGACACCCACAACAGTGGCCCAAACTTCGACAACAGTCACTGATTCGACAACAAGTTCTACCGAAGTCGTGCCTACAGACTCTGGGGTGCCTGGTTTGGGTGATGATCCGAATGATCCGACTCAGACAGTTTTGTTGCTCGATAAACAGGGCGTCGCATATGTTGTTGGGCCTGCGGGTGCATCTGGCAAAGTTTTCAAAAATGATGCACGCGCTGATGTCGAAACAGGACAATGGGCAGTTGTAGTTGGTTTGCGAAGCGGTCCTGACGGCGACCAATTATGGAACCGGCTCGCCGCTAAATGTTTCAATAAAACTGCCGAATGTCCGACTGGGCAACTCGCAATGGTGCTTGATGGCACGGTGATTTCGGCGCCGACTGTAAATGAGCCCGAGTTCACCGGCGGAACCGTTCAAATAACTGGTTCGTTTACTCCCGAAGAGGCACGTGACCTGGCGAAAATTCTCGAGTTCGGTGCTGTGCCGGTGCGTTTTGGCGTATCGCAAGCACAAACCGTGTCAGCAACATTGGGCTCAGACTCGCTTCGCGCCGCCTTGATCTCTGGGCTCGTCGGCATTTTGCTGGTCACCTTTTTGTTGCTCGCTTACTATCGACTCATGGCACTTTTTGTGCTGCTCGGATTGAGTATTTCAGTTGCCTTTTTGTGGAGTGTGATCTCGCTTTTGTCGCGTACAAACGGTCTAGCACTTTCACTTTCGGGTGTTGCCGGAATTATCGTCTCGATCGGTATTGCTGTTGACTCCTACATCGTGTTCTTTGAAAGAATCAAGGACGAAATTCGAGCGGGTAAGACTCTAAAAAATTCTGCGCTGCGTAGTTTTGAGTCGGCATGGCGCACAATCGTCGCAGCCGATACGGTTTCGTTTATTGCCGCAATAGTGTTGTGGTATCTCACCGTTGGTTCAGTTCGCGGCTTTGCATTTTTCCTGGGTATTTCAGCGCTGACCGACATTCTTGTGACGTTTTTCTTTACAAGAAGTGCGGTTCTTCTTTATGCACGTTCAAAAGGTGCACAAGGCCGCAAGATTCTCGGCATTCAAACGGTGAAGCCAGAGGTGTTTTAATGAAAACTTACTTTGCGGGTTTTGGGCGGCTCTATCGTGGCGAGACAACATTCGACTTCATTGGTAAGCGCATTTTTGGTCTCACGGTTTCACTAATAATTGTTCTCGCCGGGGCAGTTTCGTTGGTGTTTCAAGGTCTTGAACTCGGCATCGACTTTCGCGGTGGCGTCGCATGGGAGGTGCCTGCCGGTTCTCTGACCGATCAAGATGCGCGAGAAGTTCTTGGCGCAAACAATGTTGAGGCGTCAAACGCCAAGATTCAATTTTTGACAGGCAGCGAGCTGCAAGTGATGCGAGTTCAAGTTGGCGATCAACCTGAGTCAGTTCGCCTCGCCGTTCAACAGTCTTTTGCTGAACTAGCCAAAGTTGAAGTCGAAGAAGTGAGTGTTGCTTCAGTTAGTTCATCTTGGGGGCGCAGCATCACTGAAAAAGCAATTCGGGCCCTGATTGCGTTCTTTGTAATTGTTTCTATTTATATCTCTTGGCGACTTGAATGGAAGATGGCAATTGCGGCATTTGTCGCGATGGTTCATGACGTATTAATCAGTGTTGGCGTATATTCGCTATTTGGTTTTGAAGTAACACCCGCGACAGTTGTTGCTTTCTTGACGATCTTGGGCTATTCGTTATACGACACAGTGGTTGTTTTCGATCGAGTTCAAGAAAACGCAGAGAAATTCGCCACATCACGTCAATCGTTTGCCAACATCGCCAACATTTCGACCAATGAAGTGCTCGCGCGGTCGCTTAACACGACGCTCTCATCGGCGCTACCCGTAATCTCGTTGTTGGTCGTCGGCTCATTCATGCTCGGGGCAAAGAGTCTTGAAGAATTTGCGGTTGCGCTCTTGGTGGGCATGCTGGCTGGCACTTACTCATCGATTTTTGTGGCAGTTCCGCTCTTAGATTTGCTTAAGCGCGATGAACCCAAATACCGACCTTTTAGGGGGCAGGTTGCAACCGGTGGCGCACTCTCAGAACTGATGGGCTCGGGTGAAAAGTTAAAAATGACTGCTGATACATCTGGCACAAGCGATCTGGCTTCAGAATCGAAGCAATCGGCAACCAGCAACTCCGAAAAACGAGTTACTGCTGTTTTGACGCACCCACCGCGACCCCGAAAAAAACGTCGTTAGCACTACGCTTTAGACATGGCCACCTCATCGAGGGTGCTGCCGTGGCGGCGCCAAAATACAACGATTGCCGAAGAGCTTTCGCCACTGCTGACCGCCTATAAGTCGAGACATCCTAAAGGATCGGTTGCGCTGATCAATACAGCCTACGAAATGGCTCGATCAGCACATGCGAATCAAAATCGTTCGAGCGGTGAGCTGTACATCAATCACCCAATTGCTGTTGCCCGGATTGTCGCCGACATCGGTCTTGACGAAGTTTCAATAGTCGCTGCATTGTTGCACGACGCCGTTGAAGACACCGAGATAACTATTTCTGATGTTGAAAGCAATTTCGGAAGCGAAGTGTCGGCAATTGTTGACGGTGTAACGAAACTTGAGCGCCTCCAGTTTGATTCAAAAGAAGCACAGCAGGCCGCGACAATGCGCAAGATGTTGGTGGCGATGGCGCGCGATTTGCGCGTATTGATGATCAAGCTTGCAGATCGCTTGCACAACATGCGCACGATCGCCGCAGTACCTCACGAAAAGCAACAAAGGGTTGCGCAAGAAACTCTAGACATTTATGCGCCGCTGGCTCATCGTCTTGGTATGCAAGAGATTAAACAGCAACTTGAAGATTTGGCATTTGCTGCGCTGTATCCAAAGCGATATGCCGAACTTGATCATCTTGTTGCAACTCGGGCACCCGAGAGAAATGTTTATTTGGCAAAGACCATCGGCCAAGTTCAACAATGGCTCAAAGAAGTGAAGATTAACGCCGAACTTACGGCGCGCGGTAAACACCTCTGGAGCATCTATGAAAAAATGGTGCAAAAAGGTCGCGAATTTGCTGACATCTACGACTTGCTGGCGATTCGAATCGTCGTGCAATCAGAAAAAGATTGCTACACGGTGCTTGGCGCCATTCACGGACATTGGAAGCCAATAGTTGGTCGATTCAAAGATTACATAGCAATGCCGAAATTTAATTTGTATCAATCTCTGCACACGACTGTGGTTGGGCCTGGCGGTAAGCCAATTGAGGTGCAAATTCGCACACAAGAAATGCATCAGCGTGCAGAGTGGGGCGTGGCATCGCACTGGGCCTATAAAGACACCGTTACCGAAGGCGACATCGACTGGCTCAATCGAATCATCGACTGGCAAGGTGAGGTTTCAGACCCGAGTCAGTTCTTGGAGATTTTGAAAACAGACCTTGAACAAGATGAGTTGTTCGTATTCACGCCAAAAGGTCGCGTGATCACTCTGCCAGTTTTGTCGACTCCGGTTGACTTTGCATACGCAGTTCACACTGAAGTGGGGCATAGTTGCATGGGTGCCCGAGTAAATGGTCGTCTGGTGCCACTCGATTACAAACTTGCATCAGGTGATACTTGCGAAGTTCTCGTTTCTCAAGGTGAGACGAGCGAACCAACCGAAGACTGGCTCGAGTTCGTAGCTTCACCCAAGGCACGGAGCAAGATCAAACAATGGTTGACACGTGAACGCCATGAGGATCTTGTTGAAAATGGGCGAGATGAACTTGTCGAGCGTCTTCGTCAAGCGGGTTTACCTGCACAAAAGATTCTCTCCTCACAAGTTTTGCAAGACGAAGTTGCTTTGCTCAGTTTTGAAAGCGTCAACGAATTGTTCGCCGCAATTGGTGATCAGCGGATTGACGCTGTAGCAACAGTTGAACGCATGTCGAATCGAATGCGAGATGGCCTTCAGCCCGATCAGTTGTCAATGTCGTCTGTTGGTGGTTCTATCTCGAGTGTCAACCAAAAAAATGGTGTGCACATTGAAGGAATGCCTGATGTGTTGGTTCGGCTTTCGCGTTGCTGCACACCAGTTCCACCAGATGAAGTGATGGGCTTTGTGACCAAAGGTCGTGGCGTGACTGTGCATCGCGCCGACTGCGCGAATGCCGCGGCGCTTGCCGAAGATTCAGCGCGAGTAGTCGATGTCGAGTGGTCGTCCGACGGGTCGAGCACGATGTTTGTTGCCGCAGTTGAAGTCAAGGCATTAGATCGTTCTCGTCTGCTTCGCGATGTTGCCAATGCTCTTTCAGACGAGCACGTAAATATCGTTGCATGCACAACGCATACGGGCTCTGACAGAGTGGCGCGAATGCGGTTTGAGTTTGAATTCGCAGATCCCAGTCACCTGCAATCGGTATTGCGGGTGATAAAGCGAATCGATGGTGTTTACGATGCGAATCGGGTGCTGCCAGTGGTCGCATCGGTCTCGATCGACGCCGAAGAAATCGCACACCCGTCGGCTTCAAGATAATGATTCGCTTATGTCGCCAAAGCGTCTAGCCTTCACGCGTGCCTGAATTCAAGACTTCGCCCGGTACACGCGACATATTGGCGCCTCATTCGGCGCGTTGGCGTGCCTTTCAAGAGGTTTTTGCTCGCACTGTTGAGGCAGCCGGATATAGCTACATAATTCCACCAATGTTTGAAGACCTCGACGTCTTTTTGAGACTTGGCGAGGCGACAGAAGTGGTAACAAAAGAAATGTATGACTTTCACGACAAAGGTGGTCGCCATGTTGCTTTGCGACCTGAGCAGACCGCAAGTGTTTGTCGAGCTTTTGTCGAACATCGCCCGACAACGCCGTGGAAGGTTTGGTATTCGGGTCCAAATTTTCGCTACGAGAAACCCCAGCAGGGTCGCTATCGACAGTTTGATCAAGTTGGTGTTGAAGCACTCGGCGCCGATGATCCGTTGCTAGATGCAGAAGTAATCGCCTTGGCTGCGAAATTTTATGAAGCTTTAGGTCTGAGAAAAGTGAATTTGTCAATCAACACACTCGGAGACGAAGGTGATCGTGAGAAATATTCGCAACAGTTGTCTAGATACCTAAAGTCAAACGAACAAAGTCTTACTGCAGAAAGTCGCGCGACTTTAGAGAGAAATCCATTGCGCGTGCTTGATTCAAAGCGCGAACCAGATCAGAAAGTTATTGCGGGCGCTCCTGCTATTCGAGATTCGATAAGTGCGACCGCAAACGAGCACTTCGAGGCAGTTTTGCAGTCACTCGATGCGTTGAATATTAAATACGAAATCAACAATCGCCTGGTGCGGGGCCTCGATTATTACCGTCGCACGACATTTGAGTTCACATCAACGGCACTTGAAGCCGCACACACAGCAATCGGTGGTGGCGGACGTTACGACGGTCTTGTTGAAGCACTCGGTGGGCCGGCGACTCCTGGCATTGGCTTCGCGTTGGGGTTAGATAGAACCCTTCTCGCATGTGACGCTGAGCAGGTCTTTGATGCGCCTCAAACCGCGGTCGATGTCTTTGTTGTTGACACAGTCGACGGTCGTCACGCTCACGAACTGTGTCATTTTTTGCGAAGCAACGGCTTTCGCGCAGACCGCGCATACGACTTGCGAAGTATGAAGGCGCAAATGAAATCAGCCGACAGAAGTGGTGCAAAAATTGCATTAATAATTGGCAGCGAAGAAGTAGAAAATGCGACCATAATGTTACGGCCCATGGGTTCAGGTGCGCAGTATTCGATCGCTCGAAAAGATTTGCTTGGCGAAGTTCGCAAAGCACTAGACACAAAATGAAAGCACAAAGTCAATGAACAAACAAACAAATAGCACAGCGTTGAGATCTCATTTGTGCGGAGACATGCGTGTCGAAAACATCGGCCAGAAAGTCACTTTGTGTGGCTGGGTTGGTCGACGAAGAGAGCATGGCGAGCATCTTGCATTTTTAGACCTGCGCGACTTCAGCGGAATCGTGCAATGCGTGGTCGATAATTCGGTCGATGTCAGAAGTGAATGGGTGCTTAGAATTACCGGCACTGTGCAGGCGCGCCCAGCGGGCACAGTCAACGACAATATTCCGACCGGCAAGGTTGAATTGGCAGACTGCACGATCGAAATTCTGAACAATGCCGAACCGCCGCCGTTTCCGATCGACCAACGCGGTGACGACGTCGACGAAAATGTTCGCCTCAAGTATCGCTATTTAGATATTCGTCGAGAGCGAATGCAAAAAAACCTGCGATTAAGAGCATCAGTCAACTCGGCGATTCGTAAATCGATGGAATCGCAAGGTTTTACCGAGATAGAGACACCATTGTTGATGCCGAGCACACCAGAAGGTGCCAGAGAGTTTTTGGTCCCTTCTCGCAATGAACCCGGCTCGTTTTATGCTCTGCCTCAATCACCACAATTATGGAAGCAGTTGCTGATGGTCGCTGGCATCGATCGTTACTATCAGATCGCCAAGTGTCTGCGCGACGAAGACCTGCGTGCCGATCGCCAATATGAATTCATGCAACTTGACGCTGAGATGAGTTTTGTCAATAAAGACGATGTGATGGCGATGATTTCGACTGCGGTCATTGCCGCTGCGAAAGCCGCGACCGGATCGGAGCCACCACCGATCGAACGCATGACATGGCATGATGCGATGAATCACTATGGGATCGACAAACCCGATTTGCGTTTTGAAATGAAGTTGATCGAAATGACCGAAGTTTTTGCAAAAACTGAGTTCAAAGCCTTCGCTTCGGCAGAGTCGATCAAAGCGATCTGTGTGCGCGCGGCCGAATATCCGCAGCAGGCCGCGTCGGGCCGCAACAAACTAGATGCTTTAACTGATAAAGCGAAAAAACTCGGTGCAAAAGGTCTTGTCTGGATAAAGGTCACCGAGGGTTTTGTGCTTGATTCACCAGTCGCAAAATTTTTGTCTGAGTCTGAACAATCTCAATTGATCTCACTTACTAAAGCTGAAGTGGGCGATTTGATTTTGATGGTTGCCGATACTTGGTCGACGACATGCTCGGTGTTGGGTCAACTGCGCAACGATCTTGGTCGACCACCAGTGCATGAGGGCCCGTATAGATATGTATGGGTGGTCGATTTTCCGATGTTCGTTGGCATCAACCCAACCACAAAGATGCCGCAACCAGGTCATCACCCGTTTTGTCACCCACATCATGAAGACGTAGATCGCCTTGAGAGCGATCCGCTCTCAGTGCGAGCATTGGCCTACGACTTGGTACTGAACGGCTGGGAGTTGGGCTCTGGTTCAATTCGAATTCACGAACCAGATTTGCAGCGTCGGGTGTTTCGACAACTTGGCATTAGCGATGAAGATGCCGACAATCGGTTCGGCTTCTTTTTGCAACCGTTTAAATACGGTGCACCGCCACATGGCGGTTTCGCGTTCGGCATTGATCGACTTGTGGCGATTTTGGCAGGAGAAGACAATATTCGTGAAGTTATTGCATTTCCGAAAACACAGTCGGGTTCTGATCCGATGACAAATGCGCCTACGACTGTAAACCCGAATCAACTCAACGAATTAGGCATCAGGCTTTTGCCACTTGCGGCAAAATGAAGAGTGATTTGTTCAGCGCTGCGGCGACTGAACGCTTGAAGTCGCAGGCTCCGCTTGCGGCAAGGTTGCGACCGCGAACGCTTGATGATGTTGTCGGTCAACGACATCTTGTTGCAAGAAATTCGCCTTTGCGTTTGCTGATTGAAAGTGATCGACTTTCTTCGGTAATTTTCTGGGGTCCGCCGGGCACGGGCAAGACGACGCTTGCCGAAGTAGTTGCCTTGACGACCAATCGACACTTCGAACGCCTTTCAGCAGTCAGTGCTGGTGTAAAAGATGTACGCGAGGTCATCGAGCGGGCAAGTGAACGGCTTGGTCAGTTTGGTCGGGGGACGATCGTGTTCATTGACGAGATTCATCGTTTTTCGACATCTCAGCAAGATGCACTTTTGCCTTCGGTCGAATCAGGAGTCATAACTTTGATCGGCGCAACAACAGAGAATCCTTATTTCGAAATCAATGCGCCACTGCGAAGTCGATCAACGTTGTTTCGCCTTGAGCCTTTGCTCGTTAGCGAGGTCAAAGAATTGTTGCAGCGCGGTGTTGTGGCAGAGTCTGTTGTCGCCGACGAAGAAGCACTAGAGACTTTGGCGCAACGATGTGGTGGTGACGCGCGACAGGCATTGACTGCTCTCGAAGTTGCGTGTGCACTCTCGCATGAGAACGACAGACATGTCACTCTGAGTCATGTCGATGCGGCGTTGGGCGTAAGTGCTTTGCGATACGGCAGAGACGATCATTACGACGTTGTATCTGCGTTTATAAAAAGCATTCGTGGATCGAATGCACAGGCTGGTTTGTTTTGGCTCGCGCGAATGCTTGAGTCGGGTGATGATGCGAGATTCATCGCGCGACGACTTGTTATTTTGGCAAGTGAAGATATTGGCATGGCCGATCCGAATGCGTTGGTAGTTGCAGTTGCAGCGGCGACCGCACTTGAGCACGTTGGTCTTCCTGAAGCTCAACTCAACTTGGCGCAAGCGGTTGTTTATTTGGCCACGGCACCAAAGAGCAATCGAGTTGCACTCGGCATTTGGTCAGCGCGCGAAGATATACAGCGTGGCGTAAACAGCGAAGTGCCCGCACATCTTCGAGATGGCCACTATGAAGGTGCCCGCGAGTTCGGCCATGGCGTTGGTTATATATACCCCCATGACGACCCAAGAGGTTTCGTCGAACAGCAATACATGCCCGAGTCAAAGCCAGGTTCTCCTGAGATACGCGGTGATTACTATCATCCGTCAAATCACGGTATCGAGCGTGAATTAGCCGAGAAAATGAATAGCGTAGATAGAAATGATTAAACGATTTTTCTGGATACTTCTCGGTACTGCGCTTGCAATTTTCGGCGTGAAGTATTTTAAAAAGAAAGCCGCCGAGAACCCAGAACAGTTTTCAACTGATGCTCTGATCGAAAAATTCATTGAAATATTCGACACCATCAAAGAAAGCGTGCAAGGCCTGTGGCAAGGGTTCGCCGGCGGACAATCACTCAATGACCATGAACTTGAGAAGATTTTTGCTGATAAACCCGATTTTGATTCTGAGTTTGACTCATCAATAAAGCCATCCGACATCTCAATGAATTAAACCTGACGCCCTGTATCAGAGGGTGAATAGTAGGATTGTATTTTATGGCGGCCGAAATTCGCACTGCGAACGAACTAAGAAAGGCTTTTACGGGCTTTTTCGAGCAACGCGGCCATACGAAAGTCGAATCTGCAAGTTTGATACCGCACGATCCGACAATTTTGTTCACCGTAGCTGGCATGGTGCCGTTCAAGCCTTATTTCGTTGGCGATGAAGTGGCGCCTTATAAACGAGCAGTGAGTGTTCAGAAATGTGCGCGCGCCGGTGGCAAGCACAACGATTTGGACGACGTTGGCAGAACCAAGCGACACTGCGTATTTTTTGAAATGCTCGGCAACTTTAGTTTTGGCGACTACTTCAAAACTGACGCAATTCCATGGAGTTGGGAGTTAGTAACAGAGGTCTTTGGCTTTGACGGCGATCAACTTTGGGTAACCGTTCACGAAAGTGATGACGAGGCCGAACAGATATGGCACGATCAAGTTGGCGTGCCGATGAATCGAATTCAGCGCCTCGGCGATGCCGACAATTTTTGGCAGATGGGCGAGACCGGCCCGTGTGGACCATGTTCTGAAATTCATATCGACCGAGGTCCTTCTTTCGGACCAGACGGCGGGCCATTGAACGACCCGAAAGGCGATCGATTTTTAGAATTCTGGAACCTCGTGTTCATGCAATTTAACCAAGATAAAGATGGCAGTCGAACTGCATTGCCCAAACCATCTATCGATACAGGTGCGGGCCTTGAGCGAATCTTGGCTTTGAAGCAGGGCAAAGATTCGATTTGGGAGACAGACGTTTTGTTTCCGCTGATCGAGCAAGCGCAGTCTGCAACATCCACTAAATATTTAATTGGTGACTACGAAGATAAATCAAGTTTTTCGTTGCGCGTGCTTGCTGAGCATGCACGATCGGCGACGATGCTCGTCAATGATGGTGTGTTTCCGAGCAATGAAGGTCGCGGATATGTTCTGCGCCGAATTTTTAGGCGCGCGGTTCGTCATGCATATTTGCTCGGCACAGACAAGTTGGTGATGCCCAAATTGGTTGAGACAGCAGTTGAAATCATGCAAGAAGCGCACCCAACTCTAAAAACCAACAAAGACTTCATTCTTGGAGTGCTGACAAAAGAAGAAGAGAGTTTCAGACAAACCCTTAAAAATGGTTTGAACTTGCTGGAAAACGAGTTCTCGGCGATAAAGACTTCGAAAAAAAAGTCGACTTTGAGTGGCAAGAGTGCATTTGTTTTGCACGACACATACGGATTTCCGCTTGAACTCACCCAAGAGATTGCAGGCGAGCGAAACATCAATGTTGACATCACAGAATTTGAAACCGAGATGCACGCGCAACGCACGCGAGCCAAAGCGGCGCGCAAGGGCGCGGCATCTGCCGACGAGACTCTTGCTCAGTATCGCCAATTGCTCGACACCCACGGCCAAACCAAGTTCGTGGGATACGAATCAGATTCGTGCACTGCCAAGGTGTTGTCGCTAGTTGCTTTAGATGATTCGAGCGTTGAGGTCTTTTTAGATACGACTCCGTTTTATGCAGAAAGCGGAGGACAGGTCGGCGACCGAGGCACGATTCGCTGCCCGAGCGGCGAAATCAAGGTGACAGATACGGTCTTTGCATTGCCTGGTCTGCGCAAACATATCGGTGTGCTTTCTGGCGAAATAGTTGCAGGCGTCGAAGTCACCGCGACGATCGATGTCGATTTGCGTAATTCGACCCGAAAAAATCACACGGCGACTCATATCTTGCATTACGCACTGAGAAAAGTGTTAGGTGATCATGTGAAGCAGGCAGGTTCATTAGTCTCAGCAGAGCGATTGCGATTTGACTTCAGCCACTACGCGCCGCTTTCAAATGTCGAGATTGAACAAATAGAGCGCATCGCCAATGCTCAGGTTTTGACCAACTCTGATGTCAAAAATTATGAGACTTCGAAAGAGAAAGCGACCCAGGCTGGCGCGATCGCATTTTTTGGTGACAAGTACGGCGATATGGTTCGTGTTTTAGAAGCCGGTGACTCAATCGAGTTGTGCGGTGGCACTCATGCGGCGGCTACTGGCGATATCGGATTGATCAAAATCGTCGAAGAAGGCTCAATCGGGTCAAATCTGCGCCGAATTGAGGCAGTGACTGGTCAAAATGCTGTCGACTATGTGATTTCAACTGCACGTACGATTCAGCAACTCAATGAACTGCTAGACACAAACTCGGCAGCGCTTGTCGAATCGATTTCAAGAAAAATCGCCGAGGCCAAAGAGTTAAATGATGAACTTAAGGCGTTGCGATCAGCGGCGGCCCGTGGTCGAGCAGCTGAATTCGTCAGCAAAAATAAAGATGGTGTCGTTGTTCAGCGAGTTGATGGTCTCTCACCAAGCGATCTGAGAGAGTTGGCGTTGGCGATTCGAGCCAACAAAGAAATTAAAGTCGTAGTGCTTGGTGGTGTGACTTCAACTGGTGGTGTTGCATTGGTCTCAGCAACCGGTGCGGGCGTCTCGACACCGGCAGGCGACCTAATTAGTCAGGCCGCAAAAATGGTTGGTGGCGGAGGCGGCGGCAAGGGCGACATTGCGACTGCGGGTGGCAAAAATGCGGCTGCTCTTGACGAGGCATTGCTCGCCGCAGCACAAGCATCCAGCAAAATTGTCTAAACCATCAATGCGCAGCCTGGGCATCGATCTTGGTACGCGAAGAATTGGGATAGCGATGAGTGATAGCAGTGGAGTCATCGCTTCTCCGCTGACTGTGGTGATGCGATCTTCAACGCATGCTCAAGATCATAAAAAAATTCAAGAACTTATCGACGAATACGAAGTCGACTGCGTTGTCGTGGGTATGCCATTCAGTATGTCAGGCAAAGTTGGCCCCGCGGCCAAGAGCGCACAAGAAGAAATCAAAGAATTAGAAATCGCCCTTAGTGTGCCGATTTATTCTTACGACGAGAGGTTGACGTCGAAAACTGCGAACGAGTCGATGATGCAAGCAAATATGAAAGCTCAGGCGAGACGCCGAGTTGTCGACAAGATTGCGGCTGCAGTCATGCTTCAGAGCTGGCTCGATCACGCAGATCGGAAGCGCTAATGAAAAGTGATCACGACGCGAATTGGCAAGAAGACCCATGGGACGGTCCAGATGCGTGGGGCAGCAGCGATTTTGAAGATGTAGTTGTTGAACGAAGACCAGATTCGCGGGTCGTTTTTATCGCCCTTGCGGTGGTGATGACGGTTGTGGTTTCGTTGATGGTTGGCGGACTCTGGTATTTACGACAGTTGAACCCACCAGATTCTGTCGCGGGTGTCGTTCAAGCGGCGACCAATTTTACAGTTAACCCAGATGAAACTGTTGCGAGTGTGAGTCGCAGACTTGAGGATGAGGGTTTCATCGTTAATTCACGTGTGTTTCAATTTTATGTCTCACGTAAAGGTGGCATTGAATTGCAGCCGGGTTACTACTTGTTGACACCCCGTAGCCACGTCGGCAACATAATGAAAGTTTTGAATACAAGTCCGTCTGCGACATTCACGAAAGTAACTTTTCCTGAAGGCTTCACGGTCGAAAAAATGGCGACTCGAATTGAAGAGAAAACATCAAGAATTTCCGCGCAAGACTTTTTGACAACGTCAAATAACCCTGCGTTTTTGTCAAACTTTGGACCAAACGACCCAAGCCGTTTAGATAATGCTGAGTTCAGATTAGAGGGCCTGTTGTTTCCGGATACATACCAAATATCTGGTGACGAGAGCTCGTCGGGTGTCATCGACCGAATGTTGCGTTTGATGGAGCGAGTAGGCATTCAAGAAGGTCTTGACCAGGCAAAAGAAAAAGTGGGACGTTCGCCATACGAAGTCTTGATAATCGCCTCATTGATTGAACGGGAGGCGAAGCTTGAAGTTGATCGTGCCAAGATTTCTAGGGTTATTTACAATCGCTTAGAGCGAGGGATGCCGCTGCAGATTGACGCGACGCTTTACTACAACGCCGACCCAAATGCGTCTTTCAGTGAACTAAAAGCGATTGAAAGTCCATACAACACGTATAAATCAAAAGGCTTGCCGCCAACTCCAATCGCCAACCCAGGTCGGGCGGCGATTCGCGCTGCTCTTAACCCGGCACCGAACCCACCACTTAGTGATCCGATTTGCAAAGGTATTAAGCAAGCAGCCAACTGTGCATATATTTTCTATGTGTTGAGCGACGACAAAGGCGGTCACACATTTGCCGCGACAATAGAAGATCATGAAAAAAATATTGAAGCAGCACGCGCAGGTGGATTCTTGCCGTGATTGATAGAACGCTTGACTCGAGTACCCGTTTAGCGGCAATCATCGGCAACCCTGTCGCACAAAGTTTGTCGCCGATTATTCACAATGCAGTTTTTGAATCACTAAAAGTGAACTGGTTGTATCTTGCTTTTCTCGTTGAGTCTGGCAAAGTCAGAAATGCGCTAGATGCGATGGCTGTTCTTGGTATCGCTGGTTATTCAGTGACAATGCCGCACAAGAACGATGTTGCAAGAATAGTCCGAGAAATTGGTGAGATTGATGAAATAGTCAGTGCAACTAATTCAGCCAATACGGTGATGTTGCAGCAAAACGGCACAATCTTCGCGACGAACACCGATGGCCAAGGTGCATGCAACGCGATTGAGTCAAGCAGTACACAAAAGATCGCAGACAGCCGGGTCCTTGTTCTTGGTGCGGGTGGAACTGCGAGTGCTGTTGTCTTTTCCTTGATCAAGAATGGTGCTGCTGAAGTTGTGATAGCTAATCGCACTTCGGCAAATGCAGAACAAATCGCTAAGAATTATAAAAATTGTCGAGTCAGTAGTGATTTAGGTCGTGAAGTTGCCGACTCTCATGTGATCATCAATACAACACCAGTCGGTTTTAACCCAGGTGGTGAGCCAAATGCTAAGGGTGGCCTCGTACCAATCGAAGTGAGTTTGATAACCGCGAAGCATGTTGTGCTTGATGCGGTTTATCGTCCTTTAGAAACTGGTTTGTTGCGTGCTGCAAAAAAAGTCGGTGCTCAAACAGTAGATGGTCTTGAAATGTTGGTACATCAAGCATCTTTGCAGCAAGAGGTTTGGTTAGGAAAGCGGGGCGACACCAAACTGATGCGTCGCGTGGCTCTTGATCATCAATAGTTTCACAGTTGATATTGCTTCCGTGACTTAATGCCTCTGCGCTGACTGCGGCTCAGAGGTAGCCTGATAATCATGCTTAGATATCTCACAGCGGGCGAGAGTCACGGGCAAGCCTTGGTTGTGATTGTTGAAGGTCTGCCAGCCGGGCTAGAAGTCACTTCGCAAGACATCAATGCCGAATTGGCCCGACGTCGCTTGGGTTTTGGGCGTGGTCCGAGACAAAAGTTTGAACAAGACGAGATCGTTTTGATCGGCGGTATCCGTCACGGTCGCACACTTGGCTCGCCGGTCGCGATTGAGATTAAAAACAGCGAGTGGTTTCGCAGCGATGTGTGGCACGAAGAGATGTCTCCTGAGCCAGGCAAGACAAAAAAGCCACTGACTCAGCCGCGTCCGGGACATGCCGACCTGACCGGAATGCAGAAATATGGCTTTGATGATGCGCGTGACGTACTCGAGCGAGCGAGCGCCCGTGAGACTGCTGCGCGAGTTGCAGCCGGCGCATTGGCCAAGCTGCTGCTGAAGCAGATCAATGTTTCTGTATTTTCACATGTTCTGCAATTGGGTTCGGCGCGAAGCGAAAATTTGGTGCGACCGCAAATTTATGATCTCGACCAAATCGACGAGTCTCCTGTGCGATGTTTCAATGCTGACGCCGAAGCAAAAATGATTGCTGAGATCGAAAGTGCAGCCAAAGATGGCGACAGTCTCGGTGGAATTGTTGAGGTGTTGGCATACGGCATGCCTGTTGGTCTTGGTAGTTATGTGCACTGGGATCGCAAACTTGACGGATTGTTGGCACAAGCGATAATGAGTATTCAAGCTGTCAAGGGTGTCGAAATTGGAGACGGCTTTGAAGTTGCATCTCGGCGCGGTAGCAAAGCGCATGATGCAATTATCTGGAACGAGTCTGCAAACAAGTACTCGCGTGAGACCAGTTTGGCTGGCGGCACCGAAGGGGGTATGTCAACTGGTGAAATGCTAGTTGTGCGTGCAGCGATGAAGCCGTTGGCAACTTTGAATCGTCCAACATTGAAAACTGTCGACACAGTAACCAAGCAAGAAACCGTGAGTTTCAAAGAGCGCACCGATGTGACTGCGGTGCCTGCAATGGGTGTTGTGGCCGAGACCATGGTCGCCTTAGTTTTGGCACAAGAAGCTCAACGCAATTTCGGGGGCGACAGCGTCGAAGACTTTGCGCGAAATGCCCAGAATTTCGCAAAGAGAATAAGTTGAATTTGATCGTTCTTGTTGGGCTGATGGGGTCGGGTAAGACCACTGTTGGCCGAGAGCTTGCCAAAAAACTGAATCTTAGATTTGCTGATTCTGATGAATTGATTGAAAAACGTGCCAAGCTTTCGGTGCGCGAAATATTTTTCGAAAAAGGTGAACCTGAGTTTCGTCGTCTCGAAACTGAAGCGCTGATAGACGCTTGTGCGAAAGATGAACCGACAGTTCTTGCTGTTGCTGGCGGTGCCGTAGTGTCCGAGAAAAATCGCGCTCTACTTGTCGAACACGCGCGTTGTGTAATTTGGCTTGATGCACCGACTTCGACTTTGGTCGGCCGAACTGGGCGAGCCAAGCACCGACCGCTACTAGATGGTGACCCAGTCGGAACTTTGAACCAGATGCGATCTGACCGTGAGATTTTTTATCAGCAGATCGCAACACACAAAGTCGCAACGCAGTCGCTGAACGTTGCACAAGTGGTCGACAAAGTGATTGAACAATGTGGTCTCTCTACTATTTCGGGAGAACAAAAGTGACGACACATCAAATTAAAGTTGCTTTAGGTGATCGTTCATACGCTGTTTTGGTCGGTCATGGTGTAATAAATCAACTCGAAACGATGCTGCCAAAATCGGCGAAGCGAGCAGTTGTGATCACTCAGAAAAATGTCGCGCTTCAGCCCAAGTTGAAAATTCCGAGCACAACTATATTCATCGGCGATGGCGAAGAGCATAAAAATATTCAGACAATCGAGATACTCGCAGAGAAGTTTGCTGAATTTGGTTTGACTAGAAACGATGTCGTCATTGGTGTCGGTGGGGGTATGGTCACCGACATAGCGGGCTTTTCAGCCGCAAGTTGGCACCGCGGAACTGCGGTGGTGCACGTTGCAACCTCGCTTGTCGGCATGGTCGACGCAGCGATCGGTGGTAAGACAGGCGTAAATATCGCACAAGGCAAAAATTTGGTAGGCGCGTTCTGGCAACCAAGTGGGGTGATCTGCGATCTAGATGCACTCGAGACTTTGCCTCAGCGTGAGATGCGCTGTGGCCTAGGTGAAGTTGCAAAGTATCACTTTTTGACAGGTGACGATCTTCTTGCTCTTGAAATGTCTGAGCGAATAGCAAGATGTGTTGAGATCAAAGCGAGAATTGTTGCAGCAGATGAACGTGAGAGTGGTGGCCGCGCACTGCTCAACTACGGACATACGTTGGCCCACGCATTAGAGCGCTCGAGCAACTTTTCGTTAGCCCACGGCGAGGCAGTTGCCGTTGGCATGATTTTTGCCGCACATGTTGCGCATGCGATGCAACGCATCGGAGCACCACGAGTCGACGAACATTATCGGGTAATCGGCGAAACATATGGGCTCAAAGTCAAGCCAGATGAAAAAATCGACCGCCGAGAATTAATTGAGTTAATGCATCACGACAAAAAGGCCGTTTCGGGTTTGACGTTTGTCTTGGATGGTCCGTCGGGCATTGAAATTGTCAGTGGGGTTGCCGAAGCCCATTTAATGCAAGCTTTCGACGCAATGCAACTGAACGAGAAGTAATCTAATAGTTATGGCTAAGTCAAATTCACGGTTAGTTCTTGTGCTTAGCGGGCCGAATTTAAACTTGTTGGGTCAAAGACAGCCAGAAATCTATGGCACCGATTCTTTGCAAGATCACATGCGTCGAGTCGAGGAGACCGCGGCACAGTTGGGTCTACAGATCGAGACAGTTAGTGCCCAGGGGGTCGCTGAGATAGTAGAGGCGATTCACTCGGCGCGCGGTCGATGCGTAGCAATCATTATTAATCCGGGGGCGTTGACGCACTTCGCATGGAGCCTGCACGATGCTCTGGCAAGTTTTGCGGGTCCAATTATTGAAGTTCATCTTTCGAACCCGGCTACTCGTGAATCATGGCGTCATGAGAGTGTCGTTGCGCCAGTTGCGTCTGGTTCGATTGCAGGTTTTGGTGCCGACTCTTACGTGTTTGCCGTACATGCTGTCGCAACATTGTTAGACAATAAAAAATAGATTTATGACTATTACATCACTTGACGCTGCCAAAAAATTGTCACCACTGGTTGTAAACGGGCGAGACAAATTAGTCCGCGCAGAGATGCAACGCCTGGGTGCCAGTGCCGATAGCGGACTGCTGGTCGTAGATCTGAACAACATTCGTTGGCTTACCGGATTCACAGGTTCTGCCGGCACTTTGATTGTGCGGCTCGATGAAATGGTTCTTGTAGTCGATGGTCGTTATGGAGATCAGGCTCGTGAACAAATTCTAAACTCGGGTGCCAGTTGCGAAATTATCGAAGGTAGAAGTGCTGTCGCACTGCGAGAGGCTTTAACAAACGCAACAAAGTCGCTGAAAACAGTTCATTTTGATTCTGGTGAGTTGACGGTGAGTCAACTCGAAAACATGACCGAGCAACTGTCGTGCGAACTACAAAAAATTGCGCCTGTGGTGCCTAAGTTGCGTCGCCGAAAGACCGAACCAGAGATTGAGCGAATGCAACTCGCAGCTTTGGCTACCGATTTTGCAATGGCTGAGGTCGTACCGATGCTCACACAGGGTCTAACTGAGCGCGATATTCGTGATGAACTTGACTATCGAATGCGGCGACACGGTGCCGAGTTCACCAGTTATGACACGATTGTGGCGAGTGGCCCCAACGCTGCACGTCCCCATCATCGCCCGGTTAGTCGTCGTATCGAAACCGGAGACAGTGTTGTGATTGACGTTGGCGGACTAGTCGATGGCTATCACTCTGACATGACGCGCACGTTTTTGATTGGCGATGTTGATCCAGTCTTGAGTGAGATGCACGATGTAGTGAGTCAATCACAATTGCTTGGCCTCGCTGCGGTAAAAGCCGGAGTACTGGCACAAGACGTGGACAAAATTTGTCGTGATTACATTGCTGAGGCTGGCTTTGCAACCGAGTTCACGCACAGCACGGGCCATGGTGTGGGTCTGCAAATTCATGAGATGCCGTGGGTGCGAACTGGTTTTGCGGAGCCTCTAGAAGTCGGAGAAGTAGTAACCGTTGAACCTGGCGTCTATCGTGAAGGGCTCGGTGGCGTGCGAATTGAAGACTTAGTCGTCGTTACGCAGTCAGGCTGCCGAATACTTACTTCAAGCAAAAAGGATCGACAGTGCCTGCAATTACAACCAACGACCTAAAGAACGGCATTACCCTCGAAATTGACAATGGTCTTTTTACCGTTGTTGACTTTCAGCACGTAAAACCTGGCAAGGGCGGTGCCTTTGTGCGTACAAAGCTTCGCAACATGCGAACGGGCAACATTCTTGAGCGAACTTTCAACGCTGGTGTACGAGTTGAGCAAGCAATACTCGATCGCGCAGACATGCAATTTTTGTACAAAGAAGGCGATGATTTTGTTTTCATGGATACCGAGTCATACGAGCAGATCAACATCACGCCGCGAGCATTGGGTGAGGCATCCGACTTTCTAGTCGAAGGTGCCAAGGCGATAATTGCTCAATACAAAGGTGAAATAGTGAGCGTTGAAATCGCCGTGACGGTCGAGCTCAATATCGCTGAAACCGAGCCTGGTATTCAAGGCGATCGCGTTTCTGGCGCACGAAAGCCGGCAACTCTTGAAACTGGCAAGGTTATTCAGGTGCCGCTGTTTGTCAACATTGGCGATCGAGTCAAAGTTGATACCCGCTCAGGCGAATACATAACGAGAGTTTGATGTCAACATCCCGTAAAGCCAAAGTCGGGGACGACGTGCGCAGTACCGCTCGTGAACGTGTAGTTCACTTTTTGTACGAAGCAGAGTCACGCAGCATAAAAGTAGAAGAAGTTATAGCTGCTCAAGTTCTTGGCGTAGACGACTTAGTGACTTCGTTGGCTAAAGGCACACAATCTAAGCGTGAAGAGACAGATGAATTGATTTCAGAGTTTTCACACACGTGGACAATTCAGCGAATTCCCGCGATAGATCGCAATGTTTTGCGGTTGGCTATTTATGAGTTGATAGAAAGAGTCGATGTCCCCGTCGCGGTCGTAATTAATGAAGCAGTCGAGCTTGCAAAAAGGTTTTCTACCGAAGAGTCTGGCAAATATGTAAATGGCATGCTTTCAGCTATTGCTAAACGGGTGCGCGCTTAAGGGTTAGAAAAGGTTGGGTATACGAGAAAGTTTTTGAGCAGCCTGCGCTTTAGAGCCTCGCAGATTTCGGTTTGGCAAACTGCGACTGGTTCATTGATTGCACTTTTATTCGTCTATCTGGCTGCAATGAGTGTTGAACTGCATCGTGGTTTGAACACATCTGCTTACGACTTCGGACTTTATGACCAAGGAATTTGGCTGTTGTCGAGATTTGAAAACCCATTTGTGACGCTGATGGGAAGAAATTTGTTCGGTGATCATACGAGTTTCATTTTGATTATTTTGGTGCCGTTTTACTGGGTGGTTGGTTCAAGTTCGCTTTTGTTCATTGTTCAATCAATGGCGATTGCTGCCGGGGCGATACCGGTTTTTCTGTACACACGCAAACGACTTGAAAGTGAAATTGCCGCAACAATTTTTGCGCTCGTCTACCTGATTCACCCTGCGACTGTTTGGATCGGCATTGAGAATTTTCATCCAGATTCGTTCTTGGGCTTGTTCGTAGGTATAGCTCTTTACGCAGCCCTCGAGCAGCGATGGCGATTGTTGTTCGTTTCAATTTTGCTGAGTCTGAGCGTTAAAGAAGACGTCGCCCTCGTGATATTTCCACTTGGTATCTGGTTAGCTTTTAGAAAGAGTCTTAAAATTGGTCTTTTAACCGCAGGCTTATCGCTGTGGTACATGATCATTGCAATTTTTGGAATACAAAAAGGAATCAATGGTGTTCCATTCAGAAATAGCTGGCGGATCCCATTTGGTGGCGCTCGAGGTTTATTGAAGACGATATTCTCTGAGCCCGCGAAGCTTGGAGCGCATCTATTGTCTGAGTCGCGTCCGTTTTATTTATTGCAGATGATTTTGCCATTTGGTTTCATTTTTTTGGCATTCCCTGAAGTAGCCGCAATCTCTTTTTTGGTGATCGGCTTAAACATCTTGAGCACTTTTTGGTATCAATTTCACGTTGAATATCACTACTCATTTATTGCTGTGCCAGTGCTCGTATTTGGCACGGTTTATGCAATTGGACGTCTTCCACAAAAGTTTCGCCAGTGGTTGATTGGGGTTTGTTTAGTGGCGAGTATCTTTTCGGCGTTCATGTGGTCGCCTTTGCCAGGTGCACGCACTGAACTTAAATACAACGGAAGCAATCATCCGATGGTTCTTGCTGCACAAGAAGCTTTAAGCAAGGTTCCAGAATCTGCAATAGTCAGTGCTTATCATCCGTTGACTGCCCAGTTGGCGCGCCGTGAAAGAATTTACGCGTTCCCGGTGCCGTTTGAACGAGCACTCTATGGTCTCGATGCCTTTGCCACGGGTGATGTCTTGCCATTTGTTGATGAGATCGAGTACGTAGTTTTGCCAGCAAACATGGACGATCAGATGCAAGCGATTTGGTCGCCGGTGCAATCAGATTTTGAAATTACGTATGCCAATTCTTGGTGGGTGGTATTTAAGCAAAAATCGAAATAACGATCGCTCCGGTCAGTACTGCTATATTGACGAGCGAAGTTAAAAAACTAATTCACCGTCAAATGAGTCCTGTGAGGCTCGAACGGAGGAGTAAAAGTGAATAAGTCTGCGAGTTCTAACTCGTCGCGTGAGGCGATGACTGCGGCCGATGTACGCCGTGCGATTGTTCGAATTGCCCATGAAATTGTCGAACGTAACCACGGCGTAGAAGGCTTGGCGATTGTCGGATTGCAGCGAGGCGGCACATGGTTGGCTGAAGAGATAGCTGCGCAGATCAATAACATCGAAAAAGAAGTCAAAGTGCCTGTGGGTGTTCTTGATGTCAGCTTGCACCGCGACGACATCGGACTGCGTCCAGTTTCGCTCGGCGCAATCAGCAACATTCCATTTGATTTGTCTGGTGCGACTGTCGTTGTCGTCGATGATGTTTTGTATACAGGTCGCACGGTGAGAGCCGCGATGGAAGGGTTAAACAATTATGGGCGACCTCGGGCAGTGCAACTGGCGGTTCTCGTAGACCGTGGACATCGCGAGTTGCCGATTCGTCCAGACTTTGTCGGCAAAAATTTGCCCACACATCGGGGCGATGAAGTCTCGGCGACGCGTGACGGCGTGTTCGTAACGCCAAACCCAGAGGTCAAGTCATGAAGCACCTGCGATCAATCGACGAACTAGGTCTCGAAGGGCTGACTGGTTTGTTGCAGTTGACAGATCACATGGCTGAGATCAATCAGCGACCGGTACCAAAAGTGCCAGCACTTCGCGGGCGCACTGTGGCGAGTTTGTTTTTCGAAGATTCAACTCGCACTCGTTTAAGTTTTGAAACTGCCGCCAAGCGACTTTCGGCCGACACCTTGACTTTCAATGTTTCAACTTCGAGTGTCAATAAGGGCGAATCGCTACGCGATACCGTGGCGACGATCACTGACATGGGTGTTGATGCCTTTGTGGTTCGGCACAAGTCGGTGGGTATTCCATGGCAGATAAGTCAGTGGACATCTGCATCAATAATCAATGCAGGTGATGGTGCGCATCAGCATCCGACTCAGGCGCTTGTCGACTGCTACACCATTCGCGAAGCTACGCATGCGCAGAACTTTTCTGGGATGAAAATTGCAATTGTTGGAGACATTAAACACTCGCGAGTGGCGCGCAGCAATATTCAAGCCTTTACATTGCTCGGGGCAAACGTGGTGCTTGTTGCGCCGCCAACTTTGTTGCCACCCGATGTTTCGCATTGGCCTGTGACCGTCTCGCACAAACTAGATGAGATCATCGACAAAGTTGATGTGCTCTACATGTTGCGCTTGCAAAGTGAACGCATGGCGCAAGGCCATGTACCCACTCTTCGTGAATACAGCGAACAATATGGCTTGACACAAAAGAGAGTTCTCGCTCTGAAGTCTGACGCGATAGTCATGCACCCGGGGCCAATGAATCGAGGTGTCGAGATGCAGATTGACCCATCTGACGTAAAGAACTCTTTGATTCATCGACAAGTGGCAAACGGTGTATCAGTGCGAATGGCAGTTCTGTTTGAGTTGCTTGGCAGTGGTTCGAGCCTTGGAGGCCAAGCATGAGTAAGTCAATCGTGATCAAGGGTGGCAAAGTAATCAATCGAAACTCGCAAGAAATTGTAGATGTGAAAATCGAAAACGATTTCGTTACTGAAGTAGGCAAAAATCTAAAAGGCGACATTCAACTTGATGCTTCAGGTTGTATTGTCAGCAGTGGATTTGTTGATTTGCACGCACATTTGCGTGAACCTGGCAAAGAAGAAGCTGAGACGATTGAAACAGGCAGTCGGGCCGGGGCATTGGGTGGGTACACAGCACTTGTTGCCATGCCGAATACTGATCCTCCTCAAGATTCGGTAGCCGTAATCGACTTTGTGCGCGAACAAGGAAAGCGCGCAGGATTGGTCGATGTCGTACCTAGTGGTTGTATAACTCTTGGCCGTCAAGGTGAGTCGCTGGCACCGATGGCCGAATTAGCAAATGCAGGTGTCACGCTGTTCACCGACGACGGCAACGGCGTGCAAGACGCTGCACTGATGCGGCGAGCCCTCGAGTATGCAAAGGGTCTTGGCATAACTCTCGCACAACATTGTGAAGTTGCTGAGCTGACCAAAGGCGCAGTGATGAACGAATGCAGTTGTTGCACCGATTTGGGACTGCCGGGTTGGCCGGCGATCGCCGAAGAATTGATGGTTTTTCGAGATATCGAACTAGTGCGCGTTACTGGTGCCTCGATGCACTTTCTTCATTTGTCAACGATGCGAAGCGTTGATTTGGTGAGAGCAGCCAAGCGAGATGGTCTTCCGATTACGGCAGAAGTAACGCCACACCATTTGTCGTTAACCCAAGAACTTCTGGCAAGTTATAACCCGGTATTTAAAGTGAATCCGCCGTTGCGATCGATCGAAGATATTCAGGCGCTTAAAGATGGTTTGTTAGATGGCACGATTGATGCAATTGCGACTGATCATGCGCCGCATCCTCGACGCGACAAAGAGATGTCGCTTGACCTGGCACCTCCTGGAATGTTGGGTCTCGAAACTGCTCTCGGTGTTGTTTTGGCCGAAGGCGGATGCGAAATTCGCGATGTAGTTGCATTGATGAGTTGGAACCCAGCAAAAATTGCGCGAATCGACGCCGAGCACGGAAGAGACGTCGTTGCGGGGGTTAAAGCGAACCTTTGTGTGTTCGATCCTCAACTAACTTGGAGCGTTGACCCCGAACGACTAGCCAGCAAAAGCATTAATACGCCATATGTTGGTCGCACGCTTCGGGGTCGAGTTAGACACACAATTTTTAAAGGAACAGCAACTGTGATTGATGGTCAAGCACAACGATGACACGAAATATTCGACCTGCGTTGCTTGTGCTTCAAGACGGCTCTGTCTTTGAAGGAGAAGCGATTGGTGCCAATAGTTCAGAAATCTCAGCGCCTGTTATCGCTCGTGGTGAAGTTGTCTTTCACACGGGGCTGTCTGGCTACCAAGAAATTTTGACTGATCCCTCATATGCGGGGCAGATCATCACATTTACAACACCACATATAGGTAACTACGGCACGAGTTCGGCTGATAACGAGTCTTCAAAAATTTTCGCACGCGGAGTGATTGTTCGCGAACTTGCTCGACGACGCAGCAACTGGCGCAGTGATGATTCTCTCGACTCGTTTCTTAAACATCACGAGATTTCGGGCATTGCGGGCATCGATACGCGAAGATTAACTCGCGTGTTACGTGATTCTGGCGCAATGCCCGGTGCGTTCGGCACCGCGAGCGAGTCTGATTTGCGACAGGCGGCAGCCAAAGAAAAGGGCACAGCCGGCCGCAACCTTATTGCGCAAGTGACCACGACAAAAAGTTATGTTCATGGTGCGGGTAAATTCAAAGTCGTTGCGTTTGATTTTGGAATCAAAACAACAATCCTGAATTGTTTGGCAGAGTTCGCCACAGTACACGTAGTACCAGCGTCAACTTCGGCCGCCGAAGTTATGGCGCTGTCTCCAGATGGAGTCTTTCTTTCGAATGGTCCTGGTGATCCTGAAATGGTGCACGGTGCTCCGGCAACAATTCGCGAATTATTCGGCACGGGTGTGCCGGTGTTTGGCATTTGCCTTGGGCATCAGTTGATGGCTCTTGCGCTCGGTGGGAAGACATTCAAATTGCCGTTCGGACATCACGGCGCAAATCACCCTGTGCGCAATCTCGCTACTAATACGGTCGAGATCACCAGTCAGAACCACAATTTTTGTGTTGACGCAGATTCTCTGGCGACAAAAGCCGAAGTCACCCATGTCAACCTAAACGACAACACCAACGAAGGCATGCGAGTGCTCGGCGCCAATGCGTTCAGCGTGCAATATCATCCTGAAGCAGGCCCAGGACCGCACGACAGTAGATATTTGTTTGGTGAGTTTGTTTCGCGGATGGAAGCCAAGTAGTGCCAAGACGTAACGACATAAAGTCGATTCTTGTTTTGGGGTCAGGGCCAATTGTTATTGGTCAGGCTTGCGAGTTTGACTATTCGGGCACGCAGGCATGCCGAGTATTGCGCAGCGAGGGGTATCGCGTGATTCTGGCGAATTCAAATCCAGCGACGATCATGACTGATCCTGACTTTGCCGATCGCACTTACATCGAGCCACTTACTCCTGATTTCATCGAAAAAATCATTGAGCGCGAAAAACCCGATGCGGTGTTGCCAACTCTCGGAGGACAAACTGCATTGAATTTAGCAATGGAGCTCTTTACGCGGGGCAAGGTTGGCGTACCCGGCACGCCCGAACTAATTGGTGCCAATGCAGAGGCGATTGCTACTGCCGAGGATCGCGGAAAATTCAAAGAGGCGATGATCGAAATTGGTCTCAGTGTGCCGCGATCGGGAATTGCTCACACTTTGCCAGAAGCACAGAAAATACTCAAGGAAATCGGGCTACCAGTGATAATTCGCCCCGCCTACATTTTGGGAGGCCGTGGCACGGGTATTGCCCACACGGCAGAAGAGTTCAAAGCGGTTGTCAGCAACGGCTTGGCGGCTAGTCCAATTTCGGAAGTTCTGATCGAAACTTCAATTGTCGGCTGGAAAGAATACGAACTCGAAGTAATGCGCGACCGCAATGACAATTGCGTGATTATTTGCTCGATTGAAAACGTTGATGCAATGGGTGTGCATACCGGTGATTCGATAACTGTTGCACCAGCAATGACACTTTCAGATGTCGAATATCAAAAGATGCGCGATGCTGCGTTTGCGTGTATCCGCCGAGTTGGTGTCGAGACCGGTGGTTCAAACGTGCAATTCGCGGTCAACCCGGCTACTGGTGAGCAGGTTGTCATAGAAATGAATCCACGTGTTTCGCGCAGTTCGGCGCTGGCTTCAAAGGCGACGGGCTTTCCGATTGCAAAGATCGCCGCAAAACTCGCTGTCGGTTACACATTGGATGAGATTTCAAACGACATCACCAAAAAGACTCCGGCGAGTTTTGAGCCGACGATCGACTATGTAGTAGTCAAGATTCCGCGTTGGGCCTTCGAGAAGTTTCCTGGCACTTCTGGTGTGCTGGGCACTCAAATGCAGAGTGTTGGCGAGGCGATGGCGATTGGTCGAACATTCACCGAGAGTCTGCAAAAAGCGTTGCGCTCACTTGAGATTGGGCGATTCGGTCTGAACTGTGACCCAGGCGAAGAAAATTACTTGACGCTTAGCGACGAAGAATTGTTGAGGCAAATTTCGATACCAACACCTGAGCGAATTTTTCAGATTGGTGAGTGTCTTCGCAGAAAAATAACAATTGAGATCGTTGCAGAGCATTGCCATTACGATCCGTGGTTTCTCGACCAAATGCTTACGATCGTTGAAGAGCGAGAGTTTTTGGCCGAGCACGAGATGTCATCTCTGACAAAACTTGAGTGGTTGCGCGCCAAGCGAATGGGGTTTGCCGATGCGCAGCTGGCTTGGCTATGGAAGACGACCGAAGCGGAGGTTCGGGCTAGTCGGCTGGCATTGGGGGTTCGACCAACGTATAAAGCGGTTGATACTTGTAGCGCCGAATTCTCGGCACAGACGCCATATCACTATTCGACATACGAAGATGAGTCTGAGATTCATGCTTCGACAAAAGAGTCGGTGATCATTTTAGGTAGTGGCCCTAATCGCATAGGTCAGGGCATTGAGTTTGATTATTGCTGTGTGCACGCGAGTTTTGCATTGCGCGACGCAGGTTTCGAAACAATCATGCTCAACTGCAATCCTGAGACAGTTTCAACTGACTACGACACGTCAGACAAACTGTATTTCGAGCCGCTGACACTTGAAGACGTATTAAACGTGATTGAGGCTGAAACAGTTTCTTCTGGCGTGAAGCCAAAGGTGATTGTTGGGTTGGGCGGCCAGACTCCGCTGAAACTTGCCGCGCGAATTCCTGCAGATTTGATTGCCGGAACGAACAGCAACAGCATTGACATCGCCGAAGACCGCGAAAAGTGGAGTGCCTTGTGTGAGGCAAACGCGATTGCTCAGCCTCCGGGTGGCACCGCGCGAAATGTAGATCAAGCAGTCGAGATCGCCGAGAAGATTGGCTACCCGGTTTTGGTTCGGCCAAGTTATGTGTTGGGTGGGCGGGCGATGCAGATCGTTCATGATGAGACACAACTTAAAAAAGCGATGCAAGAGATGGACCAAGCAGGTTCGCTTGGACGCGAAGGTGGGTTATCAGCCGAGCGTCCAGTTTTGGTTGATCGGTTTTTAGAAGATGCAATCGAAGTAGACGTCGATGCAATTCGAGATGCCTCTGCAGAGATTTTGATCGGTGGGGTAATGGAACACGTCGAACAGGCCGGTGTGCATTCGGGCGACTCGGCATGCACGATTCCGCCCGTGACCCTGTCATCAAAAATTATCGATGAAATAGAAACAACGGTTAAAAAGATTGCCAATGCGTTGAACGTCATTGGTCTAATCAACGTGCAGTTTGCTGTCGCGGGGTCAACTGTCTATGTAATTGAAGCCAATCCGCGAGCAAGTCGAACTGTTCCGTTCGTTGCTAAAGCGACTGGCGTGCAGTTGGTCAAGGTTGCAAGTCGAGTAATGCTTGGTGCAACTCTTGCGCAACTGCGACAAGAAGGACTTTTGCCTGAGCGGGTTTCTGGTGGTCATGTTTCTGTCAAAGAAGCGGTGCTGCCGTTTAATCGGTTCGCCGAAGTTGACACCGCACTTGGCCCTGAAATGCGTTCGACAGGCGAAGTAATGGGAATTGATGATTCGTTTGCTCGTGCTTTTGCAAAAGCACAATTTGCGGCAGGTACGACCCTTCCCGAGAGTGGCCTCGTCTTCGTTTCACTTAACGATCGAGACAAAAGTGGCGGCGTAGAAGTTGTTAAAGGTTTAAGTTCTCTGGGCCTTCAGATTGCAGCGACTTCGGGAACTGCAAAATATCTGACAGAAAACGGGTGTGTTGTGACTCGAGTTGTTAGCAAGTTTTCTGAGCGAAAAACCCCAGACAAAAACTTTGATGATGCGGTGAAACTAATCGAAGCCGGTGAGATTGTGCTTGTGATCAATACTCCACATGGTTATGGCACTCGCAGTGACGGTGAGGCAATTCGCAAATCGGCAAACAACTGTCGCGTCTCTGTGGTGACAACACTTAGTGCGGCTCAAGCGGCAGTGCAAGGGATGATCGAGCAACGCAATCGACCATTTACGGTCAAGTCACTCCAAGAATTTCACGCTAGATAATGCAGCGCAAAGCAATTTCGATTGGTTCAGTCGAACTTGCTGAGCCAATTTTGACTGCTTCTGGCACGGCCGGTTACGGTGCCGAATTTGATTCGTACTTTCCATTAAAAAAAATTGGCGCTGTTGTCACTAAATCGATCGCGCACTTTGCGTGGCCTGGCAACCCGGCGCCTCGATTGCACCCGACACCTTTGGGAATGCTCAATGCGGTTGGGCTGCAAGGTAGGGGAGTTGAAAGTTTTATCGCACGAGATTTGCCGTTGTTGCAAAACTCTGGGGCAAAAATAGTTGTCAGCATTTGGGGTCATAGCATCGATGATTTTTCTCAGGCAGCCAAGATGCTGGCCGGTGTGCGTGAACGTATTGCGGCAATCGAAATCAATCTCTCTTGCCCTAACTTGAGCGGAAACCACGCAATGTTCAGCCACAACGTAATGCTGAGCGCTCAAGTTGTCGAGTCATGTCTGATTGCTGACATACCGTTGTGGGCCAAACTGAGCCCCAACACTTCGCTCTTGGTAGATGTTGCACGTGCCGTTAATTCGGCTGGTGCCCAAGCGGTGACGCTGGTCAATACCGCTATCGGCATGGCGATTGACACTGACACCGGGTTGCCGATACTCGGAAATGTGCGTGGAGGTTTATCAGGGACCGCACTGCATCCGATTGCTGTGCGATGTATATATGAGGTAAGAGCGGCGTTACCTCAGATCAAGATTTTGGGTGCTGGTGGTGTCGTGTCTGGTCAAACAGCAGCCGAATTAATGCTTGCAGGGGCTGATGCAGTGCAGGTGGGTACGGCGACATTTGCTGATCCGAGGGCACCAATCAAAATATTGCGCCAACTACACAAGTGGGCGAATTCGCACTCGATCTCTGATTGGTCGCAAGTGACATCAGCGTCGCATCGTGGCGGTCTAAAAACTCTTGCTGAGTAAGACAGA
>SXGR01430966.1_pt1 | contig 38612 bp, 29 predicted proteins | sample 3174711 | NCBI WGS metagenome assembly SXGR01 (sample SAMN11356860, study PRJNA531348) | freshwater metagenome | isolation source: freshwater sample F1-60 | place: China: Fuxian Lake, Yuxi | collected 2017-12-25
CTTCTCCCGCCTCCTCACTGACCGCATCATCTTCGTCACCGGACCCGTCGGCGACGGCATGGCGAATCTCGTCGTCGCACAGTTGCTCTTTCTCGCCAACGAAGATCCGAAGGCGGACATTTCGGTCTATGTGAATAGTCCCGGTGGCAGCGTGACTGCCGGATTGGGCATCGTCGACACGATGCGCTTCGTCCCCTGTGATGTCGCCACCTATGTCATCGGCCAAGCCGCGAGCATGGGATCGGTCATCGCCTGCGCCGGTACCAAGGGCAAGCGTTACGCGCTGCCGAATGCAGAAAACCTCATGCACCAACCGCTCTTGAGTGGTTGGCTCGAAGGCCAAGCCACCGACCTCGAAATCGAAGCACGCCACATCCTTCGACTGCGCGATCAGATCTACGCGCTCTATGCGGAAGTCACCGGACAAACGAAGGAGCGCATCGCGGAGGATTGCGAACGCAACCTCTGGCTCTCCTCGCAACAAATGCTTGAGTATGGACTCGTCGACAAGATCCTCGAGAAGCTTTCGCCCAAGCAGTCCTAACGCCGTCACCAAGTAGTCATGCATGCCAGAAGACACCCCAAGTCTCTTCGGGCCTGAGGGCGACCAATCCCCGCGTCCATCAAGACGCGCACGGCCATCACTGTCACCTCGCGCGCGCGAACTGAGTTCGCTCGCGTCGAAACTCCCGCGTGGGTTGCACCTCGGCACCTCAAGCTGGAGTTTCCCAGGATGGCGAGGACTTGTGTGGGACGCGGAAGCCAGCGAAACAACGCTTTCGCGCGAGGGATTACGAGCGTATGGAACGCATCCGCTCTTTCGCACCGTCGGCATCGACAAGACCTACTACCGACCAGCACCGCGCGCGGAATTCGAACGACTCGCGAGTCAAGTGCCTGATGGTTTTCGCTTCCTGACCAAGATGTGGCGCGGCGCGATGGAGGACGACGCGCGCACGAGTTCGAACGCGAACACTCCCAGTACCGCGCTCGACGCGCGAGTTGCAACCATCGATTGCATACTCCCAGCAATCGAGGGACTCGGCAGGAAGGCTGGGCCGCTGCTCTTCCAGTTTTCTCCGTCGAACTACGCCAACCCACGGGCACGCGCGAACTTCTTCCAACGACTCGATGCGTTTCTTGGCGCGCTCCCAACGCTCGATGCGAACGGGAGCGCGTTCTACGCCATCGAAGTGCGTGATCGAAATCTCGTCGAAGCCGAGTTCGGCGAACTGCTCGCCAGGCATCGCGTCACCCCCTGCCTCACCGTGCATCCGTCGATGCCGACACTGCGAGAGCAATCACAAGTACTCGCACTCGATCCCATGCGACCACTCGTCATGCGGTGGATGCTCCGCGGCAATCTCGCCTACTCGGAAGCAAAGGACTTGTACGCACCGTTTGACAAACTCGTCGAAGCCGATGATCCAAGTCGTGACGATCTCGCCATGCTCGCGGCCGCTGCGCTCCAAGCAGGACTCGGAGCGTGGATCGTGGTGAACAACAAGGCTGAGGGATGCGCGCCGCTGTCGGTCGAACGCGTGGCGCGCTGCCTCGCGGCGCGACTTGAGAAGTGAACTCACTCGAGCGCGCGATAGAAATCGCGCATCTGCGCGGCGACTGCATCCGGCGCGTCGTACGAGAGGACATGACCAGCGTCGGCGATGACCGCGCCGCGCGCGTTGGGCATCGCATGCAGAAACACCCCGAGCATTGACGGATCGGTGAGCTGATCGCTCGCGCCATAGAGCACGAGCGTCGGGGTCTGAATCCTCGAGAGGTCTGCTTCGAGTCCTGTTGTGAGGAAGGGTCGCAGATCCTCGACGATGCGCAAGTACTCCGCGCGCCGATCGAGGGCCCGCTGAATGAAGGCTGTGCGAATCGGAGGCGGCATCGGTGGTTGGTGAACAAAGTTGAGTCGCAGCACTTCGAGCAGACTCGCTTCATCCTTGATGTCGAGCGGAATCTCTCCCGCAATCACTCGCTCCATGAACGGATTGAGCACCGGCGCCCGAACGCCCGCAGGCGAGAGCAACACGAGCGAACGAACAAGGTCGGGATAGCGCGCGGCATAGGCTGCAGCGAGCGCGCCTCCCATCGAAGTCCCGACCAAGTCCACTTTGCCAAGGTCCTGCGCGAGGTGGAACTCGTGAACGGCGTCGAGATAGAACGCCGCGTCGTGCGCGATGTCGCCGTGTGAAACATGTTCGCCAAATCCAGGCAAGTCCGGAATCAAAACACGCGTGTTCGGAGGGAACATCGCGGCAATCGGAAGCATGGCCTCCGCGCTCGTCCCGAGTCCGTGCAACACGATCGCGGTGCGTTGTGTTGCGCCGCCGGAGGATTCGGGATGCGAGTCGAGGACGCGCCATGTAAACCCATCCACTTCCACTTGGCGTTCGGACAATCCTGCGCGCCACTGCCCCGCGCGCACGATGCAGCGATAGAGCAAGGGCGGGTCATTCCAAAGCCAAACGACGAGCACGAGCAGTCCCACCGCGCACCATGCGAGACACCAGAGCGCGCGACGCACGCAAATGCGCAATCGTGAATGTGTTCGCACAGTCATGCGTGAAGGATACGCTCGGCCGTGAATCATCGGTAGTATTCCCCTCTATGACGGAGATCGAATCACATGTGAAATCATTCCGCGAGGACTACGCGCGAACACGCGCGGAAATCGCGAAGGCCATCGTTGGACACGAAGAGACTGTCGATGGAGTACTCACCTGTCTCTTCGCGGGCGGTCACTGCCTGCTCGAAGGCGTGCCAGGACTTGGGAAGACACTGCTCATTCGCTCGCTCGCGCAAGCACTCGATCTGCAATTCAGCCGCGTGCAGTTCACGCCTGACTTGATGCCCGCCGATGTCACAGGCACGACGATCGTGGTCGAGACTGAACACGGTCGCGACTTTCAGTTTCGAAGGGGGCCGATCTTCGCGCAAATCGTGCTTGCCGACGAAATCAACCGCGCGACGCCCAAGACGCAATCCTCACTTCTTGAAGCGATGCAGGAGCGAAGCGTGACGATTGGCGGCGTCACCCACCAACTCGATCGCCCGTTTTTCGTGATGGCCACACAGAATCCGATCGAACAGGAGGGCACATATCCACTTCCCGAGGCGCAACTCGATCGCTTCTTCTTCAAGCTCGTGGTCGGCTACTCGACGCGCAGTGAACTTTCAGCAATTCTCGATCGCACGACCACCGGCACGGAACCGGTCCTCACGCGCGTCCTCGACGCATCGCGCATCATCGCGCATCAGAAACTGGTTCGACAGGTCGCCATCGCGCCGCATGTGCAGGACTACGCGGTGCGACTCGTTCTCGCGACGCATCCACAGGGGCAGTTTGCAACGCCGATGACCAATCAGTTTTTGCGCTTTGGCGCGAGCCCACGCGCGGCGCAGACGCTCGTGCTTGCGGGCAAAGTGAAGGCGCTCCTCGCGGACCGCACTGCCGTGAGTTTCGACGACATCAAGGCGAACGCCCTTCCCGCGCTGCGCCATCGCATTCTCCTCAATTTCGAAGCGGAAGCGGAAGGTCGGACCAGTGAGGAGATCATTCAGAACATCGTCGACACGCTTGTCCTTGACGCTCGCGCTTGAATCCCCATGAGACTTCCTATGCAACGCACCCTCCTCACATCACTCGCCGTGGTTGCAAGTTCGTCCATGCTCGCTCATGCGCAGGAAAGTCTGCCCGCGGTGCTTGATGCGCCACCAATCGAAGCAGCACCGACTGAGCCTGCGATGACGCCGTACGACGCCACGCTCGCCATTGGCTATGCGCACCTCTTCGATGCCTCGTTTGGCGCCGGCACCACTGGGAGCGTGAGTGAGAATCGCAGTTACGCGACGTACGCGATCGAAGAAGCCGGCGCGGACACGACCAAGTTTGGGATCAGTTTCAACTACTCCGGCACTTGGTACGACTTTGAGGGATCTTCTCCTCTCGATCCCACGCCGGGTGCGACTCCTTGGGGTGCGGTCACCTCCCTACTTGTCAGTCCATCGATGAATGTGAAGTGCGACGCGCATTGGAATGCCTTTGCTCGCGTGTTCGTCGGTTTCAGTGGCGAGAACGCCGCCGATGTCTGGGACAGCGCGACCGGCGGCGGTGCCGTGGGCGCGAGCTACTCCTTCAACAAAGACTTCACGCTTGGCCTCGGCGTGCTCGCGTCGAGTCAGATTGAGGACAACATCTTGGTCATCCCCCTCCTCATCGTCGACTGGGAAATCTACGACGATCTCCGACTGACGAATGTGGCGGGGCCTGCCGCGTACCCAACCGGCAACGGCGTGGAACTCGCGTGGCGCATGAACGCGTCCTTCGAACTCGCATTCGGCGGGCGATGGGAGATTGACCGTTTCCGTCTCGATGACGATGCATCCAATCCTGATGGCGTCGGACAAGATGAGGGCCTTCCGCTCTGGGTTCGCGGCACTTGGCACATCAACGACTCGGTGCGGCTCGATCTCCTCGGCGGCGTCCGTGTTGGAAGCGAGTTCCATCTTTACGACCAAGATGGCAATGGACTCACCTCAACGGATGTTGATGCGCAGCCATTCCTCGGCGTGTTTCTTTCGACTGTCTTCTAGCTGCCCCATGAGGCGAGAAGCGTCGCGAGGTCAGCGGCATCAACAACTCCATCGTTGTTGAAGTCCGTCGGACAGATATCCGCGCACGGTCCCCATGCGTTGAGCAGAATCGCGAGATCCGCAGCGCCGACAAATCCATCTAGGTTGATGTCTTCGAGATCACGATTGATCGATGCCGCACCCAATGCATCCATGATGCCGTATCCGCGCCGGTACAACGAATCGAAGGTTCCATTCGCCAGCATGTCACTTGCGGTCGTGAAGAGTGCGTTGCGCATTGCGTTCACGCTGTACTCCGCGCGCGCTTGCAGCACGGTCGCCACTGCGCCCGCGACGAGTGGCGTCGCGAAGCTCGTCCCACTTCCGGAAGTGATCGCGGCGGGGTTGTTTGGATCGATCGTGTAGCAATTCACGCCGCGCGCGCAAACCTCGGGCTTCACGCGGCCGTCGGCGCTCGGGCCATCGCTCGTAAACCACGCGGTCGCGCCATCGAATTCAACCGCCCCGCAAGATATCACTTGGAGTGCATCCGCAGGCGCGAGCAGGTGATTGGTTGCTGGATTGCCGTCGTTGCCCTGATTTCCCGCAGCGGTGCAGCAGATCATGCCCAGCGCGGTGGCGATGTTGACACCACGAGAAGTAACCGCCGTCACACCGTCAAGTTGCTCCGGCGTGTACCAATCGATGTAGCCGAGCGAACTCGTTGCGATATCCGCGCCATTGGCTTCAATGAACTCCAACCCAGCCACATAGTAATCCTCTTCGATGGGCGTCTCGCTCGAAACATCTTCCGTCTTCGCGAGGATGAACTGCGCCTCGTACGCGGCTCCAATCATTTGTCCGGGTAGATACGCGCCCATGAACCCGAGCACCGCACTTCCGTGCCAATGCTGATTGCCAGGGTCACCAGGTTCGATGCCCGTGTTGCCATCGTTGTTGATGAAGTCCCACTCAGCAATCACATCGAGCGGATGCGCAACCGACGAAAATCCGGCGTGCGATCGGTGAAAGCCTGTGTCAAGGACGCCGATGATCTGCCCTGCTCCGAAGAAACCACGCGCATGCATTCCATCCACGCCGATCTGCGTCAGTTGGGCGTCGCTCCAAGCGCCGCTTCCCGCGATACCACCCTCAACTGCCTCGCCAGACTCCACGAGTTCGACGCGCTGTGAGTGATGCACTGGAAATGCGCCCCGCACGAAGGGCAACCTGACAATGCTGCGGAGCTCGGCTGGCGTTGCGTTCACGCTCGCAAGGTTGAGCCATCGACTCACTGTTCGAAGCGACGCGCCCGTTGCCGTCACGCAGTCGATTCGCGCTTGGGCGATCGGGAGGTCCGCGGAAGAAATGAGCTCCCGCATCGAACCTCGCGCGGCGCGGCGATCGACCGCTCGTTGGGTGAGCGGAGTATCGGAGAGTCGGAGCGCGCGCTTGGGAAGTTCCTTTGGCGCAAGCATGATCCACCACGCATCGCGGTCGGGTGCCAGCGCGGCCTCAGCCGCACTCGCACTTGACGCAAACAGGACGGCGATCACGGCAGCAAGAATTGCGGGGACGGCGGTCGGTAGGCGCAGGATGCATATTGCGGGCGTTGAGTTCATGATGGATGATCCTCGTGCAGCAGAGTGTGAATCATGGAAATGCCGACGCAACCCCGATTCATTCACTTTTCTCAAGACGACGCGCGATCCCCCGTCCTTGCGCGAACCGTGGTACACCATCCCTTGGATGCAAAGTGAAGTCATTCAAACGGATCTCACGCCAACTGCGGTGGCTACGCCACGCCCCGTTGCGCTCGTGACAGGCGCGTCGAGCGGCCTTGGCCGTGATTTCGCGATTGCGCTCGCGCAACGCGGCTTCGACCTGGTTGTGGTTGCGCGGCGCGAAGATCGATTGATCGCCCTCAAGCGAGAAGTCGCGAGCAAGTACGCAGCCCGCGCGATGGTGATTGCGATGGATCTCGCGGTGCCGACCGCGCCGCGCGAGATCTACTCCATCGTGGAGGGATCTGGACTTGAAGTCAGTTTCCTCGTGAACAACGCCGGCTATGGACTTCGCGGCAGATTCCTCGATGTCCCGTGGTCGGCGCACGCCGATTTCTTGCAAGTCATGGTGAGTGCGTGGCTGCATCTCACGCATCTCTTCCTTCCCGCGATGCGCGCTCGCGGTTACGGTCGATTGCTCCATGTGTCGAGTCTTGCTTCACTCGGACCGGAGCCGCCCGGCAGTTTGTACTCGCCCACCAAGTCCATGATGACGAGCGCGAGTCGTGCGCTGCGCTTGAATCTGCTCAAGACCGGTGTGCATTGTACGGCACTCTGCCCCGGATTCACGCACACGGAGTTCCACGACGCGCTCGGCTGCAGAGCGCAAATGAACAAACTTCCGAAGTACATGTGGATGGACTCGCGCGCGGTTGTGGAAGCCGGATTGCGCGGCGTCGAAGAGAATCGCGTGCTGGTCGTTCCCGGTGCCTTCAACAAGTTCGCCGCCTGCATGTGCAAACTGCTTCCCTACGCACTCACGAGCAAACTCATTCCCGATGCGGTGCTCCGAGAGCATGACGCGGTTCGCTAGCTCGTGCCCGTACACATGACTCTCCCATGACTCTCCCATGACTCTTGTATGCGTCCCGTTACCCGTGCACGCTCTCGACGAAATCCCCTCGTTGCTCGCACGGGCATCACGAGTGGCCGAGCGAGGCGCGGAAATCATCGAGTGGCGAATTGATCCGCTGCTCACCGAGTCGTCCGTCGATGCTGCCTTGCACGAAGAAACTCTCGACGCGCTCGCGCAACTCATTCGCGACTGTGTGCTGCCGTCTCTCGTGACGGCCCGCTCTGTCGCGGAGGGCGGACAGTGCGCGCTCGCCCCCGATGATCTCTTTGCATTGCTCGGAGAGATCGGTTCGCTGCAATTCCCGCCTCGGTTCATCGATGTCGAGTTGGCGATCATTGAAAGACTCGGCCGCGTTCCATGCGTGCGCTCGGGTGGAGCGTCGCTGCTCTATAGCGCGCATGACATGCAAGGACCTCCATCGTCGTTGGCTCGAATCTATCAGCGAATGGTGGAGGATGATCGATGCGCCGTCGCGAAAATCGCGTACCGCGCACGAAGCGTTCGAGACTGTCACGACGCCTTCGAACTCCTTGCACTACGCGCCAAGCCATCCATTCTGCTCTGTATGGGCGAAGAGGGACTCGCAACGAGAGTGCTCGCGCGCAAGTTCGGCGCGTTCCTCACCTTTGCCTCTGAGGGCGATGGACTTGAAAGCGCACCTGGTCAACCAACCATCGACCTGCTGAAGCGACAGTATCGGTGCAGCGCAATCAATCGCGCCACGGAAGTCTTTGGCGTGCTTGGGTTCCCCGTGGCACACTCACAATCGCCAGCCTTTCACAATGCGAGATTCGCAGAGTGTGCGCGCGATGCCGTCTACCTTCCGCTGCCCGTGCGCAGTGATTGGGAGAGCTTCAAGGCAACACTCACGATGCTCCTCGATGATGTCGCACTTTCCTTCCGTGGCGCAAGCGTGACGATCCCACACAAGGAGCACCTCGTGCGATTCGTGCAGGAGCGCGGAGGAGAAGTGGACACGACGACCGCATGGATCGGCGCGGCAAACACGCTCGTCGTGCGCAGCGATGGATCGCTTTTCGCCACAAACACCGACCTGCCCGCGGCGTGCAGCGTCCTCGCGGACGCGTTTGCTGCTCCGTTGCGCGGGAAGCGCATCGCCGTGTTTGGCGCAGGCGGCGTCGCGCGCGCGATCGCCGGCGGACTCGCAGAGGAAGGCGCGCGAGTTTCGATCATCAATCGAACGCATGAAAGGGCCGCGCAACTCGCCAAAGAACTCTCCAGTGCGGGTCGTGGCGTGGTGACCGCAATGCGGGAAGATGCCATCGCGTGCAATCCGACGGGTTGCGAGCGCTTCGACTGCTTCGTCAACGCCACCCCGGTGGGCATGACGGGTGGGCCTGATCCAGATGGCTTCATCCTTCCCGACAGCGCGCCCCTCGACACCGACACGGTTGTCTTTGACACGGTGTACGCGCCAAGGGAAACACCACTCCTCCGATTGGCGCGCGCTCGCGGCGCTCGCTGTGTGGATGGGATGACCATGTTCACGAGGCAAGCCGAGTTGCAATCCAAACTCTGGCTCGAGTGCAGGTAGTCGCGAAGGCCTAAACTCTCGGCGTGCAACAAGAGCCTACTGTTGATGACGCGATTGCGTTCCTGCGCGCAAACCTCTGTGGAACGCTTCGATTCGAGAGCGACTTCCTTCCCATCAAGGTCGTCGTCGATCAGGATGGAAGCCTCATTGCATCGGTCATGGCCGCCATGTTGGAGTCCTTCGACACGACGCTGTACTTGCCCGATGAAAATGAGAGCGGTCTTCACCTCGGCGTTTCGCTCGAAGAGTTTCAACCCAACGGCGCAAACGCGCATCGCTGCGACAGATGGCAGATCTATCACGGCGAGCCGCCGGATGTCCGATGGGCGCGTATGTCGATCGATGCAGCACGGTTCGACACGATCTTCATTGATGGCGCGGCGATGATGCGCGTCAATCCGCTCGCGGCGTGTTCGAATCACGTGATTCGGGCGGTCAACGCGAATCGGCAGGCACTGCGCCGATTCTGCGCGGAGGGTGCTGGCTTTGAGATTGCCGACCCAGTCCTTGTGGGTGTCGATCCGTTTGGATTCGATGTGCGCCGAGCGTTCGACATCGTCCGCGTCGAGAGCGAAGAATTGCTTGAGAATGAGGCAGATCTGTGCGAGGAACTACGCCGTCGCGGGTTCTCCCTCGAAGGAGGGTAAACTCCATCCCTATGGCGACGACTGAACGCGATCAAAAGTATGCCGGCAGCCTCAATAGCGCGATGATCGACGGACCGGAGGGTCGCGCAGCGCAAGCGTGCGCGAATCAGTTCGGCGAGCCCGGGTTCACCGACATCACGAAGGTCTACATCGCGCAGCGCTACGAGGGCTACACCGAAGAAAATCAAGAAAGCTGGCGAACGCTCTACGACAAGCAGATGGCGTACTTGCGTACCCATGCGTCGAGTGTGTACCTCAGTGGAGCGCGCTCGATCAATCTCGTGCGTGACTACATCCCGTATCTCGAAGGGCCCAAGAGCGTCAACCAGTTTCTGCAAACGCTCACGGGTTGGCAGAGCCGTGCTGTCCCTGGCTACCTCCCGGCGAAAGCATTCTTCGCGTGCCTTGCGCGGCGTGAGTTCCCGACCACGGTCGTGATCCGTCCGAAGGAATCGTTGCACTACCTACCCGAGCCGGACATTTTCCACGACATCTTCGGACATGTGCCGCTCCATGCCGACCCGGTCTTTGCAGACTTTTTGCAAACCTACGGCAAAGCGGCGCTGCTCACCAACGATCCATATCACACCGAACGCCTTGCGAGGCTCTTTTGGTTTACCGTCGAGTTTGGGCTCATCCGCGAAGATGGCGAAATCAAACTCTACGGTTCCGGTCTGATCTCAAGTCCGGGCGAGTCGGTGCACGCGCTCACGAGCCCTGAAGTGGAACGCCGACCGTTTGATCTCGATACCGTCTGTAACACCTCGTTCGAGATCGATCACTATCAGCCTATTCTCTACGTGCTCGACAGCTTCGCGCAGCTCCGCGACGCGATGAATAGTTACGCCAACCGGCTCATGACCGAAGCAGGGCAAACGCCAGTTTCAGCGCCATAGCAACGAGCGCGGCGACGGAGTCCTCCGCGCAGCGAGTGCGCATTCGCGTATATTTCAGCGATCTGATGCGCCTCGTACCTACTGAAAAGTCTACTGCCAAACCGCAGCCGCTCTTGCTTCTGTGCGGCACGACACTTTTGGTGACCCTCGCTGCATGCTCCGTCGGTCCGAAGGTGATTCCGCTTGCGCCGCAAGACGGCGGTGTCGCGCCCGTCGCCGCGTTTTCCCCGCCAGAAATGACCGCCGCAGAGATTGCCGCGGACGCAACCGCACGAACCGCGAGCATCACCGAGGCCGCTGTCGAGGTCGATCTCTGGTGGAAGCAATTCCATGATCCTGTCCTCGACGCGTTGATCGTGAAGGCGGATCTCCTCAACTCCAGTATTGCGGAATCGCTCTCGCGCATTCGAATGAAGCAAGCGAGTCTGGGGGTGAGTGAGTCGGAGCTCTGGCCGACCATTTCCGGAGGCGCCGGCTATGCCCGCGTGCAACAGAATTTCTCCCAACTCGGCGCGCTTGGCGTCGACATCGAGCCGTACGACTCATGGAGCTATGGACTCAACATGCCCTCATGGGAGATTGATCTTTGGGGTCGCATCGCCAAGACGATTGAAGCCTCGACGGCGGACCTTGAAGCGAGCGTCGATGACCTTCGCGGCGCCATGGTCTCTGTTCGCGCACAGGTGGCGACGAGTTACATTCAGGTGCGGACACTGCAATCTCGGCTTGATGCACTCAACGCGACCATCGCGAATCTCACGCAGACGCTCTCGCTCACGCAGCAGAAGTTTGACGCCGGCACCACCACGATGCTCTCCGTGAGTCAGGCAGGGACGAATCTTGATTTGAAGTCTGCGCAGGTCCCCTCCTTGCGCGATTCTCTCGCGAAAACAATCGGCCAACTTGCTGTGCTGTGCGGCACGAGTACCACGGAAGTCACGGCGATCCTTGGAAGCGCCGCGCCGATTCCCATCGGACCCGCAAGCGTAAGCGTGGGCATTCCCGCGTCCCTCCTTGCACGAAGACCCGACTTGCGCTCCGCAGAAATGAGCTACGAGTCAGCGGTCGCACAAATCGGAGCTGCGGAGGCAATGAACTACCCCGCGCTTTCATTGAACGGAAGTTTCAGCATTTCAGCGACGGAGTTCTCCGGTCTGGGGGACATTTCGAATAAGGCGTACTCGTTCGGTCCATCCCTTTCGCTTCCACTCTTCACCGGGTGGCGCATCTCTGCGGAAATCGTCGGCGCGAAGGCGCGTGCGGAACTTGCGTTCAACGCGTGGCGCGGCACACTCATTCGTGCGATCAGTGAGGTCGATTCGTCGATAGCGGCGGTCGCGTTCGCCCGCGAGGCGGACACGCGTTACCAGAAAGCGGTGACGAGCGCGAAAGACACAACGCGGCTCGCCACCATGCAATATCAGGCAGGAACCACCACGCTCGAAAACCTGCTCGATGTGCAGAACAATCTTCTCGGCGCGCAAGATTCGCAGGCGCAGGCACAAGGTCTCGCCGCGCAGTCGATCGTCGAGCTCTACAAGTCACTCGGCGGGGGCTGGAGTGATGTTGTCCCAACTCGGGACAACAAGAAGACCGACGCAAAGGACGCGATCGCATCGTCCCCCGCCCATGCTGCCTCTTTGAGTCCAATCGCGAAAGCAGCGCTCGAGAGTAAGGAATGAAGATGAAGAATGAATCAACCGCGGAGCCATCTCGCAAGCCTCTCGTCGCGACGACCACAACCACGCTCTGCGTATTCATCGTGTCATTGACCGGATGCGAGAAGCCGCCGGCGGCCGGCCTTCCGCAACTCTCGCCTGAAGTCGAAACGGTGGTTGTCGGCACGCGTGACATTCCGATCACGCACGACTTTCCTGCGACGATCACCTCCCCGCAAGATGTTGACATCAACGCACGAGTAAGCGGATGGCTCCTCGAACAGAACACCCCAGACGGCGCCTTCGTAAAGAAGGACCAATTGCTCTACCGCGTCGATCCGTCGCAGTATCAGATTCAGCTCGACGCGGCCAACGCACAACTCGCGCAGGCGAAAGCGCAACTCGAAGCAGCGGTCGGGCAGCGGGATGCTGCGACGGCGCAGAATGTGTTGGCACAGGCGATTTATGATCGCAATCAACCGCTCGTCGCCGCGGGGGCGGTAAGTCAGGAGCAGTGGGATCAGATCACCGCGAACCTCGCAGAGGCCAAGGCGAGTGTCGAACAAGCGAACGGCAACATCGCCATCGCGCAGGCAAGCGCGCTCAGTGCGAACGCCTCCATCGAGTCTGCCAAGTTGAACCTTGCCTGGTGCACAATCACGAGTCCGCTTGATGGAATGATGGGCGCCTCCAGTTACTTCGAAGGTTCACTCGTCGGAGACGCTGGCAAACAACTCCTCAACACCGTGGTCCAAATGGACCCGATGTGGGCGAGTTTCAGCCCGAGCGCAAACTACCTTCCCATTGTGCTGGCGAAGCAGGGCACCGGGAAACTACCCGCGACCGTGACGCTCACCGGGGCCACAACCGCGCCCCCGCCGGGCACCGCCGTGTCGCTGGGCAGCAATGCGCCAACTGTCGAAGGGCATCTTGTGATGGTGAACAACCAGATCACCGGAACCTCCGACACCATTCTCATGCGCGTCGAGTTCCCCAACGCCGCGCAACTCTTCCGGCCGGGCGCGTACGCCACCGTCACGCTCAATCTCGGCGTGCGCAAGGACGCCATCGTCGTACCGCGCACCGCAGTCTTTGCGCGGCAGACTGAGTTGTTTGTGTGGAAGGTGAATGACGACACGACGGTCGAGAGCCTCGCCGTCGAAGTCATCTCGGCCTACGAACAAGATCTCGTGCTCGCAGGCGGCGTGACCCCTGGGACGAAGATCGTTTCCGAGGGCGTGAACAAACTCCGCGCCGGAATGAAAGTGATGGAAGCTGCTTCCAAACCGACGACGCCAGCAACCACCTCCGGACCCAAGGGCTGATCGCACGATGTTCTTCCGCTTCTTCATTGATCGACCGATTTTCGCCACCGTCATCGCACTCGTGATGACGCTCTCGGGAGTCATGTGCGCCGTCATCCTCCCGATCGCGCAATACCCCAACATCGTGCCGCCGACCGTGCAAGTCTCCGCGACCTACAACGGCGCGGATGCGAGCACCGTCGCGCAAGTAGTCACGCTTCCACTCGAGCAGCAAATCAATGGGGTCGAGGGCATGTTGTACATGTCCTCGACTTCCACCAGCGCGGGCGTCTCCACCATCACGATTACCTTCGAGATTGGCTACGACCTCGACATCGCGGCGGTGGATGTGCTGACCCGGGTGAATCAGGCGATGCCGCAACTTCCTGACGCGGTGCAACGCGTCGGCGTGAACATCGCGAAACAGTCGAGCAACATGACAGCGGTCATTAGCCTCTATTCACCCAAGGGGACCTACGACAGCTCGTTCCTTTCCAACTACGCGAACATCACCGTCGAGCCAGTCGTTTCGCGCGTCGACGGCGTGGGGACCACTACTGTCTTCGGGCTCGAGCAGTACGCCATGCGCGTGTGGCTTGATCCCGACAAGCTCTCGCAAATGAAGCTCACGCCAACCGATGTGCTTGCCGCTGTTCGGGCGCAGAACAATCAGGCGTCGCTTGGGTCGGTTGGTGGCGAGCCGTCGGTTGGAAAACCTGCGACGACGCTGTCCATTCAGACAAAGGGTCGCCTGACAAAGGCGGATGACTTCGGGGACATCATCCTTCGCAGCGAGAGCAACGGCGCAATCGTTCGGTTGAAGGACATTGGCCGCGTCGACCTAGGGAGCTACCAGTACTCCAGTTCGTCCTCGCTCAACGCAGGTCCAACCGCAACCGTTGCGCTCTACCAACTGCCTACCGCCAACGCCTTTGATGTGGTGAAAGAGACCGAACAGGTGATGGAGCGCCTTCGTTCCCAGTTTCCTCCGGACCTCGAGTACAAGATCGCCTACGACACGACAAAGTTCGTGAAGGCGTCGCTCGATGACCTCATCAAGACGCTGATCGAGGCGGGCATCCTGGTGCTCATCACCATCTTCGTCTTCTTGCAGTCCTTCCGCGCGACGCTCATTCCGATGATCGCAATTCCCGTGTCGATCATTGGAACCTTTGCGATGATGGCCATCTTCGGATTTTCGATCAATACGCTGACGCTGCTCGGTCTCGTCCTCGCCATCGGACTGGTCGTCGATGACTCGATCATCGTGGTGGAGAATGTCTATCGGCAACTCGAAAGCGGCATCGACGATCCGAAACTCGCGGCGCAGAAGGCGATGGAGCAGGTCGGCGGGCCGATCGTCGCCACGAGCGCGGTGCTGCTTGCGGTCTTCATCCCCGCCGCACTGATGCCTGGTATCACGGGACAGTTGTACAACCAGTTCGCGCTCACCATTGCGTTCTCGGTTGCGTTCAGCGCGGTGAACTCTCTCACGCTCTCCCCCGCATTGTGCGGCGTTTTTCTGCGCAAAGAGCATCCCACGAAGTTCCTTCCGTTCGTCCTCTTCAATCGCGGATTCGAGTGGGTTTCAACGCACTACGCATTGCTTGTGCGATTCCTGTGTCGGCATTGGTACGGCATGGTCGCCGTCTTCATCATTGGCTGTTTGGGCGTTGTGCATTACCTACGCGCGACGCCCACCGCATTCATTCCCAACGAGGATCAGGGTTACTACTTCATCGTCTTCCAACTGCCGCCCGCATCGAACCTGCTTCGCACGCAGGAAGTTTCGAACGAACTCCAAGCGATTGCCCGCGAAGATCCGGCGGTCACCGATGTGGTGCAGGTCAACGGATTGAACTTCCTCACAAGCGCACTGCAGACGAACGCCGGACTACTCATTTGCGTCCTCAAGGATTGGGACGAGCGCGATATTCAGACGGAGAATCTCCGCGCAATCATCACGCGCGCCTATCCGAAGATGCACGCGATCGCCGATGCGTTCGTGATGCCCGTGCCGCCGCCGCCCATTCCTGGGCTCGGCAATGTTGGCGGCTGGCAACTGCAACTCGAAGCGCTTGAAGGACAAAGCTTCGAAGAACTCGCCCAAGTGAGTGAAGCGTTTCTCGCCGAGGCCATGAGGCAACCGGAACTCGCTGGGCTCACCAGTCCATTCTCTGACTCGGTTCCCATGGTGCATCTTGAGATCGATCGCACTCGTGTGTACGCGTTGGGGTTAGAGCTGGACGATGTCTTTAGTGCGCTCGGTCAAAACTTTGGGCAGTCGTTCATCAACAACTACAACGACTTCGGGCAGGTTTACAATGTGATGGTGCAAGCGGAGGCGGCCTCGCGCATGCAAGTCAGTGAGATCATGGATCTCCGCGTCCGAAACTCGCACGGCGAAGAAGTTCCCTTTGCATCCTTCGCGAAGCCATCCATTCGGACCGGCACGGACAACGCAACTCACTACAACCTCTACAACACCGTCCAAGTGAACGGGCAGACCGCAGCGGGATATGGCTCGGGCGATTCGATTCGCGCCATCGCGTCAGTCGCGAACACCGCCCTTCCCGAAGGGTTCTCCTATGAATGGACCGGCACGACCTTTCAGGAGATCGAAGCAGGAAGTCTGGCGCCACTGGTCTTTGGCATGGCGATCATTGCGATCTTCCTTCTCCTCGCTGCGCTCTATGAAAGTTGGCTGTTGCCCTTCAATGTCCTTCTCGCGGTCAGTTTCGCCGTACTCGGGGCGCTCCTCGCGCTGCACTTCGCCGGCCGCGCACTCGATGTCTACGCACAAATCGGCTTGGTGATGCTCGTCGGGCTTGCCGCGAAGAACGCCATCCTCATCGTTGAGTTTGCGAAGGTGCGCGCCGACACTGGCGAAAAGGTCATTGACGCCGCGAGCGAAGCATCCCGGTTGCGACTGCGCCCAATCATGATGACGAGTTTCGCGTTCATCCTTGGCATCCTCCCACTCGTCGTCGCCACCGGAGCAGGTGCGCAGGCTCGCCACTCCATTGGCATCACAGTGCTCGGCGGAATGTTGGGATCAACAATCATGGACCAACTCGTTGTGCCAAGTTTCTTCTACATGTTCTATTCGCTGCGCCGCAGGTTTGGTATGGGCGTGCCTGAATCGCCGGCAAGCGCATCAACAAGCCACGAAGGATAGTTACGGCATCGTTCCCCCGCGCGAGTGCTCCCCCGACGGCGCCTCACCCTTGCGCTACGCTCCGCGCATGAGTGATTCGCCATCCATCACGCTCGATGCATTCGCCAGTCGCCGTACGAAACTCCTGAAGCAACTCAAGGACTCGGTCGGGCTCGTCTTCGCGGGAGACATGGATGCGTCCATCCACGGCGAGTTTCGCGCGAACGCCAACTTTGAGTATCTCACTGGCGTGAGCAATGAAGCAGGCGCAATCCTGCTGCTTGATCCGCAGCATCCCATCGAGGACCGGAGGGTCATCCTCTTTCTGAAGCCGCTCAATCCCGAGCTCGAAAAGTGGGACGGCTTCCGCATGGAGATTTCAGCTGCACTAAAGGCGCAGTACGGCATGAAGACCGTGATGCGTACGACAGCGTTTGCGCGCTTCCTCCTCGAGGCAACCAAGCGCGCCAAGCGCTTCTCCCTGTTGCATCCACTCGCGGCGCATACTGCGGCCGTGTCGCCCGATCTCGAGGTGTTCCGTAAGTGTGCGGAGCGCATTCCTGGCTCAAGCATTGTTGATCAGTCGCAACTCCTCGCCATCATGCGAGCGTCAAAGTCCGCGGCAGAAATCAAACTCATGCAGCGCGCAGCCGACATCACGACGGCGGGATACAGCGCAGTACTCAAGCAATTGAAGCCCGGTCTCAACGAGTTTGATGTGCAGGAAATCATCGAGCACGGATATCGATCAAACGGTGCACGCCGCACGGCATATCACACCATCGCAGGAGGCGGATTCAACGCAACAGTGCTGCACTACCACGGCAATCGCGCGCCGCTCGCGAGCGGGGATCTCATCTTGATTGACTCAGGCGCGGAGTTCAACGGATATGCATGCGATGTCACGCGAACATTCCCCGTCAACGGGAAGTTCACGAAGCGCCAACGCGAGATCTATTCGATCGTGCTCGACGCGCAACTGGCGGCCATCGCCGCAACCAAGGCGGGCGCGACTTTCGCGAGCATTGACAAGGCCGCACGCGATGTCATCACGAAGGCGGGATACGCAGACGCATTCTTCCACGGCACCGGTCATCACCTCGGACTCGAAGTGCATGACATCACGCCTGATGGCGTCATCCCCGAGAACGCTGTCATCACGATTGAACCTGGAATCTATCTGCCCAACGAAAACTTTGGGATACGCATTGAAGATGACATTCTCGTCACGAAGAAAGCAGGCGGCGTGAATCTCACGGCGGCGATTCCGAAGACAATGGAAGCGATCGAGCGCGCTATGCGGGCGAACTAAGCGATTCGGAGGCGCAGCACTACTCCAACGCACGCGGGAAGAAGGTGTGCAGCGTGAGCAGTCCGAGGGACCAGACCACTGGAAGCGCGCTGATGCAGATAGCCGCGATCGCGAGGAACTTACCCGCGCTCATCCGAAGTCGAGCGAGCAATTCGCACATCACGATCACCCACATGACAAGCGCGAACTTGAACGCGACCGCGCCCTGCATTCCCCACGCGTCGATGATGACAGCCGCGACAGGATTCACTTCGACGCCATTGATGTCCAGAATCTTCCAAGTGAGCATGATGTCGAGGCTTGAGATGAAGATGAACCACACATAAGAATTCTGGAAGTGCATCTCCGGACTTCGCGCGAAGGACAACGCGTCGCGCGGAAGTGCCGCGCCGCATGCAGGGCAGAGCGCGACGCGGTGCACGGCATGCGGGTCGAGCGAGTGACCGCACCCAAGGCAGCTGCCATACTTCTCGCGCTTTCGCCGTCGCAGTGCAAGCGGAAGCGCGACGGCGATCCACGAAACGCTCGTCCACACAAGGACATCGCCTACGACTCCACCGACGATTGGTCGGAGTGGAACGAGCAACGCGTGCCCCTCAAGCACTCCGAAGTTTGCTGCGCTGCGAATCTCGGGCGGAGCATCGCTCGCGGTGGCCGCCACCGAGTACCACGCTTCACTCGCGAATGCGCGAAACGGCCATCCCGCGAGTGTGGTTTCGATCCGCACAAATGCATCGACCTTGTCTTCGCTTGGCGCGGTGACGACTGCGCGCGGGGGATGATGAAGTCGGAGTGGAGCGGTATCCAATCGCAGAAGTTCCCCAGTCGGCCACCGATCGGTGCTGCTCGCGCCCGATGTCGCCCGAAGCGCACTATAAGTGTCGCTGAACACACCACGGCGAACCTCAAGCCGCGCACTGCCTTCACCAAGTCGCCGAAGTGGATCGCCGCCCGACCGTTCCCAAATCACGATTGGTTGTCGACTCGAATCAATGCCTCGCATCGCGAGCAGTGTCGGCAAACACCACACCATGAAGAGCGACATCGACGCACCCGCTATCACGAAGGGTGTGATTCGACGGAGACTGCCGAGGCTCAGGAGTCTTCGGTGCATTGAGGTAGGTACTATCGCGTGTCATTGCACCAGTGCGCAACTGAGCACCAACAACCAGAGACCGCATGCAGCACTCGGGCGCGCGTTCCACGCTCTCGCGCGCGCCGCGCGCTAGCCCTGTGGTACTTCGCGGACTGCTCGGAGAAACCCACGCGACTCTGAATCGCGTGCGCATCGGCGTACTTCCACAACGCCCAACATTCGGTCACGCCGGGAATCAGATCACGCGATCTTCGTGTGGGAGATTGAAAACGGGCGCGAGATTGACTTGCACCAGTGTTTCGAGCCTCTCGCCTTGAAGCGACTGCGCCGCGTCAGGATTCACGAAGTCCGAGTGACAAGACGCTTTCTGCCCTGTCTCTGCACCGACGGCTTTCTTGGTTTTCGAAGCAAGCTTGTGAATCTCCTCTGGCGAAAGGACGCCGCGCTTGGCGAGAATCTCCCGTTGCTCCTCGGTCAGCGCGCCGCTCTTCACGGGCTTGCCGCGTTGATACTCCTCCTCTTTGCCACTCGCGAACTCCTGAATCTCTTTCGAGATTCGCACGCTGCACCAATCGTGCCCGCACATCGCGCAGAAGTCCGTGTCTACATCGAGATCCTCGTCGTGATAGGCGCGAGCGGTATCCGGATCGAAACTCAATTCAAAATGCTTCTCCCAGTTGAGTGCGGCGCGTGCCTTCGTGAGTTCGTCGTCACGATCACGCGAGGTGGGAATGCCAAGAGCGACATCCGCGGCGTGTGCGGCAATCTTGTACGCAATGCACCCTTGCTTTACATCGTCCTTCTTTGGAAGACCAAGATGCTCCTTTGGCGTCACATAGCAGAGCATGCTCGCGCCGTGATATCCCGCCGCGGTTGCGCCGATGCAACTCGTGATGTGGTCATACCCGGGGAACATGTCGGTGACGAGCGGACCAAGCACATAGAACGGCGCGCCGTGACAGAGCGTCCGCTGCAACTTCATGTTGAACTCAATCTGATCGAATGGAACATGGCCAGGTCCTTCGACCATGACTTGGACGCCCATGCGCCACGCGCGCTCTGTGAGTTCACCGATCGTCGTGAGTTCAGCGAGTTGCGCGCGGTCAGTCGCGTCCGCAAGTCCGCCCGGTCGAAGTCCATCGCCAATGGAGAATGTCACATCGTATCGACGCATGACCTCGCAGATCTTCTCCCATCCCGTGTACATCGGGTTCTGCTTGTTGTGCACCAGCATCCACTTCGCAAGCAATGCTCCACCGCGCGAGACGATGCCGATCAGTCGCTTCTTGATGAACGGAAGGTGCTCCTTCAACACTCCGGCGTGAATCGTGAAGTAATCCACTCCCTGCGCAGCCTGATGCTCAAGCGTCGCGAGGATGACGGCTTCGTTGAGATCTTCGAGTTTTTTCCCGATGATCATCGAGTAAATCGGCACCGTGCCAATGGGAACGGTGGAGTTGCGACAGAGCGCGTCGCGGCATTCATCGAGATTGCCGCCGGTAGAGAGGTCCATCACAGTGTCGGCGCCCCACTTCTCCGCCCACTGCAACTTCTCCACCTCCTCATGCGTGCCGGATGAGATCGGTGATGCGCCCATGTTCGCGTTGATCTTGGTCTTCGACGCGCGACCGATCGCCATCGGATCGAGTTTGTGCTGAAGGTGCACGCGATTCGCAGGAATGACCATACGACCAGCCGCGACTTCATCGCGCACTTGGATCGCGGTGAGATGTGGCTCGCGCGCCGCGACGCGCTCCATCTCGCGAGTCACAGCGCCCAACCGAGCGTGCTCCAACTGCGTCAGCGCGACAAATCCCTTAGGCGATCGCACGCGCATCCAAACTCCGCGCGCGGTCTGAAAGTCGGTCACGCAGTGCGTGTCTGCGGCACCCACCGTGGCTGCGGATGGCGGTTCGCTGAATTGTGCACACGACCATTCGCCTGGAAGAAAGTCCCAAGCCGTCTTCTCACTCGCCGCGGGCATTCCGGGGGTATTGGGAGAGCTGAATGCATACGCGCCGCCAATGTCCGCGCGACGCGCGAAGGAACCGGGCGTGGTGCCCGCCGCCGACGATGATGGATCGCAAGCGCCGTGCAGCGGAAGTTCGTAGCCAGGTTGCGCGATATCGATTGTCTGCATCATGAGTGCTCTCTCGACTCTCGGAGCGGGGAGCAAGCCGTGCAAGACGCGACGGTGGCTGCTTCCCTACGCCGGGATGATCCGGATCAGGTTCAACGGGTGCTTCTCAGTCCACGGAGGACGCCCCGAGCGAAGCACAGTGTAGGCGGAGGCTCGCGCGAATGCGCAGCGTTACTCTTTCGCGTGTGAACGCCACTTCCAACGCCGTGGGCTACGCCTCGAATCTAGACCTCATACGCGAGGCACAGACGCGCATCGCGCCGTTCATTCACCGCACGCCCTTACTGACGAGTGCCACGCTCGATCGACTGAGTGGGCGATCGCTCCACTTCAAGTGTGAGACTTTTCAGCGTACCGGTTCGTTCAAGTTCCGCGGCGCGACCAACGCCGTGCGCATGCTCGACGACGCAGTCGCAGCTCGTGGTGTCGTGACGCACTCGTCAGGGAATCATGCGCAGGCCCTCGCGCTTGCAGCCTCGATGCGCGGAATCCAGGCGCATGTTGTCATGCCTTCCAACTCCGCCGAGATCAAAAAGGCCGCTGTGCGTGACTATGGCGCGCGCATCATTGAATGCGCCCCGACTCTCGAAGCGCGGGAATCAACCGCGGCGCAAGTCCTCGCGGAAACCGGCGGCACCATGATCCCTCCCTACAACCATTCGAATGTCATTGCCGGTCAGGGCACCATTGCCCTTGAACTACTTGAGCAGTGCCGCGATCTCGAAGCGATCATCGTGCCGGTTGGGGGAGGCGGTTTGATTTCCGGCGTCACGATCGCCGCGAAGGGAATCAATCCATCGATTCGCATCATTGGCGCAGAGCCCGCCCTCGCAGGTGACGCGATGCTCTCAAAAGCGCATGGAGCGATCCAACCGCCGATGCAACCACTCACCATTGCCGATGGATTACGCACCGCACTTGGAGCGTTGACATTCCCAGTCGTACGCGACCTTGTGGACGAAATCGCACTGGTCAGCGAAGATGAAATCCGACATCACATGCGCGTGATCTGGGAACGCATGAAGATCACGATCGAACCGAGTGCGGCGGTCGGAGTTGCCGTCGCTTGTGGATGTGGAGCCGCCACACTTCCACAACGCGTCGGCGTAGTGTTGTGTGGCGGCAATGTCGACCTTGATCAGGCGTGGCGCTAGCGCGCGGCGTCGCGCTTCGCGAGTTCCGCGGTGAGCCGCTCGATGGCTGCTTCGAGTTTCTCAATGCGGGCAAGTGCCTTGGAGAGATTGAAGCTCATGGCTGAACTCTCCATCGCGTTGTCGAATTCGTCATTCTCCAGTCGGCCTGCGACCGACTTCATGAGAATCTCGAGTTCTTGCATTTCCTTGGGGTCGATCGCGAAACCGGCCGCCGCCCCGCCCGGCATCGGCATGCACTGCATTCCCTGTGGGGGTTGCATCCCTTGAGGCAAGCGCATGCCTTGTCTGAACTTCATGCCCTGTGGCATCTTCATCTCGATCGGCTTGCCATCGGGCCCAATGAAAATCGCGAGCGCTTGGGCATCGGCATTCTCGCCGTCTTCCCCGTTCTCGCCATCCTCACCATCCATCGCGATTTCAAAGCAGCGCTCAACTGGCACACCCATGACGGTTGCGTCCATCGCCGCGACCTCGATTGATTTCGTCAACGATTCCGCACCGCGACGAATGGACAATTGCACCTGCTCGCCTGGCTCCATCGTGACAAGCGCTGCGTGAATCGCCTCAATGCTTCCGTCCTTGCCATCACCGACTCCAACGACGATGTCGAACTTCTGCACGCCAGCCTTCGCGGCCGGAAGTCCTTCCATCACACCTATGAGCATTGTGGACTTCGCGGGGTCAATCGAAAGGTGCGCACCGAGCGCCTCGTCGACGGCTCCAAGTTGCACACCGATCATCACTGGACACGCCGCATGTGCCAGCTCGACCTGCAATTCGGCCTCGATGTTGTTTTCGGCCGCCTCTTCATCGCCGCACCTCGCGATGACCACGGCGCGCTGCTTCTTCGAACCCGCAGCACGCGCGTCCGCTTGGAGCGCAATGGCGTGCATCACGCCGCCCTCCTCGGCAAGAATCTCGTATCCAGAGTCCATCTTGCGAACACGCGATGCATCAATCGGCTTGCCATCCACAGACGCGCTGACCACGCCATTCTCGATTCGAAGCTCAATCCTCCGCTCGCCGTCTTGGTTCGCAACGCGTGTCACGACACGCTCGACACGCGTTTGTTTCGTGTCGGCGGACTGACAGGCATTGGTCGTCCCTACGGAGGTCCCAAGCAGAAGCGTCATTGCGAGAAGTCGCGAATCGAGGATGTGATGAAGAGGCACCATAGGGCGACTTGTAGTGCAAATCTCTCGCTGCGGATGCGAGAACCAGAGGCAGAAGTTCGAAAAATCTTCACAGAGACCAAGCGTTCAAGAGCGCAGTCAGATCGGCTGCATCCACCCACCCATTCCCGTCAAGGTCACCCAAACGGCCATTGGAACCCCACGCATTGAGCAGGATGGACAGATCCGCCGCATCGACGCGCCCATCTCCATCAAGATCTGCTGCGAGGTGGTGGGTGAAACGCAACCAGTAGCGCAATCCGTACGGGCTTGGCTCGGGCGGCTCTTTCGGAGGAGGTGCGAGCGGGTCCACCTCGTCGCAAGTGAATGCTTCGCGAAATGTCCGCGTCTCCACCCCACCTGTCAAGACGGCGTACCACTCGCCGGTCGGCACCGTGAACACGAGCGTGACCGCGTCACCACACGGGCCGCCGTGCGCAAGAATCGGAACCTCAAGCGGACCTTCACAAGAGCCCTTCACGATTTGAAACTCCCACGGAAACTCACTCGCGAGTTGCACTCGAACTTCGTCTCCCGCGTTCCCGCCGCCCAAGGACATCCAATCGGTGTCGCGCGGAGCGTCGGTTGCGAACTTACCCGCGTATGCGTTTCCAAAGAGCACCGCGCGCGTTGCGAAGGGTGCTTTGCTACAGCCATCATTGAAATGCTCGTAGCACGGCTCAAGTTCAGCGATCGCGTCCGAGGGAATCGCAATCGTGCATGCACTCACTCCACACATCCGAGCCGCTTCATTCGCACACGCCTCGTCCCAAGTCACGGAACAGCACCAACCGTCAATCGCGCAAATGAAGTCGCAACAAGGAAACTGATCGCAGCCTGGGGATGCGTGCGACGCGCCGCACTCGCCTTCTGCTGGGCAGTTGATCCCTTCACAAAGTTTGAGCGCGAGATCTGCGCACGCCTGATCCCAAGAGAAATCGCAGCAAAGTGGATTTGCCTCGCAGACCAAAGTGCAACACTCAGGCATCACGCATCCAGGCTCGGCATGTGGCTTGCGGCAATCGCCCACGCCGGGGCACTGCTGCGCCATCGTCGTCGAGGCACAAAGCAGGAGTGAAACCGCGGCGCAACAACCCGTCATCGCTTCCTCTCCGCCTGCAACTCGAGTGCAATGTCGGCCGCACTCCGCACGCCGTCCTCGTTGTGGTCGATCGCGGAGATCGCCGTTTGCGCACGAGCGTTCGCGGTACGAGCCTTCACCCCAACCGGAGGGAGCAATCCCGTTCGTGGTGAACATCCATCCAACTGCGGCGTGAGATTGATTGCCGTAAACACGGCCTGCACGGGCGCGTCGCAGCCGACGATGTCGAGATCGCAATCATTGTCGACATCAATCGCAATGAGGTAACGAGGCAATTGCCCGATACCAAGAAACTGATCAGCGAGCAGGATCGGCGTTGCGCTTCCTCCAGTGTTGCGAAGCGGCACGACGAGACCTGGCAGCGCGGCGCCTTGCGCTGCATCGAGATCCCCATCATGATCAAAGTCGCCGAGGCACACGCTAAAGGCGTAACCGAGCGGTGTTCCTTCGAGCACGATGCGCCGTGCGAACTCTCCCGTTCCGTCATTCATGAATGCGATGCTCTTCTGGACGGTTGCAAGAAGGAGCGCGGTGCCGAGGACATCCATGTCGCCGTCGGCGTCAAGGTCCGCGAGTGCCATCGTCGCAAACCCAGGTCGCTCATCGCCAATCTGGGGCACCTGCCATTCACGGCTCTTCGCAAATGAACCACTTCCGTCATTGCGCAAGAGCGCCAGTCGACCGCTTCCCGTCAGTACGACGAGCAGGTCGAGGTCCTTATCTCCATCGACATCACACGCTTCAATCTGTCGTGGATACGCAATCGCTCCGGTCCACCTCGCAACATCCAAGCGCGCGGAGCGCGTGAAGTGCCCATCCCCCGAATTCCACAGGACATCCACGCTCGCGCCCAAGTAGTTCGTCGCAGCAACGTCGCGATCTCCATCTCCGTCGAAGTCGCCGGAGGTAAGGGAGGAGTTGTCGCGACCCAGCTCGACCCGAATCGAAGTGTCCCTAAAAATGCCGCCCTCGCCTCCCTTGAACAAGGCGAGTTGCGATGGGTCGCCCCGTACGCCAAAGAGAATGTCAACGATCGCATCGCCATCGAAGTCTTCAAGTTCCGCCCAGTCACTGAAGTTTCCGACCGCCAACTCCTGCCAGATCACGAAGTGGCCATCACCCACGCCACGCAGGACCACCGATGTTCCATCGACGCTCCGCGCAGGCACGACGAGGTCGAGGAAGCCATCGCCATCAAGGTCGCGCGCGCGCAACATCGCTGGGCCAACGCCCGCGGGCATCAAGTCAAACACAGGCTGTGCGAACACAAGTGGCTCGTCGGCATGCGCGACGGTGACGAGCGTGAACAAGAGGCTGAGGGTAACGAGGAGCCTAGCAAGCGCCCCATGCATTGAGGAGCGCTGCAAGATCTTGCGCGTTGGAAGTTCCATCGCCATCGATGTCCGCACTCGCCGTATTCCAGCCATTGAGAAGGATCGAAAGGTCTTCCGCATCAACGATGCCATCATGATTGAGATCTTCAGGGCAAACGATGATCTGCGTCCCTGAAGCGTAAAGCGTGCCATTGGTCGATTGCGAGGATGTCACCTCGGTAACCTGCCCACTCATCAGCAGGTTGGCGGTGCCGCCGGCCGGAAGAACCGTGGGCATCGCAATCGGCTGATCGACAAACGGCGGCGCGGTGGATGGCTGTGTACCGCTCGATTCTTGCGAGGTGGTTGCGACCAGTGTGACGAGGCCACCCTTGAATGACAACGAGCCGGTCAGCGGGAGAATCCCGGGCGTCGGGGGGACATCGAGTACTTGCCCCGCGGCGTCCGCGGACATCGTCATCAGCACCGGAACCGCGGCCGTGAAGGTGTACCCACCGCCCTTCGCCATCGTCAACATAACCGGCGCGGGACCGGACTGGACGAGCGTCAAGACCGTGACATTCGCAGTTCCGAACGGAAGCGTGATCGGAATACCTCCAGGGTAGATTGAATTCGGCGCGACCGTGTGGAAGGTCGAGTAGTTGATCGTGAGCGCGAGATCGGCGCTGCCGACCGATCCATCAAGCACATCAATCGCGAGACCGCTAATCGCGCCAGCCGCTTGCTTGCCAACGTGCTCGAAGCTGAACTGGAACGCGCCCGCGGGCGTCGAGTTCGTCCCACCATCGACGCCGAACGATGCCGTGTATGGAATTGGATTGTTGCCCGAGCCACCGAACAGGCCCGGAATCGTCCGAGTCCCCGTTGGCATCGTGGTTGCGTCGTAATTCCCGATGAGTGTCCCCGTAAACGGCACATCCATCGACAAGGTCGTTACGAGATTGCTCGTAGGGGAAAATGTGCAGTCATAGATCTCTGCGGCAAACGCCGGCGAGACAGAGAGCAGCCCGAGTGTTAGTGCGGTGAATTTCATGGCAAGGGTTCGTCGAGAGAACTGAGGAATGGCTCACGAAGAGTACTTCGAATCCATCCACAAACAAGGAAGGAATGTCGTCTACCCCCTTGAGATTGGTGAAGTTCGCCAATTCGGGCGCTACCCTGAAGAATTATTCGGCAGGCGTCCCGCCATCCATGAGTTCTTGGAGCCGTTCGAGCCGCCTCTGATGGATCGCGCGTCCCGGTTCGAGTTCCAACAACGCCATCAGATGCGCGCGCGCGCGTTCCAACTCCCCAGCTTCGATCCAACACTTGGCCGCGAGTTCGCGCAACGCGGGATCGAATGGGTTCATTCGAACGGCGCGCTGCGCGCTCGCTGCTGCGCCTGCATGATCGAGCGCGACACTCTGTAATCGCGCGCACTCCGCGGGGATCGACGGGTCCTTGTCGGTGCGAAGATCGACCTCCCGAAGATGTGCGAGGGCATCGTCCGCATGCGGTGTTCCACGCAACGCCTTCGCGAACTCACGATGCGGAAACGGGTCCACCGGTCGCGCGATCGAGTAACGATGAAGAAGCGCAGCCGTCTGCGCATCGAGCGCGGTCGAGCCACTCGAGAGGCGACGGCGGATCACCGCTTCAAGAAGATCTGGATGATCCGGATGACGCTCGAGGAAGGCAAGGAGCGTCGCGTCGTCGAGCTCAACCGCGGGACCTTCACGCGCAGGCCATGCCGACGCGTCGAATCGAAGGTGCGCATTCGCCGCCTCTCCAATCGCACGATGCCATCGATCCACGACGGCATTCAATCGCTTCGCCTCGGCAAGGGCCGCGTGCCGCTCTGCTTCTTCATCACCTTCGGACAAGCTCTGGGTCAACGCAGCCACGGAAGGCGACGGCGCAAGACCCCAACTCGAAACCTGCGCGCGCGCCCATAGGCGAAACTGAGCGAGGAACTCTGCACGCGACACTCCAAACGCGGCGCGCATTGCTTCATCTTCCTTCGCGCCGAGCGCGTACTGCAACAGAAGCGTCCGAACCGCCTCTCGCCCAAACAACTCCTCCATGCACTCGACCATCCACGCGCCTTGCGCGTACGCCATCTCGCGGTCGCCCATTCGCTTGGGTCGGATGAACGCCCAATTGATGCTGTCAAGATCAAACAGCGTTCCCCGCTGCACTGCGATCGCAAGTTTCTGGCATGTTTCGTAGGCTCGCGGAAGTTCCTCCATGCGAACCGCCAATGCTTCGGTGAACCAGTGGGGCAACCGATTGAGTGTCTGCTCGAGCGTGACCGTGTGCGTGTACTCATGCGTGAGGACGGTGAACCAATCGAACAGTCCGAGGTGCTTGGGGAGCGCGCCTTCTTTCGGGATCTCAATGGCGATGACGGGACCCGTGCTTGCAGCGATCGTGTGAATCCGCGGCATGCCTGTGATCCGCACACCAAAACTCCGATGGTCTGGCATGACATCGATAATCGTCTTGCGCTTCGGCGTGTACCCAAATCGCGCCACGACGCGTTCGTGCATCTCTTCAAGACTTGTCGCCATCAGCGCCGCGACGAGTGACGCTTCGCCCAAGGGCGCGCGAATGATGAAGTGCGCAGTCTCGATGCGCGGCCAACCCACGATCTCCCGCGCTAGTTTCGCGCTGAAGAGCGCGCGCTCGTTGAAGGGATCGAGGGCAATCGCCCGATCGAGCGCCGCGATTCCGGCGTCGTCTTCGCCTGCCTGCAACAGCATCAGTCCGAGTTCGACCGCGCTGACATGCCAGCAGGGTTCACGCGCGACCGCGGCTTCGAGCACGATGCGCGCATCCGCGTACTGGCGATCGAGCGAAAGTTGTCGACCGAGAATCGACAGTCCGAGTGCGCTGCCTGGCATGAGCGCATCAATCTTCGTCAGCCAGCGACGCGCTCCCTCAAGGTCATAGCGTGCAGCGTCGAGCGCCGCGCGCAACGCAAGCGCCTCGGGAATCGGATTCGCACACTCGACGAGTGGCGTGAGCGCGACCTGCGCAGCGCGAACGTCCTCACGAAGGAGCGCCGCGCGCGCATCCAGGAGCAGCGCAAGCGGATGCTGCGGAGCAATGCGTCGCAATGCATGCGCAGCGCGCTCCGCGCCCTCGAAATCAAACCGCTCAATCGCAAGGTCGCCGAGCGATTTCCACGCGGCCGCATCGCGCGGATTCCGAGCGAGCGCTTCGAGCAGCGCAGTGACGGCGAGTTCAAACGCACCTCGAGCCGCGAGCCGTTCCCCTTCCATCAAGCGCGGCGCAGCATCGAATCGATCAAACTCTTGGCGAGCGCGTGCGAGGAGGCCAAGAATCGCTCGTTCGCCGTCGGAACCGTCGGCACCGAGCCGAATGCCTAAGGCAATGAGGCGAGCACGCGCGATGAGATCCGACGCGCTCGCGGCGGGAGCCATCGCATCGGCGCTCCTGCGAATCTCTTCTCGCGCGTCGTCATCTCGGTCGAGCCCCACGAGTGCCTCCGCTCGCATCGCTGCCGCAAGCGCGCTCGGTGCGCCTTGCAGTATCGTGAGAACCTCCGTCAAACGACCTTGGCGCATGCGCGGCTCTGCGCGAAGTTCCACTGCAAGCGTGTCGTCGTCGAAGACTGGGTCCTCAAGCCGCCACGCATGGAGCGCCGCGATCGCTGTGCGCGTCGGGGAATCAAGATCCGCGTCGTCATAGATCCCATGCGCAACGCGGAAGTCCTTGCGCTCTTCCTTCGAAAGATGCGAGGCTTGCTCTGCTTCGACGAGTTGCTCGACGAGGGGCGCGACCTCGGGCACGAATGTCTGCGCGAGCAGTGTCGAACTCCACGCGAATGCGAGGAGCACGGCGCGCGCCATCAGGGGGTGGATACATCGCGTGAACGCCACAACAGCGTCGTACGGTACCCGCGTACTCAGTTCGCGGGCTTGGTCGGAGCCGTCGGCGCGTCCAGCGCGGGCTTCCAAGGTCTCACATCAATCGCCCACAGCTTTGGATCAGGATCCGGAATCTTGAGCGACGCGCGATCCTCCTCACTCAACGGCGCATTGACGGTGAACGCAGAGACGCGAACGATCGTTGTATCGAGGTTCGGCTTCGTCAGACGGACGCCGAGCGGCGCAAGGGTTTCGTGATCGTAGAACACTTCGACAGTCTTGAACTCAGATTCCATGCCGCTGCCAGACTTCGGCGTCAGACGCAGTCCGTCCACTCCCGCCAAGTTCTTCCAAAGCGGAACATCCGATGGCAGCGACGCTAAGCACACCTCAAATCGGGCGAGCACTTCAGACTTCGGCTGTCCCGTTGGAATGGGAAACGGTCCCTCGCCCAGTTTCAACGGATCCAATTGTTGTCCGGGAGCAACGATCTGTCGTTTCGTGAACGACTTATTGCGCGCATCAAGTTCGCACAACCAACCGTCAGAGTAAATCCAGTGGTCGAGATGCCGGTCACTTCTGCCGTTCACGTCGATGAACTCTTCGAAGCGAAAGGCGAAACTCCGCGCGCCATTCTGCTGCTCGAGCACAAGACGCCCACGACGCAACTCATTGTCACCGACAAGGGCGTCCTGGCGTTCTAGGGCCACGCGACCCACCAGTGTGGTCAGCGCTTTCCCGGCGACTTCAAGTCGATCGAGCAACTGCGTGACTGCCTCGTCCTGCGGGGTCACAGGCGCGGCCTGAAGCATCGCCGCAATCGTGAGGGGAAGGAGTAATGAGGGCATTGTGTGCAAACTCCCAAGTCTGGACGCGCGAGCGAACGCGCGCATTCCGTGCCGGTGTCGTTCAGTACGCCGAGAGATCGATCTCTTCGACGATATCGAGCCCAAAGCCATGCAGGCCAGGCATTGGCGTGTGCGCGTTTGGTCGATTCGTGAGTAGCCGAATCTGTCGAATGCCGAGGTCACGAAGAATCTGCCCACCAATGCCGAAGGTTCGACCATCCATCGGTTGAGCACGGCCAGAGACGCCTTCGGGACGGGTGAGGTCGGGCGCGTTTACATCCTCACCCGAACGCTGAATCCTCTGCAATCGCGAAGCAAGTCCGTCGCCCGCGCCCTCCGGTCGCAGATACACGATCGCACCGCGGCCCGCCGCCTGAATCGCGCGCATCGACGCGCGAAGTGAATCACCGGTCGAGCGCGTGACTCCATCGCCGATCACGCCGAAGATGTCGCCCAAGAGATCCCGCCGATGCATCCGGACGATCGCGGGCGCACTCGAGGCGTGCAGCGTCCCAATGTCGCCGCAGGTGAGCACTAGGTGGGGAGTTGGATCCACCGCGCTGTGGTAAGCGAAAAGCGTGAATGCTCCCTCCGGGGTCTCAATGCGCGTTCCACACACGGGATCGAGGCGATGCACCAGGGTTTCGCGTTCGAGTCGATACTCGATGACCTGCTCAACGGAACAGAGCAGCAGCCCGTACCGCTCACACAAGATCTCCAGATCAGGGACGCGCGCCATCTCGCCGTCCTCGCGGACAACCTCAATGATCGCTGAAGCAGGGCGCAGTCCGGCAAGCCGACACAGATCGACCGACCCTTCGGTTTGTCCGGTTCGCACTAACACCCCGCCACGCCGCGCCCGCAATGGATTGATGTGACCAGGACGAACGAAGTCATCCGGCGTGCTGTTGTGCGACGCGAGGAGGTGGATCGTCTTCACTCGATCGCGCGCACTGATTCCAGTCCCCACGCCATGCTTGGGATGCCCATCCACCGTGACGGTGAAACCCGTGCCCCGCAGACTCGTGTTCACACCGGTCTGGGGTCCAAGTTCAAGACGCGAACAATCATCCGCGTCCATCGCAACGCACAGGTAGCCATTCCCGATACGCGTCATGAAATTGAGCGACTCGACCGAGAGCTTCTCCGCTGCGATCACGAAGTCGCCTTCGTTCTCACGACTCTCATCATCGACCATCACAACGATCTGCCCTTGGGCGATGGCGTGCAAGACTTCAGGAATCGGCGCGAAAGGCATGGGGGGGAGAAGTGTAGGACACCGCCGCATTGCGTAGGATGTGCGCCCAATGCCCGCCCCAAAGAAAAGGAAGATCAACGCACCCAAATCCGTTCGGCGCCAGTCCACGGCGAGGGCCGTTGGGGCGCCCACCACGGTCCCGGCGCGCGTTCGTGCTCGGCGCGAAAAACTGCTGCGTGAAACAACCGCCCTCCCCACTGCCGCTGGTCGCGAAGCGCGAGTCATGCAGTACGTCGAGGCGTGGGTCCAATCGCTCGGCGCGAAGGCAACCTTGGCACGGGACGCGTATGGGAATCTCCACATTCATCGCGCTGACGCGACGAAGGATGCGACCGCGCCGCACCCTGCGCTTTACCTCACCGCACATCTCGACCATCCCGCGTTCGTGGTTCGCGAGGTGAAAGACGCTCGCTGCATCGCGCTCGAGTTTCGCGGCGGAGTCAATGATCCCTACTTCGATCGTGCGCGAATCGAGGTCATTGACGCCAAAGGACGCGCGCATCGTGCGCGCATCACTGTGCTTGACGCCACCGCGAAACCATTCAAGACGGTCACCGCGACGCTCGCGCGGCGAGCAACTTCGGTGGCGGCTGGTGATGTCGCCCGTTGGCTGCTTCCTAAACCGCGCATTGCGCGCGGAATCTTCTACACCCATGCCTGCGACGATCTCGCCGCTGTCGCTGCCGCGATGTGCGCGTTCGAAGAATCTTTGATCCACCCCGAACGAAGCAACCTTCGACTGCTCTTCACACGCAGTGAAGAGATCGGCTTCATTGGGACGCTTGGGGTTGCGCGCGACGGACTCGTGCCGAAGGAAGCTCGCCTTGTTTGTCTCGAGAATTCCAGAAGTTTCCCGCATGACAGTCCCATCGGCGCAGGACCGATCGTTCGCGTCGGTGACCGAATCACCGTCTTTAGCCCCGCGCTCACGAATCGGATCTCCCACATCGCCAGCGAAGTTGTGAAGGAAGATCCATCCTTCAAGTTTCAGCGCAAGTTGATGCCTGGAGGCGCGTGTGAGGCGAGCGCGTTTGCGAGCTACGGCTTCCTTTCCACTTGTCTGTGCTTGCCGCTCGGGAACTACCACAACATGCAAGACATCGACGGTGTTGCTGCTGGTAAGCGACCGGCCCGCGTCGGAAGCGAGCATATCGCGCTCAGTGATTTCCACGGACTCATTCGTCTCATCAATGAGATCGCACGGCGCATTGACGCCAAGCCGCTCGCGGGCGAACTCGCTGACCCTGTCCACGCCCTCATGGAGCGACTGTGGGCCACCCATCACGCCATCGTTGGTGGATGACCGACCAGAACTGATCTTTCCCCTGTTTCACAATGTCCACCGACTCGCGACCACCCACCGACCCAACGACCATCCTCGATGCGCGTTTCCGCGCGGCGATTCATGCGGTTTCCGCTCTCGATGCAGATCCGCAAATCCGCCTGTCCACCAATCCAAACTTCGGTGACTATCAGGCGAACGCCGCGATGTCGCTTGCCAAGGAAACCAAAGGCAACCCGCGCGATCTCGCCGGCGCGCTGGCCGCGAAGGTCGACCTTGCGGGCATCGCGGAAACCCCCGTCATTGCGGGCCCGGGGTTTCTGAACATCCGGCTCGAACGCTCGTTCATCAGCGCCATGCTTCAAGCGATGGACAATGCATCGCTCGGCGTTGAACCAACGAAGGAAACGCACGCGGCAGTCGTGGATCTGTGTGGCGTGAATGTCGCCAAGCAGATGCATGTCGGTCACCTTCGCGCAACGATTATTGGCGACACGATCGCGCGTGTATTCGAGCGTCTCGGTCGCAAGGTATGGCGCGAGAATCATCTCGGCGACTGGGGACTTCCGATCGCGATGACGCTCGCGGCACTGCGCCGATCGCGCGTGGATCTTGACCGACTCTCCTTGACTGATCTCAACGATGCCTATCGCCGCGCGCAACTCGAAGGACGGTCGGATGACGCAGGACTCGCCGCTGCGCGCGCGACTGGCGTGGGCGCACATCGACTCGCGGAACTCCAAGCGCAAGCGGAAAGTGCTGGGGAAGCCATTCAAGATGCGAAGGCGACGCTGCTTCGATTGCAGGGTGGAGATCCTGAAGTCGTCGCGGCGTGGCAGAAGATCATTGACTGCACGATGCGCGAGGTCTACGCATCGACTTCCACACTGAACGCCAAGGTCGGCGCGGAACATAATCGTGGCGAAAGCTTTTTCCGCGATCGACTCGCGCCTGTCGTGGAGGCCTTTCAGTCGGCGGGGCTCGCGAAGGAAGACCAAGGCGCGATCGTCGTTCCATTCGCGGATCGCGAGCGACCCCTGCTCATTCGCAAGAGCGACGGAGGTTTCCTCTACGCGACGACCGACCTTGCGGCGCTTCGTTTCCGTACGCACGATCTTGACGGCAGTCGCGTGATCTATGTCGTCGATGCTCGACAACGCGACCACTTCAAGGATGTCTTCGATGCGGCCGCGATGATCGGATGGGACCGCACGAGGGATGGCAACAAGTCGGAGATCACGCACCTTGGTTTCGGCACTGTGCTCGGCAAAGACAAACGACCACTGAAGACGCGCTCTGGCGAGAACTTCACGCTCAAGGATTTGCTCGACGAAGCAATGGAACGCGGGGTCGCGGAAGTGACGCGCCGCGCACAAGATCCCAATGCGCCAACGCACGGGATGAGACATGCCGAACTCGAATGGGTTGGTCGCGCGGTCGGGATCGCGGCGATCAAGTACGCAGACCTTTCCAACGATCTCACAAAGGACTATGTCTTTGATCTCGATCGCATGGTTGCGTTCGAGGGCGATACGGGGCCGTATCTGCAGTACGCGCATGCGCGTATCGCGAATATTCTCGCGAAGGCGATGGATAGTGCGGCGCAGATCGCTTCCGCCGCACACGCCGTGCACGAGCCGGCGGAACGCGCGCTCGCATTGCACTTGCTTCGGTACCCGCAGATGGTGCTCGATGTCGCGCGCACGCTTGAGACGCATCGCATCGGGGCGTATCTTCGCACGCTTGCGGAGTGCTTCAACGCGTTCTATCAGAGTTGCCCAGTGCTCAAGAGCGAGGACGCGAGCGTGCGACAATCACGACTTCGTCTCTGCGCACTCGCGCGACGCGTGCTGCAGGACGGCCTCTCGCTCTACGGCATAGACGCGCCTGAGCGCATGTGAATTGCATCTCGCGCTGTCGTTCGCCTACGCACTCGGCGCCGTAGAAACGCCGGTGTTTCCACGCCGATACAGCAGAGTGTACGCAGCACCGGTTGCGGCGAAAGCGAATGGGATGCCGATCAACACGAGGCCAATGCACAAGAGGAGAATCGTCGCGTAGGCAGCCAAGCCCACCACGATGCCGAATCCGAAGAGCGGCCACATTTTCCCGCGCGATCCATCCCACGACAGTCTGAGCGCTTGTCCAACACTCATGGGCGGGAGCTGAGGATCGCATGCAATCGCGCTTGCAGCGACGAGTCGAACTCCGACAAACACCATCGTGCAGATGAATCCGGCGGTCAAGAGAACAATCCCCAGCGGGACAAAGATCCACTCGAGCCCCCCGCCCAGACCGAGGCCAAGTGCAAGGCACGCGCCGCCCGGAAGCAGTGCTGCGATCGCTGCCGCGCAGACCAGAAGCCCCGCAACAAGTCCCGTTCCCAAGGTGACCCAATAGCGGCGGAAGCCCGCGAACAAATCGCCAATCTTTGGTGTTCCCGCAATCGCGCCCGCGCCGGCGATGTACATGCCAGCAGCCAGCGGAACTCCGACGAAGACTTGCAGCAGTCCACCGCAGCACCCGAACAATCCCGCTATCACCCCAGCCCCTTGCCGATCTTCCGACAATCGCATCGCGAAGTTTCCAATCTGGCCGGGAACACCGAGTGCGCCCGCGACGACGAAGTACACAGCGCCCATCGCGACCAACATTGCCCAGTGCTTCTTGAATGTGGCGGTCGCGAGGGTGAACGCGCTGCGGAAACTGAACTCAGCCTGTTCCGTCGTGGCCACGATCGAGGGCGCAATCCACGGCGCAGCGCTTGTCGCCGGGACGGGATCTGTCGCAAAGAACGCGGCGAGGATCTCGTCGGTTTGTGCGTCCATCCACGCGCTCTCGCCCATGCGGCAGACTTGCGTCTTCTCGACAAGTCGCCCGCCCGCATGCGCGGCTTGCATCTGCGCCAAGTCAAGTGGGCCCACCGCCGCGCCATTTTCAACGAAGTACCAGTGCATGCTGACCTCCAGTTGGGGTAAATCGTACTTCACTTCGAAGTCCGTACACTTCGCGTGCATGACCGCCCGTGACCCACGACATGCCAACGCGCTCGTCTACGACCATCCGTTAGTGCAACACAAGTTGAGTCACCTGCGCGATCGCAAAACGAAACACGCGGATTTCCGGCGACTCCTGAATGAACTCGCCGGACTCATGGCCTATGAAGTTTGTCGCGCGCTTCCAACGAGGGAGATCTCGATTGAAACTCCAGTTGCGCGAGCGAATGGGCGAGTCCTCGCAACGCCCGTCACGATCGTTCCCATCCTGCGCGCGGGCTTGGGCATGACCGATGGACTCCTTGGGCTTTTCCCTGAGGCGCGAGTGGGTCACATCGGGATCTACCGCGACGAAGCAACCGCGACGCCGATCACTTACTACGCAAAGTTCCCAGATGGCATCGCCGATGGACCTGCGATTCTGGTGGATCCTATGCTCGCGACAGGCGGAAGTGCCGCGCACGCTGTCGACATTCTGCAAGCTCGCGGAGTGCGAGACATTCAACTCGTTTGCCTCGTTGCCGCGCCCGAAGGACTCATCCACATGCACGCACATCACCCAGAGGTCATGGTGCACACGGCCGCGATTGACGACCGCCTCAATGAGCACTGCTACATCGTGCCGGGCCTTGGCGACGCGGGGGACCGCATCTTCGGCACGCACTAACCTCAACCGTTTGTCGACGGCACCCACGGAACATCTGCAACGCCGTGCACTTTGTTCGCCACACGCGACATCGCAAAGAGTAAATCACTGAGGCGGTTCATATAGCCAATCGCCCCCGCGCCGACTTCTTCGGTCATGGACAACGCGACCATCAATCGCTCGGCGCGCCGAACCACCGTTCTGGCAAGGTGGAGTCGCGCCGCGAGTTCGCATCCACTCGGCATCACAAACGCGCGGAGCGGAGCGTTCATCGCGTCAAACTCGTCGATCCAGTGCTCCGCCTCCATCACATGCGTGCCTACGATGCGCATCACGCGATCACTCTGTTTCCCCGCAGATGGTGTCGCAAGATCCGCGCCGAGATCGAAGAGCCTTGACTGCATCTGCGCAAAGACTGCGAGCATGCGCGCCTCGACCGGACGCGAGGGGTCGCATGCAGCCATCACAAGTCCGATGCAGGCGTTTGCTTCATCGACCGTGCCGTACGCCTCAATGCGCGGATCATGCTTGTGCACCCTTGCGCCGGAGAAGAGTCCCGTCGTGCCGTCGTCACCACTGCGTGTGTAGAGTTTCATGGGAGTAGTCGTGCGCCTCAGAGTACCCGTCAACAATTCTTATACTCTCAGCGTATGCCAGATGCACGATTTCTTCTGCGAGCCACAACAGCCGTCTTGTTGGCTGTCTTCGCGCCGGGCTGCATCGTGACCTCCACCAACACGACCCGTGATGTAGGTCCTCGCATCACAGCGTCAAGCCTCGCCGAGGTCCAACTTGGCATCACGAGTGAAGCATGGCTCATCGCCACCTTTGGGACGCCGACCAAGCGTGTGCGAGTAGAAACAGAGGGCGTTGACATCCTTCGCTACGACGCCGATCGGCGAACCACGGCGGGGTACTATGTTTTCCTCCTCATTGCGCATGCGTCGAACTCGATCGAACGGCGGTCGTGGTGGTTTGAAATCAAGGACCACATCGTGATCCGCTGGTGGGAAGCAAACCCCGCCGAAGAAGATCCCAGCCCCCCGAAGTGAGTCGAGCGCGGCGCGGCACAGCCGAAACAAAAATCACAGGGCCCAAGCGATTCGCTTGGGCCCTGTTCGTTTCGTCAGCGCAACCGGATTGCCCAGTCGCGCGTGAAGTCATGTATGCACGGCTCCGATCAATAGTCCATATCGTCGCCGCCACCGCCAGCTGGCGCCTTCGCCTTCTTCTCCTTCACTTCGGTGATTGCGCAATCCGTCGTCAGCAAGAGTCCTGCGATGCTTGCCGCGTTCTGCAGCGCCACGCGCTCCACCTTGGTCGGCACGATGATGCCGGCCTTGACGAGATCGCAATACTCACCGGTTGCCGCGTTGAAACCGAAGTTGGTTTCCGTGGAATCTTCGATGCGCTGAGCCACGACCGAGCCATCGAGTCCGCCATTGGCGGCGATCTGCTTGGCCGGTGCTGAAAGTGCGCGAAGCACGATGTCCACGCCCACCGCCTCATCGTCGGAGAGCGTCTTCTTCAACTTCTCAAGGGCCTTGCGTGCGCGCAGGACAGAGACACCGCCACCAGGAAGGATGCCTTCCTCGACCGCGGCGCGGCATGCGTGGAGCGCGTCCTCCACCCGAGCCTTCTTCTCCTTCATCTCAACTTCGGTCGCAGCGCCGACATTGATCTGCGCCACGCCGCCGGCGAGCGTCGCGAGACGCTCTTGGAGCGTCTCCTTGTCGTAGTCGCTGGTGGCGAGGTCGATCTGACTCTTGAGCTGCTCGATGCGGCCCTGAATGTCCTTGGTCTTGCCCGCACCTTCGACAATCGTGCAGTTGTCCTTGTCGACCGTGATCTTCTTGGCGCGCCCGAGATCCGCAATCGTGAGGTTCTCGAGTTGCATACCGAGTTCCTCCATGACCGCGCGGCCACCGACGAGGATCGCGATGTCCTCAAGCATGGCCTTGC
>SXGR01179693.1_pt1 | contig 38573 bp, 17 predicted proteins | sample 3174711 | NCBI WGS metagenome assembly SXGR01 (sample SAMN11356860, study PRJNA531348) | freshwater metagenome | isolation source: freshwater sample F1-60 | place: China: Fuxian Lake, Yuxi | collected 2017-12-25
GGCTTTTTTTTTTTCTCAATGGCGTGACCATTCCACTCCCTGGCTGGTTTTTCAAGGAAGGAAAACCAGCCGCATGGACCTTCAAACCGATCGGTCGCGAACTCATTCCAAGTGAAGACCAGAACCGTTTTATCATCAATGTCATTTGCCCGGTAGGATCAAGCATCGACTATGTAGACAAAATGATCAGGGAATCCGAAAAGGCAATGATGCAATTAAAGGATCCCAAAAATGGCGAGGAACTCATTGCATCCATGTTTTCCGCTGTGAGCATACGCCCCGGGTCACTTATTAGCGAGGGAACCATATTCATTCGCCTCATCCCGTCCACGGAGCGAAGTCTCACCCAAACCGAATTGATCAATGAATCTCGTTCTATTCTCGGGAAAATATCCGGTTTGCGGGCCGTAGTGCTGGATCTTTCCACCCAAGGCTTCAGTTCTGGCCGAGGATTTCCGATTAATTTTGCGATCCAGGGGCCGGAATGGGAAAAGGTAATCCGTTATTCTGAACTCATCCGGACAAGGCTCATAAATGGGGGATTCGTCAGTGATGTGAACACCGATTACCGGCCTGGAATGGTGGAGGCCCACCTGCATCCGGATCGGGACAAATTGTCCCAAATGGGCCTTTCCACACAAAAACTGGCTTGGACTGTCAATGTCGAGTTTGGAGGACTTCGCGGGGGGCGATTTACCGAAGGCAATCGGCGCTATGATGTGCGCTTTCGGAACCTCGAACCAGAGAGACAATCTCCGGATGACCTAATGAAGATTCAACTCAAAATCGGGAACCCAACCCAGCCCGAAAATGCTCCCTTGGGGAATTTTGTGTCCCTTGAGGAACTGGCCCAAACCGAAATCCAATCCATGTTGCCCCTCATTGCCAGGTACAACCATTTGCGGAAAGTAGAGATCACGGCAAACATGGTACCTGGAATATCCCAAGGGGATGCCATTCAAAAATCCCTGGAAATGGCGCGTCTTTGTCGGGAGGAACTTGGCCTCCCGGAAAGCTACCGGATTGTGCAAATGGGCAATGCAAAAGCCATGGAACAAACCATGGGAAGCCTTTGGGATGCTTTGGTCCTTGGATTCCTGGTTGCCTACATGATCCTTGGAATCCAATTCAATTCCTTTGTCCACCCTTTCACCGTTTTGGCGGCTGTACCATTTGGCCTTACCGGAGCTTTGGCAACGCTCTGGTGGTTTGGGGACACATTAAACCTGATGAGCATGATTGGCCTCATTCTTCTTGCGGGGTTGGTAAAGAAAAACTCGATCATCCTTGTGGATGTGACCTTGCAGGCATGCCGAAGCGGAATGGCACCGCGGCAAGCCCTTTTATTTGCCTGTCCCAGGCGTTTACGCCCTATTTTGATGACCTCCATGGCAACCATCGTAGGGGCATTACCTTTGGCACTTGGCATCGGTCCGGGTACTGAAACCCGTGCCCCTTTGGCGCGGGCCATCATTGGCGGGGTTGCCCTATCAACCTTGGTAACCCTGATTTCCGTTCCCATTATTTTCCTCTGGCTGGAAGAGATTTCCCTGCGGTTTGGTTACAAAGGAGAGTCCTTGGCTAATTCCTGCACGATCCCCTCCCCTGTTTCCCTGGAGAATCCTTCATGAGTCTTAGGCTTTCAGATGTTAGCATCCGAAACCCTGTCTTTGCGGTCATGGTATCCCTCGCCCTTGTGATTTTTGGGTGGATGAGTTACCGAACCATGGGGATTAGCCAATTCCCGGAAGTCGATTTTCCGGTGGTAAGTGTAGTCATCAACCGCGAAGCGGCTTCTCCTGAAATCATGGACGGTGATGTTTCAGATGTTGTCGAGGATGCGATAGCCAGCGTTGAGGGAGTCGATTCCATTCAATCCCAAAGTTCCGAAGGGACGAGCATTGTAACGGTCTATTTCAAGCTTGATCGCGATGTTGATGCGGCGATGCAGGATGTCCAAAATGCAGTGGCTTCGGCCAGGCGGCGCCTACCCGTTGATATTGATCCTCCCATAATCTCCAAAGTCAATCCCAATAACCTACCCGTTATATGGTTGACCTTGGCCGGCCCCTTTGCCCCTCATAAACTCAGCGATTTGGCGGATCGCGTTTTGAAAGCCGAAATCAGTTCGCTTTATGGTGTGGGTGGCATTCAATTCGCCGGGCTACAGGCCAGGTCCATGCGGCTATGGATCGACCCTGAAAGGCTTGAAGCCTTTGCCTTGACAGCCGAGGATATTCGGGCCGCAATCCAAAGCCAACACGCAGAATTACCGGCCGGGTACATCAAGAGCAATCAGGTTGAATTCAACCTGCGAACCATGGGCGAAGCTGAAAATGCGGAGGAATTTCGCCGATTGGTTGTAGCCAGGCGCAACGATCAAACGATCCATTTGGGAGATGTCGCAATCCTGGAGGATGGGGGCGAAGACCGCCGAAGCCTGGCGCGATTCAATCGCCTGCCTGCGGTGGCCCTTGGTGTACGCAAAGCCATCGGGGGCAACCTTGTGGAGGTATGTGATTCGATTCAAAGTGCCCTACCCCGACTAAGGAAACTCCTCCCGGAAGGGGTCGAATTGGCGGTATCGGTCGATAGTTCCGAGTTTGTCAAAGAGAACATTCACGAGCTCCAGTTAACCCTCATTCTTGGGGTACTCCTGACAAGCATCGTTTGCTATGCTTTTTTGGGAAGCTTTACCACAACTCTGAACATCTGCCTGACGATTCCAACATCCCTCCTGGGAACCTTTTTTTTTACCAAGGATTTTTTAAGCTGGTTTGGCCTCCCACCCTTCACTTTGAACCTCATGACCCTTTTGGCCCTTTCGCTGTCGGTTGGTGTCGTCGTTGATGATGCCATTCTGGTTCTGGAGAACATTCATCGGCACGAAGAAAAGGGTGAAAGCCGTAGACGGGCGGCGAAAAAGGGGACCCGGGAGATTCAATTTGCCGCCATGGCTGCGACCCTTAGCATTGTTGCCATTTTCCTCCCTGTGGCGTTTATGACAGGAGTCATTGGCCGATTTTTCTTCCAATTTGGTGTGACCGTAGCCGTGGCGGTATCCCTATCCCTTTTGTGTTCCCTTACCCTAACCCCCATGTTGGCGGCCTATTTCCCCGAAGGACGACACCAGAACTCACCTCCTTCCCCAAAAAAAAGCTGGCTAAAGTGGTTGGCAACCGGGGCCATAATGGGAGTCGTTTTTATTTATTTTGGCTGCCAACCCAATCGCCCGACCTGGATGGCTTGGATGGGTTCAACCATGGATTTCCTGGAATCGGAATTTCCCCTCCCCAAAGTGGATACTTCCATTTTGTATTATGGTCGCCTTGTCCTCGGAGCCGGATTGGGTGGCCTTACAATGGTCTTTCTCCGCTATGGGTTGCCAAGGATCCTTGGTTTCGTGGGCAACTGGATCATTCGCCCAATCCTGCAATGGCCTGTCGATACCCTGATGAAAATAATGGAACACTTCTACAGCGGGGTTTTGCGCTGGTCCCTGGCTTTTTGGCCCGTGGTTCTGGCACTTGGCATTTTGTTGACAGCAATAAACGGCTGGTTTTTTACCGGAAACCGCCTTGGACGCGAATTGGTTCCATCCGAGGATCAGAGCAGGATTTTGTTTCATGCCACTGCCCAGGTGGGAACCAACATCAATCAAATGTCCAGGCTTTTGAGTGATTGCGAGAAAATCATTCTGGAAAACCAGTCTGTCGAAAGTGTCTTGTCCACCATCGGAACGGACACCAACCCGGTCCTCAATGAAGGAGACCTATTTGTCCGGCTAAAACCCCGTCGCGATCGCTCCGTTTCCCAGACCGGGGTCATAGGCCAATTGCGGGAAAACCTTGGCGTTGTTCAGGATCTCCAAATCATTCCCCGTGACCAATCCACCGAGGGCTTCACCGCCCAACAAGGCTATCCCATAGATCTTGCCGTGATCGGCCCAGGTGGATCCCTTGGTGCCGTTTCCAAGTCTCTTGGACGGGCTATGGAGGCATGTCAGACAAAGGAAGGATTGCCCCTTTTTGCTGACATTTATACCGATTTTCGCTCCGGAATGCCCGAGGTTCGAATTCGGCCGGATCGCGAAAAACTGGCTATGATGGGCCTGCCCATCGAGAGGCTTGCCACAAGCATAAGCCTCCTCGTGGGGGGTGAAAGAGTGGCCAAATTCACTGACCATGGCAGGCGTTATGATGTGCGCATGCGCCTTTTGGAACAGGACCGCGATAGCCCGGATCGACTCCGTTTTTTACCGGTCCGGTTGGGGGATAATCAACTTGTAAGGGTGGAGGATTTGATCGAGGACCTCCAACATGAATCCACCTTGCAAACCATCAGGCGCCACGATCACCAACGCTGCGTAAACATCACGGCAAATCCAGCTCAAGGGATAAGCCAGGGAGACGCCCTGATCGAGGTCCGTAAGGTTGCTAAGGAAATCCTTCCTGCAGGGTACCAGGTCGTGGAATTAGGAAATGCCAAGGCCATGGAAGAGACCATTTCGAGCTTGGCAATTGCCCTGCTCCTTGGCATCTTTGTAGCGTATATGATTCTTGGAGTACAATTTAATTCCTTGATTCATCCGGTAACGGTTTTGATGGCAATGCCCTTTGCCGTCACCGGGGCTCTTGCAACCCTTTGGCTCACCGGGGACACCCTGAATATGATGAGCATGATTGGCTTGGTACTCCTGATGGGACTAGTCAAGAAAAACTCGATCATTTTGGTCGATTATGCGGAGCAAGCCCGCCTGGGCGGAAAGAGCGCGCGTAATGCGGTCCTTGCGGCGGGACCATTGAGGCTTAGGCCCATCCTGATGACTTCCATTGCTACCATTGCCGGGGCCATCCCGGCAGCCATCGGGCTTGGCCCTGGGGCGGAAACCCGGGCACCCATGGCCCGTGCCATCATTGGCGGTATCCTCGTATCCACTCTGGTTTCATTGATTTTTGTTCCCGTTTTTTATGTTCTCATGGAAGACCTGCGTGCCTGGCTTGGTAGATATTTTGGTCCAAACCAGGTAGAGAATCATGCCTGAGCAAGGCCTTCCCTTTGGAAATGAGGTGCCAACCCTTAACGAAATGTCGATCCGTTTTGAGGCCGGAACCCTTGTCATAAGAGGTTTCATTCCCGGATGGCTCCAGGAGGCACCCTGGGTTCTGTGGGATAAAAGGGAATTGGTTTTTCGGGCCGAAGGATGCCGTTATCGCGATTTGATATGCCTCGCCAAAGAAAACAAAACCCCATTGCTTGACGAGGCAAGACAATATCAAAAAATGGCCCTTTCCCTCCAAACCGACAGGGTTGCCTTTCCCCATCAAAGGGATGCGGTGGACCATTGGTGGTCTTCCGGGGCCCGTGGTTTGGTAGTTCTGCCTACAGGCACGGGAAAGACATTTGTGGCCATCCTTGCCATGATTCGGGCTCTACGGTCAACCCTGGTGGTAACCCCCACCATTGACCTTTTGAATCAGTGGCGCAAGGAGCTGAATTTGGCCTTTGGGGTCCCCATTGGCCAAATGGGGGGTGGGGAACAAGACCTATCCGATATTTCCGTAAGCACCTACCAATCGGCTCATATCCATTTGGAAAAGTGGGGAAACCGTTTTGGCCTCATTGTTTTTGATGAGGCCCACCACCTCCCTGGGCCAGCTTTTTCCACCTCTGCCCTCGGTTCCATTGCACCGTTTCGGCTGGGCCTTACGGCAACCCCGGAGAAAATGGAACAACCCCTCTCCTGTTATGATGGTCTGATTGGTCCCATTGTATATCGACGGGAGATACCCGACCTATCCGGGCAATACCTATCCAATTACTCTACTAAAAGGATTTATGTTGACCTTGATCCCGTTTTGAGGTCCGAATACAAGGCTTGTCGCAAAGCTTACCTGGATTTTTGCACCCGTCACCAACTCGATATGTCAACCGAAGGTGCCTGGGGCAGGTTTATCTCCCTTTGTGCCAGGGTCGATGGAGGCCTGGCAGCATTTCGTGCCTTTCGCCGTCAAAAACAGATTCCCCAAACGAATCCGGCTAAAAACACCGTTTTGGAAAGCCTGCTCAAACTCCACGCCAGGGAACGGACCCTGATTTTCACAGTAGACAATGCAACGGTTTACAAAATCGCAAAAGACTTGCTAATCCCCCCTCTAACCCATCTGACTCCGGCAAAGGAACGAAAGATCCTCCTGACAGGTTTTGCCTCTGGCAAATTCCCAACGCTAGTTACTAGCCGGGTACTCAATGAGGGGGTTGATATGCCCCTTGCCGCTGTGGGAATAGTCCTGTCAGGAAGTTCCACGGTTCGTGAACATGTGCAGCGTTTGGGCCGAATTCTCAGAAAATCAGGCAGCAAACATGCCACTCTTTACGAAGTAATTACCCGCGAAACCTCCGAAGAATATGCCAGTGTAAGGAGGCGGGATCACGATGCTTACAGGTAACCTTTCCCTTGTGCGGATGGATGGCAAAGAAATTTTTCCGGAGTATCTCCCACCAAACGCGGAATGGTTGCAAGTCCCAACCCAACAATTTATCGACTGGTGGTCGGAATGTGCCTGCTCCCATGATAAAACCACGCGGCGAGTATTACGGGAATTGGCGTCTCCCTTTCTTAATGGTCCTGGAAATCCACGCATTTGGGAAGGATTTTATCATATCCTCCAATCACGATCTTCATTCTCCGAAGGTTTGGATGGACTTGAAGAACAACTACGATTTGAGGTGTTTGCCCGGGCCGCAATTGCCCGAAAGGATAATAACTTTGACCGAACCAGGTTGCTCACTGAAGCCGCAACCGTTGTGGGAATGAATCCGGATCAATCGGAATCAAAATTGTTTGCCGATTTGCCTGCGGAACAACTACTTATGGGTTTTGAGTCCCTTTCCTCCGAACGATTGATCCATGCCTACAACATTGGCCTCGTTCAGGGGATATTGCTGCATTCCCTCTCGCTCGTTATCGAGGCGGTTCAACCCAATACCCTGGACCTGAGGCGAATCATTCAAAGGGTAAGGTTTCATCGGCTTTTGGCCACTTATGAAAGCCGACCCAACGGGCGAATCCAAATCACCCTTGATGGTCCCTTATCACTTTTCGGCCGGACAAATCGCTATGGATTTCAGCTCGCCTGTTTTTTTCCATGGGTACTATCCCTTGAACAATTCGAGTTAAAGGCAAAACTGGCTTGGGGAAAACGGAAAGTGCCGAAGGTTTTCCATTTGGATAGTGGCCTTGGTTTGAGGCCCGTGGATAGCTCACCTCAGCAGCCCAACCCTATCAAGCAAGATCTGGTGGCACTTTTTACCAAAAGACCAAATGCATCCTGGGAACTATTGGAAACCCATGAAGTGCTCATGGAGGGAAAAAGGTTCCATGTTCCTGACCTTTGTTTGGTCGAAAAACAGAGTCAAAAAAAGCTTTTTTTGGAATTTGGCCATTTACCTAAAGGGAACTCGGGATTAACAAGGGGCACTTCCCTTCCCACCACCATTCCATGGATACTATGCGTACAGGCCAATCCAAAAGACCTTGCCAATGACCCCAGGCTTTATGGATACCGAAAGGTTCCCTTGTGGGAGGAAATTGAAACTCGTGCAAAACTGGTTTTGAACCCCTAAATGGGATGCTGGAGCGCCCGGGACTTTTCCCAAGGATATTGGCGATCGAAATTGGGTTTTAATCGCATTGATGGTAGGTGAAGCCCTACTTCATCCCGACACCAGGAAAAATCGGACTCCTGCCAGGCTAACTTGACTACAATGGGGTTGGAGGTATTTGATGATTTCATTTTCAAAATCTTCGGTTCACCGCAAAAGAAACCTATTCCTGGCCACCCTATCCTTGGCGATTTTGGCAGGAGGTGGGTTCTATTTTGCGATTCTGGTAACTCAGGTCCGTAAGTCGGCGAACAGAAGTTCGGATTTATGAAATCTCAAACAATTGGCGTTGGCGGTCGCCAACTACGCCGACTCCAATGGTCATTATCCACCTGCCTTTGTAATTGGCCCGGATGGAAAACCTTGGCATAGTTGGCGGGTATTGATCCTTCCTTATCTCGAACAAAATGACCTTTATAAGGAATATTGTTTTTCAGAACCATGGAACGGCCCGAACAATCAAAAATTGGCAGAAAAAATGCCATCCATTTACGCCTTCCACGGAAAGCATCATGCTGCAAATAGCATTACGAACTATGTTGTAATTGTTGGCAAGGAAACGGCTTGGCCGGGTCCCCATTCCCTTGTTTCAACGGATATCCAGGATGAAAAGGATCAAAGCATTTTATTGGTAGAAAACCTGGGGGCCAGGATTTCATGGATGGAGCCAAGGGACCTCTCTCTTGCCGAAATGGATTTTCGACTTGACCATCCTAATGGAATTAGCAGCCCGTATTCGGATGCCGCTGTGGTGATGATCGATGGAAGCCTTCATCGCCTCCAACGAAACCTTCTCCCTGAAACACTCCGGGGTTTAATTACCATCAAGGGGGGAGAAAAGATTGTAAACCTGGAATCCGGGGGTTGGGATTTACTTACGGATGGCCGACTTCGTCCCCTGAAAACACCTTGATTTCTGATGCTACCCTGGAGCCAATTTCCTGCATTCCAAAATTCCCAAAGAGAGTACTTGTCCATGAATGGATTAAAATGGATGCAGGTGCTTTTGGGAAACTGGACCGGGAGGATTCGCCTTCAGGATCCAGCCTCTGATTTACTTGGGGAATCCGCATCCAACCTTTGCGTTTCCCTGAAAAGTGATGGCCCATTTGCCCTAATGAATTACACTTGGAGCCATCACCAATCTCCCCAAAAAGGCACCATCCTGCTTGGTGTTCAGGAGGGGACCAAGAAAGCATCGGCTTTTTGGCTAGACTCGTTCCATACCGATGATAGGGGCATAACCCTGCTTGGATCAATAGATGGGAAGGGCATTTTTGACCTTTTAGGATCTTATAAGGCATCAACTGGCCCAAATTGGGGGTGGCGGACCATCATCACTCCAGGACCCAAACACCTTCGGCTGGTTTCTTTCAACATTTCCCCGACGGGAACGGAAGATTTGGCCATCGAATCCGACTATTGGAAGGATCAATGAATTGCCTTTTATGGACTATGCCCGGCTTACAAAAACTGATCATCTATCATTGCAAAAAATACTTTGGTCCCGATCCAAGCCATTTCCTAAAACCGTAGCCATTAAGCAAGGAAAAATGCCGCTCTGGCAAACAATATGGGGAATGATGATTGTTGCACTTGGGCAAGTTTGATAATCGGCAAACAAACGGTGAACGGGGCCTATTTATTGGGTAAAACTTACCACTTCCTGGTAAATCCAAATCGTAAGGATTTGGGTTGGCCTTTTTCACTCCTTGCCAGGAACAGAAAACGGCCCTGGCCTCAGGTTGAATCGTCCCGAGCAGGGTTGGTGGGGCATTCCTTTACAAGATCTTTGCAGCTATATTGACCTAATGATGCAACCCTTTGGACTATTGCCCCTTTTTGACCGCCCGCCTGAAATGGGGGAATTATCCGCCCCAGACAAAGCCCGCCTGGAACTGATTTATCAAAAATTTGTCAGGGAGGCGGATCATTTACTTGGGTATCCCACCAATTCCCTTTTTGATTATTCTTCCCTTTTACCTTTTTTGGCATTTGGCGCCAACAATGTGGGTGATCCGTTTTTGGCCAGTAATTTGGGTCTTAACACCCATGAGCTGGAAAGGGAATTAATCGAAATCTTCTGCCGATTGACCCAAGGCCCCCGGCCGGACACCTGGGGTTATGTGACCAATGGCGGAACCGAAGGAAATATGTATGGACTTTTCCTGGCCCGGGAACGATTTCCCGAGGGCATTGTCTACTACTCAGAGGATTCGCACTATTCCATTGCCAAGATATTGAGGGTTCTGAAGGTACGAAGCCTGATGATCCGAAGTTTGCCAGACGGCCGCATGGACCTTGATGACCTTCGTGAAACCGTCCATATCGAGCGTCATAAACCTGCCATTATGGTGGTCAATGCAGGAACCACCATGAAGGGAGCCATAGATGATTTGGTTGGGATCCGCAATGTTCTTTGCGAGATGGGGATTACCCAAAATCACCTTCATATCGATGCGGCCCTTTCAGGGATGCTCCTTCCTTTTATGGACGATTCCCCCCCTTGGAACTTCGCCCACGGAGCGGACACGCTTTCGATCAGTGGCCACAAAATGATTGGCTCTCCAATTCCTTGTGGCGTGGCTTTGGCAAGGCGGGAATTGGTCGATTTGGTGGCAAGCGGTGTGGAATATATTGGTACCCGTGACACTACCCTTTCCGGATCACGCAATGCCATTACGCCCCTTTTCCTTTGGTATGCGTTTCACACGATTGGTGAAAAAGGATTCCGGGATTGGGTCAGAAAATGTCAGGAAACCACAAAAAAAACGATCGAAATACTAACCACCCTGGGTCGTCATCCGTGGGCTCATGAGAAGTCCATCACGGTTGTTTTTCACCGTCCTTCCCAGGGCCTGATTCGCAAATGGCAACTTGCTACCGAAGGCCCAATTTCTCATATCATTTGTATGCCCCATGTCAATCTGGAACGCATTCAACGCTTTGCAAACGACCTTCGAAACGATCCCAATTCGGTCCATCCAAACAAAAAGGGGCTTCCATGAAACAGATTCTGGTGGTGACGGAGGATAGGCCAGGCTTGATTGCTGACATTGGCTCCATCCTTGCCCTTGACGGTTTAAACATTGATCGGCTGGATGCCGAGAGCATTGCGGGCCGGGCCATCGTCCGGATATGGGTGGATAAACCGGACAGGGCCCTGACCTTGCTAGCCGAGGCGGAATACCAGGCCGTTGGGGAACAGGTTCTTTTGATTCGTTTGGAGGACAAACCCGGGGCATTGGCAGAATTGATGGAGCGTTTTTCCGGGGCGGGTATCAACCTGTCCAGCATCCGATTTGTCAGCCGTCAAGGGGGCCAGGCCATTGTGGCCCTAACGGCCACCCGAACAGATTTGGTTCTGGATCTGGTGAAAGATTGCCTGATCAGGTAGCGAATGACCCACACATTTTATGCCACGATTTTTTCAACCACCTCACCATGCACATCCGTCAAGCGCATATCCCTGCCCCCAAAACGAACGGTAAGCCGCTTGTGATCCACCCCAAGCAGGCGGAGCATGGTAGCATGCAGGTCATGGATCTGGACAGGGTTTTCAACGGAACGGTAGCCCCATTCATCAGTGGCCCCATACGCCAGGCCGCCCTTGACCCCACCACCCGCCATCCAAATGGAAAAACCCATGGGATTGTGATCGCGACCATTGGATCCCTGGGCAAAAGGCGTTCGACCAAACTCCCCGGCAAAGACGACCAATGTTGTCTCCAATAGTCCCCGGGCTTTGAGATCTTCAAGCAAGGCACCGATTGGCTGGTCTACCGCCAAGGAATTCTTCTCATGGCCATTTTTCAGGTCGCTATGCTGGTCCCAACGGTCGAAACCGACATTGGGACATGTAACTTCGATGAAGCGAACACCCTGCTCAACAAACCTGCGTGCCAAAAGGCATTGACGGCCATAAATCCTGGTAGGTTCGTAGGAACTTTCCAGACCATATCGCCTTTGCAACTCTTTGGATTCCCTGGAAATATCCACCAATTCGGGCAAGCCGGTTTGCATTCGGAAAGCGGTTTCCTGATTTTTGAGAGCAGCTTCCCATTCAGGAAAAATGCCCTTTTTTGTGCTGGCAATTTTGTCAAGTTGGGCAGCCAAGGCCAGTTTTTCGCGCTGATCCCTTGGGGATTTTTCTTTTGGTTTGAGGTTTGCTACGGGTTCTGCCGCAGCCCCTTTCAGGACCGAGGCCTGATATGCTGCCGGTAAAAAACCGGAATTGAAATTGTCCAGGCCACCGGGAGGGATCAGCCCTCCATTGAGAACGATGAAAGAGGGAAGGCTATCGTTGTAAGAACCTAACCCATAGCCAAACCAGGCACCCCAACTTGGCCTGCCCTGAAGGCCGAAACCGGTATGAAGGAAATAGTTCGCAGAAGTATGTTCAGGGAATTTTGCAACCATACTCCGGATGATGCACAATTTATCGGCATGGACACTTGTGAAGGGAAACAGGCCACTTATCGGTAACCCGGATTGGCCAAATTGTTTGAATTTCCATGGGCTGGCAAGAACCGTTCCAATGCTATTAAACTGCGTCGGTTCAACCTTCATTAACTTATAGGGATCCTGGCGATCGTATTTATCCAAATGAGGTTTGGGATCAAAGGTATCGATTTGGGAGGGCCCACCATCCATGTAAAGAAAAATGACGGCTTTTGCTCGTGGCCGATGGTGCAATGTATCCACCGAACCCTTTGAAACATCGGCAAGACCCAACCTCCCTGCCAGGACATCCGCTGCAATTGCTCCCAAACCCAAACACCCTCCCCGAAGTAAGGAGCGGCGGGTCATCCAAGGGTGATAATTCAGAGAATCCATTCCAATTCCCCAGTTTTCGGGTTGTCGGCCTAGCGGAGGAAGACAAATTCGCGGGTGTTTACCAGAACATGGGTCAGGGCTTTCCAACCTTCTGGCCCAGCAATGGAATTATGTGATTGCAGGTAATCAAGACATAAGCTCACCTCCTCCGCCGTGGCTTCACGCCCATAGGCTTGAAGGTAAAGAGCCTTTATTCGATTCCCCGAATCTCCAGGCATAAGAGCCAGTTTTTGCCCCCAGCTTTCACATAACTCATGGACCAGGGGATGGTTCATAAGGATCAACGATTGAGCCGGGACATTGGATTCTGTACGCCGTCCCACGGTCGAAAAAGGAATCGGTGTATCAAAGGCAAGCATCCAGTTGGAAAGGAAATTCCGCCGAACTCCGACATAGATACTACGGCGGCCTTCTTCGTCGAGCTTACCGGAATTCGGCCGACCACGCCCTTCCTGGAAATCGTTAATCCAGGGAGCGGCAGGTGGACCAAACCGTTTATCGCTCAGGCGTCCTGAAACAAGGAGGAGGTTGTCCCGGATGGACTCACCGCTCATGCGCCTTGGACGGTAATAGTGAAAAAGGCTGTTTACCGGATCACGGTTTACCGCATCGGCCAAGGCATCGGAGGATTGCCTCCAGGCATGGGTGAGGACCAGTCTTTTGATCATTTTCCTGCTGGACCAACCATCCCGGACAAAGTCGAGTGCTAATTGATCCAAAAGAGGCTGGTGCAAAACCGGATCTCCCATGACCCCAAGATTGTCTACACTTGGGATAATACCCCGGCCAAAAAGGTGGTGCCAGATCCGGTTAACGGCTACCCGGGGAACCATAGGGGTTTTCTGGGGGTTGGTCCAAGCTGTGGCTAATTCCAGGCGGCGACTGCCAGGTCCCTTCAGGGCCCCTCCGAGGGCCTCCAGGTTTTGGGGTTCTACCATGGCCCCTGCGGTCTTTGTTGACCCTCGAATAAACACATGGTCTTTTACCTGGGAACCCTCCCAAAGGGCCGGGGCAACGGCCGAAGGGATTTGCCGTTTGGGAAAGTAACCGGCAAGAAGGTTTTTCCATGCTACAATTTCAGGCAAGGAATTTGTCCCGGAAAAAGCTGGCGACTCCATGGCACTGGCAAGAACTAGGGCAGCCCATTTATGATCGGCAAGGCCTGATAAAGTGCCATGGTCCTTCAGGTGGGAAACCCAATAGGAAAGACGCATCTTCAGGTGATCGTGACGGTTTGCTACCGCTTTGCCCTTGGGAAAGTATGCCCAACCCGGGTTGCCCGGTTGGGCCACTTGGTCAAAAACTGTGGCCAGGGCAAATCGGGAATCGTCTGTGGTGAATTCCAAATGGCAAGGGAGGCCAATGTAGCGGGTCAGGTTCAGTCGAACCCAGCGAAATGCATCCGAGGCACCCGAATCCGTAACCAACTCCCCATGAAGGGGCCCCAGAATCATTACATGCGAACCCACGGAAGAGTAGATTTTGGCCTGGCCCCGCATCCAGATCCAAACGGCACCAGATTGAACATTGAAAGTTTGGGTTTTTAGTGTTCGTCCGGTCCGGTCATATGCCAGGGCCCCGGGTTCCTTCTCAACCTTGGGATCGGGAACCATGCCATTCCAAAGCGGATCGCGGCAGGCCGCACCGTAAGGCAACAATCCTGGATTTTTCCCGGAAAGGTCAATTGCCCCGGCTAACCGCGGGCCAGCCCCAAAACTCAAATCATCCGGATACCAACAGGAAATTTGGGCATAGTCCACAACCGGGTTGGCCGGAGGCACTTCGTCCTTCCCATCAAGCCAAGCCGAAAGGAGGCTTTCCTTGGGGAAGGTCCGTGTGGTCGCATCTGATTCCCTGATTAATTTGGCAAAAGCTTTGGCAACCGTTGCCTCCGTTTGGGCCCGTTGGCCTGACCATTTGTTGGCAAGGGCGGCATTGGCTGTCCTGTGTTCAAAACGAACCTGCCGGTAACTTGCACTTTCAAAAACAGAATAAAGACCGTAATAGTCTTTCGTTGAAATGGCATCAAACTTGTGGTCATGGCAGCGGGCACAGGCAACCGTAAGCCCAAGGAAGGTTTTGGAAACCACATCTATCCGATTGTCAAATCGGTCCGCTTCGTCCTGGCGAATATCCACAGGCGAATGGATTTCCTCCCCCAAATAACAAAAACCGGTTCCCAAAACCGATTCGTTGGAGTCTGAACCTGTTCGCATGCGAGGATTGGAGAGCAGGTCTCCGGCCAGGTGTTCCTCCAGGAACCGATTGTAAGGAAGGTCCGCTTTCATTGCCCGAATGACATAGTCGCGATATTGCCATGCGTTTGGAATGGTATAATCAAATTCATGACCACGAGTTTCACTATAGCGAACCAGATCAAGCCAATGCCTGGCAAAATGCTCGGCATGTTCCCATGAATCCAAAAGCCGGTCCACTTCCTTGCGATAATTGGCTTCGCTGGGATCGGCAAGGAACGCCTGGACATTCGCTTCCCTGGGACCCAAACCGGTCAACACCACATGAAGTCTTCTCAAAAGCGTGGCTGGGTCGGCAGGTCCACTTGCCTGGACCGATTTTTCCCGCCGGGCCTTTTCCAAATACCAATCAACCGGATCCAACGACTTCGGCAAATTACCTTTTCCGGGAAGCATGGATTGCAAAGGGGTCCAGACCCAATGGTTCGCTTTCCGTTTATCCAAATCGAAAACATCTTTCTGGGTAGTTGTGTTGACCTGTTCCCCAGGCCAAATGGCTCCGGAAGCAATCCAGGATGCCATATCCTTGATCACCGCGCTGGACAACTTGCCCTTGGGGGGCATACTGAGGTCGGGATTTTCGTAACTCAGGGCAATCAGGATTTTGCTCTTTTGGGGCTCTTTCAAGTCGATTGCCGGGCCTGAGTCCCCTCCTTTTAAAACACCAGCACGGCTATCCAGCAAAAGGCCACCTTTGACCTTTGTGGCATTTTTCGAATGACAGGAATAGCACTTTTCCACCAGGACAGGACGAATTTTCGACTCAAAAAAGGTCTCTTCCCTGGCTACCAGGACCATTCCCGGACAGCAGAGAAAAAAAAATGCACAATGCAAAAAGAGTTTCATTGGTTATGGCCCAATGCAATCGGGCAAAACTGCCCAGGAGGGTTACAAGGTAATTGTAAACGCCTTGGTAAACCCTGTCCACACGGAACCAAAGTGGCTTGGCCTACCTGATAAACCGATTTTGTTTGGGGAGCAAAAAAAAGAGGCGGCAACCTGCCGCCCCGATTTTCGTTATTGACCTTAACCGCCCTTAGAACACGATGCCGCCACGGAAAGTGGAAGGATAGGGCGAGGTAATATTTTTTACAAAGGCACCGGTAAGGCCGGCATAAACCGAAATGGTTGGGGCATAACCCGGCCCGGAGCCACCCACCAGGTCGATCAGGCCATCCCCATTGACATCTGCGATATTCACCCGGACTCCACCCGTAAAATTGGGGTTGAGGCTGACCGTGACACCCGGTGTGCGGCTGGGGCCATAGAAAACCTTCATTTGCGGGGTACCACTTCCAGTCCCTGCAAGAATGTCCGCCTTACCGTCGCCGTTGATATCCCCTGCCGCCACAAACACCCCACCTGGCAGGTTTTGGTTTGTAAAGGCAAAGAAGGATTGCACCACCGTGAAAGCTGCTGGATCAATGTTTGAAACATTCAAAACCAGAGTGTGGCTGGAGTTTTTGGCAGCACCAACAATGACATCCGCCTTGCCGTCCCCGGTGAAATCCCCCGAGGCAATGTTGATGCCTCCGGTGTACCCACTGCCAAAGGGCATGAACGATTTCAATACAGTAAGGTCTTTACCACTAAAGACCTTGATATGGTTGCCACCGGTGAGGGTAGCAGTCACGATGTCGGTGATCCCGTCCCCATTCACATCCCCGGCAGCCACACTAACGCCACCATTGAAGTTTTGGGCATACGCAAGGAAACTGAATATTTGGGCACCAGTACTTCCATCAAACACCTTGACAGCAGGGGCCGCCCCGGTTCCCGCTGCAACCACAATTTCCGGGGTGCCATCCTTGTTGAGGTCGCCCACTGCCGTTCGCAAGGCCCCACCATAGTTGGCAAAAGGAGCAAAGGATTTGGTGGCCACCCCATTGGTGTTGTAAACGGTTACGACCGAAACCGCTCCGGGAGAGGTTGCCCCTGGACTGCCAAGGACCATGCCGCCTGCAACCGAGGCCTGAGCCACGGTAAGGACCACATCATTACCCGTGCCCCCCTTGTAGGTGATCTGGAATCGGGTGGTTCCCGAGGTGAAACTGGATCCCTCACCAAGTCCATTAAATGTCCCAAGCACAAGGCCGGAGGATTGATTATCAACAATGGTAAATTGTTGGCCCGCGGTAGGTTTGAACCCGGTACCAACGACTGCAGAAAGTGTTGATCCGGCGAGGTTGACCCCGGCGGTTACCACCGTTTGGTCATATCCGGATCCCGCCCCAAGGGCGTTGATTTCTTCAAGGTAGGTGGAACCTGCGGAAAGGTTCAGATTGCCCGTGGTTACAGTGCCCGGGCTTGTACCGGGGGAGAAAGTACCTCCCGTTGCGGTGATGGACGCAGTACTGCCGGTTGCGTTCAGTGTTCCACCGGTAGCCGTAAGAGTACCGCCTGTGGTGCCCGCAAAGGAGAGGACACCCTGACTTCCTACGATCGTTCCGGTGAAACCGGGAGATGTGGAATTCAGGGTAACTGTGCCCGCCCCTGCCTTAAGGAAGGTTCCAGCTCCCGTAAAAGCGTTACTCACTGGTGTTGTAGCAAGGTAGGTCGCTGTCAGCGTCGTTCCTGCGGCAATATCCACCAAACCGGATCCTGAAAGGGGACCTACCGATTCATTGGAAAGGATTCGAAGGGTTCCGCTTCCTGCAACCACCACAGGGTTGCCATTGGCGATTGCGTCTTTGCCCGCTGCATTAACCGCAAGTGTTCCGGTTTGCACCTGAACCGATCCTACAAAAGGATTGCTCCCTGCCAGGACCTGGGTGCCTGGGCCGGATTTCAGCAAGTTGCCGGTTCCTGTCAGGCTTCCGGCAAACGAATTGGTAGAAGCAGCGTTTATCAGGCTCAGGTCGAGGTTTGTCAAGGTGCTGGAACCTAGGCTGACACTGCCCGATCCAACCAAGCCACCGATTTTGTCACTAATCCCCGCCAGGTTTATGGTTGCTCCCGTGGCAACGGTAACCACGGACCCATCCGGGATGGATCCGGTTCCTGTAAGGGCCAAGGTACCTGAGTTTATGGCTGTGGTACCAAAGTAAGCCATGGGCTTGCCAAATGTAACGGTGCCGGTGGTGTTCTTTGCGAAATTAACCCCACCCGCCAGAACCGCCGCAATGGTTCCCTGGGAGGCCTGAATATCCGACAAGGAGGTCAGGTTGCCCGAACTGCCATTGATGATTCCGGAAACCAGATTCAGGCTTTGAACGGTGTTGTTGAATCCTGCCACATTGAGCGTTCCGCCCTGGATGGTAAGGGGTCCAGTAATTTGATTGTTGACCTGCACGGTGACCGTTGCCACGCCAAGATTGGTTGCTCCCGGGAGACTGCCACCGTTGGTTGCCGCCAAAAGTAAAGTTCCCGCCTGGATGTCGTTGCCACCCGTATGGGTGTTGGTTCCTGACAAGGTCAGGATTCCAGTGGTGGTTTTTGTGATTTTGCCCGACCCGGAGAGGCTGGCATTGACCCGTCCGGAACGCAAATCAAACGAGGCTGCTTCCACGCTTCCCAGGCTGCTACCCGAGGTAGGTCCAACGAGGCCACCTTCCACCCGGAGAGTGCCCAATTTCTCGGCAATAAGCGCGGATCCAAAGTCCATGGATCCCCCGGAGATTACCACGGTACCGGTGTCTGCGATCTGTTGGGATTTCAGCAACAAGAGTTTGCCACCGCTGATATTGACATTGCCTGGGAGCGAAACCCCCGAGGAATTGGCGGCAACCGTACCGCCTGTTATTGAGGTAGTTCCCCCGTAGGTATTGACCCCGATAAGAACCAAAGTCCCTGTTCCGGAGGCAACAAGGCCAGTGGTAACCCCACCCAATCGGGCACTTACGGTTCCATTGCTTAGGGTGAAATTGGTTTGTTGAGTGGAGAGGCTTCCTCCGGTAGAACTGATCTCTCCCCCGGTCAAGGCAATCGTTTTGAAGGTCTGATCAAAGTTGGCCAAGGCTAGCATGCCGGCAGAAACGGTTAGGTCCGCCGTATTGGCAAATTGCGAAGTGGTCGCATTGGCCCCCACCGAAAGGGTCCCCCCGTTCACCAATACCTTGTTCATATTGAAGGTTTTACCAACAGGACTATTTGCGATAAGGCGACCAGCAGTTACTCTCAAATCCCCGGTTAACAACAACGGGGTTTGAATCGTTACCGTCCCGGTGGAATTGGTTTTGTTGAAACCCACCGTTCCATCCACACCCGCCAAATTTCCACTAATGGTACCGTTTTCCGCCACGATGCTTGTCGAAGAAGTAAGGGTTCCCGTAGTTCCAACAAGCGTACCCAAAATCAGTTCCACACCTTTTACGGTATCGCTGAATGCTCCCATGTTAAAGATACTGTTACCTTCAATGCGGATAATTCCGGTGTTGGATATCTGATTGTTGGCACCAAGTACCACCGTAGCCCCGGCGGAAACCGTCAGGTTGCCACTGATCACCTGGCTGGCACCATCAAGTGTGACCACGGTGGTGGCACCCTCCACCCGCACTCCTCCTGTGGTTGGAATCGGGGAGCTAATGGTGGTGGAAACCCGATAGACAACCACACCGGGACCATTGACTGTTACCTGAATATGGGAAGGATCGGTCTCAAGGTAAAGGTTTCCATTGATGGTAAGGACGCTGACAACACCACCCGTAATGTACCCATCGGCACCTTTCAGGGTAATATCTGTCACCACATCGGAATGGCCATTCATGGCAAAGGAGCCATCATTAACCACGACCGATGCGGAATTTGCCAATTGGTCGCCAAAGCCTAGTTCGAGATTGGCACCCGAATTCACGGTAACCACCCCACCTAGCGTGGAATTGTTGGCAAGGGGGTTGGCAAGGACCAGGTTTCCAGATTCGATTTTGGTATATTGGGGACTGTTAGCCCCAGTGAGCGTGAGGTCGGATGCACCCGATTTCACCAAGGTTCCGTTCCCCGTGATGGCCCCGCCAAAGGTCACAGGGGTGTTGGCCAGGATGGTAAGTTTAAAGCCATTGAGTTGAACGACACCGGTCCCGGAAAGGTCATTCAGGGTTTGGTCCGCGGCCAGGGACAGGGTGGTTCCCGCCTCCAACTGAACCCCGGGAGTATCCAGGAAAACATCGGTTGATTTTGGAACCAGGATACCGCCGCTTACGATTACTTTGTCCACTGTGTTCACATTGCCAAAGATCGATACCGTTCCGGTGGAGGATTTGAGGAGTCCTGCAGACCCAACCAGGTCTGCACTCACATTTCCAGAAAGCAGATTGATGGAATTTGCAAGGGAAAGCGTGCCCAATCCCGAAATTATCCCATTCCCCGCCAGGGAAAGAGTACCAAGCCCCTGATTGTAATTTCCGGTGGCTAGTGATCCACCATTCACATCCAGACTTGCACCGGGAGCAAACTGTCCATCTCCCGCTAGTGAAACAATTGCTCCTGAATTAATTACGAGCGAACCCGCTACCGCCACGGCAGTTCGTGCAAGCCAAGTGGTCCCGGAAGTCGCTACGATGCTTCCCAAAAGGGAGTTATCGGTGGAACCCGTAAAGGTTTGGCTACCCGTACCTGCCAAGGTCAAAACACTAACACCAGGACCAGTAAGGGACCCGGCAAAACTGTGGTTCCCGGAAACATTGAGGACAGCCTTGTGCCCGAAAAGATCCAATACCGATCCATTATCGGTGGAATCCAAGGCCCCAAGATTCACATCGGCCCCAAGAAGTATATTGCCACTAAGTACCTGGATGTTGTTACCGTTCAAGGCACCGGTGTTGTTGATTCCAAGAACCCCGCCCTGAAGGATCCAAGGCCCGGTAAAGCCATTGGTTCCGTTGGCATTCACCGTTCCCGCCCCGCCAATTTTTAACCCGGTAGCCGTGCCGCCAAGGGCGGAATCCAGATTCAGGACAGAGCCAACATCGGCGGCAAAGAAGCTGGGAGAACCGGAGGTCGTAATTACTCCCGCCAACGATACCGCACCCAGACCCTCCACCTCGATTCGACCGGCCGTTGTGATATTGTTGGTGGCGGAAGAAACCACCGCGGCATCCATCAAAAGTGTGCCGTTCACGCCAATGTTGATTGGCTTGCCAACCAGGCTTGGGGTGTATTCAATGACACCTTCCTGGATGTTGATCGAAGATCCTCCTTGGGTTCCGCTGAGAATCAGGGTTCCTGCACCGACCTTGGTAATCCGGTAATTCCCCGTGACAGCACCGCTGATTTCAAGGGTACTGCCGGCATCGACTCGCATAAGTGTGTCAAGGGTTAAAACCACCGGACCCGAAAGGGTAACCCTTTGGCCCACACTGGTTGCCATTTGCAAGGCACCTTGCCCGCCAAACCCATTTCCCCCTGCGGTTAATTGATTACCAATGGTGAGGTCTACCCCCCCAATGCCCGCATCAAAGCCAAGGGATGCACTTGTGGCCACCGAAACTTTGCTTGACCCGTTACCCAAACTATTGCTGTTTCCCACCACCAGCTTACCGGATGGGATTTGGATAGTGCCACCCTTTAGGTCCATCGCGTTTTCGATGACCAGGGTCCCGTTGCCGGATTTGGCCAGGTTTGTAACGGTTGCCGAGGTGTTGGCAACAGGCTGTTTGACCCTCAATTCGGTTCCGCTCACCGTCAGGTTGGTGGCCGGGCCCGTAAGGGTGATGACCCCGCCAAGCGTTACCAGACCTGCTTTGGAGGTCAGATTTGTTCCCAAATCAATGGCATTGTTAAAAGTGTTGGTTCCAGCAACATTGATGGTACCCGAGGAGCCTATCGCAAAACCCAATTTGGGAGGAGTAGCCGGGGCCCCCAGGGACTTTGCCCCGTCGAATTGGGCATTACCCGCATTGATGTTAATGGCCCCGCCACTAAATCCGCTGTTGTCTCCATTGATCGTCATCAAGCCTGTGCCGGTTTTTACCAAAGTCCCACCGAGGGAAATCAATTGGCTGGGGAATAATGCATTTCCCGAACTGGACAGCGTCAGTGTTTTGCTGGCTCCAATGATGATTTGGGTGCTATTGAACACCGTAACCACCGAGCCAATGGTCTCATTTGCTTCAATATCAAGGACACTTGTGGAACCGGTTAGATTAACAATCGCCGAGTCCGGAAGAGCGTTACCAGCCGCATTGATCAATACCAGTTTCCCGGCTTTCACATCGGTGGAGCCATTGTAAGTGTTCTGGCCTAGCAGATTCAGGGTGGAGGTCGAATCCTTTACGAGCGATACGGTGGCCAAGGCAGCGCCAGCAAGATTCGCCTCGACCGAACCGCCATCGAGGAGATAATCCACATTGGCGGTGAGCTTACTCCCCAGACCTTGGATCTGGGAAGGGTCACCAGACATGACCACCGAATTGACAGGTGTGCTGAATCCGTTCAGGTCCAAAATGCCGCCGGAAAGAATGGTCACATTGGCAACCGCCGGGATTTGATTGGACGCCAAAAGGACAACTTCGGCACCGGTCTGAACCGTCAGATTACCTGCAAACGGAATGTAGGGAGCCTTGGCGTTGAGCTCAAGAACCCCAGCACTGGCAGTCAACCCACCATCCACCTGATTGCTGGAAAGCTGATTGTTGAGGACGAGTTTCCCTGTCCCCGCTTTCTCCATGGAAAGAGTGGTTTGGCCAACTCCCCTTATGATGGATCCCTTTAGGGTAAGGGTCGAAGTATCCGCAGCTTCGATGCGAATCGCATTGTTGTCAACGGTAATGTCTTTGGTGATGGTAATGTTTGAGGTACCCGCCGTTCCAAAACCGGGAGCCGCCCCTGTTTGTCCCGGGATTCCAAGATTTACCGCATTGTTAATCGCCGAATTGCCTTGCAGGAGAAGGGTTGCCCCATAATTGACCTGAAGGGCACCACCATTTTTAAAGTTGTTGGAAGTATTATTTACCCCAAGGGTGAGCTTGCCTGCTTCGACATTGATACCCCCGCGGAAATTGATATCGTTGGCAACCGATCCAAGCACTTCTGCCTGACCAAGGCCCCGTTTGATCAGTTCCGAGGCAACCGAACCATTCGCTTTGGATTCTTTGACGGCGGAATTGAAGGTCGCCTTGGCAAGACCATCGACATAAATAGCCGTGGAGGCAAGATTGTTGACCACACTGTTGGTCAAGCCCAGTTCGACCACCCCATTGAACGCCACGGTCGTATTGGGTTGGATCCAAAGTGCCGCTTCAGGGGTTCCGGTAGGAGGAACAATGGGCGTCAACCCTTCCCCGGAAAGGGTAATCTTGTTGGCAATCGTGGTGGAAGGAATGTTTACTCCAAGCGTACCGCCATCACGAACAACAATCGCTCCGGTTCCGGCCGCCTTGTTGGATTCCAAGGTCAGCAATCCCGCCTGGATTTCGACGGTTCCGGTTAGGGTGTTGTCCATTTTCAGGACCACGGTGCCAAGTCCCGTCTTCACAAGGTTTGTCAGGGCACCCTCTGCAAGGGCCCCCGAAAAGATCAATTGGGCGGGTGCCTGATCCACACCAAATGCCTCAACATCCACCGTCACCGAGGGAGCAGTCAAATTGACCGCATTGGTAAATGTGGCTTGGCCACTCCGGACATCGAGGGCACCACTATTTAGTAACCCACTCCCCGCCAGGGACAACGGGTTATTGAAAGTGGCAAGGGCCATATCCAAGGCCAGGGTCCCGGTAGCTAGCACGAAAACATTGGCCGTGGCATTTCCCAAGGCTCCCGGATTTTGCAAAAGCAAGGTCCCGTTTTCAACAACGGTACCCCCACCATAGGTGTTTGCAGATTGGAAGGCAATGGTCCCCTGACCACCCTTACGGATACTGATATTGCCCGTAAACGGAGACGAAAGGGAGGAGATCGCTCCGGCAATTTTCAGTTGGGAGGCACTATCGTGGGCGGTCATCAGGACCGGGCTTAAAGCATCATTCAGGACGATTTTCTGGTCAAGGGTTACCACGCCGGAAACATCATTGAACCACAAGGCACCAAGGTCCTTGCCAAACAGATTCAACCCGGTCCCGGAGAGATTTATATTGTTTTGGGCCAGGGAAGCGGCCAAACCGGTAACACCCAGGGTGCCACCGTCCAAAACATCGACAAGGGTATTGGTGCCTAGTGCGTCGACGGCATTTGCTACCAAAGCCCCCTCTTGAATGGTGGTTAGTCCGGTGTAAATGTTGGTCCCCTCAAGATTGACCACCCCGGCCCCTATGCCACCACTAACCAGATCAAGGGAAGTGTTGGTGGTGGCAAGGGTGAACGCCTTTTCGATGGTCAGGATACCCGGATTGTTTATCACCGGAAGGTTATTGGCACCCAACCATAGCAAGCTGCTTAGATCACCATTGCTGTCGGTTATGGTAATGTCACCTGTCAAGTTGACATATCCTTGGGTAACCTTTATCGCTCCCTGATCGGCAAGGCCCTTTCCTTCCACCTCGATAGCGTTGTCAATCACCGTGGCAAGGCTTGGGGTGTTCGCCCCACTTACGATGAGGGTGCCCCCATCAAGGATTTGAATCAAACCCGTTCCGGCTGCCCCGGTTTTCCCCAAATCCACTGAGCCTTCAAGGACAATGATCTTTCCGTCCAGGAGGTTCGGGGTGGTTCCGGTCAGGCGCAAGATGCCCAAACCCGTTTTGGTCAGGTTGTATTGAACCCCGGTTGCGCTTTCGTCCAAAACCCCATCAAGGGTGAGGATCGACCCGGTTCCTACATCAATCGTGATGGATTCGGTAAGGGTCATGTTGCCTGTGATCGTGGAAAAACTTCCATCCACCAGTTCAATCACACCCTTGGTGGAGATTCCATTGGTGTTAGGGGGAGCAATACAACCCGATCCCGCCACAATAAAATTGTTGAACAAGTCGGCGGTAAGGGAGGTGGTCGTCGGGTTAATAATCAAACCTGCCCCATTGGCAATGGTGGTATCACCTCGTCCAAACGGGAGGTTGCCTTGGACTTCCATGGGTCCGGAAGCAATGCGGTTAGCCCCAGTCGTGGAATTAAAGGTAGTTGGCTTCACCACCAGGATACCAGGACCTGTTTTGATGATTCCGCTTGCCACGCCGCCCTCGGTAATGTTGGCGGTGAGCGTCAGGCTTGAGTCTGGGTCGGGAATACCAATGGTGGTTGCATTGTAAAGGACAAAAGGAGTGGTTGGCGTGAAATTCACCAAGCCGGATTGAACCACCAAGGCCCCTGCCCCGGCTGGCCCTGACCCTTCCAGACCGATTTGATTGACAAAATTTCCAGGCAAAGGCGTTCCGACCGCATCAAATCCCAAATCCACTGTCAAGGCGGCCAGATCACTTATCCGAACGGGACCGGTGTACAAAGAATCCTTGTTCAGGACAAATATGGTACCGGCTTTGATTTGGGTCCCCCCACCATAGACATTGGGGGCACTCAGGTAAAGGTTTCCTGCTCCCTTTTTCTCCATGGCCAAGTTGGCCCCGCTATCATTGATGGAGCTTAGGATCCTCAGTTTGGCCAGGTCTTCCACAAAAATCGGCAAGGTGGGAACATTTGCGGTGGAGGTAAGGGTGATTGCCCCTCCCATGGTGACATCACCTGTTAACACTTTGAGAACCGATTGATCATTGACCAAGGGAGCGGGATTATCATCGCTTCCTTTACCCAAAAGATAAACCAGGTTAGGTATGCTCATCGTGGCGCCGGTGCCTGGATCAAAGGCAACCGTGCCAAAGGTGTTAAGCGTTCCCACCCGGCCAATATGGATAGACCCCAAGCCAACCGTTTCGAGCCCACCAAAAATCACTGTACCAATATTTACTTTCAGATCGTTGTAAACACTGGGTCCCTGAAGCTCCAGGACCCCAGTTCCGGTGGCTACCCCAAGGGTGTCCAGTTTTTCATCGCGAACAAGATTCGTGTTGATGCCATCAAGGGCATTGGTTCCCTCCAGGGCTTCGATTTCAAGCCATTTACCACCATTTACAAAGATCTTGAAGGTATCTTTAACGGGTACGGTTCCACCAAGAAGGTTGATCGAATTGTTCCTGACCCGGATATGCGCATTGGAATTGGCCCTCAAGGTGTTGGCCCCAAGGAAGTCAATGCCACCGTCCACATCGAAAACCAGGGTACCGCCCGAAGGGCTAAAAATCTGGAAAATGGTGGTTGGGTCAAAAATTGCTTTGCCCCTACCCAAGGTGTTGGACGCCTGGACCTCAAGCGTTCCTCCAAAAACATGGAGATCACCCAAAAAGGTGTTGGTCTTGGTAAGAATCAATAACCCCGTTCCGGTTTTATCCACAAACCCCGGGCCGATTATGCTTGCTCCCACGGTCAAGGACCATATCGCCGTCGCATCCGGGCTGGCGGGAACATCTATCACCAACCGGGTGCTGGAAAGCGGCAACTCGACTCCCGTGGCAGGAGCCAATTGGTTGATCCCATCCACATTGGCGACAAAAGTATTGTCACTATTGAGTTGAACCTTGTTGATAAGGGTAATATTGTTGGAAAGGCCAAGCGAAGTCTCATCGGGAGTGAGGCTACCGTTGCCTAGCCTTATGGTGTTGTTGGTGCCAGCAGCTTTTGAGCTTGCAAAAATAACCGACCCGGCAAACACCCGAACATCACCAACCAGTTTGCTGTTATCCCCGGAAAGGGTAAACGAACCTGTTTGAGACAATTTTTGTCCACTATTAGCGTCGGTATCCGTTTTGATAATGTCCAAACTGCCATCAATCTTCCCGCTAAACAAGGGGGCATCCCAAACCTGCGTCGTTTTCACAGTCAGGTTTTTCGATTGACCAATCAGGGGATCCGAAAGGAGTTCGCCGTTTCCGGTCAAATACCGAACCTGTTGGGAAAACCGTTGCAGGTCGAGTTTGGCGGAAACCAGGTTTACAGATGCCATGTTGGGATCGGGAACCAGATTGGTCGTAATCTGATTGTCCTGATTGATCCGGTAAATGCTTGGGTTCAAAGCACCTGGCAAACCGGATAAAAGAGTGGTACCAAATACCCGTTCATTGACCGTATCATCCGAAGGCGTGGACCAAATGCCCGTAGGAATGGCACTTGGACTTAGCCCGGTTCCATAGGTAAAGATGCGCATGGAGGTGGCCGTTGCCACATCGATAATATCCCCATCGGTCAAGGTCGGGTTGGATAGGTAAAGGCCGGTATCCCCTTTGGATCTTGCTGCCAACGAGTCCCCACTCAGGCGCAGGGGAGCATCCAGGGCACCCAAAACGGTGCCATTGGTGACAACCTCGATAGGGCCGCCCACCAAATCCGATCGGGCAGCCGGATTGTTACGGGTGATGGATCCGGTGGCAAAAATTTGCAAAGGCGATGTGCCTGTGTTGATCTGGTTCAGGATGATAAGGTTGGATTGATTTTGAAGGTGAAGCCCCAAAGGAGCAGTGGATTCATCCAATCGCTCGGCTTTTGTCAGCAGGGGACGAGTGGTTTCGCCGACCTGACCGGTATAGCGAAAATCCAATTGGCCCCGGGTGCCCGCTCCGTTCGCTCCAAAAGCAACATCATAAAATTTTGTTGGCAAGGCCGCATTGGTGGCAATACTACTGCTGATTTTGCCAAGGCCCCCCAACCCATTTTGAAACGACATCCGCCGGTTATCCGCAAGCAAAATACCCGTGTTGAGCAGGACATCCGAGTCCTTGCCAAGCAGGGTAAAATTGAAGTTTGGGGCGATCAAATTCAAGGGGGTAGTGGTATTGCCACTATCCTGGTTGTTGAAAACGCTGAAATTTCCAACCAACCCATTCGCCCCAATTTTCAAATTCTGGGTATTGATCCGGTTGGTGATATCCGAATAGGTGACATCAAAAAACTGGTCGGTCAGATTGGCCGTTTTATTACCTACCAAAACATTGTAATCGGTAATGGAAGGCTCAAGCAGAATGCTGTTGGTTCCCCAAAGGCTCCCTGCGGTAGCAAGAGTGTAGGAGGCCGTTTTCAGGATCAGGTCTTTGTTGGCGGTAAGTTGGGCATTGATCGTAGCCCTGCCATTGGTGGTGCTAAGGTAAAAAGTGTTACCACCTGAGGCTTGGAATATGGGCCCGGTCATGGTATCCGCCCCCACGATCAGGTCGGCATTTTGGCCACCGATCTCGGGATTGGAAAAATTTTCCATGTAAAAATCACCCAACACCTCCAGGGAATCCAAGGTATTGATCGAGGTTCGTAGGGGCCTGGTGCTTGCCCCTACCAAGCCCACGCCATTGATTTTTCCGTAGCTATCAATCGTACCCATACTCAGGATACCCTGTTCCATGATCAGGTCTATCCCGTTGGGGTTGGTGGGAATAAGGGGGTTGGAGGATTCAATGGACCCGCCACTCGTGCCAAGAGTAATCACAAGCGTTGAGGAAACAGGCAATTTCCAGAGGGCGTTAAACTGTACCCTGCGAAAATTGCCAATGGTATACGAAACGATGTTGCTGTTGGTTAAATCGGTTACATTGTTATTGTTGCCCTTGATGTCAAAATTATTGGCACCGCGGAAATTGATGCTGGGAGGGGGCATCATGGGAATCGGCTGGCCAATGAAAGAAAGCATTTCATTGGAAGTAAAATTCATCGCCGTATTTTCGGACCCGTTCAACGATATATTGGCTGCACTTAAGGTGAATCGATAGGCATAAATGCGCTCATTGGTGGTCCCGATTGCGGCCGACCGGGCGTTTAAATTGAAAGCTCCCCTCAGGGTTTCGATCTTGGAACCACCATTGAAATCGTTGGAAAAGGCATCTGTGCTAAAGGTCATCCCTATGGACCTTGCTCCAAAGGACTCGATGGGTCCCTTGACATTGATGGCATCCCCGCCGGCGGCTCCCGTATCCACATTGAGGTTACCATAAATGCCGATCATGGTGTAATCGACATCACCGTTACCATCCAAATTGCGGGTTAGCCGCTTGGTTCGATCGGAATAGAGCGTCATTCCGTTGAGGTCTACCGTTTCGGCCCCGGCCCCTGCATTGATATTGATATTGTTGGTGTACAAGTACCCTAGCTGGGGATGGGTTGCGGTGTTGTAGGTGACCGAGGCATCGCCCACTCCCATGGCCACGGTGCCGGTGGTGCCAGGACTGCCCATATAGAGGTTTTTGCTTCGTAGCAGGCCCGTTGCCCGATACAAACCATCCGGTCCCTGACCTGATATGGACCAGGAAAAGGGATTGACAGATGGGTTATCCCCTGTCCCGGCATTGCCATTGGAAATGACCCCACCACCCGCCAATGGCATATTCGAGGTAACCGATATTCTTAGGGTCAGATATTCACCAAAGGGAGCTACTGTCCCATCCGTACCCAAGCCTTGGCCGGTAGGAACTACATTGCCCAAAACCTGGGGAAGGGTCCTGGGGGGAATGATTGTCTGCTCCGAAGGGATATTGGCGTTGTAAACATAGTATTGCGAGGAAATTCCCTTGTTGGTTCCCCCTGTAGAAGCGTCCCCTTCTGGTGGATTCCAACCGGTCAAGGTCATCCCGGCGGTATTGGCATATCCATAAGCAGGGACCGGATTGGCCTGGGTGATATTGGAGATGGTGGCGGGGCCATACATCCATTCCGAGACACCATCGCTATTAAAATCGGCCAGGTATTTGTTGTTCGAGGTGGAGGTGGACCATTTCGATGGAGCATGGCTGTAAACGGTTGGACCAGGGGCGTATTCGAAAGAGCCAAAATTCCATTGTCCATTTGGGTTGGATATTTTGTCCACCTGTCGTTCGCCGGTTAAGGGCACATTAAAATCCACCTCGGTGGTAACCGAAATTTGTTCCCCGGCATCAAGGTTTATATCCAGGTCCTGGGGAGTGTACCCTCGAATGGTGGTAAAGGGGGCATTGTCCCAGACCTTTGCCGGGGTCGTTGAGGAATCAAAAATGGTGAAAAGGCCGGCCGTGGTCGACTCTACCCAAAGAGGGGTGTAGGAAATCGTGGCCGGAACCACCTTGTCCTCCAACTTTTCCAGTTGGAGTGGCAAGGGCTTGTTTTTAACGATGGTGGAGGATTTTTTGAGGTGTCGATTGAACCAACGATTCCAAATGCGCGGCAGCATGTTGTTCTCCAACCCCTTTAGAATTCCATCCGGGTGTACGGACCGGTATAGAAACTGGGCGAACCCCTTGCGGGGTTGCACCTTTTTAGGAATCGACCGGGAGGATATTCAGACTTTGTCGGAACTGATTGGAGAAGGAATTTCTCCCCCGTTCAAACCGCACCAGTCCTACGGAACGCATATTTGGACAATCAATCCCAAGATGTGGTCTCGAAAACCCTCTCCCAGCTTTCCCAAATCCATGACGAGGATGGCCAGTTTTTGGATTTGCCCACCCTACAAGGGCATTGTCCCATTTGGAGTCAAATCACGGCAAGTACAATTCCCGCCTAGGTTTTGGATTTTACCCGTTCCTGAATGCTGCCCCGGTCCCCTCCCCCACCAAAGCCTTGCATTATGGAAAGGATTGCTTCCTTTGGCGGGATCCCCAAACCAAATCGGTTGAGGTTTTTGCACCTAAAAAATTCCTGTAATTCTTTATTTACTATGAAGTTAGGATCAATTATCGCTTTGTCCTGAAGGTCCCTCGCAGGACCAGCACAAGGGCAAAAAATCAATTTTATGGCTTAAAAAGCTATCTTGTCGTGTTTATTAGATAAAAAAAGACTTTACTGTCCTTCCTTGGCTTACTTTTGGTTACCCAACGGGTTGGACCGGGAAAGGACATTGCCTTTGAAAATCCATGGCCGATTTTTCTCAGCTGGACCAGTAACTCCCGGAATTTTGGTCAGGATCCGTCCATGCCCCTGCTGGAGGATCCCCACCCAAGGCCTATCATGTTCCTTTTGAAGAAGGGTCCCCATTCACTGGGGTCGGTTGGAAGGAACACCATGCAGGATTGGCGCAGAACGCATCGTTGTGGCGAACTAAGGGCAAATCATATTGGGACCATTGTGCGGTTGAATGGGTGGGTCAATTCCTACCGGGGCTATGGCCAACAGGTGTTTCTTGACCTGAGAGACCGGTTTGGCATCACCCAAATCGTGGTGGAATCAACCAGGGAAAACGCCTCGCTTTTCCAATTGGCGGATGGGGTCGGCCGGGAATGGTGCTTGGCGGTGGAAGGGCTCGTCCGGCCCAGGCTTCCCGGCAAAGAAAACCCGGATCTGATCACCGGGGCGATTGAAATTGAGGCCACCTCCCTCAAGGTTCTCAATCAATGCCCTACCCCTCCCTTTGAGGTGACCGAATTTCCTGGGGAAGAATTGGCAGGGGAGGACCTTCGCCTCGAAAAACGCTACCTCGATTTACGCCGCTTGAGTTTGCAAAAAACATTGGTTTTAAGGCACACACTCAATCGGGTCATTCGGGAATATTTGAGTGAACGGGATTTTCTGGAAGTGGAAACGCCCCTCCTGGGGAAAAGCACCCCGGAAGGTGCCCGGGATTACCTTGTTCCCAGCCGGGTCCATCCCGGCTCGTGGTACGCTTTGCCGCAATCCCCTCAACTTTACAAGCAACTTTTGATGATCTCAGGCTATGACCGCTATTATCAAATTGCCCGTTGCCTTCGCGATGAGGACCTCCGGGCCGACCGGCAACCCGAATTCACCCAACTGGATTTGGAGATGTCTTTTGTGGACCAGGAAGATGTTTTAAGCATGCTTGAGGGGCTAGCCCAGAAAATATTCAAAGAGTGTCTGCATGTCGATATTTCCTTACCCATTCCCCGCTTGAGCTATAAGGACGCAATGTTGCGTTATGGGTCGGATAAGCCAGACACCCGTTTCGGGTTGGAAATCAGTGACCTTGGCGTTTGGGCCCAAGGGACTGATTTTCGGGTGTTCAAGGAGGCGATTGCTTCCGGATCGGTCGTTCGGGGTATTCACATCCCCCAAGGGGCGTCCAAGTTTTCCAATACGGATCTTAAACCAGGCGGAAAAACCAGTGAAATCGCCGTCAAAGCGGGGGCCAAGGGATTGGCTTGGCTCAAGTATGAGGACAACAAGTTTTTGGGGGGAATCGAAAAATTTTTCTCTGCCGAATCCCAAGCGGCACTCAGAGACAGGTTCGGAATGCAAAACGGGGACCTGCTCCTTTTGGTCGCCGACAAGGAAGAGGTTGCCGCCCAGGTTTTGGGCACATTAAGGCTGCATTTGGCTCAAGTATTTGGTTTACTTCAGGGCAAGGAAAACTGCTTTGATCTGCTTTGGGTGGTGGATTTCCCTTCCTTCATGCACGACACCCAGGCAGGTCGCTTCGTTGCCAACCATCATCCTTTCACCGCTCCCCGCGAGGCAGACATACCCTTGCTGGAATCGGATCCCTCCAAGGTAATGGCTCGGGCCTATGACCTCGTCATCAACGGCTACGAAGTGGGCGGCGGCAGCATCCGCATCCACGACCCCGCCGTTCAGGCCAAGGTTTTTTCGGTTCTCGGCTTAACCACAGAACAGGCTCAGGAGAAATTCGGCTTTCTTTTGGACGCCCTCAGGCATGGGGCACCTCCCCATGGGGGTATCGCCCTTGGCCTGGACCGTTGGGCCATGATCCTGGCGGGAACCGCAAACATTCGGGATGTGATTGCCTTCCCCAAAAACCAGAGGGCAAGGGACATGATGACCGGGGCCCCTACTCCGGTGGAACCAAAGCAACTCAAGGATTTGGGTTTGTAGGGAGGATGGCGTTTTTTTAGCCCCAACCCAACGGGGCTTTCCACTGGGGAAATTCCGGGGATGGAAACTTGCAACAAATGCCGTTAAAGCCCCTGACTTTCATCAGGGGCTTTAACGGCAGGTTTTCAAAAATAACCTAAAGCTGGCCCACCCGAAGCGAAACAAAGCGTTTGGCTTTCAGTCCGGCGGACTTCAACAGTTCACCCACCGTTTTGGACTCATCCTTGACAAAGGGCTGGTCGAGCAACACATTATCCTTGAGCCAGGAGTTTACCTTGCCCTCGGCAATTTTTTCCACAATGTTTGCCGGTTTTCCTTTGCCTTGGACTTCCGCCTGTTCCTTGGCGATTTCCCGTTCCTTGTCAATCAAAGAGGCCGGCACATCCTCGCGGGTAAGGGCCAATGGTTTCTTGGCGACAATGTGCATGCAAATGTCGCGCAGAAGTTCCGGATGGGTATTGGCTCCCTCCACCTCGAGGATCACGCCAATGCTGCCGTCATGGTGCCCGTAGACCCCACAGGATCCTTCCATCCGTACCATTTTTACGGGCTTCATGTTTTCACGAATGATGCCCACCACATCTCCGATCCGGTCAAAGACCGTTTTGCCGGACCCATCGATGAATTTCTGGGTAAGCAGTTCCTCGACATCCTTGACCGGCGTATGGGCAATGTGCCTGGCAAGGTCATTGGCAAGGGCCACAAAATGGTCCGCTTTGGTCACCGGAGGGCTTTCACACCGAAGTTCAATCAAGGCGGCCAACCCCTTTGCGGTATCCACGAAAACGCCAATACGGCCTTCCGCCGTTTCGCGGTCACCGGCCTTGGCCTGAATGGCCGAGTTTTTCCGGCGAAGGATATCAATCGCCTTGTCCATGTCACCATCGGTTTCGACCAAAGCTTTTTTGCAGTCGCCAAACGGGGCCAAAGTTCGGTCACGAAGTTGCTTGACAAGCGTTGCGGGAATTTCTGCCATAATACACCTCTGCCAAAATAAAAAAACGGACACGGATGATCCCGTGTCCGGAATGGGAAAACGGGCCGTAGTTATTCGCCTTGGATTTGGCGCTCTTTTTGGGCCGCAAGGAAGCTCACGGCAGGTTTGGGGCGAGGACCACTGGGAGCCTCAGCCATATGGGACGCCTTGCCTTCGATGATCGCATCCGCCAACCGGGAAAGTATCAATTCAATGGAACGAATACTATCATCGTTACAAGGAATCGCCAAATCCACTGTGTCGGGATCCGAGTCCGTGTCGATGAGGCTAACCACCGTGACCCCCATCCGCTTGGCCTCGGCAACCGCAATATGTTCCTTCTTGGGATCAACCACCAGGATGGCGTCAGGCATCCGGTTCATTTCACGAATACCGGCCAGGTTGCGTTGGATCTTGGTGAGTTCACGGGAAAGGGTAGCTACCATCTTTTTGGAGAATGTGCGAATAAGAGCCGAATCGGGTGCTTTGGCCAGGTCAAGCCGACCATTCTCATTTAGCATCAACCGCATGTAAGCGCCTGTATCCACCTTGCTTGGGTTTTCGTTGGATGCGAGCCACATACACTCCAGTTCATGGAGTCTCTTGAGGCGGTCGCGAATGGTTCGGTAATTGGTGAGCGTGCCACCCAACCAACGCTCGGAAACAAAGGGCATGTTGCAACGCTTGGCTTGGGTTTCGATTGCCTCTTTGCCTTGGCGTTTCGTCCCTACGAAAAGAATGAGGCTCCCCTGACTGGCAAGCTTGTTGAGATATTTGTGGGAGCGAAGGAGACCTCGGACGGTTTCCCGGAGGTCAATGATATGAATCAGGTTGCGTTTGCCATAAATATAGGGACGCATCTTGGGGTTCCACCGGCTGGCCCGATGACCGAAATGCACGCCCGCATCGATAAGATCCTTGACTTGAACAACCGCCATTTATTCGTCTCCTTTCGAGAAATTGCCAATCAAATTCCGCAGCACCTTGCTCACGGAGTTAGGGTAATGGAAATCAGAACTTTCTTTATAGGAGAAAATCGTCCCAGGGTCAAAGGAAAATCGGGAATGGGCTCGGTAATTGACCGTTTCAAAACCCCATCGAAAGTACCCGAATTCATCGCAGACAAAAAAGAAATCCCAAGGGCCAACCAAAGTCCCCAAAATGCCAAAATCCCCAGGCCATGGTGTTGATTCGGACAAAAACAAGCAAAATCCTTAAACAGGCCCCTTGGATAAGACCTTTCCCTTAAGCAAAAGGGGAAGTCTGAGGATCGGGGCCATGGCTTTGGGTGGGTTTTCAAGGACCGCAATCGCCTTTTCCTTTTGCCCAGAAAGGGCCAGAGTTTCTGCCCAGGAGGAGATCCCTACCGGGGCGGCCAAACCGTTGGCTAGTTCCTCATTGAATCGTTTCCAGGCCGAGGCGGATTCCTCCCACGCCATGGCCAACCTCTGCTGGTCCCCCCCGGAACGGGCCAACCTTTGGGCCTCTTCCTGTCGAATTTGGGCCAGAATGAAGGCAATTTCTGTTCCCCGTGATCGGCTAAGGGCATAGGTCACCACAGAATAAACGGGGTTTGCATTTTTCCACAACGATTCGATCGCACCATTGATGGCGCTCACCTCGGCGACGGAACCCCGTTTTTGGATCCGACCCAGATTTGCATACAGTCCCTCAGCTCGTAGGGCCCATTCGGCCAAACCCTTGTCCACCGCATCGCGGTTGGCATCATAGGATCGTTGATTCTTTTTTAGGTCATCCCATTCCCCAACCAGATCGGAGGTCAATCGGGTCCATTTTCCCCGTAGGAACAAATCCTTGGTTTTCCCTGGGCCAAAACTCGATGCCAAAAAAGGAGACCCAAACATTTCCCCCACTTTTTCGGCCACCGGAAGCGGAACCGGGTTGACTAGCCCCGCTGTCCAAGGGGTGAAAGAAACAAGCCATTGGGTGCGGCTCAGAACGGATTGGTTGGCACCCAACTGGAGATCAATGCGTAAAAGGGGTGGCAATGCATCCCAGGCCACGGCACCCAACTGTTGAAACCGGGTCCGCTGGTCGTTGGTATCCGTACCCCCTTCCATGGGAGAAACAAAGGCCTGGAGCAAGGCAATTCCCGGTTTCCATACCCCGACCTTCCAACCGTTTTTGCCAAGCCTCGCCAATTCCTTGTCAGCGCTGTTTATTAGCACCTCCGAGTCGTTAAAAAGGGTCACCGCCAACCCCGACTGACCCAGGATTTTTTCTGCAATTCTCATCCGGGGGGAAAGGGTACTGAGGGTGGTAACCAGGGAAACTTCCAATTTGTTCCACCATTCCGGCCGCACATCCCATTCCATATCGGCCCATTTCAGAGGCTTTAGACCCATGGGTCCGTTTCCCAGATGGATCTTTCCCAGCCAACCCCAAGCCGGATCCGCATCTTCCAGAGGCAAGCCCAATACCGGATCCAGAATCCACCAATCCCTTGCCGAAGGGATCCAGCTACCAACAAGGATGCGGGTTTTCCCGGGTTGCCCTGTGTCCATTTGCAAAAGGAGATCCGGGGGAATCGTTTGGTTGGTGGCGGTCTTTTGTTGGTTGCGAAGGGCAAGATAGATCAGGGCCCGGTCCAAGGCACTTCCCCAACCTTTTCGCAGGGTTAATTGAGGCTCAATGGGCAGGCCATCGGGTGCCTCGGAACCGCTACCTGAAAAGGCGACCATCCGACAAACCCAGGCAAAGGTAGCCATGGCCGCTTTGCGATCCGGGTCCTTTTTTAGCGAAGACCACAAATCAGTGGAATTGGTAATCCGGGTGGCAACCTCCCTCCAAAAAAGGGAGCTAACCAAATGATGTCCATCGAGCTTGGTTGGGCCGAGTTGGGCGACTTCTTCGACCTGGGCAAGCGAAAGGGTTTTGGCAAAAAAGGCCTGGTTTAGCGTGGCGGAACCATCTTTGGCCTCTTTTTGGAGGAGGACAATTTTGGGTGCCAAGGCGGCTAGAAAGGCTCGGCCATTTTCCAAATCCGGCTGGTTTGCCAATAATGCCATGGCACTTTCGCCACTATTATCCGCCACTTCTTCCTTGGCCCGGAATTTCTCCGCCTCTTTTTGGGATGGCAGAAAACTCAGGACCACCAAGAGGGCTACCAAGGCGCCCAAGCCAAGGCCACCTCCCAAAAGCCATAATGGCAGGGGCCTCGATTCCTTTTCGGTAAGCGTATCGTCAAGCATGGTGCCTACATCCAAAAAGACTGGGGAAGGGCGGCGCGAAGGGCCAAACAGGTTTCCACAAGTTGATCCAACTGGTCAAGCGGGATCGCATTGGGCCCATCACTCATGGCTTTATCCGGATCCGGGTGTGTTTCCAGAAAGAGGGCATCGCACCCTATGGCTACCGAGGCCCTTGCCAAGTGGGGAACCATGGTTCGATCACCACCAGTTTTATCTCCCGCCATTCCCGGGGCCTGAACGCTGTGGGTGGCATCGAAAACCACCGGGCAACCCAGGGCACGCATTTGCGGAATACAGCGCATATCGTTAACCAGATTGCCATAGCCGAAAAAGGTTCCCCGATCGGTTAGCAAAAGGTTATTGTTGCCCGTTTCGAGCATTTTGGAGCGAACATGGCGCATGTCATTGGGTGCCATGAATTGCCCTTTTTTAACATTGACAGCCTTGCCTGTTTGGCCTGCCGCCAGGATCAGGTCGGTTTGCCGGGCCAAAAAGGCCGGAATCTGAATCAGGTCGACCACCCCACCCGCCGCCGTTGCCTGGCTGGTTTCATGAACATCGGTGGTCACGGGGAGTTGGAATTCGTTTCGCACTTTCTCCAAGGTTTTGAGGCCTTTTTCCAACCCTGGCCCACGAAAGGATTTGCCCGAGGTCCGGTTGGCTTTGTCAAAACTGGCCTTGAACACCATGGGAAGGTGGTATTTTTCAGCAAGGTTTTTTAACTTTTCCGCCATCATCAGGGTGAAATCTTCGGATTCCATAACGCAGGGTCCAAGGATCCAAAGGAGGGAATGCCCGGATCCAACCAACAGGTTTTCAATGCGAACCGGTTCCACAAAAGCCATGCTGTTTTCCTTCGTAGCCCAATTCCAAAAAGATCAGTTTAGGTATCCCACTCATCGATGGAAGTAATCTTATGTTACAGAAGGACCTACCCAACCCTGGTATGTCCTTGCCCCATTGGAACGCTCTCCCAGGCAGACACCCAATGATCACAAAACGGCTTAAGCATGGAATGCCCCCTGGTACCTTGAACGGGAGGTCGGGGTTGGTTTTTTGGGGTGGGGTAAAAAATGCAAGGATTCATGAAGAATCTATCGGATTGGTGGCAAATAATGACCTCCAAACGCCTGGATCCATTGCCTGGTTTTTTGTGTGATTCGCCAGAACAATTGTCAACCTGAATCACCCTTTGCTCCACTTGGCTTCGGAATGGGATTGGGACGGAACCCGCTGGGAAATGGAGCCTTCCTATTGTGAAGTCAATGGTCGTCCTGGAGCAATCTTCCGGGTTGAGATTTTTTAGGAGTGTCAGGGTCGATTTTTTTCCTTTTTGCCAAAGCAGCTTGCCTCCAACTTGTTTCCCCATTAGCTTGACTCTGGCATTCCTATTAAACAAATCCGGGATTTAGCCATGTCCTCCCGAGTGGTTTTCTTCGTCCGTTGGTTGCGTTGGTTTTATCGTCCGGTTTCCCCAATCCTTAACCGTTCAACGCTTGCCTTGGAATCCCTCGAAAACCGGCTGGTCCCCGATGGCCAAGGATTCTCGCAACTTCTCCCTCAATGGAACGGGGATAACTGGCTGCATCCCCCAGCCTCTGTTGCGACACTTTCTTCCAACTCGGTCCTCGTTCCCCTGGTGGCTCCTTCTCCCTCATCGGGACCGGGTGCCGTTCCCTCCGACTTTTCCCAATTCCATTTTCCGACCACCCATCCCGCCGAAACAATTACCCAAACCTTGTCCACTTCCGTCCTTACCGGGAATTACCAGCGCCATTACACACTTAACGCTCAAAGCCCAGGCGACCAGGTTTTTCTGGATGTCCAAATCGTATCGTCTGTCCAATTCGGCTCCACCTCTGTCACTGAATCCGGAACCCTGACCGTTTCCCAATCCGTCCACCAAAACGGATCGTTAATAAGCCAAATCGTGGCATCGGTGATCCCGTTTTCCCAAACGGTTCCCGAAGATAC
>SXGR01491254.1_pt1 | contig 38569 bp, 34 predicted proteins | sample 3174711 | NCBI WGS metagenome assembly SXGR01 (sample SAMN11356860, study PRJNA531348) | freshwater metagenome | isolation source: freshwater sample F1-60 | place: China: Fuxian Lake, Yuxi | collected 2017-12-25
GGGCGCCGCGCAGATGGACGGCGCAATCCTCGTGGTTTCCGGCGTCGACGGCGTTATGCCACAGACCCGTGAGCACATTCTCCTCGGCCGTCAGGTCGGTGTGCCGCGCATCGTTGTCTTCCTCAACAAGTGCGACATCGCCGATGCCGAACTTCTTGATCTCATCGAGATGGAAGTGCGCGAACTTCTTTCGAAGTACGGCTACCCGGGCGACGACATTCCAGTCGTGCGCGGCGCCGCATTCCCAGCACTCAGCAACCCCAAGGATCCGGCGGCGCAGAAGTGCATCGCAGAGCTCATGGATGCGATCGATTCGTACATCCCAGAGCCAGTACGCGAGACCGACAAGCCATTCTTGATGTCGGTGGAAGATGTCTTCTCGATCAAGGGTCGTGGAACCGTCGCAACCGGTCGTATCGAGCGCGGTCTCATCAAGGTCGGCGACGAGTGCGAAATCGTCGGACTTCGCCCCGATGTGAAGAAGTCGACGATCACCGGCGTTGAGATGTTCCAGAAGACTCTCGACAGCGGTATCGCTGGCGACAATGTCGGCGTGCTCCTTCGCGGTGTCGAGAAGAACGACATCGAGCGCGGCCAAGTGCTCTGCAAGCCAAACTCGATCAAGCCACACACGAAGTTCAAGGCGCAGGTCTATGTTCTCACCAAGGATGAAGGTGGTCGCAACACCCCATTCAAGGCGGGTTACAAGCCTCAGTTCTACTTCCGCACGACGGACATCACCGGCAAGATCGATCAGCTCGTCGGCGCAGAAATGTGCATGCCAGGAGACAACATCGAGGTGGTCGTCGACTTCGAAGGCAAGGGTGTCGCAATGGAGAAGGGCGTTCGCTTCGCGGTTCGCGAAGGCGGTCGTACCGTTGGCTCCGGCGTCGTAACGGACATCATTGCCTGATTTCGTATCGCAAATCCCGCCTCAGCGGGCGATCGCGTCCGCTGAGGCAATTTTCAACCGCAGTGTTTGCTAGATAGGGTGCTCGTATGGCCAAGAAGTCAACGGATCGTGAATGGGTCTGGCTCCAATGCACCGAAACCGGTGACATGAATTACCGCACGAACATTCGTGTGAAGGGCGGCATTGCCGACAAGGTGAAGGAAGGCTTCTTGAAGTATTCCGCGCGCCTTCGCAAGCACACGCTGCACAAGATCAAGCGCAAGTAAGCGCCCCCGCGTTTGCGCGCGCAGGCGTGCGTCTGGCACAACTCTCGCGGGTTGTCTTGGATGCACGGCAGGACGCCGGTAGCTCAGCTGGTAGAGCAGCGGATTCCAAATCCGCAGGTCGTGGGTTCGATCCCCCCCCGGCGTGTTTCAGTCAGGCTTGATGCAGTTGGTACTGCGAGTGTTCGAAGTGTCAGAAGCGTCAGAAAACGGTGCTGTCGCGAGTCTGCATACCGGCGGATCGTGACAGGTTCATGTCTGAAGCTTGAGTGCGGAGTCGTTCGATGAAACTGGGCATCTACAAATCAGGTCAGGGCTACTACACCCGCATGGGCACCGTTGTGGGCGTTTCTCTCATCACGCTGCTCGGACTCTTTTGGGTCGCTGGCTACGCGAAGAGTTGGAAGATCCTCGACCTCAACCCGATCTATGTCTCTTCGGGCGCGGCGTCGCTCATCGGGCTCATCGTCTTCGCCATCATGTATTGGATTGTGTTCGTCAATCCGCGATCTGTTGATTTCCTGGTCGCCACCGAAGGCGAGATGAAGAAGGTCAACTGGTCGACTCGCCGCGAGATCGTTGGCTCGACCGCGACGGTGATCGTGACGGCAATCGTCATCACCGTTTTTTGTTGGACCATCGATTACGCGTTCGCATTCTTGTTCGGTTCGATCAAGGTGCTCGACGCAGGCTGACCCGACGCGCTTCTCGCCCACGACTGCAAGTCTCCGGATCATTCGATCCACGCATGGAAGGTAATGACTATGAGCAAGGAACCTAAGGCAACCGGCGCATCGGAAGGTGCAGCAGCAGAGGCCCCGCGCGCGTTGAAGAAGGGTCGCGAGGCGATCGCGCAGATGTCCGTCGCGCTGAAGGTTGAGGGCGTCGCCGTGCAGCAGATGGCTGACGTGCACAAGGGCAAAGCTGGCGAGAAGTCGCAGTTCGAAGGCAGCGAGTCCTTTGATCCAGCAACCGACTTGCCGATGTTCCGCGACGGCATGAACTGGTTCGTGCTCCGCGTCGCGAGCAACAAAGAGAATTCCGTCCAGCGAACCCTGCTTCGCAAGATTCAGATCGAGGGGATGGAGCACTGGGTCGGCCGCATCATGGTTCCCACCGAGAAGGTGAAGTCTGTGAAAGCCGGCAAGAATCGCATCACAGAGACGAAGCTGTATCCAGGGTACGTCTTCGTGGAAATGCGCCTCGAGCTCGATGGTCGCATCAACCAGGATGTCTTCTTCCTCATCAAGGAGACGGATGGCGTCGGCGATTTTGTTGGCACTTCGGGCAAGCCCGCGCCAATGGCTCGACACGAAGTCGAGAAGATGCTCTTCGACTCCAAGAAGCCTGAGGAAGCGCCACAGGTGAAGATGGAGTTTGTGATCGGCGACAAGGTCACGATCATGGAAGGGCCATTCCAGAATTACGAAGGCGAGATCGATGCCGTGGTCCCAGAGAAGGGGCTTGTGCGCGTCCTCGTCACCATCTTCGGTCGTCAAGCGCCGATCGAACTCGAGTATTGGCAGGTCCGCAAGGGCATCGGCGACTCGTGATTGACGCGTCCAGCACTCGCTTTGGACTCCGCTGGGCCGAGTGAATCGGCACCAGCGGAGATCGCACTTCCAGCAAAAACAGCAGTCAAGCTGACGCCAGTGCGCGCGGTTTCGCCGAATCAATCTTCCATGTCTGGCGTTCGCGGTGTTGGGATTGAATCCGCAGCCTCGCCGATGGTGACCTTGATGCGGCGGACTCGCGTGGGGAATCGGCGCTTGAGTTCTTCTTCGAGTCCCGTGCGGAGAAGTCGTGAGAGTTCATAGCCCGCGCTCGGCGAACTCGCCGTAATCGCGAGCATGCCGTTGGTGAGACCGTCAACTGTGCATACGCCTGAGAGCTTCGCTGGGCAGAGCGTGTTCCAAGCCGTGATGACCTCTCCAAGATCTCGCTGGCGCTTCTTCGCGAACTTCGCGATGGACGCGATCTCCCCTGCGACGGAGAGATCCCGAGGCCGCGGTCCACGCCAGCTCTTGAGTCGCTCGAAGTATTGCTGGAGGCGTTCGTTCATCGAGGTACTTGCACCACTTCGCGTTGCCGCGGTCGCGTGAGGAATCCGGCAGGGTGGCAAGGTACACCCTCACGCGCGGTTTCCAACGCTGATCTACAGTGCACCTATGACAGCGATCCGGCTCGAAGGCATTGCGAAGCACTACGGCCAAACTGCGGCGGTGGCTGGGATCACGCTTTCGATTCCCACCGGCGCGCTGTTCTTCCTTCTCGGCCCATCGGGTTGCGGGAAAACCACGCTTCTTCGGATGATCGCCGGCTTCATCGAACCAACCGCGGGGCGGATCTTCTTCGATTCGACCGAGGTCACGGACACGCCGCCCAACGCGCGCAACACCGGCATGGTTTTCCAGAACTACGCGCTGTGGCCACACATGAGTGTGGCGGAGAATGTGGCATTCGGCCTCGATGTTCGATCGGTGCCCCGCGCTGAAAAGGAGAAGCGCGTCCGTGATGCCCTCGCGCTCGTGCGCATGGAGGGGTACGCCGCGCGCAAGCCAGGGGAACTCTCCGGCGGGCAGCAGCAGCGCGTTGCGCTTGCGAGGGCGGTGGTCTTCGAGCCACGCGTCCTACTTCTCGACGAACCACTCTCCAACCTCGATGCGAAACTGCGAATCGATATGCGCCTCGAGATTCGCCGCATCGTCGACACACTCAAAGTTACGACCGTGTATGTGACGCATGATCAGAAAGAAGCGCTCTCTCTTGCGGACGGCATGGCTGTCCTCGATGCGGGATTGATCGCGCAACTGGGCGCGCCTCGTGACTTGTATCGGCGGCCGAATTCGCGTTTCGTGGCGGACTTTCTGGGGGAGTCCAACTTTGTCGAAGCGACACGCGTGGAGTCTTATCGGTGGAACGCGCAGGGCGTGGCGCTGCATTCATCGGTTGCGTGTGATGCGTCACGCGCAACCATTTCGCTGCGCCCAGAGGCGCTCCGATTGAGCACTGGCGATGGAGCGAGCGGTGGCGCGAACCTCATGCGAGGTCGCTTGCAAGCAAGCGCGTACCTTGGTGAGGTTGCGCAACATCTCGTGTCTGTCGAGGGGGTGGGCGTTCTCAAGGTGTTCGAACTCAACCCGCGCGAGGCGAGAGAAATAGGCAGCACCGTCGCCCTCACGATTGATTCCGATGATGTCGTGCCCATCCCCGACGCTCCCGTACGCCACGAAGTTGTTCCGTCCTCGGTGCTTCCTAGGGTGCGCGCATGAGTGGACTCTTGCTCGTTGTTTCAGGACCAAGTGGCGTTGGAAAGACCACAATGGTGCATGAGGTGATTCGGAGACTTGGCGGAGAGTTCAGTGTGAGTGCGACAACGCGCGCCCGTAGTGAGCGCGAACGCGATGACGTGGACTATCACTTCGTGGACTCGCCGACCTTTCAGCGCTACATCGATGAGGATCGCTTCCTTGAGTTCGCGCAAGTGTTCGGCCGGAACTGGTACGGAACGCTGCAGGCGCCAGTGATAGACGCGCTCGGACAGGGCAAGTTGATCGTGCTCGATATCGATGTGCAGGGCGCCAAGAATGTAAAGCTCCGAATCCCTTCGGCGTTCACAGTCTTCATCCTTCCGCCCAACGAGGACGCGCTTCTCAATCGTTTGCGCGCCAGAGGACGAGAGGAAGAGTCAGCGATTGAACGGCGATTTCTTGAGGCAAAGAAGGAAATCGACTTTGCGCACAGCAGTGGCGTGTATGACGCCTTCGTCGTCAACGATGATCTGGAGGTTGCGATTGATCAACTCACTGATCTCGTTCGCGTTCGGCTCAGGAGGTAGGCGTGCCAACCGTTGGGCCGTAGGCTTGCGCGTGCAGGGTGAGTGCTTGCAAGAGGTCGCCGAAAACCCTGTCTTGGTCGCGAGTGGCATCAAGCACGGTGACACGCTTGGGATCTTCGCGAGCCTGCTGGAGATATCCCTGTCGCACGCGTTCATGAAAAATCGCGCCCTTCTGCTCCATACGATCGAGAAGAGGGTTGAGGCGCTTCGCGGCCGTCGCGACATCAACATCAAAGATGACGATGTTGTGGGGCCACAGATCTCCAACCGCGACTCGTGCGACGCTGATGATTTCGTCGCGCGAGAGGCCGCCAGCGGTGCCTTGATAGGCGAGGGTAGAACTGACGAATCGATCGCTGAGGACGAGATGCCCCGCCTCGAGCGCTGGTCGAATGCGCTCTGCAAGGAGTTGTGCACGGCTTGCCATGTAGAGCAACATTTCACAGCGAACCGTCATCGGGTCGTTCTTGGGGTCAAGAAGAATCGTGCGAATCTGCTCACCGATTGAGGTACCGCCAGGTTCGCGAACCTCCGTCACGGGGACGCTCCAGTGCCCGCGCACCCAGTTTGAGAACATCTTGAACTGCGTGCTCTTCCCGCTTCCATCGGGACCATCAAAGACCATGAATCGGCCGCGCAGGAAACGATTCCACTCGACACGCGCTTCGGGTCGTTGGAAAGCGGATTCTTGCATGGAAGGCGTCATGGTGAAGGTTTCACATTCTAGAGCGGAGGAGTCGAGCGCGTCACGCACTATCATTGCTCCATGCGGATTGAGTTGCGCGATCTTGCAGGCAAGCGACTCGGGCACATTGAGGCAGACGCGTCGTTGCGTCCGGCGCGCGTTCCGTTGGTGCCCACCTCGACGCGACCGCTTCGCGCTGATGTGTTCTTGCGTTGGGATGAGGCGCTTGATGACGCAGGGTCGCTCCGGAAGTGCGTGGTCTGTGGATGCGATGAACTCTATGTGCGGAAGAATATGCCTCAAGTGACGCCGTTCATCATCTTGCTGGCGTTCATCGGCGCGCTGGTTGCGGCGCTTGGGTTAGCCAACCATCCCGCGACAGTCGCGTTGCTCATTCTCCTGCTCGTGGTCGATGTTGCCACGCTCTTTGTTGCCCGACGCCATTTGCATTGCTATCGCTGTCGCAGCACATTTCTCGGGGCGCACATCGCCCGTTACATGCGCCCCTGGGATCGCACGATCGCGGAACGCATGCGGCTGTCACCCGGCGAAGCAACGGAACTCCTTCCTGCGGTGCTGACCGGAAGTGTGCCGATGCAAGGGCTCACCGAGAGCACACCTTGACGACACCGCACACCACAACCCACGCCCTTATCATCCTTGGTGGCGGAGGGCACGCAGCGGTCGTCGCCGAGAGCGCGTTGCGCGCCGGAGTTCCGTCTGTGAGTTTTGCCGCAGATCAAGAGCCGAAGGACCTCTGCAAACTGCACGGTGCACCTTGGATTGGTCAGATCGCGGGCCCGCGCCTTGCGTCTGCGCTGGCATCGGGAGCACCCGCGCACGCTGGAGTTGGCGACGGAGCAATGCGATTGCAGTGGATGTCCACCTTTGCAATGGCGAAGTTCGCAACAATCATCGATCCAAGCGCAGTCGTCTCCGCAACAGCGCAACTGGCTGAGGGCGTGTTCATCGCCCCGCGGGCGATCGTGAATGCGCGGGCGTCTCTTGCATCTGGATGCATCGTGAATAGTGGAGCGATTGTCGAACACGACTGCATGCTCGGTCCGGGTACACATGTTTCACCTGGGGCGATCTTGTGCGGCGCCGTGATAGTCGGAACACTGACGCACATTGGCGCGGGCGCGGTCGTCCTTCCGGGAGTTCGGATTGGCGCAAGCGTGCGCGTGGGTGCTGGTGCGGTTGTGACGAAAGATGTCGCCGATGGACTGACGGTCGTGGGCGTCCCCGCAGTCGCACAGCGTTCGTCTGAAGGATCCTAGAGTCTCGCGCTCCACACGACCGATGCGGAGAAGAGCACCAAGAGTGTCATCCCGAGCACGGCGTAGGCGACCGCGAGGAGTGCATCTTTCGGGGGAAGTCGGAAGAGCACCGCGTAGAGCAACGCCCCCGTCGCGAGAGGCCCGAGGTTGTTGAGAGCCAACTTCAAGATGCGAATGTCGCAGGGGATGAGCCAAGCGAGCATGCCGACCGCCGCGATGAAGGCGCACTTCGCGAGGAGCGAGAGGACATCGCCCAGTGGTCGTTGTTGCGTGAATGCCAGACAGAAGATGCCAAAGGCAAACCCAGCAGTCGCGAGCACGGCGAAGGTCACTGTGCGTACGGCTCCAGCAAGTCGCTCGAGGATGGAGAGTTCAAGCGCGTCTGGTGTTTCTGCGCCGCTTGGAACGAGAAGTCCCTGTGCGCCTGCAAACCATGCGAGGAGAATCACCGCGAGAACGCCAAGGGCCGCAATGCACCACGCCTGCGCGCTGCTTGCGGGCGAGATGGGAGTTGTCAGGCTCTCGTCTGCTGCGTCCGCGCTCTCAACCTCCTTGGGATCCAGGTCGACCGTGTCTTCACTTGGCGGAATCACAACCTTGGCGCGCGATTGCGCTTCCACGGCGCGCTCAACCCGATCTGCATGCAATCGCCGCGACGCGTCGTCTGGTTCGTCGGGGACGAGGTCGTAGTGCTCTTTCGCGTTTGGGTCGCTCATGCGGAGACTACGCGCGTTCGTAGTTACCTTCCATGAATGGCGCCCACGGTGTCGAGTCGCCCGAGATTTCCGCCTTGTAGCGAATCACGCCCGCATGCCGGAGGTCCCACTGTGCTCTCATGAATCCGCCGGACATGCGTTGCTGGAGCAACAGGATGCCATGATCAAAGGTCCCAGTGAAGAGCGAGGGCGGGCCCCCCATGGAGTCCATCCAATGCAACTCGTAGTGTGACGATTGCGCGTCAAATCGAAACACGCCGTGCCCCGAGAAGCTTACGGCTTCGTTTCGAATCTGTTGGTAATCCTGCACGATCGCAAAGCCGTCAAGTGCCCGAGCGTTGTGCGTCATTCCGATCGCCGCGCCACCCACGGGGTCCCACGGAGATGGATGCATGATTTCTTCGCCCTGCCAGCGACCGATGAGTGCTTCAAGTGCTCGGTGCGCGTCAGTCGGTCGAGGCATTTGGAAGGAATTCGACACTGAAGCTCCGTGACAAAGGAAAAAAAGGGGGGGCGGTGAGATTGCGGCGCGCTTCGGACTGAGCGGCGCATGCCCGCTCTTTCACTGCGTGCGCGTTCAGTCTTCAGGGGACTCAAGGCGCGGCGCGTGGTCGCCAAAGATTGCGCTGCCAACGCGCACCATGTTCGCGCCGCACTCAATCGCTGCTTCAAAGTCGCCACTCATGCCCATCGAGAGAATGTCGAAGCGCAATCCAGCGTCGGTGTTGCCGACGCGACTCGCCTTGATTTCCTCGAATAGTTCTGCGCAGCGCTCGAAGGTGCGGCGCGCTTCGACTGGATCGATCGAGCCATCCTTGTTCTCGGGCGCCATGCACATCAGGCCGCGCGCGCGTAGATGGATCATCGTGTCGATCATTTCCACGACATGTCGCGCGGCCGCAGGGGCAACGCCGTGTTTGGAGCGCTCTCCACTGACGTTCACTTCAACAAGCACATCGACGGGTTGGCTTCGCCGTTGGCAGCACTCCTGAATCTCCTCTGCAAGGCGCAAGGAGTCGACCGAGTGCACAAGTCGCACGATTTCTATCGCCTTCTTCACCTTGTTGCGCTGAAGTGTCCCGATGAGGTGCCAGCGAACGACAGGCGTGCTGACCTCCGCGGCACTGCCGTTGGGCAGGACGGCATTGGGTCGCTCGCGACGGCGTAGCAACTGTTCGTCAACAAGTGCGGCGCGCTGAATCAACTGTTGCACGCGATTTTCACCGAGGTCCGCATGCCCAAACGAAAGGAGATCGCGCACTTGCTCCATAGAGGCGTGCTTCGTGACCGCGACGACCGAAATGTCGGACGCTCGGCGGCCACTCCGCGCGGCTGCTGCTGCAACCCGCGCCATGACGGCGTCGTAGCGGCTGCGAAGCGCAGCGCCCAGTGGGATCGGGAGTGCGTGCTCTTCCGGGGTTGAGTTTGGCTCGGGCTTTGTCGACATCGTGACCGGCTCATTCGGCGCGGATGCAACGCGCGCACCCTTGATGGTAGAGGGTGTCGTGCCTTTCACTGTCGCTCCGGTGGCGGCGGTTTTCATCGCAACGGCAGAGTAGTCGTAGCCCGAGTCAGGCACAAGAGGAGAGAATGGTGGCATGCGTGTTCAACGACTCGCTACCTTGCTTCCATGGGCGTGCCGCATCCGACAAAGACTCCATGCGTCCTCATCATCCGTGATGGGTGGGGAGAAAATCCGCACCCGTCGCACGACGCGTTCAATGCAGTGAAGCTCGCCCGCACTCCGTGCGACGACGCGCTTGCGCGGGATTGGCCGCGGACACTCTTGCGTACGAGCGGCGAGGATGTCGGACTCCCCATTGGGCCGGATGGGCCAGTGATGGGAAACTCAGAGGTCGGCCATCAAAACATCGGAGCGGGGCGCATCGTCGATCAAGAACTCATGCGCCTGACGAACGCTGTTCGGAGCGGAGAGTTTGGGAAGAACCCCACGCTCCGCGCTGCCTTTGCCCACGCGGCGGCAACCGGTGGGCGGGTGCACCTGCTCGGCCTCGTCTCGGATGGGCAAGTGCACAGCGACCTCCCACACCTGCTCGCGCTCATCGACCTCGCAAAGCTTGAGGGGATTGACGCGGCGCGCCTCTTCGTCCACGCGATAACGGACGGTCGCGATACCGCGCCATTCAGTTCGCTGCGTTACTTCGAAGAACTTGAAGCGCACCTTCGAAGGACGGGCGTCGGACACATCGCGAGTGTGATCGGTCGGTTCTATGCAATGGATCGAGATCACCGCTGGGAGCGTGTTCGGGCTGCGTACGACTGTTTGGTTGGGCGATTCGCGGATGCGCCGCGTGTCGCCTCGAGCGCAAAGGAGGCGGCGAACGCATATCACGCCGATCCTTCGGATGCCTCTCGAGGAGGAGATGAGTTCATCGTTCCGACCGTCATCGGGTCGGCCGACGCATCTGGCGCACCTTCGTGTTCGCGTGTGCGCTCGGGCGACAGTGTTGTCTTTTTCAACTTCCGTGGCGATCGACCGCGAGAAATCACGAAGGCGTTTGTGTTGGACGATGACTCGTGGTCAAAGGTCCACGGGGGAGGGTTCGATCGGGGGGCACGGCTGACGAACTTGTACTTTGCGACGATGACGGAGTATGAGGAGGGACTTCCAGTTCACATCGTGTTTCGGAAGCCGCCCAAACTCGAGATGATCTTGGGTGAAACCCTCGCGCACAACGGGCTTGCGCAATATCGCTGTGCGGAAACAGAAAAGTTTCCGCATGTCACATACTTTTTCAACGACTATCGCGAGGCGCCATTTCCCCGCGAATCGCGCTGCATCGTGCCGAGTCCCAAGGAAGTTTCGACATACGATCAGAAACCAGAGATGAGCGCGATGGGCGTGCGTGATGCGGTGCTTGCGCGACTCGCCGCGGTGGACTGCGAGGCCGTCATCGTGGTCAACTTCGCCAACGGCGACATGGTCGGGCACACCGGCAATCTCGCCGCGACCATTCGCGCGGTGGAGACGGTCGACCAGTGCGTCGACGCGATTCTCCACGCGACCCTCGCTCGCGGCGGAAGCCTGATCATCACCGCCGATCACGGCAATGCCGAACAGATGTGGGATCCCGCGCATGCGTGCCCGCACACGGCGCACACGAATTATCTCGTGCCATGCTCCATCGTCGGGCGGGGCCTCGAAGGGCGAAAGGTGCGCCTGGACGGTCGACTTGCAGACCTTGCGCCAACAGTGCTGGCGCTGATCGGAGTCGAAAAGCCACTGGCGATGACGGGAAAAACCTTGCTTCTTTGACCTAAGTCCTGAGACCAACCGTCGCGCACGGGCGCTCGACACCTGCCAAAGATGCTCGAAACCGTGGGCGAAGTGGGAATTCGCTTGTTCGGGGCGCGAAATGAGCGATTCGCGCGCGTCTTTCTTTCGCACGCGCGTAGACTCTTCCCCCTCATGCCTCTCCCGACCGTTGCAATTGTTGGCCGCCCGAATGTCGGGAAATCGAGTCTGTTCAATCGCCTTGTTGGTCGGCGTGTCTCGATTGTCGATCCCACTCCTGGCACGACCCGTGATCGCGTTTCGCAGATCGTCGAAGTTGCCCCCCCGACCGAGCTTGGCGGCGACGCGGAGTCGCGCGCATTCGAATTGATCGATACGGGCGGGTTTGGCGTCTATGTCGCGGAGGGCGGTCGGTTCGATGACGCCGGGGAAGACCTCGCGAATCTCACGCCGCAGATTGAGCAACAGATCGATGCCGCAGTTCGCAGTGCAACCCTCATTCTTTTCGCGATTGACGCGCAATCTGGGGTCACCGCGCTTGATCAGCAGATTGCGAAGATGCTCCGCGCGCGCAATGTCACCTCCCGCGTGCGGATCGTGGCGAACAAGGTCGATGATGAATCTTGGCTTCCTGCAGCGCAAGACGCGGCGCGCCTGGGGTTCGGCGAGCCATTCTCTTTGAGCGCCAAGAGCGGGTTCGGACGACGCATCTTTACGGAGTGGTTGTGGAACGAACTTCCAGATGAGGGCAGCGCCGCCACGCCGAGTGAGATGCGTATCGCGATCGTGGGCCGACGCAACGCTGGCAAGAGCACCTTGGTGAATGCACTCGCGGGCGAACCTCGCGTGATCGTCTCTGAGATTGCGGGCACAACGCGCGATTGCGTCGATGTGCGATTTGAAATGGACGGGCATGCATTTGTCGCGATTGACACCGCGGGGGTGCGGAAGCGGAAGAGCTGGAGTGATGACATCGAAACACACTCGCATCATCGTGCGCAGGCTGCGATTGGACGCGCTGATGTCTGCGTGTTGCTGCTTGATGCACGCGAGAAGATTTCGCAAATCGAAAAGCGCCTCGCGCTCGAACTGGTCACGGAGCACAAGCCGACCGCCATCGTTGTCAATAAGTGGGATCTTGTTGAGGATGAGCTGTCGCCGGAGGATTACACGGCGTACCTCACCCAAGAACTCTTCGGACTCGGCTACGCGCCGATCGTTTTCATCAGCGCGGAAAAGTCGGACGGCATCGGGAGCATGGTGAAAATCTGCTTCAACCTCTTCAATCAAGCGGGACATCGTGAGACGACCGGGCGCCTGAACGCAACGGTGACTCGCATTCTCGAGGAACGAGGGCCGAGCGCGAAACTTGGGACGCGCGCGAAAGTCTTCTATGTTTCACAGCTCGCGGTGCGCCCGCCCACCATTCACATGGTGGTGAACCGCCCTGAGTTGTTCGAGGGCGCCTACGCGAAGTATCTCCTCAATCAGTTGCATGAGCAGCTTCCATTCTCCGAAGTTCCCATCCGTTTGACTTTCAGTGCACGCAAGCGAGTTGAACTTGCGGAGGAGAAATCTGTCACCAAGCGCAAGGCGTCACGGAGCGAGATTTCTTCGGCGATGCTCGCGAAGAACGCACCGAGCCGGAAGCCGCTGGCTGCGAGCGCCGCGGCCGAAGCCGAGGATCGTCCAGTGTCCGCGAACCCATTCCGCGAGGATGGGGAGTTGCGCGGTCGAAGTGGATCGCATGGCAGTGCGCGCAAGAGTGAACGTGGTTCCTCGCCGCGCGCCGCCGGTAAGGCGAAGGCGAAGAAGAATCCGAACGAGAAGTCATTCGGCAAGCCGCCGCGAAAGCCCGATCGTAAGCAGGTTGGCAAGGCACCCGCGAAGTTCACGGGCGTCAAATTGGCAAAGCCACGCTCGCGCGGCGGATCTTGATCGCTCGCGACTTGCGCAGCGTTCCGGCTCGCACCCGATCGGCGCTGTGCGCGCGTCGCGTCGCTCGCTCGCTTTGGTTTGCCCCTCGCGAGCGCATCGCCAACGGCGCAGATTCATGGTTTTCCAACGAACCGAGTTTGCGCCCAAGTTCTCCTGTCCGCCGTTAGACTGATACTCGGTATGTCGATCTTTCCCCTCCCAGTCTTTGAGCGCGACGCTGATCCCGCAAATCGCATCGCGCTGACGGATGAGGAGATCTACGCAAAGTTGAAGCCTCCGACCAGCATCGTCGTCCGATTTGGACGAATGAAGTTGGTTGGGGAGTACCCCTATCGCGGTGAATCTAAGCCTGGCTGTGGATCGAAGCTCGTTGTCAAGACATTTCGCGCGCTTGAAATCGCGGAGATGCTGACGACAACCTGTTCGAACTCAGGATGCGGGAAGAGCGTTTCACGCCGTGAAATGCTGGAGTATGTGGACAACTCAGGTGGACGAGATTATCCCTTCCAAACGCAAGGGGAAGTGCTTCGAGTCGCGACGGTTGAGGACCTCAATCAATGGTCGGCCGCGCAATCAGGCATGAAGGGCGTATTGCAGAAGATTCGCAGTGCCGCCGAGGATGCGCGATTTCCTGCCAAGATTGTCGATGTCGAACCTGTCCTCGACCAGTCCGTACTTGTCGTCTACTACCTCAGCGACGAGCGAATTGATTTTCGATACTTCGTGGAGCACCTCGCGCCTCTCTTCAACTGCCGTATCGAGATGCGGCAGGTTGGCGCTCGAGACGAAGCGCGCTTGGTCGCGGATTACGAGCGATGCGGGCAGCACTGCTGTTGCAAGAACTTCCTCAAAGTGCTGAAGCCGATTTCGATGAAGTCAGCGAAGACGCAGAAAGCAACGCTCGACCCACTCAAGATCTCCGGTCGCTGCGGGCGGTTGATGTGCTGCTTGCGATATGAGGATGAGACCTATGAGGAGTTGAAGAAGCGACTCCCGCGCAATAAGTCGCGCGTTGGCACGGTCGACGGGCCGGGCATCGTGCTCGAGTCGAAGATCCTCGTCCAACTCGTGTTGGTGCGGCTCGAGTCGGATGGTCGTGAGATTGCGGTCCCTGTCGAAGAGTTGTGTGACCCAGAGAATTGCCCGACGCCTGCAGCCGCAGTTGCGCCTGATCCCATGCGCGGCATGAGCGCGCGCGGCATTCTGCGAAAGGTCGATGGATCGAACCGCCCCACGAGCGCACCTCCTTCGAGCGATCGCCGGCAGGAGCAATATCGCGAGAGGAGTCAGCGGCTCGATTCGAATGCAGCGACTTCGACACAGGCTTCTCAGCAATCGGGCACGCCCGCACAGGGCGAGAGTGCTTCGCAGAAGAAGCGAAGGCGTCGAAAGAGGAAGCGACAAGCGGAGGCGGACAACACGGCGCGACTCTCGCCGGACGCAAATCCCGTCGGACAGCCTCCAGTACTCCCGCCACACTTCTCGCCGAGCGCTGAGGAGGACGATGGCGATGAGCTTGATGACGGAGGGGAGGGCGGTGATGGACCGACCCCCGCAACGAATGCTCCAGGTTCTGCGCAAGATGCTTCGGGTGCTGAACCGACAATGCAAGGCGATGGATCGGGTAAGCGGAAGCGTCGCCGTCGTCGACGAAGGAACCGTGGTCCCGATGCTGGAGGCGACGCGCATGGCTCGCCAAGTCCGCCTCCGCGCGATTGATGCAACAGGCCCCCTATGAGCGCAACTTCAGCAAGTGAATCCAAGAAGGAAGAGACAAACATTGTCGACACAGTGCAGTCGCTCATCGTTGCGTTTGCCCTCGCGATGGCGGTGCGCAGCTTTGTGACGGAAGGATTCGTGATCCCCACAGGGTCTATGGGTCCAACGCTCATGGGACAGCATGTGCGATTGAAGAGCACCGTGAGCGGCGACGAGTTCCCCATTGACTCCGGCCCAGCCTTCGAGATGTACCGATACTTCGGTGACCAAGTGGTGCGACAGGCACGACCGATCATGGATCCGATGTTGAGTCACGAGCGCGCGATCGGGGGACTCGAGAACGGGCAAATCATGCAATCGTCGCGCATGGGTGATCGCGTGCTCGTGTTGAAGTTTCTGTATCCATTTCATGAGCCCGCGCGCTGGGATGTTGTGGTGTTCAAGAACCCAACCGACCCCGTGGGTGATTCGCAGAACTACATCAAGCGCCTCGTCGGACTTCCCAACGAGCAGTTCGTCATTGTCGATGGTGATGTATTCACCGCGCCCTTGGGGGCGACCGATCCAAGCGCGTTCACGATTCAGCGCAAGCCCGAGTTCGTTCAGACGGCGGTTTGGCGCACTGTCTACGACAGCGATTTCGTTCCGATTGATCCCGCAGCGCTCGCGAAAGTCTGGAATCGACCATGGTCGGGAGTGCCGTTTCAAAGTGTTGCCAAGGATCAAGTGCAGTTTGCGCAAGGCAACGCGCGCGCGTGGTCCAAGCCAATCGGTCACGCCACGCTTGAGTGGAACCATGAAGTTCTTCCGATCGATGATTGGGCCGCGTACAACATGTGGCGAGACCGATTGCCGGGTCCCTACGCGATGAGTGACATCCGGCTTCGCGCGGCGTTGGATTGCAGTGATCCAGTTGCGTTGCGCACTTCGCTCACGATTAGCGCGCGGAAGCGCAACTTCGTCTTCACGCTTGGCGACGCCACGCTGACACTGTCGATCCTGGTTTCTGAGTCCGGTGAAGTGGAGTCAAAGCAAGAGTTCCCATTCAAGGCGCCGGCTGCAGGTGCGCCATTCGACCTTGAGTGTGTCCATGTGGATCAGACGCTCGAGGTACTTGTCAACGGCGAGAGCATTGGCCGGATGGAGTATTCCTTCCCAAGTCTCGACGCGCGGCTTGAGGCGTCGTTTCCTGGTCGAACCACCGCTGATTTCTTGCGCAACCCCATGGGCGTCTCAGCGCCGCCGACCGCTCTGCGCTGGGAGTTTGATGGTGCCGCGCTCACGCTTCGAAGTGTCGCCGTCGATCGCGATCTCTTCTATCGATCGGTTGCCCTCGCGCCGCGTGAACAAGGCGCGCTTGCGACGGACTTGCGCGACGGGCTTGGATTCGCGTGTGATCCAACGAATCCTGCGCAGTTGAAGGAAGACCAGTTCCTCATGCTCGGCGACAACAGTGCAGCGAGCCGCGATGGCCGACTTTGGGGTGCGGCACACGAGTTGGTTGGACTTCGCTTCGGCGAAGCTGCACCATTTGTCGTGCCACGCGAGTTACTTCTTGGCAAGGCCTGGAGCGTCTATTTCCCCGCGCCGGTTTCGCCAGGATTCGGAATGCCTGCGATCGTTCCCGACTTTGGTCGACTTCGCTTCATTCGCTGACGCCCGACGGACTTGCTTCTCGCGTTGATCCCGACGGGTCCTTCGCAAGTTCTTGCAGTCGTGCCAAGACGGCGAGTTGATCAGTCAGTCTGCGCGAGAGATCGAGCGGTTCTGTGGCGAGGAGGCCTGCAAGCGGAGAGGAGTTTGAAGATGGCGCGAGTTCGAGTTGCTTTCGAAATGTCTCGCCCTGTGCGATCGCCTTCGCAAGCCCATCGAGGTCAAACCAAGATCGGAGGTCCATCAGCGCGCCATCGTATGAGCACGCACACCCTGTAGTCGTGAGCATCGCTTCGGCACGCATCTGGACCGCGAGGAGGAATACCAATTGGTTGGGCGGAAGGCTGCGCAGTCGGTCCTCGTCAAACGGTCGCACATGCTGTCCCCCTTCGCTACCGATCCATACCGGGGTCGCAGCCAGCGCATGTCGTTCAGATTCGATTGCGCGGCGATAGCGAAACGGATCATCGGTGGGAAACTTGGCAACGAGCAGCGCGAGCTCTAGGCGCGATGCTTCGGTGAGCGCGCCTTGCGTGCGTAGAGCCTCGAGGGCAATCACGGAGTCCTTCGCAATCTGCTCCGCGACAAGCGAGTGCCCAAGATTGCCGACACTGGCGTAGTGCTCGCACGCGCGGATGCACGCGAGCGCGAGTGTGGCGTTGGAGGTGATGAGCGCTTGCGCGAGTGTGACGCGCACCGCGCCTTGAATCCCAGGCATGGTTTCGCGAATCAGGCCATTCACTGCGTTGAAGTGCGCCCACGGTCCTGTGCGTCCGAACGCGAGCGACGCACAGGACGATCCAGCGACGACATTCTCAGTGATCGGGACTTGCAATCGATCGAGAAGTCGCGCGGTCCTGGCGAGTTGTTCCGATGTCACGGATTCCTTGGCGAGACGAAGCGTTTCAATCTCCGCTTGCTCCTCGAGCCCGAGCGCGGCGCACGCAGTGGCCGCAGCGGCGTAGAAGTTTGCGGCGACCATAAAATCTCCTGGCTTCTTGCTCCCGTCGGCGAGTGCGGACAGTTTCACCGCGAGGGCTTCGAACTTCGCGTCATATTCAAGTGCGCGCTCAATCATGCGTCCGATCGCGGGCGCGAACTGCTTGGTCAGTTCTCCGTACTTCCCGTCCATCAGCTCCCCTTCGAGTTTCGCAATGGCCTCCTCCACGCCAGGTGCATGTGGGTCGTTGACGATGCTGCGACATGCGTCGTAGAACGCCGTCGCTTGTCCTTTGAACTCATCGAATTGGATGCCGTCGGAGAGCGCTGCAGCATCTGCCATCTCGAGTGCGCCGAGGCGTTGGGCGCGGTCCGCAGGCTCGAGGGCGCTCAGAGTTTCCATCTCAAGAATCGCCATGTCGCGCTCTTGGAGCAATGCATCCGAAAGATGCACGAAGTCGTGGGTTCGAATGTCCGTAGTGGCGGCGAGCGCGGCGGCCGCAGCCTCCTGAGGAAGTTCGCCGCGATCAATCATGTCACCGATCATCGACTGTTGACTAAGTCCGATCGCGAGACCAACCAGCGACGAGATCAGCACATGATCCTCGGCACTTCGAAGCGCGAGCGTCGACTGTGCTCGGATAAGTTCGCCGAAGGTCGAGGTGTCTCCGCTGCGAATCGCATCGAGTGCAAGCCATCGCGTTGCGCGCGCAAGATTTCGTTGCTCACTCAAATGAGGAAGGAGGAGCGCAAATCCTTGTGATCGATCGAGCGGCCGCTCGTAGTGAAGTGATACCGCGCGAAGAATGTCTGCGCGAAAGGGTCGCGCTGCACTCAGCCATGCCGTCATGCGAGCATCGGCAACACCCTCACGCTCATACCTCGATTCGGACGGATCCTCCGAGGGATCGCCGGCTATCAAAGCGGCGTGGAGCGGCGCGAGATCAATCGCGAGTTGGTCGTAGAGTTCGGCGGCGGATTGCGACTGGCCAAGCGCGAGAGAACTCCATGCGGAAGCGACGCAGTAAGCGAGAAAACAAGCCACCCACGACCTCGGCAAGGCATTTCTCGGACATCGGGGCAGGTTCCGCATAGAGGCATTGTTCCTCAGCCTCGACGGCAACACAAGGGTTCTCATGTGCACAATCAACTCGATCATGTCGAGATTCTTCGCGCGACCGCCGAACTGGAAGTAGATTCTGAGCCAGAGAACCGCTGTGTTAGAGCGAGCTGTCGCTTTTGATTCTACGAGGCCCACTTTGCCAAGAATGCTCATCGCCCTTCTTCCGTTGCCGACTTTGGCGTTCGCGCTTGCTGCGAATGGCCAGCAGTTCCTCGACCAAACCGCGACTCGATTTCCAGTGCAGGCGGAGTACACCAATCAGTGCACGATGGTGGACATTGAAGGGGATGGTGACAAGGACATCGTGTGGGCGAACGGGCAGGGCTATTCGTCACTTGGCACTTTGTTGAAACCGCGGATCTATCTCAACAACGGAAGCGGCACTTTTACGGATGTGACGGACACTCAAGTGCCGGGCGTCACTGGCTGTTTTCGCGGAGTCGAAGCAGGCGATGTCGATCGCGATGGCGATTGGGATCTCATCCTCGCTCAGGACTACAACCGCCGCCCATTGCTACTCATCAACGACGGCATTGGTCGATTCACCGATCAAACGACCACGCGACTTCCCAACATCACGATGGGTTCATCGCGTGCGCAGTTTGGCGACATCGACAACGACGGCGACCTCGACATTGCGATTTGCAATTCTGGCGCGAATCGTTTTTCCACCACCGGCCGTCCGCGCATTTTTGTGAACAACGGAAGTGGCGTGTTCGGAGACGCGACGACGGCGCAGTTCCCATCGACGGCGCTCGCGGAGCAAATGGACTGCCTGTTCTTTGACGCGGACAATGATCTCGACATCGACTTGCATATAGGCACGCGCGCGTCGGCGGCGAATTCGAGCCAGCTCTGGCTGAACAATGGCGCGGGAACTTTCGCAAAGGTGACGCCATTTGTGACGGACGCAACCTGTTACTCGTACGACGCAGGCGACATCGAAGGGGATGGTGACTTGGACCTCATCGGGGTCAACGCCGGGGCGTCCAATACCGAACTCCTGTTGCGCAACAATGGAACGGGAAGTTCATGGACGGCGATCTCCTCGCAAATCACCCCCAATCCAACCGTGGACGACAACGACTCCCGTTTCATCGACTACGACAACGATGGCGATCTCGATCTCGCGATTGCCGCACTTGGTGCTGCGGATCGGATGTATCAGAACAATGGCGCGGGTCTCTTCGCGCAGGTCACAGGGATACTTCCCACGCTCGCAGACAGTTCGCTTGACATCAAGGCGGGAGATCTCACGGGCGATGGCAAGCCAGATTTGATCACCGCGCAGGGCGAGTCGGGCGCTTTTCAGAACCGCATCTACATTAATAATGGTCCCGCGGACACCATCGCGCCAAACATCAAACTGACGGAGCAGGTCGCCGCAGCCACAGACGGACCATTCGTCGTGCGCACGGAAGTCTTCGATGGCATCACGAGTGATCGTGGGTTTGACGAAGATGGCGTGGACTTGGTGTACACCGTCAACGGTGGGAAGCCGGTCGTTGCCCCGATGCGTTGGAGTGGCAATAGTCTTTGGCGCGGCGTGATTCCGATCCAGCCCGCATGCGCCCAGGTGCAGTACTTCGTGCGTGCTCGCGATGCGTCGCAGAATGTCGCAACAGGTCCCACGCGATCCTTCGTGGTCCCCGGAAGCTGCGCCGTGACGGGGGATCTCAACGGTGACGGGATTGTGGATGGCGCTGATCTTGCGATTCTGCTGAATGCGTGGGGCGCGGCGAAGTCGAGCGCGGACATCAACGCGGATGGAACCGTCGACGCTGCGGACCTTGCGATCCTCTTGGGCGCGTACACCTAAATCTGTCATACACTCCGCCGCATGAGTGATGATCCCTTCTCGCTCGATGGCAGAACGGCCATCGTCTGCGGCGCAACACAGGGCATTGGACGGGCAATCGCGCATGCATTCGCCCGCTCAGGCGCGCGTGTCGTGGCGGTGGGGCGCAATGAAGACGGACTTCGCAAAGTACAGGATGAGTTGCTCGCGATTTCTGCGCAGCCGCACGAAGTCGTCACCGCGGACTTCGCAAAGCTCAACGAAACAGTGCGCATTGCGAACGAGACTGCTAAGCGACTTGGAATCGTCCACATTCTTGTCAACAACACGGGTGGTCCTGCAGCAAGTTCGCTCATTGAAGCGAATCCTGCAGATTTCGGCGCGGCAATCGCCATGCATGTCGGAACCGCGCAAGCGTGGACGCAAGCCTGCGCGCCCTTGATGCGCAGCGCGGGGTATGGTCGCATCGTGAGCGTGACCTCGACCTCGGTCGTCACCCCGATCAAGGGTTTAGGTGTATCGAACACCGTGCGCGCCGCGATGGGCAACTGGACCAAGACGCTCGCGAGTGAACTCGGGAGATTCGGGATCACGGTGAACGCGATTCTTCCAGGATTTACGCGGACTGGGCGGCTTGAAGCGTTGCTCAAGGGCAAGGCCGCGCGCGCGGGCCTGACGCTCGATGAGGTCGAGACGGAGTCGGTCTCGGCAATTCCACTCGGGCGATTTGCCGATCCACAGGAGATCGCGAGAGCGGCGGTGTTTCTTGCATCACCAGCGGCGAGTTATGTGAATGGCGTGAATCTTCCCGTCGACGGTGGTCGGCTGTCCACGCAGTGAGTGAAGGCGAAGCAAGATATGCAAACGGCGCCGAGCAAAGTTCAGCACTTCATTGGTGGATCTTTCTGCGCTTCCGAGAACGGCGCGTGGATCGAGCGGGAGAACCCGGCAACCGGGGAGCCACTTCGTCTCGTCGCCCGCGGCGGGGCATCGGAAGTCCAACGAGCAATCTGCGCGGCTGAGAAGGCCGCGACACCATGGGCCGCCACGAGCGCTTCGGAACGATCACGCGTATTGCTTCGCATTGCGGATGGAATCGACGCTGCGCTCGAAGCGCTCGCCCTCGCGGAGAGCGAAGACACAGGAAAACCTCTCTCGCTCGCGCGCAGTCTCGACATCCCGCGCGCCGCCGCGAACTTCCGTTTTTTCGCGACGGCGATTCTGCACGAGACGGGCGAGTCCTATCGCACTGAAACGCCGCAGCACGCACTCAATTATGTGCTTCGCAAGCCCATCGGCATTGTCGGCTGTATCTCGCCATGGAACCTCCCGCTCTATCTATTCTCATGGAAGATCGCTCCTGCGCTTGCCGCTGGCAATGTGGTGATCGGCAAACCGAGCGAGCTGGCACCGATGACCGCGTCGATGTTGTGTGAGATCGCGTCCCGTGCAGGACTACCGGCGGGCGTGCTCAATGTCGTGCATGGGCTTGGAGGCGAAGCTGGGCACGCGATCGTCTCGCATTCTCAAACGAAGGCAATCAGTTTCACCGGCGGCACTGCAACGGGCGCTGCGATCGCGACCGTGGCCGCGCCGGCGTTCAAGAAGCTTTCGCTTGAGCTTGGCGGGAAGAACCCAACCATCATCTGTGCCGACGCGGATCTCACTGTCGCGATGCCGGAGATTGTTCGGAGCGCGTTCTTGAATCAAGGACAGATTTGTCTGTGCGGCTCGCGCATCCTCGTGCATCAATCGCGCCTTGCGGAGTTCATGGCGCAATTCACCGCGCATGTCTCTGGACTTCGCGTGGGCGACCCGCTCGACAGCGAAAGCGACCTCGGAAGCCTTGTGTCCAACGAGCATCGAGCGAAGGTTCAGGCGCTCGTGCAGTCCGGCATCGACGATGGTGCAAAGATCGTCATGGGAGGCAACGCGCCCATCCGTCTGTCAGCACGGGTCGCGCGAGGGGCGTTCATGCATCCGACCATTCTCCTTGCGCCGCCGCAGGAATCTCGCTGCGTTCAGGAGGAGATCTTCGGCCCAGTCGTCACTGTGCAATCGTTTGATCGACACGCGGACGCGGTTCGACTCGCGAACGGAACGCGTTACGGCCTTGCGGCGACGATTTGGACGCGCGATCTCTCGCGCGCGCATCGGATGGCGAGCGCGCTCGACGCAGGCATCGTGTGGGTGAACTGTTGGCTCCTTCGCGATCTGCGCACGCCGTTTGGAGGCACGAAGGACTCGGGAGTCGGGCGCGAAGGGGGGACGGAGGCGTTGCGCTTCTTCACCGAACAAACCAATGTTTGCATCGCGACCGGAGCGCAGCTGTGAGCGCGCTGACGGTTCGGCTCGCGAGGATCGAAGATGTCTCGGCCATTCTCTCGATTTACAACGAGTCCATTCCCAAACGGATTGCGACGGCGGATCTGACGCCACAGACGCTTGAGACACGAACGCAGTGGTTTCAGAGCCATGACTTCGCGACTCGTCCTATCGTCGTTGCCAGTCGCGCCGACATGGTGGTCGGGTGGGGCAGCTTCACGAACTTCAAGGAACGGAGTGCGTACGCACCGACGGCGGAGGTGTCGATCTATGTCGCGGAAAACGCGGCGCGGCAGGGTGTTGGCCGAATGCTCTTGGATGATCTACTTGCTCGCGCGAAGGCGTGTGACATTGATCGCATCCTCGCGGTTTGTTTCTCACACAACGAACCAAGTTTGAAACTTTTCCGCTCTCGTGGATTTGAGCAATGGGGATTTTTGCCCGACGCGTGCGAGCTCGATGGTCTCCGTCGCAGCGTGACAATCCTTGGGCTCAAGCGCTGAAGCAAATGGCCTTCACTTCAACCGCGATTGGTGTGGGGAGACTGCAGATCTCAATCGTTGTGCGCGTTGGATTTGGATTCATGGGTCCGGCGAAGTACTCCGCATAGACGCGGTTGTAGATCGCGAAGTCGTTCGCCATGTCGGTCAGGAACACGGTGACATCAGCCACGCTCGTCCATGGCAGTCCCGCATCGGCGACCACAGCCCTCAGGTTGTCGAAACATGCACGACACTGCAATTCAATGTCCTTTTTGGTGACTCTGCCGTCGTCGCCAAGCGTCACGCCGGGGATCGCCTTCGATCCTCGCGTTCGCGGGCCGATGCCTGAGAGGAAAACGAAACTGCCAACGCGCTTCGCGTGTGGATAGGCACCGACGGGTTCTGGCGCACGAGTTGAAACGATGTCGGTCATGTCGCGAGTTTAGAGGAGTCGAAGGACGGCGCGCACGGGGCTGGCGTCGAATCCCACAAGCGGGAGTGGGAGGGCGATGAGTTCATACTCACCCGGCGCGACATGGGCGAGACGAAGTCCTTCGAGAATCGAGATGTCTCGCGCAAGAAATCGTGCGTGGGTTGGGAGTTCCTTCGAGTCTTGTGTGTCGACGCTAGGCGTATCGATGCCGATGAGCGTCACCCCCTTGTCCGCGAGTGCATCGACAAGGGATGGATGGATGGCCCCGAAGTCGCTGTTCCAGTTTTCGAAATCTGGAAAGGTGTCGGTGCAGAGGAGGACGCGTGGATGATGCAATGCATCGAGCGGCGACTCGAGATCTCGCACGCCGACGCGCATTCCGCCTTCGGTGCGTGTCGCTTTCGCACGGACAACATGGCACGGTCCGATGTAGCGCTCAAGCGGCATCGCGTCGATCCCGGGTGCGCGCGCACCGTAATGGTTCGCGCCATCCGCATGCGCTCCCAGGTGCACTGTTGTATGCAGCGAGGAAAGCGTGACGCTCGCGCCATCGGACAGTGAACAAAGCGTGGTGCGCGTGAGTGGCGTGTCACCCGGCCAAACGGCAATCGTGGGTGTCAGACGCGGCGTGATATCGATGAGTGCGCGCTTCACATGCCTCCGGCGTTGGAGAACGGATTGGGTGGTTCCCTCTGGGAGTCTTGTGCAGGGTTCTTCGAGTATCGGCTCATGCCATAGATTGCGCAGAGCAAGATCACGGTCGCGAATACGGCGAAAGTCCAGAGGACGCCGTGCATGAGGCTCATGGCGCCAGGGGGTCCAAGGAAGAGTTCCAGATGATCGCGAAAGAGCGCGCGCGTCGCTTCCGTCGCCTGCGCGTTGGATGCAAGCGACCATGCATACTGCCCGATCGCACCAGCGCCGCGCGCCGCCCAACCAATCGCAAAGCCGCCCTGTGCGACAAATCCGATCGCGAAACCGCCTTGCGCAACCGCGCCGATACTGAGCCCGCCCACCGAACTTCCGAGCGGTGCGCAGGCGAGGCCGCCAATCGCACCGAGTGTTCCAATCGAAGCGCCACCAAGCGTGCAAACGCCGACGCTTGCGCCACCAATCGCCACGATGCCGCGGGCGAATCCGCCGATGGCAATCACGCCAGTCGCCTTGTCGCCAAGCGCAATGAATCCGCGAGCGTGTCCAGGTTTTCCATCACTCCCAGGCCCAATCGCGAAGGCGATGAGCGGAAGCGAGCCTACGCGAGCTTTCGAGACATAACGCCTCCCGATGGAGATTTGCGCGGGGCCTCGGACAAGAACTTCCACAATTGGCCGGCCGCACTCAGGGCAGACTGCACTTGAGATCGCGCGCTTAAGATCGTGACCGCATGCCGCACAGCGCGGATCGGGAAGTTCGGGCTTGATTTCGGTTGGCAGCAGGATCATGACTTCCTCTCTGATGTGTTCCGCACGACTCGTTGGAACTGCAGGATGGTCAAGATCAAGATCATCAGGCAGAAGGTGCATGTCGAAAACTCATGCATGAGCGTATCGAATCCATACCACTTCAATCCCACGAGCGCCGTCAGTGCGACGAGAGCCATCGGAACGACGGGGCACATCTGTAGAATCCGCTCGTTGCGTCGCCCGCGCGCTTGGGCTTCTGCGTAGGGCACGGTTGAAAAGCTGACGAGGTCATACTCTGGTTCGAGCGCGTTACCACAGACGCGGCGGAGTAATCGTGCAAGTTTCTTCTTACGAGCGAAACTCGCCTTTGCACTGTGGTCGCGCATTTCGACGAAGTTGGCGAGCGCCATGTCGGCGATCGCATCGGAGTTTTCCTTGCGCGCCTTCTCGTAGGCAACGAGTGCATCCGCAATCGACGGGTGCGCGTCGAGGGCATCGACGAGTGCTTCACAATCTTCAAAGCTTGCGTTCGCGCCTTGCCCGTAGAACGGCACGACCGCGTGCGCTGCGTCGCCGATGAGTGTCACGCGTCCGGACGCACTCCACGGCGAGCATCGCACCGTGAGCATGTTCCCAGCGGCATTTCGTTCGAAGTCCTCACTCATCGTCGGCATGAGCGCGAGTGCGTCCGGATAGTCGCGTTCAAAGACTGCGCGCGCCTCGGCGGCACTGCGAATGGTCGCGAAGCTCGGCTCCAAGGGCGAAAGTGGATTGGACTCCCATGGCCAGAAGAGCGTGCAGGTAAATGATCCGTCGGGATTCGGGAGCGCGATCATCATCGACGCGCCGCGTGGCCAAATGTGGAGCGCGCTCGGCATCAATGCGAAGGGCGCATGCGCTCCATGTGGAACCGGAGGTATGTGCATCTCCTTGTAGCCATGCGTGAGATACGCCTGCGAGTAATCGAATCGATCGGTCCGCTGCAGGGAACCGCGCACTGCGGAAAACGCGCCATCAGCGCCCACGACAAGGTCTGCGGTAAATGTCTCTGTCGTGGCTGTGTCATGGATGGTGAACTCCGCAGTTCCACGGGTTGCGTCGACTCCCGTGCAGCGTCGCTCGAAGAGCAACTCGACGCCAGGTTCAGCGGCAGCGGCTTCAAGCAGCGCGAGGTTGAGTGCGCTTCGTGAGACAGAGTTGATCCCACGCGTCGGGTCATTGGAGTAGGGGTGGAGGTGCGGTTCGCCACTGCGCGGATGAATCATGCGCCCGTACATTCGCAGCGCGGCGCCCATCACACGCTCTTCGAGCCCCGCGCGCCGCAGGGCATGAATGCCCCGTGCACTGATCGCGAGATTGATCGAGCGTCCTTCCGCAAATCGTCGTTCGCGTGGATCGTGTCTTCGCTCGACGACGAGCACGCTCCAACCCGCTCGCGCGAGGTAGATCGCGAGCAGGCTGCCAGCGAGTCCAGCTCCCACGATGAGTACGCGACGAGGAGAGGCCACGGTCATGCGGGATATCGTAGAGTGAAACTACCGACAAGCATCGCGAACGGCGGCGGCCGCTCGCCACACTTCGTGAAAGGTGTTGAAGAGCGGTGCTGGCGCGAGCCTCACAATCCCTGGCTCTCGGTAGTCACACACAATGCCTGCGGAGGTCAATCGATCAAACCGCACGCGAGGGTTGTCCTTGAACAAGAGCGAGAGTTGGCAGCCGCGCCTTGATGCGGACGCCGGCGTGAGAATCTCTGCGTTCGTGTCGAGCGCGTCGCGAATCAGGTATTCCAGATAGCCCGTGAGAACGATCGACTTCCTTCGCAGTGCAGGCATCGAGGCCTTGTCGAACAACCGCAGAGAGGCGAGGAGCGGCGCGAGCGCGAAGATGGGCGGATTGGAGAGTTGCCACGCGTCTGCGCTCTGCACCGGATGAAATCGGTCGGACATCTGAAATCGAGTCTTTGGATCATTGCCCCACCAACCGGCATGTCGTGGGAGCGCGGTGTCCCGCCCATGTCGCTCCGCGATAAAGCAACCTGCCACCGCACCCGCGCCCGCGTTGAGGTACTTGTATGAACACCAAACGGCGAAGTCGCAGTTGCTCGCGCTCAACTGAAGATCAATGTTTCCGGCGGCATGCGCGAGATCGAATCCGCATCGACCACCGACTGCCTGCACCGCGCGAGTGACTCGAGCGAGATCAAATGCTTGACCAGTGCGATATTGCACCCCGGGGAGCACTGCGCACGCGAGGGTGCCGCCGAGGCGTTCGCACGCCGCTTCGATGTCGCGCTCCTCGAGGATCCACGCGCCCTCTTGAGGCGCGAGTTCCACAACTTCTGCATCGGGATTGAGCCCGCGCGCCGCGACATGGCTTCGAAGCGCAAAGATGTCGCTGGGGAACGCTCCGCTCTCGATGAGCAGTTTCGTGCGCTTCCCTTCAGGGCGATAGAAGGTCGTGAGCATGAGATGCAAATTCGTGGTCAGCGAATTCATCGCAACCACTTCATGCGGCCGCGCGCCGACGAGCCTTGCGAGGGGTTCCCGCAGCTGCTCATGCCATGAGTACCACGGACGCTTCGCATGAAAGTGCCCTTCGACGCCGAGCGTCGCCCATGCGTCGAGCTCTTCGGCGATCAACTCGCGGGCTTCAAGCGGCATTGGGCCAAGTGAGTTTCCGACCAGGTAGACGCTCGGGCGATCGCGTTGTGTGTTTGGAACGGCAAACTGGCTCCGAAACGAGGCGAGAGGATCGAGTCGATCCAGATGCAACGCAAACTCTTCCGTGGGGACAAAGTCCCGCGCTTGCACGCGTTCGATGGAAGTGGGGAGGGTTGGCGGGGTGTTGCTCATGCGTCACTTCTATCGAGCCGTCGGCGGCAGGAGTCCAAGGAACTCCATGGCCGTTCCCCGAAGCATCCGCTGGGAGTCTGCATCGGGAAGCTGAAGCGAACGGATAAGCTCGCCTGGTCGATGCTCTCCAAGCGGGAATGGGTAATCGCTGCCGAGCGCAAGGCGCCGTGCTCCAACGAGCGCGAGAAGATATTGAAGTGCCGCCGCATCGTGCACAAGTGTGTCGAAGTAGAAGCGGTGGAGTTGTTGCTTGGGTGAGACGCGGCAATCGACAGCGCAGAGATCGGGGCGTTCTTGGAACCCATGCTCGATGCGCCCGATGGTGAACGGCAGGGAGCCGCCGCCATGCGCGAGGCAGACGCGCAATGTCGGCAGGCGGTCGAGCACTCCGCCCATCATGAGTGCGCACGCGGCGCGCGCAGTCTCTGCAGGCATTCCCACCAACCAAGGCAACCAGTACTTCGGCATTTCCGACTGACCAACCATGTTCCACGGATGGATAAAGATCCCAACATCGAGCTCTGCGCACCGCCGGAAGAACGGAAAGAACATGGGTGCATCGAGATTGGCGCCCGCGATGTTCGTGCCGATTTGCACTCCGCGCATCCCGAGGTCTCGCACACTTCGCTCAAGTTCTCTGCACGCGAGATCGGGTTCCTGCATTGGAACGCAAGCGAGCCCAGTGAAACGAGTGGGATTGGCTCGCACCACCATCGCAATGTGATCGTTGAGGAATCGATGCAACTCAAGCGCGTGCATCGGTGGCTGCTGATACGAAAACATGACCGGGACCGTCGAAAGGACCTGCGCGCCGACCGCGGACGCATCACATTCCTGTATTCGCCGGTCAGCATCCCAGCAGTTGGATTCGATCTCGCGAAACGCACGCCCGTCAAGAATGAGCCGAGCGCGGTCGCACCCACAGTGCTCCATCGTCAGCCAACCCGATCCACCCAACCTCGCGGCAAGATCGGGCCACTGTGGTGGAAGGATGTGCGTGTGAATGTCGAGTGAACCGGCGTGCACACGCGTGATGCTATCAGGCAGTCGATAAAACGCGTGCAATCGCGCTTGGAGCGATGGGGCCACACGCGCAACCATCACCACATGGACGCAAACATGCGTACCATTCTCGACTTCCCGTGAGCACCCCGCCTGAACATCCAGCGTCTGTATCGCACTCGAACCTTGGGACAGCAGGGATCGCCGGACTCGCGGTGGGCGCTGTGGGAGTTGTGTTTGGCGATATTGGGACGAGCCCGCTTTACGCCGTGAAGGAGAGCATCGCGCATCTCCGAGCCCACGGCGAGCCGCTTGAAGAGTTCATGCTCGGATTGATGTCCCTTGTGTTGTGGCTGCTCGTGTTCGTGGTGAATGTGAAGTACATCTTTTCGATCACGCGTGCGTCCAATCGTGGGGAAGGCGGCATCTTCGCGCTCATGTCGCTTATCCCACGTGGACTTGCGCGCGGCGTTCGGCGAAGCACGCTCTTCTATCTCATGATCGCGGTGCTTGGTGCGGGCCTGCTCTTTGGTGATGGCATCATCACGCCATCCATGTCGGTGCTTTCCGCCATGGAAGGGTTGGTTGTGTTTAGTCCGAAACTCTCGGGTGCGGTTGTTCCAGGCACGCTCGTAATCCTTGTCGCACTTTTCTTCGCGCAGCAGTGGGGCACGGGAAGGATTGGGGCCTTCTTCGGACCGGTGATGATTCTGTGGTTCGTCGTGATTGCGCTGCTCGGATTGCGCGGGATTGCGATGGATACCTCAGTGCTTCGCGCGTTCAATCCGGCGTACGCAGCGTCGCTCGTTTGGGCGCATCCGGTTGCCTGCTTCTTTCTGCTCAGTGCGGTGGTGCTCGTCGTGACTGGTGCAGAAGCGCTCTATGCGGACATGGGGCACTTCGGTATTCGTTCGATTCGCCTCGCGTGGTATGTGCTCGTCGGACCTGCTTTGACGCTGAGTTACTTTGGGCAAGGCGCCCTCGCGCTTTCGAGGTTGAAGGCTGGAGAGACCCTGCCTGAGGGATTCAATCCGTTCTTTGAACTTGTGCCGGAAGGATTTCTCATACCAATGGTGCTGCTCTCGACATTCGCAGCGGTCATCGCCAGCCAAGCGATGATTAGCGGCGTGTTTTCGATGGCACGCCAGGCAGTGCGCCTCAATCTCCTGCCTCGACTCGAAATCGTGCATACCTCAGATGAGCATGAAGGGCAGATTTATCTTCCGACGATCAATGGGCTGATGCTTGTGGGTTGCTTGATCACGGTCCTTCTCTTCCCATCGTCGACGGCGCTCGCGTCCGCGTACGGAATTGCCGTCACGGCAGTGATGGGCGTGACGACCTTCTTGTTCTGCACGGTGGCGTACCGGCTCTGGCGTTGGCGACTCTCTGTCGTGCTGCTTGTTGGTTTCGCGTTCCTCTCTGTTGATTTGTTGCTCCTCGCGGCCAATGTGCTCAAGGTGTTTTCGGGTGGTTGGTTCACGCTCGCGATTGCGCTGGGGACTTTCATTGTGATGGCGACATGGGTGCAGGGGAGTTATCACCTCGGCAAACGGATTGCCGAGGACAGCCAGTCCATCCACGAGTTCCTCGCAGAAGTCTTATGGACGGATGTGACGCCCCGCGTGGATGGCACCGCGGTGTTCCTGACGACAAACCTGAGCACGCCGATTGCGCTCAAGCATTTCGTCGAGCATGCGCATGTTCTGCATCAGAAGATTGTGCTGCTCACGATCATCCCCTCCAACTTGCCGGTTGTTCCTCCCTGGCGACAAGTGCATGTCGATTGGTTGCCCGACGGCATCTGGAAGATTACGGCGCGGTGTGGGTTCATGGAGAGCCCGAACATCCCTCGCTTTCTCGAGCGATCGAACGGCAAAGAAGCGTTCAAGTTCGACCCCGAGCGCACGACCTACTTCACGCGCCGAACACTCGTCCTTCCCACCGGGCCCGCAAAAATAGCGCCGTGGCGCAAGCGTCTCTTTGCCGCTCTCGCGCGGAATGCGGCTGACGCAACGCGATCTTTTAGCCTTCCGCCCTCTCGGGTGGTCGACTTCGGGTCGCAGGTCGAACTCTAAGCGTTGACTTAGACCACGGGTTTGGTGATGACATGCCCGCAGTTCTTGCAGGTGCAAAGCGAAGTGTCAGCCCAGAATTCATGCATGGCACGGGCGAAGTGCACCACGATGTCTTTGCAGTCAAAGACCTTGTCGTAGACCAGCGTGTCGCACTTTTCGCAGTAGAAAATGATGTGTTCCATTTCGCCCGCAGGCCGACGGCGTTCAACGACGAGACCGATCGTGTTTGGTCCGCGACGGGGGGAGTGAATCACATTGGGAGGGATGAAGAAAACCTCGCCCTCTTTGACGATGTTGTCGCGTACGCGACCGCCCTCAATCGTCTTCACGACGATGTCGCCTTGGAGTTGGAGGAAGAACTCCTCGCTATTCACTTGGTGAAAATCGTTCCGCGCGTTCGGCCCGACGATGATCATCACGAAGAAGTCGCGGCCGGAGTAGAGATACTTATTCGCAACGGGCGGTCTGAAGTGCGCGCGATTCGCGGAGATCCACGACATGAGGTGGAACGGGGAGAGCACTTCTCCGAGCGGACCCCACCCACTCAAATCATCCGGCGTGTCTGGGTTCGTGACGATTGGGGAATTGTTCACGGTGGTCATGCACACATACTAAACCTCCCCGACCCGAGTTGGAACAGGAGGCGTGCCACATTCAGCCTCTCCTACCAATCCCGTAACATCCGTGTTTCGCGTCCAACTGAGCAATGCACATGGAAACTACTCGCGAGGCAGAGCGCGTCCATTTTTACCAGAGTCTCGCAGGCCGACTCCTGTTGTTAGGAGTGTTGCCAGCGACGCTGTTGCTCGCCTCCCTGCTTGCTTGGGGGGCGATCGAGACCTTCGATAACTTGCGAGAGATTGGCACGGAGAGTCTCTTGCGCGATGCGAATGTCGCGGCGGCGAAGGTAGAGACATCCAACGAGCGCGCGATGGAACTCTGTGAGTCGATCGCTCGACAGCAGGTCGGCGGGCTGTTCGGGCAACGCGCACTCACGGTTGCCGTGTGTACGGCGATGCTCGGAGCGGATGAGAATGTCACAGCGGCGTATGTCTGCTACGAGCCAAACGCCGACGGGCATGACGCCGCCGCGCTGGCCGCTGGAGATCCGAAGGAGTGGATGGAGCCATCCGGTCGATTCATTCCATATCCGTTCCGTGATTGGCACAAGGGCGACGCAATCGGCGTGAAGCAACTCGTGGATTACGATACGAGTCTCTATTACGACGGTGTGCGCCGAGACTTCGCGAAGTCAGGCATCGAGCGCGCGCTCGTCACGGAGCCCTATGTGTATGACGGGCAACTCATCGTCGAGGCGGCGTTCCCGATTGTCATAGACGGGAAGTTCAAAGGCGTTGGAGCCGCCGATCGCGCACTGGACAAGATGGATGCCAGAGTCTGCGCGAGTGCGCAAGCCAGTGATGCAGTCGCGTACTTGATCTCGGGTCGTGGTCGATTCGTTGTTGCCTCTACCGACGCACCGGTTGGCGCGACACTTGCGAAGGGCGCCTTGCCGGATCTTCGAACGACGGCGGTCGTGGGGAGTCGCGCAGAGTGGCTCGTGCAACCGCTTTTGGCGAAGGCGACGGAAGATGGCGTACTGCAGGTCGTTGAAGATCCTGCGTCGCACGAGCGGTTCTTCGCCGCCGCGGTCAAGATTCCCGCAGGAGACTGGACGCTGGTGCTCACCCGCCCGGAGTCGGTCGTTCTCGCTGCGGCAAAGGCAGTCGCGTGGCGCAACGGGATCATCTTCCTCCTAGCGATCACTGGCGCGGTCGCCTTGATCGCGTGGATCGCCATCCGAACCGGCGCCCAACTTCGCACGGCCGCTCGCGCCGCGCAACATATCGCGCAGGGTGATTTGCGGACGGCGGTTCCGGCGAGTCGCAACAGTGACGAGGCCGGCGTTTTGCTCCGAAGTCTCTGCCGCATGCAGTTGAACTTGAACGCCCTGATGATCGCAGTGAAGGGAGCAGGCGTGACACTTGACTCGTCGGCGATAGAACTTTCGGCAACCAGCCGCGAGCAGCAGGCGCTTTCGCACGCATTCGGTGAGTCAACCAGTCAGATCGCTGCAGCAACCCGACAGATTGGTGCGACAAGTACCGAGCTATCCCGCACGATGTCGGATGTCGATCAAGCGGTGGAGCGAACGGCCCAAACGGCGAGTGAGGGACGGAGTGGTCTCACGGCGGTGGATGGCACGATGCGCGAACTGCAAAGCGCGACGACTTCGATTGCGGCCAAGCTCTCAGCGATCAGTGAGCGAGCGATCGCGATCAATACAGTGGTTACGACGATCGCCAAGGTTGCCGATCAGACGAACCTGCTCAGTGTGAATGCGGCCATCGAGGCGGAGAAGGCGGGTGAGCAAGGCCGCGGGTTTCTTGTTGTGGCACGGGAGATCCGACGCCTTGCCGACCAGACCGCTGGTGCGACCGTCAACATCGAAGAGATCGTGCGAGAGATGCAGTCCGCAGTCGGCGCGGGTGTGATGGAGATGGATCGATTCAGTGAGAAGGTCCGTCGGGGCGTGGAGGAAGTTGTTCGCACGAGTCGGCAGATGGGCGAGGTGATAGAGAATGTGGCCGCGAACACGACTCGGTTCCGCACGGTTTCTGCGGGTATGCAGAGTCAGTCGGAAGGAGCAGTGAACATCTCTGATTCCATGTCCTCTTTGGTGGAGGCCGCTCGAAGAACCGTTGAGAGTGCGGAGGAGTTTGGAAAGACCGCGCAAGAGTTGCAGAGGACGAGCGTGACGCTGCGGGAGAGCATGCAGGCGTTCAGGCTCGCGGAGTAGCGGGCGGGCCCGCGTCTTGCGATTCGCGTCTTTCGAGCGCGCGTCGCTCCGCGACTTCGAGGAGGCCGCAGAGACAATCCACCGAGCCTCGCTTCTCGAGGAACTCCGCAAAGCGTTTCAGCGCCATGGGATTCGCGAGGACAGACGCGACCGGTGTGAAAAAATGGAGTACCGCGCCGGAGACTCCATTGAGCGGTCGAGACATTTCGAGAAACGCGAGTGCTGGTCCCGTGAGTTCGCGTCGCGCAATCTCATCGGCGAGTTTCTCAAGCACTTCTCGCTGATGCGGATCAGGTTCGCACGGCGTTCCATCATCAAGCGCGAAGGCCTTTCGCAGTGACGCCCTCCAACGACTCATGGAGACACAACCTTGATGCAATGGACTGCGAGCAGTTCCCGCAGCGTGGAGGAAACCGCCGCGCCGCCTTCGCGGGGGAACAGGAGCGGAACACCCCGAAGGCTTGCGAACGGACCAGGTCGCGCGCGCTGGGCGAGCAGTCCTCCGCGCTCGTCAAATCGAACCAACTGAATGCTTGAGAGCGGGAGTCTCCGAGTGCCGAACCACCCTGCGAGGGTGATGGATTCCGAGTCGAGGCAGTAGTCGCTCGGAAGAAAAAATCGGATGTTGGCGAGAAGCATGCACCCGACCGCGATTCCCGCAGCGGTGCTCGATTCGAAGAGCAGCGCCGATGCGATCCCCAGCGCGGCGATGACCGTGACCGCGAGCATCGTGCGTTGTGGCCAGTCGCGAGCAGGCCAGACGCGCCACCGGAGGAGCGCTGAGTTGGCGTGCGTCGGGCTCGAAGGCATGTCGGAGAGGATGACTGCGGGCCGCGTGTTACGCAAGTGCGCGTTTGGAGTCATACTCCCCAATCACCCTATGTCTGCGCCTTCACACTCCCGTGCGTATCCAACCATCGACCTGAGGTCTGTCAGCATCATTCTTGCGACGGATTGCGGATCGACGACCACCAAGGCGGTACTCATTGAGCGACAGGCCGATGGGTCGTACTCGCAGACGCAGCGGGGCGAGGCACCAACGACGGTGGAGGAGCCATTTGCCGATGTCACGATCGGCGTCGTGAACGCACTGACGGAGGTCGGAGAGCTTGCGGGCCGAGAGTTCGTCGATCCGGAGGGGCGCATCCTTCGACGCTCCAGTGAGGATGACCCTCGCGGATGCGATCTCTACATTTCGACATCGAGTGCTGGTGGCGGGTTGCAAATGGTCGTCGCGGGAGTCGTTGCGCAGATGACCGCGGCGAGCGCAAAGCGAGCAGCGCTTGGTGCGGGGGCGATCGTGATGGAGACCATTGCAGCGAATGATCGTCGCCGACCACACGAGCAGATTCAACGGATTCGCGAACTGCGCCCTGACATGGTCCTGATCTCTGGTGGCACGGATGGCGGGAATGTGCAGCAGGTCGTGCAGATTGCAGAGCTCATCGCGCCCGCGAAGCCGCGACCGAGGTTTGGCAACGACTATGCGATGCCCGTCATTTTCGCGGGGAATCGTGATGCGGCGCCCCGCGTCGAAGAGATCTTCACAACCGGTTTCGATCTCTCGATCGTTGAGAATCTTCGCCCCACACTTGAGCTGGAGAATCTCGACCCTGCGCGCGACCGCATCCACGACGTCTTTCTCGAGCATGTGATGGCGCACGCGCCGGGTTACGAGAAACTCATCGCGATGTCAGACGCACCGATCATGCCGACACCAGGTGCCGTTGGGGACATCTTGCAGCGCATTGCGGCGCGCGACAAGGTGAATGCGGTCTGTGTGGACATCGGTGGCGCGACGACGGATGTGTTTAGCGTGTTTGATGGGACATTCAATCGCACCGTGAGCGCGAATCTCGGGATGAGTTACTCGATCTCGAATGTTTGCGCGGAGGCGGGGATGGATCAGATCCTTCGTTGGGTGCATTTGGAGATGGAGGAACGGGAGCTTCGGAATCGGGTGAAAAACAAAATGATTCGCCCGACGACGATTCCGGAGAGTGTCGACGCGCTTGTGTTCGAACAGGCTGTCGCGCGCGAAGCACTTCGATTGGCGTATCAGCAGCACAAAGATTTCGCGACGAAGCTCAAGGGCGTGCAGAAACAACGCACCGTCGGAGACCTATTCGAACAAGGCGGCGCGGACACGATTGTGGATGACATGCAACTCGGGCTCCTCGTCGCCAGTGGCGGTGTCCTGTCTCACGCGCCGAAGCTCGAACAGACGGCGGCCATGCTCATTGACAGCTTCGAGCCAAAGGGTTTTACGGAACTCGCCAAGGACTCGATTTTCATGATGCCGCACCTCGGCGTGCTCGCGAGTGTGCATCCGCAGGCGGCGATGGAGGTTTTCGAGCGCGACTGCCTCGTGCGCCTTGGTTGGTGTGTTGCGGCGCATGGTGAAGCGCGGTGGGGCAAACCCTGCTTCCGATTCAGTGTGACTGGTGCGGCGCAACAGACAGGGCACCTTGCCTGTGGCGATGTTGCCCTCGTACGAGTTCCCGCGGGCGGCGAAGTGGAAGTGACCGTCGAGCCTGAGAAGGGGTTTGATTTCGGTGCAGGCTCCGGAAAGCCCATGACTCGGCGCGTGAGGGGCGGCGCGATCGGTATCTTCTTTGACGCGCGCGGGCGCGCACTCATTCTTCCGAGAAATGCGGCCGAGCGGAGGCTTGCGGTCGGGAGTTGGGCGCGGTCATGGGAAACAATCGACTGAGCAAGTCACTTCGGTTCCTGTGCGTTGCGTCGTTTGAGGGTAGGTTGCCACATATGGCCAAGGCCTATACGCCTGGACTGAAAGTCTCTTCGAAGACGACGATGCGCGTGCGACGCGTGTTGCCGGTTGCCGGCGAGGTACTGGTCGCGGTTGGTGCACATGTGCGCGCGCAGCAACCGATCGCCCGAGCCTTGCTCGATGGCGACATCACGCCAATTCATGTCGCGAACGGACTTGGATTGAACGCGGTTGAGGTTGCGGCGGCGTTGCTTGTGCGCGAGGGCGATCGAATCGAAAAGGGCCAGATCATTGCGCGCTCCAAAGGGATCTTTGGATTCGGGAAGAAGGAGTTTGCTTCACCTGAGAGTGGGACTGTGGAGAGCGTGTCTGCAACGACCGGTCAACTCATGGTGCGGGGAGCCGCGCTGCCGGTTGAGGTACTCGCATTTGTCGACGGGCAAGTGATCGCGATCCATGATCGCGAAGGCGTGACGCTCGAGTGCGAGGCTGCCCTCGTGCAGGGGATTTTCGGAATCGGCGGTGAAGCATTCGGCAAGATCCACTTTGCCGGCGTGGGTGCAACCGACACGCTTGAAGCGAAGTCGATCTCGCCGGAATGTAAAGGTGCGGTGCTCGTCGGTGGAGGTCGGGTCACTGCCGAGGCGGTCGCGCGGGCGCGTGAGGTTGGTGTTGCGGCGATCATCACGGGCGGCATTGATGACGCTGATCTCAAGCACATCCTTGGTTACGACCTTGGCGTTGCGATCACCGGCTCGGAGAAGATCGGACTGACACTCGTCATTACCGAGGGGTTTGGCGATATCGCGATGGCACAGCGCACATTTGATCTCCTCCGTTCGCTCGAAGGCCGCGCGGCGAGTGTGAATGGAGCGACGCAGATCCGCGCCGGCGTGATGCGACCCGAGATCATCGTCGCGAGGCAATCGTGCGAGGCGCTGTCCTCAGCAAGGTCAGCGCCTCCGAGCGAGGCGGGGTTGCTGCGGGTTGGCACGCCCGTGCGGCTCATTCGCGACCCGAATTTCGGTCGCATTGGCGCAGTCGAAGAGTTGCCGACCGAGGTCGCCAAACTCGACAGTGGGTCGAAGGCACGAGTCGTGCGCGTGAAGATCGAAGGTGGCGCGAGCGTCCTCGTGCCTCGCGCGAATGTCGAACTGATAGAAGCGTAAAGAGGAAGGTTGCGGAGCAGTTGATGGCTAGACTCATTTATTCGAGCTCTCTCGCGTACGCCTTTGGGTTCTTGGCGACGATGTTGTGGCAGACGCCGCGGACGCAGGGCGCGATGGAGGTCGCGCCGCCTCCGGTCATTCAACTCACAGCAGCGGATAAGCCCGGTGATGATGGGCGCGCCATCGTGCTCCACTGGGCGAGTGCCGAAGGGGCGCCGCAGATATTGCTCTCGCGCACGCTTGGGGATGAGGAGAACACGTCACTCGTTCGAGAGATTCGCATTGCAGCAGCCGCCGCCGCCCTCGCGGCAGGCGCAACGCCTGAGGCGGCCGAGCAAGCCGCGACTGACGCCGAGCAAGCGATGTCCACCAACAATGAACTTGGTTGGAAGTTCATCGGTGTCGCGAGCGGCACCGAGGGACGACTCGGCTTCGAAGTCACGGACCTTCCTGCTGCGGCGAACGGATTTCGATTTCGCGCGATCGCTTCGCGTGACGGTGCGCAATCGGCCGCAACGGAAACCGCGGCATCGGTTGTGACCGAAATCGCGCCGCTCTTCGCCTCGCGCATTCCGCTCATGGTTGCCGTGATCGTGTTGACGGCGCTGATCGGATGGAGCGTGTGGATGGCGTGTCGGGTGCGGGCTCCGCAACTGAGAAAGATTGCGGCGCTGAATGCAATTGACGAAGCAGTCGGCCGCGCAACTGAGATGGGCAGATCAGTGCTCTTTGTTCCGGGTATTCAAGACATGACGGATATCCAGACGGTTGCGGGTCTCACTGTGTTGTCGCGCGTTGCTCGCACCACGGCGGAGTACGACGCGACGCTCGAAGTTCCCACGACGCGGTCACTTGTGATGACTGCGGCGCGCGAAACCGTGCAAGCTGCCCACTTCGCCGTGCATCGACCTGAGAGTTACCGCGCAGACCTCATCAACTATGTGACTGACGAACAGTTTGGCTATGTCGCGTATGTCGCGGGAAAGATGGTGCGCGAGAAGCCCGCGGCATGTTTCTACATGGGCGCGTTCTACGCAGAGAGCTTGTTGTTTGCCGAGACCGGAAACTCCGTGGGCGCGATTCAGATCAGTGGGACTGCAGAGCCATCGCAACTCCCGTTCTTCGTTGCGGCGTGTGACTACACACTCATCGGCGAAGAGTTTTTCGCGGCGA
>SXGR01062117.1_pt1 | contig 38443 bp, 38 predicted proteins | sample 3174711 | NCBI WGS metagenome assembly SXGR01 (sample SAMN11356860, study PRJNA531348) | freshwater metagenome | isolation source: freshwater sample F1-60 | place: China: Fuxian Lake, Yuxi | collected 2017-12-25
CGCTCATCCTTGCGCGGCTTTTTTTGGATGGTGGGTGGATTCCAATGCTCGTTATTTTGATTCAGGGCTTTTGGTTGCTCTGGGTACAGTCACGACAAGCGAAATTCGCAAGCTCGGTGAGCTACTGCATACTCGCGCTTAACATTCCGAGATTGCAAGAACAGACTCCAAAAGCGGTTGAACAAATTTTTAGTCATCTTTCCGGCGCGTATTCTGGTCTCGATAAGTATGAAAAGTACTGGCTTGGAAAATTTCAGCTGACGTTCAGTTTTGAATTGGTATCGATCGGCGGATACATTCAGTATCTTGTGCACTGCCCAAAAAAATATCGCGACCTCGTCGAATCATCGATCTACGCGCAGTATCCGGACGCAGAGATCACCGAGGTCACTGACTATGCCGACAAAGTACCGACCACGTTTCCGCATCCCGAGTTGGATTGTTTCGGCACGGAGTTCGTTCTCAAAAAACCACATGCATATCCGCTTCGTACCTCTGAGCATTTTGAACATTCTGCCGCAGAGGTGATGACGTTCAAAGATCCGATGTCTTCGGTGCTTGAAGTGTTTTCGCAATTGAAACCCGGCGAACAAATGTGGATGCAGATTCTTGTAACGCCAACCGATGAATCGTGGCAGAAAAAAGGCGAGGAAGTCGTCGATAAAATTCTTGGACGGAAGAAACCAGAGAAGAAATCAATGGTCGGCGAAATTATTACCGGGCCGCTTTGGGTGTTTAAAGAAGCAGGTTCGCAACTCGCTGGTGTTGGTAGTGCCGAAGGCATGGTAGAAAAAAAACCCGAGCAGCCGAAGATGATGGCACTTTCTCCAGGCGAACGTCAGGTACTCGAAGAAGTACAGAAAAAATTGTCCAAGGTGGGATTCATGTGCAAAATACGCGTGGTGTATCTTGGCAGGCGCGATCTTTTTAGCAAGGGAAGATTTGTGTCGCTCAAGGGTGCGATGAGTCAGTACTCCGCAGTGAACATGAATGGACTCAAAGGCTACGGACCAGTGACACCGAAAGGAGATTATTTTTGGCAGCGTTGGAGTGAGAACGGACTCAAAGGAAAACTTGTGCGTAATTACAAAAATCGCAGCGGTAACGGTGCACCACACTACGCGCTGAACATCGAAGAGCTCGCGACGTTATATCACTTCCCGATGTCGACGGTGAAAGCACCGCTCGTGAAGAAAACTGAATCAAAACGTGCTGAGCCGCCACACTCTTTGCCGACTGAGGAACGGTATCCGCGTGCAGAGCGTACGAAGCCAGGTGAGACTGATGATGACAACGAAGCACCAGCGAATTTGCCGTTCGCATAATCGTAGTACCGTGTATGTCATTTAGCGCGCCTCCGTACGATCACGATCACGAAAATGAAGTCACGCTGTTCGGCGAGACCAATTTTCGTAATCAAAAAAGAAAGTTCGGGATCAAGACCGATGACCGTCGTCGCCACATTTACGTCATCGGTAAGACCGGCATGGGCAAGACGACACTTCTGGAGAACATGGTGCTTGCGGATATTTATGCCGGGCACGGTTTGGCGTACATCGATCCGCACGGCGACACTGCAAAGACGCTCCTCGACTTCATTCCGCCGCACCGCATCAACGACGTGGTCTATTTCAACCCGTCGGACATGGAGTTTCCGCTTGGGTTCAACATCCTCGAGACGACAGATGAGACACAGAAGCATCTTATCGCCGCGGGGCTGATGGGTGTGTTCAAGAAGATCTGGCCGGACGTATGGTCGGCGCGCATGGAATACATTTTGCTCAATACCGTCCTCGCGCTCATCGATTTTCCGGGCTCCACACTGCTCGGCATCAACCGATTGCTCTCGGATGAGGAATATCGCAAGCGCGTCGTGTCGTTGATTCAGGACCCGGTAGTCAAGACCTTTTGGGTGAAGGAGTTCGCTTCGTTTTCCGAGAAGTATCGTACCGAGGCGATCGCGCCGATCCAAAACAAGGTCGGTCAATTCTTGTCCGCGTCCATCATCAGAAACATCGTTGCGCAGGTGAAATCCACTATCAACATCCGCGAGATCATGGACACGCGGAAGATTTTTATCGTCAACCTCTCTAAGGGCAGCATCGGTGAGGAGAACTCGCGCCTGCTCGGTGCGATGATCATCACGCGTTTGCAGCTTTCGGCGATGGAACGTGTCGATATGCCAGAGAAGGATCGCCAGGACTTTTACCTCTACGTCGACGAGTTCCAGAACTTCGCGACGGAATCTTTCGCCAACATCCTTTCCGAGGCTCGCAAATACCGACTTGCCCTCATCGTCGCGCACCAATACATCGAGCAGCTTGAGGAGGAGGTGCGCGACGCCGTTTTCGGCAACGTCGGCACCATCATCGCCTTCCGTGTCGGCGCGGCCGATGCAGCATACATGGAAAACGAGTTCATGCCGCGCTTCATGCCAGAGGATCTGGTGAACCTGACCAAGTTTCAGATTTACTTGAAGTTGATGATCGACGGCGCATCGTCAGAACCATTCTCCGCGAATACGCTCTCGCCGATCGCCCAGCGTACAGGGAGCGAGGAGAAGGTGATCAAGGTCTCGCGTGAACGCTACGCATCGAAGCGAAAAGAGGTCGAGGAAAAGGTCGTCCGCTGGGCGGGGTACGGCACCGCGGATACCGGTCAGACGATCGTCACCGAGGATGAGCAGGAACAGATGATCGCGGAGAAGATAAAAGAACTCGAAGCATCGTCACCTAATGTTGGCGAGATGGCGAAACCGTCCGACGGCGGATTTGGTGCAAAGAAAAAGAAAGAACCGAAGTTTGAAATTCCGTGCGCAGTATGCGGCAAGCCACAGCAGCTGACGTTCGAACCAGACTGGTCGAAGCCGTGGTTTTGTAAAGAAGATTTAGAAAAGAAAAAGGCCGGGCAGATTCCTGCGGCGGTGTTGCGAAATTTGAAGATCCCGCAGAGGCCACAGACTGCGGCGGCTCCAGTGGCCGCGTCAGAACCAGCTCCAGTTGTTGTGGCGCCGGTGGCGCCAGCAGTAGTACAGGTGCAGGTCACTCCGAAGATTGTTGTCGAGCAGAAGCCTGCCACGCAGCCACAAGTGAAGCCAATTGTAGTGGCGCCAAAGCCAAGCGCGCCAACACCGAAACCATCGCAGCCGCATGCGCAAGAACCGCGGCGAGAGAGTCGTCCGCCACAGAATAATCGTAAGAACGATGCGCGACGTAAACCCGCACCAAATTTATCGTCCGTGAAAATCGAAGGTGGGCCAACGATCTCCCTCAACTCACACAAGCCGCGTATCGTAGTGGGGAAGGGCGATGAGAGCGATATAGTACTCGTGCCGAAGAAAGTGGAAGAAAAGAAAGAGGTATCGCCGAAGCAAGAGGAATCTAAAAAAGATCCTCCACCGCCAAACATTGAAACACCAAAGCCTACACCAACCGATGATTCTCCGAAACCAACAGTGGGCGGGACGTTGCAGCCTGGACAAGTGATCAAATTCTGAATCCTAAGGCCTCTCCTCGGCGCAAAGCGCTGAGGAGGGGTTGGGGAGGAGTACATTATTATGGAACGCATCACATTCAGTACCGACGACGGCATTACCATCGTCGGCGATCTCTACAAGGCAAAGGAGGGGAGCCCGTGCGCCCTTCTTTTGCATATGATGCCAGCAACGAAGGAGAGCTGGGCAACGTTTGCTGCACGACTTGTTGATGAAGGGTTCACTGTGCTCGCGATCGATCTTCGTGGTCATGGCGAGAGTAGTGGTACCGCCACGACACCGCTCGATTACAAAACATTTACCGACGAGGCACACCGAGCAACGATTCACGATGTTGAAGCCGCAGTGCGCTGGTTGATTCGCACGCAGAGCGTGAAGGATTCGCGGATCGCGATCGTTGGGGCCTCGATCGGCGCGAATCTCGCGATCGCTTTTGCAGCGAAACATCGCCCGCCCGGCACGGTGGTCGCACTTTCTCCGGGACTCGTGTATCACGGCGTGAATACTGAAACCGCAATTTACGAACTCGCAGCAATGCAAAAGCTGTATCTCGCCGCGAGCGATGACGACGAGTATTCATTTTCCTCAGTTCGTGAACTCGCAGCGATGCGTCCGAAGATGACAATACTCAAAGAACTTCATAACGCTGGTCATGGCACAACGATGCTTGAAAAATCTCCAGAATTTCTCGAGGAAGTTGTACAGTGGGTTTCAAAGAACGTGAAATGACATTTATTACAGTAAAAACCGGAGGAACGCATCGCGAGATGGGCGTGGATTTCGGTCGCGCAGCGAAGGATATTTTGCGTGAGCTGCTTGCGGAGAGCGCGAGATTTTATAAGAAGCATGCAAAACATGATGCCGAATTCGCGCGTCGGTACGCGATGCGTAATTTTTTGCCGCACGTGCGTCGGCGCTATCCAAAATATCTCGAAGAAACGCGCGGGATCGCCGAAGGAGCGAACCTCACTTTTGAAGAAGTCTTTTTTCTTACCGCAGATGAAGAACTCTCCGCACTTTGGGAAAAGAAAATCCTAGAAAAATGTTCGAGTGTCGCAGTGCGCACCACGCACGGCATTCTCCTCGGTCACAACGAAGATTATCCGCCGCGTTACTACGGACGCCTCGTCATCGTTGAGGCGGAACCGAACGACGCGCCTGCATTTTTGGCGCTTACGTATCCTTATATACTCGCAGGGCCATCTTGCGGCATGAACGCAGAGGGTCTTTCATTTGCCGCAGACTCACTCGCGTTTCCGACCCAAAAAAATGGCATTCCTTCGAATTATGTTTTACGTGACCTCTTTCGTGCAAAACGATTTTCTGATGTGCGTCGTTGTATGTCCACTCAAGCGCTCATGGGAAACGCAGTGATCGTAGTTTCTGCAGAAGGAGCCATGATCGTTGAAGCGTCACCGTTACAAACCGCGGAGATTTCATTAAGAGATGAAAAATTTCTTGCCCACACCAATCATTCACTTGCAAAAATACTCGATCGTCAAAAAGAAAAACCGACCATGAATTCAAAACGTCGACTCAGGGTACTCACTCAGACATTTGTCGGTAACGAGATCGATGTTTCGTTGCTCAAGCGTACGTTATCGTCAACCAAAAATGGTCTATGCCGACCCGCACGACGAGCAGCAGATTCTTGTACAATTGCGTCCGTGATACTCGACCCAAAACGTAAGGTCATGTACGTTGCAAAGAGAGGGCCAGACGGTCATGGATTTCAGCCTTATTACATGAATACGTATGTTCGACATCAGAGACCCAGTGCATCGAACGATTTCGTTTTCAGAGCGAGAAAAACGAGTCATTGACCATCCGTTCGTACAGCGGTTGCGCTACGTGCGTCAGCTCGGTCTCGCGTACGTGGTGTATCCAGGTGCAACACATGACCGTTTTAGTCATGCGCTTGGGGCGATGCACACCGCGGGGCGCATGTGGGCGCGCATGCTCGAGACGAGCGGTGACGTCTTGCATCAGCATTTTAGTGATGATGATCTTTCATATTTTAGGCAAATTCTTCGGTTTTCTGGACTATTGCACGATGTCGGCCATCCCGCATTTTCGCATGTCTCTGAGCGATTCATGCCACGGTTCAATGAACTTGCACTGCCGCGTGAATGGTTTTTTACCTCAACGCAAGATCGCCAAGCCAGCCACGAGGACTACAGTATTCTGCTCATCGCAGCGCTCGCGGATGATCCTACCGCACCACTTTCTCGCGATGAAGCGCAGGATATCGCTTCGCTCGTGCATCACGGTGTGATGCCATCGGAATCATGGCGGAAACGTTTTGGTGAACAGGAAGGCGCAAAAGGGATTCATCGTCTGCTCCGTTCGCTGATCTCCGGCGAGCTTGATTGCGATCGTATGGATTATTTGCTCCGTGACGCATATTTCACCGGGGTCGCGTACGGCACGCATGACATCGATCATCTTGTCGTGAATCTCGGTGTTGTGGAAATGCCGGACAAAGGACTCGTACGAACCATCGATTCAACCGCAGTGCGTGCATTTGAGGATTTTCTTCTCGCGCGGTACCACATGTTTCTTCAAGTGTATCTTCATAAGACTACAATCGCATTCGATTATTTTCTTGAGCGCGCATTGGATGGTGGAGAATTCACACTCATCGTACCTGGTGATGCGATCAGTTATGCAAAATTGCGCGACAGCACGATGATTGAGCGCTTGTTTGCTGCTGCAGAGGATCCAAAAAATGTGTGGTCGCGCCGTCTCGTCGGACGTGTGCCGCCAAAAATGATTTTATCGTCACAAAATGCGCGTGCTGAAGAAAAAGCATTGATGGTAAAAGTTGCGGAGGCGTTCAAAGATGCCGGTGTTCCGTACTTCCAGATCACTTCGCACCAGTATCTTTCAAAAACTTCACCCGCCGCGGCAGACAGTTCGATGTTTGTGCGGAGAAAAGTGCTCGGTCGCCACATTTACGAACCGATCGAAAGATTTTCTGCACTACTGAACAAATATAATGAAGCGATCGACATGACGCACCTGTATGTTCTTCGCGAGGATCTCGTAAAGGCAAAGGAAGTTATCGCGAAGCTAGAAGCGTAATTCCCCTCCTCTCGGAGGAGGGGAAGGGGGAGGTCGATCGTTTGTGGATAACGTTTGCGGTGAGGTCGGGTACCATATGTTGGTCCACCTATTTTTGGAGGTACCCCCATGGACATCTCGCTCCTTGAGAAGCGCGCAGCTGACGTGCTCGCTCGTTTCGATCCCACGGGGGCGCGCAAAGCGCGTCTTCATCGCCCGTTCATGATCGAGCTGTACGGCACGCCGAAGTCCGGCAAGAGCACGATGAAGGACATGCTGAAGCATTTCTTCATACGCAATGGGTACGCGGTGTCGTCGCCGACCGAAGGCGCCGAGGTGATCGAGTGGCGTCCGCGTATCGAACCGGACTACAATTTGCGCACTGCAGAGTATGCACTCGGCGTTGCGCGAGATCGGTGCTTCTCGAAAGACAAGCACATTGTGATCTTCGACCGCGCAGTGTTCGATGGCATCGTGCGTATGGAGTACTACCGTGAGAACGGCAAGATCACTCGCGCGCAGCAGACTGCGATTGAGCGGTACTACCTACTGCCATACAACACGAAGAATCTGTTCGACCTGCACATCTGTCTCGTTTGCGACCCGAAGACGGCGATCCGGCGCGAACTCGCGAAGGCGCTCACGAAGAAGGATGGCGAGACGATGAATCCGAAGACGCTGCAAGGTTTGCTGGATGCACACGAGCGCATCTGGACCCGTCTCCGCGGCGCGACCGATCCGGCGATGCTCTGGCACGACTCAACCACCGAGACTGAGGAACAGACCGCTGCGTCGATCCTCTCCTCGACACTCGACGTGTTCGAGCGACGACTTGCCACGCTCCCTCCGTTGTAGCACCAGCCCTCCGATGGTCATCGGAGGGTATTTTTTATCCACTCCTGATCCTTTGGTGCCTGTCACCCTGTGGACAAGTCGGGAAGGGGCGCGGTATGCTTTCTATATATAGAGAGCCTTATGCCAGCACCACTGCGCATCGGCATCGACCTCGATGGGGTACTGATTGATCACCGCGAGCACAAGCGGAAGCTCGCGGAGGAGTATGGTGTTGTGCTCGAGCCGTGGCAGACGAACACCAACGTGATAGAACGGTTCGTACCAAAAGACGTGTATGAAGCGATGCAGTTGCATCTCTACACACATTGGACCGCTGCGGCGCCCGCAAGCACTGGCGCACTTCTTGCGCTCGCTGCACTCGATGCGGAACTGTACATTATCTCCGCCCGTCGCACGGACTCTGTACGGTACGCACAGGACTGGCTGATCAAACACCACGTGTACGACATTGTGCCAGCCGAACGCATTTATTTTTCTGGTGGGGACGAAGAAAAACGCGGATACTGCGAGCGACTTGGCATCGATATTTTTCTTGATGACAAAATTCGCGTGCTCGATGCGCTGCCAGGAAAAACAAAATGTATTTTGTATGACGAAGATGGTGTTGCGGAGGAATGCAAAGTAGGGGATCAGTTACACGTTGCGAGGACTTGGGAGGAATTTCAGCAGCTGGTAAGTGAAGTGAGAAAGTGAGAGAGTGAGAAAGAGTTGGAAGAAAGTAGGCCTTTCTCATTTTTTATTATTGCGATTATGCTTACTAAAGTATTGGAACAAAAAACATCTATCCTTGCTGAGGAGGTTGAACAAACGTACGAACGATTCAAGAAATTATCCGAGGAGATCGGACACTGCTGTTCTGCAAGGGGTGTGCTCGATTGGGATATGGCGACAATGCTTCCTGAATCAGGAAACGATAGTCGTGCGAAAGTGATCGCGTGTCTTTCGGGCGTTGCGTATGAGAAAGCAACATCGTCAGAGTACGCGCGTGTGCTTCAGGCGCTCGTCACCACAGCAGATAACGGTCATCTCGATTCCACGCGATCGGCGGTAGTACGAAAAGCCGCGCGTATTTTTGAGCGACAGCGTAAATTGTCGTCTGAGTTCGTGCAGCGCCGGGACGCATTGTGTGCCGACGCACATCTGGTATGGAGCAAGGCGAGAGAAGCGAATGATTGGAACGCATTTTTACCGACGTTCGAAAAAATTATCGCAGTGAAACGCGAGGAGGCAGCGCTCGTTGGGTACAAGGAGTCGCCCTACGACGCGCTGCTCGATGAGTTCGAACCAGGGATGACGACTCGCACGGCGAGCGAGATGCTCGGTGCGATCGTTCCCACGCTTTCGTCGTTGCTGCGACGAATTCAGACATCGCACACCACGCTCGTTCCTGCGACGTTTCCAAAAATTGAAGCCGTACGACAAAAATCATTTAATGAATGGATCGCTACGCGACTCGGTTTCGACTTCGGCGCCGGGCGTCTTGACGCGAGCGCACATCCGTTCACGAGTCGCATGCATCCCGGCGATGTGCGCATCACCACGCGTTATAGGGAGGACGATCTGTTGTATGGACTTATGAGCACAATCCACGAGGTCGGTCACGGGTTATACGAACAAGGAATTCCCGCAGACCACTACGGCATGAGTGCTGGTGAAGCGCCGTCGCTTGGCATACACGAATCACAATCACGACTGTGGGAGAATATCGTCGGTCGCAGTCGATCGTTCGCATCGTTTCTCGCGGAGGAATGTCGCACGCTTGGGTTCAAGCCAGATGACGCGCAGCTCCACGCGTCGTTGAACAACGTCGCGCCATCATACATTCGCACCGAAGCGGATGAAGTGACCTACAATTTGCATATCACGATTCGTTTTGAAATCGAACGCGATTTGATCGAGGGAAAGCTCGAGGCGAAGGACGTTCCTGAGATGTGGAATCAGAAGATGCGTGAGTACCTCGGCGTTACGCCGCCGAATGCTGCGCATGGTCCGCTTCAAGATGTGCATTGGTCCGCAGGTCTGATCGGCTACTTTCCGACGTACACGCTCGGCAACTTGTATGCGTCACAATTGTATGCGGCAGCCTCGGCATCAATTCCAAAACTTGAAGAAGGATTTTGCGCGGGAGAATTCGGTCGGCTGCTCGCATGGCTTCGCATGCATGTCCACACATACGGCGGCCTCAAAGATTCCGCAGAGATCGTTCGTGATGCGACCGGCAGAGCACCGGACCCGAAGTATTTTCTTGAGTATATTGAGCGCAAATACACGGAACTCTACCAGCTTTGACCTTGCTCGTCGCAGCAAAATATGGTAGTGTCTTTTGTTATGCTCGAGCCAAAAAAGAAAATCCTCGTTGCGATGTCTGGCGGAGTCGACTCAAGTGTCGCTGCCGCGCTTTTGTTGCGTGAGGGGTACGACGTCGCGGGCGCGTTCATGAAGAACTGGTCCGATGAAGCCGATCCATGCACTGGGGAGTGCTCTTGGCAGAAGGAGCGGCAAGATGCGATTCGTGTCGCGGCGACGCTCGGTATTTCTTTTCAGACGTTTGATTTCGAAGAGCAGTATCGCGCGAACGTGGTGGAGTATATGGTGCGCGAATACGCTGCTGGTCGCACGCCAAATCCCGACGTGATGTGCAACAAAATGGTGAAGTTCGATCTGTTTCTCCGCCGCGCGGAGGAACTCGGTTTCGACATGATTGCGACGGGACACTACGCAAGGGGACTGTCCCCGAAGGGGACTGTCCCCGCGGTACTCTTGACCGGTCTCGACAAAAACAAAGACCAATCCTACTTTCTCCACCAACTCAACCAGTACCAACTCTCAAAAACACTTTTTCCGATCGGAGAACTGCAAAAATCTCAAGTCCGGCAACTCGCGCGCGAGTTCGCACTCCCGACCGCAGAAAAAAAAGATAGCCAAGGAATCTGTTTCATCGGGAAAGTTGATCTCACGCAATTTCTCGCCGAAAAAATTCCCGCGCATGTCGGTCCGATCGTCACCACAGACGGTCGTGTGATCGGTCGCCATCGCGGCGTTGCGCCGTTCACTATCGGTCAGCGTCACGGCCTCGGCCTCGGCGGTGGAGCGCCATATTTTGTCGTGGAGAAAGACGTTCGTCGCAACACCGTTGTTGTCGCACGTGAGGACGACGCACTTCTCGCAAAGTCACTCATCGCAACCGACATACACTGGATCTCCGGAACTGCACCGACTCTTCCGCTCGAGTGCGCTGCGCGCATCCGCTATCGTCAACCGCTCGAAGCGGCTACAGTATCCGCAGACGCAGCGGGTATTCGCGTTGACTTTAAAAATTCACAACGCGCGATCTCTCCCGGACAATTTGTCGTATTTTATGACGGTGAAATGTGTCTCGGGGGTGCCGTGATTACCGAAGCGGTTTCGTAAAAAGAACACGTCAGTGTTACGATGGAATCATTATGAGGGAATCTGCATCAAGCGAGTTCGAAAAATCTATCCCTTCCTCAGGAGAAACTCCTGCGGTTTCGGGAATACGTGAAAAAAAAGAGCACGTGGCGATGTCGGAGGATCATGAAAAAGAATTGCGTCTCGTTGAGCGTATGCGTGAAGCGGGACGAGCTTTGTCTGAGGCGGTTATACGCGCACATCCCGAACGTGAAGCGATCGAACGAACATATCAGCAAGTTGAAAAAGAATTGGCGGGAGAGGTCACACAGCTCAGTGAAATTGCTGATCCGAATGATCCAAACGCGCCAAAAAATAGACCGTTACGTGTTCGTCTCGAAAGCGGTAGAGAGGCTGTCTACAAACCTCGCGTGCGAGAAATGAGCGGACTCAGAATCGGTATCCCCGACGGTGGTTTTGCAAATCGTGAATGGATCGCTTTTCAAATTAATAGAGCACTCGGTTTTGATGTTGTTCCACCGACAATTCTTCGTGATGGTCCCGAAGGTGTCGGTTCGGTACAAGCGTGGCAAAAGGGTCGATCAGCCACAGTCGCTCCAGAGTGGAAGGAAGAAAAGTATAAAGACGCAGTGGAACGGATCGCTCTTTTTGATGCAGTTACTCGAAACACTGACCGCAACGCAGAAAATTTTCTCGTCGCTGACAACGACACCTCGCCGGAGAGCGGCATTGTCGGCTACGATCACGGAACTATTTTGTCACAAAATGTGATGGACGATGTTCTTCGTTCCACACTTCTCATGCCAAAAAAATTTGGAGGACTCGGTGGAGAGCCGGTGTCACCAGAAGGCCGCGCGTTACTCACTTCTTTTCTTGCTGCATCCGACGTGCAAGCGGCACTGAAGCAAGCATTTGCTGTAGCGTTTGATGATGAACACGCTTCTGAAATGTTGTGGGAAATTTTTATCGACGACATACAACAGTACGCACGCCAGAACGGACGGCTACCGTTGTCGCGTTCAGCGGCATAGACGATTTCGCGTACTCGCGGTACGCTGATTGTCGTCACGTTTTGTAGGTGACCAAGGAGGCCACGATGAACGCCATAGTGTTCTTTTTCTCGATCCTCAGTCAGTTTTCGTTCGTCTTTTTCATCATTTCATTCGTCTGTGGAATGTTGTCCACACACTGGTTTCAGCAAGGACACGTCAACCGCGCAAGGTGGGCAGCTTTTGCTGCCTTCGCCTCCTCATCGCTCCTTTCGGTCCTCTACATCGCGATGTGTTTCGTGTCGCCCGGTCCACTCACCGTCATCTTTACCGGGATCTGGATCTGGATCGCCTGGCGCAATTACCAGTACCTCCAACAGATCGGCATGCCTGAGTAAGACCCCCGCTTCTTCAGGGCTGTGCCCTGCATCGTCTGGTGCAGGGTCTTTTTTGTCCGTTGCCTTAACCCTCGCTGTTCGCTATCCTTTCTTGCGTATGCCCGGTACTGCAACTGTTACGTGACCGGGGATGTTATGAAATAATAAGATACTGTATTTTTTTCTTCGAGTTATAAAGAAAGTGTTGTAGTACCGGGTATGTCGCACACACAAAAGACTTCACAATTTCGTACCGCACTTATAGCGATCGCTGTTCCTGCGCTTCTTATCTTAGTCGGTGCAGGGTGCATGCGGTTGGGGAATAAAAAAACTCCTGAGACAAAGCCGGTGATGATCGAGGATCCCGATGCAGCAGCAAGAGCGAACGAAGAAAGTGATCGCACCGCAAATGATCTTTCTGTAGGCATGATTCTCACAGAAAATGCAGCGGTGCCGCCAGGCGCTACGCTTCTTCCCGGCAGAATCGGCTGCAACGATCGCGCGGTCTATCAAAAAATTCACCGCGAGTCCTCAACAGATAATGTGCTTGCTGATGCGCTTGCAACCCTTTTTTCCGTCAAAGAGTCGAGTATTGAGAAATATTACAATGCACTGTGGCAATCGAGTTTGAAAGTGGAAAAAATACAGAGTACCGATGGAGTGACCACGGAAGTGTGGCTGAAGGGAGAGATTGCATCAGGCGGCGTCTGTGACGATCCACGGATCAAGGCGCAGATCGAAGCGACGATTTTGCGGCTCAAACCGAAGTTTACAATTTTTTTGAATGGCAAGGAGTCGAATTATCGGTGCATCGGTGATATGAGTGGGGAGTGTAAATAAACGTGTGTGATTGGCCCCCCCCCGCAGGGTGCCTGTCATCACGTTTATTTACACCTAGCTTCATGTTTTTATGTCCGGCAAAGAAATCCGAGAAAAATTCCTGAAATTTTTTGAACGCAAGGGCCATAAAGTGATCGCTTCAGCTTCGTTGATTCCCGAAAACGATCCGACAGTGCTGTTCACGACCGCGGGGATGCATCCACTCGTGCCGTATTTGCTCGGTGAACAGCATCCCGAAGGCGTGCGACTTGCGGACGCGCAAAAATGCGTGCGCACCGGTGACATCGATGAGGTCGGGGACAACCGACATCTCACCTTTTTTGAGATGCTCGGCAATTGGTCGCTCGGCGATTACTTTAAAAAAGAATCGATTGAGTGGAGTTGGGAGTTGCTCACTTCACCGACCAATGGATTCGGACTAGATCCTCGTCGACTTGCGGTTTCGGTGTTTGCGGGCGATGAAAGCGCGCCGCGTGATGAAGAATCGGTGGAGATTTGGAAATCGGTCGGTGTGGCCGCGGCACGTATTGCGTATCTTGGTAAAGATGATAACTGGTGGCCAGCAGGAGGAAAACATCCAGGGCCGCAAGGACCGGACACGGAAATTTTTTATTGGACAAAGTCTGACTCTGCGCCAGAAGCGTTCGATCCGAAAGACGACGGCTGGGTGGAGATTTGGAATAACGTGTTCATGCAGTTCAATAAAACTGCTGAGGGTACGCTTGTGCCGCTCGCGAAGAAGAACGTGGATACTGGTATGGGTCTCGAGCGCATGACGATGGTGATGCAGGGCGTATCGACGGTGTTTGAAACGGATCTGTTTATGCCGCTCATCGCCGCAATCGAATCGCGTTCAGGAAAAATGTATGGTGCAGACGATGAAACAACCCGTGCGATGCGCGTGGTTGCGGACCACGTGAAGTCTGCGACATTTATTATTGGTGATCCGCGCGGTGTTGGGCCATCGAATACCGACCAGGGATACATCGTTCGGCGACTGATTCGCCGTGCGGTACGGTTTGGTCGGCAGCTCGGCATCGAAGGCACGTTCACCTCAGAGATCGCGGAGAAGGTGATTGCGATGTACAGCGATGCATACCCAGAGCTCTCGAAGAATCGCGCGCGTGTTCTCGATGAACTGAAGAACGAAGAAGAGAAGTTCTCGCAAACGCTGCACCGCGGACTCCAAGAAGCGATGAAACTCAAAGAAGAATACGCAACCGCACTCGAAGTGCCGGGGGCGCAAGCGTTTTATTTGTATGAATCGTTCGGGTTCCCAATGGAACTCACCGAAGAAGTGCTTGGAAAAAAAGTGAACAGCCGCGAGTGGGAAGACGCGATGAAAACGCATCAAGAAAAATCACGCGCCGGCGCGGAGCAAAAATTTGCAGGCGGTCTGGCGGACCATTCGGAGATCGTGGTTCGTATGCACACCGCGACGCATCTCCTCCATCAAGCGCTCAGAAACGTACTCGGCGATCACGTCGAACAAAAAGGATCGAACATCACGCACGAGCGACTCCGTTTCGACTTTTCGCACGGACAAAAAATGACACCGGAAGAAATTACGAAAGTTGAAGACATTGTGAACCAACAAATCGCGCAAGACCTTCCGATGCATTTTGAAATGCTCACGGTCGACGAAGCGAAAAGCGCCGGCGCGATCGGCCTCTTCGAAGACAAATACGCCACGCTTGGTAATAAAGTAAAAGTGTACATGGTTGGTGACGACGAGCGCGGCTACTTCTCCAAAGAAATCTGCGGCGGCCCGCACGTTGAACACACGGCAGTAGTAGGCAAATTCAAAATTATCAAAGAAGAGGCTTCTTCAGCCGGCGTGCGGCGCATCAAAGCGGTAGTTGTATAAGGTAATCCTCCCCAACCCCTCCTTACCTAAGGTAAGGAGGGGCCTTAAAGCGTAATGCCCCTCCTCGCCACGCGAGGAGGAATTGGGGAGGAGCTATCAAAAAAGACCCGTCTCAGTAGACGGGTCTTGCGTTATGAGCCGAGGCGTTTTTGCGCATCCGCGGTCGGGTCATCGACCGCCACCTCGTCAAGATTTAGCCCCTCCGTCACCTCGGCGTCGAGCTGTACACGGAGATTCTCCGCGAACACCATGTCGGTGACATCTCGTGTTTCGCGGTAGCCCCCACTTTTGTCTTTTGCGAGCACGTCCGCGAATTGTCGCAGTTTTTCTTCACGGTTTTTGATGAGGGTCTCTTGGCGGAAAATCTCTCTCCGCCTTTCAAGCGCATCGTGATCCATGCGACATTTTGCCATCACCTCATGAGGGATGGTTTCGTTGGGCTTGATGGTTGGGACCAACGCCAGCAACGATAAGATTTTCTCGTTGTAGTACGTGACGTTCTCACAAAGAGCGATGATGCCTTCGTGCCATCTGCGTTCCTTAGCGTGCATGCGTTTCACCCGACGGCGCGCAAGAGCACATAAGCACCCTCCAAGAACAAGTTCTAAAATGAAACCACACAAGAGGCCCAGAAAGAAGGCGGTGACTGTTCCGGCCACACATCCTGCAAGGGTGGTGCTCAGTGTGACCACGAATAGGCGAGAGAAGTAAAACCTCCATCGCGTATTCAATGCTTCTTGCGCCTGCATCAGTCGCTGCTTCTCTTCCGTAGTAAGGGAGAGTAGCAGCCCGTTTAATGTAGCGAGTTCACACTGATGAGGAACCAAGTCACTCTTGGTCTCTCGCTCGTGTTCCGGTCTACCACCTTCACAATGAGTTGCCATCGCTCCTCCGTTGTAGTCATGAAATGGACAATCCTTCTTTCAAAGGAAGGGATGATCTTCCCAGAGCGATCATGAAAAGTCAAGAAGAAAAAACACTCCCCCGAAAAGTGGGGGAGTGTGGTTGAGGTTACGGACTGTGTTGCGCCTTCGTCTTTTCGAGTGCGGTGAATCGCTCGTCTTCCTCAAGCGCAGTGGTCATGCCACCTGGTTCTGTGCTCTGGTCGGCGACACGGATACGCGCAACGAGGACGTGTGACGCGAGGTCTTGCCTCGTGCTGCGAAACTGCGGATCGGGATCCTTGGCGACCGCGGCCTCGAACTGTTGGATCGCACGCTTACGTGCATGCGCCCGCATTTCGCGCAGGAGTGCAGCCTTCACGTTTTCGCACTCCTTCGTGATCGCCGGATCCCACCAGTCGCCTTTCTCCATGTTGCTTTCGATCGCTTGGAGCGCCGCGAGCCGAACATTGAACAGTTCGACCTTTTTGGCGATGGCGAGGTTTTGGAGATGCCATGTGCGCTCCCTTGTCGTCCAAATCCGTATTTGATTGACGCAGAGTCCGGGAATGAAACCTACGAATGCTCCAGCCGCGATATAGAAGAGACTGCCACTGAACGGATCTGCGGGAGTATGTGTGGCAAACCATGACACCAATCCCAGCATAGCAGCACCTAGCGTCGCGCCAAAAATGTTCGGCCACCACTGCCTCCGCACTTTTTTCAAAGACTCGTCTACACTGATCCCCACCTGGCTCATATGTCGGATCCCGCTCATCGTCTCAGTCTCCTTCATGCACCTACGACTTTCGTAGGGACTCATGAATCTAGCCCATGTGTCGTGCGATTGTCAACCTGCGCGCGCGGAATCAAAAATCCCGACAAGCTGCCGGGGTTCATGTGCATCAGTTGTGACGAGTTCGTACGTGGTCCGCGGGAAGGTCTTCGAGAGTCAGTTCTTCCGGCGCTTCGCCAGCGATCGTTTCCTCGAGCGCAATGCGCACGTTGTTCGTGTAGACGAGATCAGCGACGTCCTGCGTTGTGCGATACTCAGCGTTACGATTTTTGGCGAGCACCTCTTGTAGTCGGAGCAACGCTCGTTTTCTTTGCTCGGCGCGCTGGATGTCATCAAGCCTTTGCACGCATACCTGGAGTTCCTTGAACAGTTGTTCGCGCTCCTCGGAGTATTGCGCCACGACGTCAACTCCAGGTTGTGCATCCGACCCTGCAACCTTTGCAAATTCCTTGAGCGCCTCTAGTCGCGTATTGAACTGCTCGATCTTTTTGATGACATGAACGAATTCCTCGTGATCCCATGCCGTTTTTTCTTTCGCGAGTCTTTCGAGATTTTTTCGTCCTCTTCGCTTCAGAGAAAAGATGTTGAGTGTTGCGCCAAAAATGGCCACGACGAGGGCGGGGAAAAGAACGGTAGCGAGGTACGACTGAAACGGAAGGAAGAAATACACGACGTTGAAAACAAACAATCCGACGCCTCCACAACAACCTCCATGCCGAAGCGCTTCTTTCAGGCAGCCGCCAAAACTCGCCTGTTTCATTAGGTCTTCAGATCGCCAGTGCTGATGCTTGACCTCTTTAGTCGGGTACGGATCGATACTGCGGATGGTGTGCATGATTCCACTCCTTGTATGGAGCCCTCTATGGAGAAAGAGCGATAGCATTCTCCCGTATGGCGGATAAAAAATCAACTCCCCCAAGAAGCGGGGGAGTTCGAGTACGTTACGTGCGATGTTGTGTTGGTATTTCGCTCTCCACAAGCTCGTCGGAACTGTCGTCTTGCGCGAGTGCGTCATCGGTCGCAGCGACGCGTGTACGGTGCTCTTCCTCTGCAATGGTCAGTCCCGCGACGTATGCGGCGTCAGACACATCTCGCGTGTCCATGTAGGTTCCGTCCTTGTTCGCCGCAAGCGTGTCGCGCAGTTTTGCGAGAGTCGCCTTGCGCTTGTTCGCACGCTCTCTCTTCTCGATGTCCTTGTGGAAAGGTGCAAGCACCGCCTCGAGTCGTTCGCTATCGGCGCGGCATTTCGCGACGACGTCAGGACCAGGCTGCTCCTCGGGTTTCGCCGTCTCCGTCCACTCCTGGAGAGCGGCGAGTCGGGCGTTCACGTTTGCTGCTGTCTCGTAGAGGGAGACGTATGTCTGGTGCCACTCACGTTCGCGGGCAGGAATCGTTGCAAGCCGACGCTGTTCCAGCTTTTTGATGATCCAGTAGTCGAGAAAAATGCAGGAAGGAAACCAGACACTGGTCCAGGCAAAAAAGAGTAGCCATGAACCGATCAATGCGAGTGGGACGAGGCTGAGTGCCCAGCCAAAGCACATGATCATTCCTGCCCACCACTGAAGAGTAGGATAAGCCTTATCCGACGACCACGTCCGCGGAGTAATCGCATGCTTGGAATGCTGGTACTGCGTCGCATTCAGCCACACCGGGTTCACCTTCGAGATCTCGTGCTTCATTGTGTCTCCTCCTTCGAAGGAACACCCTATTTACTTCATAAAAGAGCGCTCTTGTCAATTCGCGCTTATTTTGACCTCAAAGCTCGGCCTTGACACCCTCAGGAAATGTGCTAAAGTAGCGAAGCTTTATGAGTAGCTAAACAGCTGCGATAAAGAGGTCCTGTGGACATCTTGCGGTTTTTTCTTTGCTCCGGTACTCTTATCCCCATCTATGGCCGTACGCAGACCGAAGCGAAAGAAGAAGAAAATCGCAGGGCAGGAGAACCCCACTTCAGGCGCGCAAGCGGTTTCGAAGGGGTTCATCGAGTTCAATGGCGTTGTTGAGGAGTGCCTTCCGGCCGCCTCATTTCGCGTCAAACTCGATAACGGCCAGGTCATTCTCGCTCACCTTTCAGGGAAGATGCGTATGAACCGCATTCGTTTGCTTCCCGGCGATGAGGTGAAGCTCGAGATGACGCCGTACGACCTTACCAAGGGTCGGATCGTCTACCGGTATTAAAAGGCAGTAGACAGGGAAAAAGTATTCCTGTACACTGCTTTCGCTTTTTATTCCACTTCCAGTTCATCATGAAAGTCCGCGCCTCCGTGAAATCGATTTGTCGAAATTGCAAGGTGATTCGCCGCCACGGCCGTCTCCATGTGATTTGTAAGACCGCGAAGCATAAGCAGCGTCAAGGGTAATTTTTCGTATTTATTATGGCACGTATCGCAGGTATCACCCTTCCGAATAAGCGCATCGAAATCGCCCTTACCTATGTGTATGGTATCGGTCGCAGCAAAGCGAACGACATTTTGACAAAAACGAAGATCGACAAAAATACCCGCGCCGCCGCACTCACCGCCGCTGAGGAAAAATTGCTCCGCGACGAAATTGAGAAGGGCTATAAGGTAGAAGGTGAACTTCGCCGCGACACCCAGGCGCACATCAAGCGTCTCAAGGAGATCGGCAGCTACCGCGGTTCTCGTCACATTAAAGGGCTTCCTGCGCGCGGTCAGCGCACGAAGACCAACTCCCGCACCGTGCGCGGCAACACGCGAAAGACGATGGGGTCGGGACGTACTAAGGTAGAGAAGAAGTAACATTGCTATGGCAGATGAACCGATCATGAAGAGCGAGACGGCCGAGGTGGCCACAGAAGCCGGGGCGAAAAAGCCTGCGGCTGCTGGTCGCACCCGTGGCAAAAAGAAAACCGCTCGCCAGGTGAGTGTGGGTTGCGTGTACGTGCAGGCTTCCTATAACAACACCATCGTCACGCTTACCGACCCGAACGGCAACGTGCTCGGATGGTCGAGCGCTGGCGTGGTCGGGTTCAAGGGCCCGAAGAAATCCACCCCGTACGCAGCGGGCATGATCGTAAAGGATGTCTGCGACAAGGTGAAAGATGTCGGTCTTCGCGAAGTGAGTGCATTCGTCTGCGGCGTCGGCTCCGGTCGCGAAGCCGCGGTCCGCGCCCTCCACGCGAACGGTCTCAATGTGACTTCAATTAAAGATGTGACACCGATTCCACACAACGGTTGCCGCGCTCCTAAGCCGCGCCGCGTGTAAAAGCTATGGGACGAAGACTTGAACCGAAATGCAAACAGTGCCGCCGTGAGGGGGAGAAACTCTACCTCAAGGGCGATAGGTGCTTCACCCCGAAGTGCGCAATGACGCGCCGCCCTTTTAAGCCGGGCGTGCACGGTCCAAATTCGCGCACCCGTCCGACACCGTACGGCATCCAGCTTCGCGAAAAGCAGAAGGCGAAGAACACTTACGGCCTCATGGAAAAGCAATTTCGCAATTATTTTGAAAAAGCGACTCGAAAAGTGGGTAACACGGGGAGCTTCCTTGTGCAGATGCTTGAGCTCCGTCTTGACAACGTCGTGTTCCGTGCCGGGCTCACCAAGTCCCGCGCGAGCGCGCGCCAGCTCGTCGGACATGGTAGTATTCGAGTGAACGGCAAGAAGGTGAACGTCCCTTCGTATCAGGTGAAACCGGGCGACGTCGTTTCTCTCTCTGCGAGTATCGCGAAGAGCAAGTTGTTCGCCGATGAAAGTGCTCGCCTCGAGAAGTATCAGGCGCCGACGTGGATCCACCTGGATGCAGCTGCAAAGTCCGCGAAGGTGACATCGAGGCCAGAAGGGGATGAGCTGAAGCAGAACTTCGATCCGAAACTGATTGTTGAGTTCTACTCACGATAAAACGTTTTTAAAAAGTTCACTCTTAGGAGGAAAAAACACTATGGAAGACATCTTGCTTCCGTCGAAAATCGAACTCACCCCCGGCGAGGATGCCAGCAAGGCGACCCTCACCATCGAGCCGTGCTTCCATGGATATGGAACCACGCTCGGCAACGCGCTTCGTCGCGTGATGTTGTCGTCGCTTCCGGGCGCGGCAGTGACCGCGGTGAAGATCAAGGGCGTGACACACGAGTTCGTCGCGATCCCCGGCGTGAAGGAAGACGTACTCGAAGTGTTGCTGAACCTGAAGTCGCTCCGCCTCAAGGTGTACAATGACGAGCCGGTGCGATTACTCTTGCAGGTGAAGGGTGACAAAGCGGCCACTGCCGCCGATATCGAAGCGTCAAGCGACGTGGAGATCGCAAACCCTGATTTGCACATCGCAACGCTCACGGATAAGAAGGCAGAGCTTGAGATGGAAATTTTTGTCGGTAAGGGCCGCGGCTACGTTCCGGTCGAAGAGCGCTCGAAGGAGAAGAACGAACTGGGTATGATCGCGATCGATTCGGTGTTTTCACCAGTTCGCGACGTTGGGTATCGTATTGATAACGTGCGCGTCGGTCAGATCACCAACTTCGACAAGCTCGTGATGACGATCGAAACCGACGGCACAATCACACCAGAAGAAGCGGTTGATCAGTCGGTGAAGATTCTTCTTGATCACTTCTCGCTTGTGCTGCATCGTGGTGTGATGCCGGTTGCGTCGGAAGAAACGGCGGCTGCTGAAGAAGTGCCTGCTGTGATAGAAGAAGTTTCTTCTGAAGATGGCGAGGAACAGCCGAAGAAAAAAGCAAAAAAAGCAAAGAAGTAGGATAGTATTTATTTGTAGATATGCGCCATCGCAATTCCGGAAAAATCCTGGACAGGAAGAAAGGCCCTCGCGAGTCGCTTCTTGCGAATCTCGCCACCAGCGTGATTTTGTATGAAAAAGTGAAGACCACCAAAGCGAAGGCGCAGGCTGTTCGTCCGCTTGTTGAGCGTGCGATCACTGCAGGTCGCACCGGCACTCTTGCAAGCCGCCGTAAGATCAGCGCGTTTCTTCGTGGTAACGAAAACGCTGCAAAGAAAGTGATGGAAGTGCTCGGTCCTCGCTATAAAACGAGGAACGGTGGGTACACGCGAATGACGAAGATGCTTCGCCGTCAGGGTGATGGTGCTGAAATGGTACAGATTGAACTTGTGTAACTATGAAGACGGCAAAGCGCGAACATTTGAAGATTGACGCCGAGGGCAAAGCCATCGGCCGCGTCGCAACTGAGGCGGCGAAGTTTTTGCAGGGCAAACACAAGGTTGCTTACGAGGCGCATGTCGATCACGGCGACAACGTCGAGATTCGCAATGCTGCAAAGGTGAAGATTATCGGCAACAACAAATTGGAGAACAAAGTGTACTACGCCTACTCCGGCTATCCGGGCGGTATGCGCAAGACACAGCTGAAGACGGTGATGGCGAAGGATCCGTCAAAGGCGATTGAAAACGCGGTGTACTCGATGCTCCCGAAGAATCGCCAGCGCAAGGACCGGATGAAGCGGCTTAAGATCCACAATGACTAACTATGACACCGACTAAAAAGACAACTCCAAAATCCGAGGAGAAGCCGGTGAAAAAAGTTGCGGTCGCCAAAAAAGCTGTGGCACCGAAGGTTGTTACTGCCTCAGCAGGTGTCGGCATGACGACCGACGAAGCCTCGAAGGTCGGCGCGAAGTCCATGGCCGCCGGTGAATTTATCTACGCCATCGGTCGCAGGAAGAGTGCGGTTGCAAAGACCAAGCTTTGGCTCGGCGGCAATGGAGAGATCACGGTGAATGGTCGTGATTACAAAGCGTACTTCCCGGTGTACCAGTTGCAGGAGACGCTGATCGATGCGCTTCGCACCGTCGGTCAGGATGGCAAGGTGAAGATCGAGATCGAGACGATGGGTGGCGGCCAGCGTGGCCAGGCCGAAGCGTCTCGCCTCGGCATCTCCAGGGCGCTCATCGACCTCAACCCAAATTATCGTAAATCGTTGAAGCAGCTCGGCTATCTCATGCGGGATCCTCGAGAAAAGGAACGCAAGAAGTACGGCCTCAAAAAAGCGCGCAAAGGCTCCCAGTGGGCGAAGCGTTAAACAAAAAATGGTGTCTGGCTCCCCGCAGGGTGCCTGACACCATTTTTTGTTTTATCCAAGCCCTTCTTCTGTCATTCCGGACTTGATCCGGAACCCAGAACGTAAAAAACAGGACTACACAAACTTATCCTTTAACTCATGCTTCGTATATTTTTCGAGGTACGAAAAAATTTTTTCGAGATCATCAGAGAAGAGAGCAACTTCCTCTGGAGGAATCTTACTAAATTTTTCTTGATACGCGTGCTGCATCTGTTCAAAAAATTTTGTATAGAAACCGTTGATGCTAAATGCGGCGATCGGTTTATCGTACAACTTGTTAACCCTTCCTCCGATAATCGCCGTGATCTCTTCCATGGTCCCATACCCACCAGGGAATACGATAAAGCCGTCGCTCTCATCCATCATTCTTTGCTTTCGCGCCGTCATGGTGTCTTCCGTGATTTCTTCATCCAGCTTATCTGACTTCAGATAATTTTTTGTGACCGCCATGAGATCTTCTGCAAAGACACCAATGAGTCGTTTTCCATTATGTTCCTTGTAAGCATCAGCAAGTACCTTCATGAGACCATACGCAGTTCCACCAAAGATCACTTCATGCCCTTGTACCGCACATTGTTCCGCAAGAAGTTTTGTTTGCTCGATGTAGTGCTGATCGATTTCAATGGCTGAAGTGAGGAAAATGCCGATTTTCATATCTGCACATACTCAATCTTTAATGCATCAACTAATTTTTTTGTGGTTTCAATTTTTTTTCTGTACACACTGAAAAGAGGTTCAGCTCTTAGGAGCGCTTCCGCCTTGCATACATCGTTCTCGAACTCAGTGATGGTTTTTTTCATTCCCGCTACTCGCCCCGCATTCTTTTTCAGACCTCCCCCGTATGCTGATTTTTTCTGAAAAATAATTTCAAAATCTTCTTTATATGTTTTTACTTGTTTTTCAATTTTATTCATGAGGTATCTCATGGTTGAAAAGTCGGGCAAATTTTCGATAAACGATGCCGATGCTTCGTTGAGAAGTTTCTCAACGTTTTTAAATCTCGTCAGCACATCTTTTTTCATAAAAGATTCTTACATGATTTAACAGTTCATTAGTACACCAAATTATTAGAGAGGACAAAGAGGTGAAATATTTCTGTGGATAAATGCTCTTGACGGCATTTCGTAGCACAGCTAAAAGAACCGCGCTCTTCACAACAAAGGAGAAGGAGCATGAAAAGAAACGTTCTTTCCAGGGTCATTTTTGCCGCTTTGGCGGTGGGTATTCCGGTGAGCTGTGGGTATCAGGAGCCTCCTAGCGAGGAGGAGTCCGCGCCCGCAGAGCTCACTGGCACGAGCGAGCAGGCTGCCACTATCCAGGATCAGGATTGGTGGCGTAGTCTTTCGCAGATGGAGCGTAATCAAGCGATTCTTGATCGCTCTGCGCGTGATATCAACATGTACGTCGGACTCAATTGCAAGCAGTGGGTGCAGCGTGTGGTTGCGGACGCTTCACGCGGAGTCGTGTGGGTGCCGACGACGTATCCTGATGCGTATGGCTGGACGTGGAACTCCAGCAAGTATGCAGTGCGTGTCTACATGGACATCCGTACCGTTCAGCCAGGCTGGATTGTGCAGATGAACCGCTGGGGTAGGAACGGTGGGATCACCCCGCACACTGCCATCGTAGTTGGGCGTTCGACAGACGGCATCTACTGGATTGAGAGCAACTACGCACCAAAATTCGATGATAACACCGTTCGGCTTCGCTCCGAGACGTTCGCCGACTTCGAACGCGCCACGTTCATTAACGGCACGTATCGCTACTCGATGTACTACGTGCGTGGCGGATAAACCGTTGCTTTGGGGGAGTATTTTTCTCCCCGTTTTTTCTTTGGAGTATGAAAAAAAGAACAAAATATATTTGCATTATTTTTTTTCTTCTTTTGTGTGTAGGTGGTGTTGGTTATTATTTTGGCGTGTCTACATCGAAGAGGTGGATACGAGTTTCAAATAATAAAGAAGGATATTTTATTTCATGCCCACCCTCTCTTCAGATCGTCGTTGAAGAACAGGGAGTAGAGTGTATGCCAAAAGGAGGAGGCTGGGCACTTGGTGTTTTTTCAGAACTCAGCCCGTTTTCTTCACCAGAAGCATGGATGGTGAATGCGAACAAAGGGTTACTCTCTTTTCGTCCTCTCGCCAGCATTGCCGAGACGGATATTGGAGGTGTGCGCGGTGTCTTCGTCGTGTCATTACAAGAGGAAACTGCTGAGAGGGTCGAGGTGCTCACGGTACACAGGGGCCGCCTCTATTCTTTATATGTGGATCTTACCTCACCACTCGATCGACAGTTTTTACGTAGTTTCGGATTTTTTCCCGAAGAATAAGGGTGATTTTTTCCTTGAAATAAGGCGGGAACAGGCGTATCCTTTCTTCGTATATGGCCGAGGGAAGGGTGGCGAAAAATACCGCGTATTTGGTTGCGGCGTTCGTGGGGCAGAAGCTGCTCTCGTTTGTGTACTTCACGCTCGCGGTTCGTGCGGTCGGCGTCGATGGGGCAGGGAAGTACATCGCCGCGACAGCGTTTACCACCATCTTTTCTGTTTTTATCGACCTCGGCCTTTCGAACGTGCTTGTGCGCGAGACCGCAAAATTTCCGGAGAAGGCGAGCAAGATGCTTTCGAACGTGCTTGGGATCAAGACCGTACTCGCGATCGTGACAGTGATCGCCGCGATAGTCGTTGCGCGGCTGCTCGGGTATTCCGACGAAACACTGCTCATGATTTCGATAGCGTGTGCGGTGATGGTGCTCGATTCGATTCATCTTATTTTTTACGCGGTCATTCGTGGGTATCAAGATTTGCGATTCGAAGCGATCGGTGTGGTGACCGGGCAACTGGTCACCATACTTTCTGGATCACTTTTTATTTTTGCGTTGCATCTTGGATTGCCGTTTTTGATCGTCGCACTGCTCATGGGAAGCATATGGAACACGCTGTGGTCTTTCTGGGCGGTATCGCGACGGTTTCCGATCAAAATTTCACTCGCGTATGACCCGATGCTAATCAAATTTCTCGCGAGCATCGCATTCCCGTTTGCGCTTGCAGGAATTTTTTCTCGCGTCTACTCGTATATCGATTCTGTCATGCTTTCGCGTCTCGCAACCGATGCGGAACTCGGTGTGTATGGCGTTGCGTACAAACTCACGTTCGCGTTTCAATTCCTTCCGATGTCATTCGCTGCCGCGGTGTATCCGGCGATGGCAGATTATTATGTGCGTGATCGCAAAAAACTCGGCACCATTTTTTCTGAATCATTAAAATATTTGTTGATTGTTGTGGTACCGCTCGCGTGCGGTATTGCAATGCTCGCAGAACCGATCATCCATACCGTGTACGGCAAAGCATTTTTTGGTGCGGTTCTACCACTACAAATTCTGATTTTTTCATTAATTTTTGCGTTTTTGTATTGGCCCGCAGGATCGCTCATGAACGCCTGCGATCGCCAAGTGCGCAACACCACCGTGCTCGGCGTCACCATGGTTGTGAACATCATAATGAATGCGTTTCTGATCCCACGATTTGGAGCAACCGGCGCAGCGATCTCTGCGCTCGTGGGGAATATCGTGCTGTGGGGAGGTGCGATGACGCAGGCGCGCGGTCTCGCAATCTTTGACCCGCGAAAATTATTTGTTATCGCAGGTAAGGTCGTATTTGCGGGAACATTCATGATGCTTTCATTGTCTTTGTTCCGCGCGTATCTTCCACTTATACTTCTTTTACCCATAGGAGCATGTATTTACGGTGTCGTCCTTATCGGTATGGGTGGAATCACCATGAATGAACTTAAGACGCTGCTCGCTATTTTTTTCCGCCGCGGAAAAAAAATTTCTGATCTTGTATCCGAAGAGATAAAAGTATGAAAGGCCCTATTATTCTTGCCACACTTGACTATCCTCCACGCAAAGGCGGTGTCGCGACTTATCTCGCGAATTTTGTACGTGCGATGCCGAAAGAGTCGGTGCATGTGCTTGCGGAGAAAGATGGCGATACGCACGTACTTGACCTGCAGGAAGACGCGCCGATTTATCGTCGACGTCTTCTTTGGCGGTTGCTTCGCCCGCGCTGGCTTCGCGCGCTGTATTGGACAAATTGGTTGCGGCGCAGGGATCAGCCATCGATGTTGGTTGTGAGTCACGTGCTTCCAATGGGAAAAGTTGCGCGAATTTTTCGTCGGCTCTATGGGTTACCTTATGTGGTGATACTACACGGCTTTGATATCGCACTTGCACTCAATGCACGTGGAAAAAAACTTTTCGACACAAAAAAAATTCTCGCGAATGCGGAGATCGTTGTGGCGAACAGTTCTTACACCGCAGAACTCGCCGCAACTGCGGGTGCAGACAAGAAACGAATCATGATCGTGCGACCTTCACCAGGAATTGCGCCGGGGATCATAGTGTCGCTAGATCATAGAAAAGATGTGCGTAGACACTACGGTCTCGGATACGGTTTTGTGGTTCTCTCACTTGGTCGCCTTGTTGCGCGAAAAGGATTTGATACGCTTATCGAAGCAGTTGCATTACTTAAGCAGAGCGGTGAAGAGGTGATGCTATTCATGGCGGGCGACGGACCAGAGCGAAAACATTTGGAGCATCTCGCACGGGAACGAGGCATCGCTGAGCACGTTCGTTTTGCAGAAGCTGTGGCGGATGAAGAATTACCCACGCTCTATGCAGCGTGCGATGTGTTCGCGATGACACCACGAAGCATCGGTCCGGATGTTGAAGGGTTCGGGATCGTGTATCTTGAAGCCGGCCTCATGGGGAAACCGGTGATTGGGTCGCTCTCGGGCGGCGTTCCTGACGCGGTTGCGCATGATCGTACCGGCCTTCTCGTTCCGCCAAACGATCCTTCCGCGACGGCGGACGCGATCATTCGTTTGAAAAATGATCCCGCACTCGCGGCTCGTCTTGGCGAAGCGGGGCGTGCGCGCGCAACGACAGAATTTGATCCGAAAGTACAGATGCAGCCGCTTGTCGATTTTCTCACAAAAGCATGAGCGAGCACATCGGACCACTCGTGAGCATTATTATTCCCACGTATCAACATGCGCGGGAGATCGGGTTGTGTCTCGAAAGTATTTTTTCACAGACATTTTCTGCGTATGAAATTATTGTGGTGAACGACGGTTCTACAGACAACACACTTGATGTGTTGGAGCCGTACGCATCGCGCATCACCCTTATTTCCCAAGAAAATTGCGGAGGAAATACCGCGCGCAACCGTGGATACAGGGAGGCGAAAGGGGAGTATCTGTTGTTTTGCGACGCTGACGTGATCATGCGACCAGACATGCTCGAGAAAATGCTTTTGACCCTACGCGAACATCCTGAAGCATCATATGCATATTCGTCGTTTCGTTTCGGCTGGAAATTGTTTCGCCAATGGTCGTTCGATGCAGAGAAACTTCGCAAGATGAATTATATCCACACCACTTCGCTTATTCGTCGCGAACATTTTCCTGGATTTGATGAGAAGATTAAGCGACTTCAAGATTGGGATTTGTGGCTCACAATGCTCGAGCATGATTATACTGGCGTGTGGATTCCTGAATGTTTGTTTCTCTGCTTGCCGCACAAGGGTGGCATTAGTTTATGGGTGCCGAAGATTTTTAATGTGATCCCTTGGAAGAAATTCGGGATTCGCATGAAGAATATGGAGAAATTGGAAGAGGCTCGGCGTATTATGAAAAAGAAACATAACCTGCCGTGATATGGATGCTTCAATCGTTATTCTCAATTGGAAAGTGAAGGATCTTTTGCGAAGATGCCTCGCTTCGGTGTATGCGCAGACCAAAGGCGTGCAATTCGAAGTGCTTGTGGTTGATAACGATTCACGTGATGGGAGTGTTGAAATGATCGCACGTGAGTTTCCACAGGCGACGCTGATCGTGAACAACTGTAATCTTGGTTTTGCGGCAGGGAACAATCCGGCGATTGCGCAGGCGCGGGGAAATTTTGTGTTGCTTCTCAATCCAGATACAGAATTGAAAGAAGACGCGATTAGTAAAATGGTGACGTGGATGCGTGAGAACCCGCAGGCGGCGATTATGGGACCGCGACTCGAAAATCCTGACTGCTCACTACAGCCGTCGGTTCGCGCATTTCCCACGCTCGCGTCGCAAGCGCTCATCATGCTGAAACTGCATCACCTAATCCCGAAGTTTCCCGTACTTCAAAAATATTTTGCGAAAAATTTTGATTACACGAAAGCAAAAATTGTCGATCAGGTGATGGGCGCGGCGTTTATGATCCGTCGTAGCGCGCTCGACCAGATAGGCCTTCTCGATGAGCGTTATTTTATTTGGTTTGAGGAGGTTGATTACTGCAAACGCGCGAAGGATAGAGGGCTGCAAGTGTGGTATGCGCCCTGTGCAAGCATCACTCATCATGGCGGTGAGTCATTCGGTCAAGTGTTCGGTCCAAAAAAGCAGCAAATGTTTAACGACAGCCTGCGAAAATATTTTTTGAAGCATTCGGGTGTTGCGCCCTGGCTCGCGCTCACTATTCTCGATCCTTTTTCGAAGGCACTTGCATGGGGTGTGGCGCTCGCAAAATCCAAAGTGAACAAATCAGATTTTAGGAACACCTACCTTGTTACAATTGCTGCCATTTTTGCACTCGAAATTCTTTCTTTGGGTACATATCTCTTATCCTCAAACGCCGCATCATTGGTGTGGCTCGTCATCGTCAGCGCAACAGGAATCGTTGCACTCAAACGCTTCGATATCGCCGTACTCATTTTGCTTGGCGAACTGTTTATCGGTTCGCAAGGTGGGTATCTTGTGACACTCGGCGCCGCACAAGGACTCAACCTTTCGCTTCGACAAGGATTATTTTTAGTGATCGTCGGCGTGTGGTGCGCAGAACTCGTTTTCGCAACCATTGAGGGCGGTACACGTCGCGCGACAGCGTGGTCGTGGTTCCATCGTCTGAAGGAGCGAGGTGTTCTCATTCCTTATGTACTGCTCGTCGCAATGCTTGGTTTTGGCATCCTGCGCGGCGTGCTTCGGGGGAATGCCTACGACACCATTTTTTTCGACGTGAATCGTTCTCTTTATTATGGTCTCTTCCCTGCGCTGGTTGTCGCATTCGCATCAGCGTCTCTTTGGCGACGTCTTCCTGCAGTGCTCTCTGCAGCCGTCACTATGGCTGTCGCGAAGGCGCTGATCGTTCTCTTTTTCTTCTCGCACCGTATCCTCAATGTCGCGCAAATTCTTTATTTTTGGATTCGTGATACGCGCGTTGGAGAAATCACGATCATGGTTGCAGATTTTTATCGCATTTTTTTTCAGTCGCAGATTTTTATTCTCGTGTCTTGTTTTTCTGCGGCTCTGCTTTTCGCGTATGCGCGTGAGCGCAAGCGGTGGCTCGCTTATGCATCCGCAGCGTTTTTCTGCTGGTCGATGGTGAGTATGCTTCTCTCTCTTTCGCGCAGTTTTTGGTTCGGTGGCGCAGTTGCGACGGTTGCGCTTGCGTTGATTCTCGGATGGGCGAAAGCAGAATTGCGCGTGTGGTATCGACTGGTCGCACTCGGTGCAAGTTCGATAGTCATCGCGGCCACGGTCATCGCCGCACTGTATTATTTTCCGTATCCAAATAAAAGTGGTACGCTCTCGCTCACTTCACTCTTTGGTGATCGCGCATTTTCCTTAAACGACTCCGCAGCGAATAGTCGCTGGGCGCTTCTCCCAAAACTCACTGAAGCCGCGATGGAACATCCGATTTTTGGTTCCGGCTACGGCACAACTGTTACTTACACAACAAGTGATCCACGCCTTCTCACTGCGAACAACACTGCAACCTACACCACCTATGCATTCGAGTGGGGATATCACGATATGTGGCTGAAAATCGGTCTCGTGGGTCTTTCGATTTACAGTTGGTTTGTCGCCATGCTTGCGTTTCCAATGCTCCGTACCATGCGCATAGGCCGCAAAGATCTTCGCGTAGCTGATTTCGCAGAAGATGATCATCGTAAACGAACCGTTCTCGTGAGCGCTGGAGTTTTCGTCGGCCTCGTCGCACTCCTTGCAACCAACATTTTTAGCCCCTACCTCAACCACCCACTCGGTATAGGCATTCTTATGATTATCGCCGCACTTGGGGTGAATAGAGCGTTCGATTTAGAGAATACCAACTAAAGTACGCTTCCAATAAAATGTTTATGTCCATTTGCGAAAGCCTTCCCCGGCATTAGTTTTTTCCCTTCCGGCTGCACCTCAAGAAGCGCGACACCGCCTGATGCGGCAGCAATTGCAGGTGTGCCGTCTGCGAGAGCGAAACACGTTCCTGGGGGAAGTGTTGTCCCGATCGGATCTGCTGCGATGATTTTTACGCGCATATTCACACCATCTTTTTTCCATACAAAATACGCGCCTGGCCATGGATAATACGCACGAATTTTTCTGCAGATTCTTGGCGCGTCTTCTTTGCTCCATCGCACCAAGCCATCTTCTCGATCGAGAATTTTTGTGAACGTCGCTTTTTCGTGATCTTGCGGCGTTGGTGGAATTTCATCGTTTACGAATTTTTCCAGGCAATCGATAAGAAGTCCTGCCGCTGCCTCGCCGAGCGTCGCTTCGAGCGTTTCGTGCGTATCTCCCTCAGTGATCGTTACTTCCACGGTTGAAATCACCGGACCATGGTCGACCTCCTCGTCCATTACCATGAGCGACACGCCGGTGGTTTTTTCTCCCCCAAGAATCGCGGTTTGAATAGGAGAGGCGCCGCGATATTTGGGAAGAAGAGAACCATGGAGATTGAGTGGGGCAATGCGAGGAAGATCTAAAATGCGTCGTGGAATAATTTTTCCGTACGCAGCGACAATGAATACATCCGCTTTCAGTGCGGCGAGTGTTGAAAAAATGTCGTCATCTTTGAGCGTGCGTGGCTGTAGTAACGTCACTTCATTTTGCCGCGCAAGCATCGACACAGGCGAAGCGGTGACCTCGCCCTTTCTCCCCACCGGTTTATCCGGCTGGCTCACCACTGCAACAACATCAAAACGCGCAGGCTCATCGAGCAGCGCTTGGAGTGGTGGCACTGCAAAAGGCGCGGTGCCAAAATATACGATGCGAAGAGGGGTGCTCATTTCTTCTGTTCCTTTACTCGATCGACGTACAGCATCCCATCGAGGTGATCCATTTCATGCTGCAACACTCGCGCAAAAAAACCATCAGCAGTGAATGCGACGTGTTCGCCGTGTGCGTTGAACGCTTCGACCGACACCGATTTATATCGCATCACCTTGTCGAATTTTCCCGGTACCGAGAGACACCCTTCCTCACCTTTCATGAGCTTCCAAGATTTTTTGGTGAATACCGGATTCACGAGCGCGATCGGCCCCCTTCCACTTTCTGCAATAAAAATACGAACACTCTCACCAATCTGCGGTGCAGCGATACCAACACCGTTTGCAGCATACATCGTCTCGAGCATATCCTCGAGCAGTTGTGTATATTTTGGTGTGGTAAGTTCTTTGATTTCGACTTCAGCTGCGCGTTTGCGAAGCACGGGGTCACCGTCGAAAACGATTTTTAACACAGACATACTTTAAGAAAGATATTCTGGATCGCGATCCACAAGATGATCTTCAGGAAGTGTTTTTAGATGCGCAGCGAGTGCTTGGGATACGCGTTTTGTTTTCATTACAACCACTGATCGCCATGTGCCATGACGGAGCGGTGTTCGTGGACGCATTGGGCCATTCACCTGCACGTTTTCTTTGAAAAGCTGCGTAAGATCTTTGGTGAGTCGCGCAGCTTTTGTTCGCGCTTCCTGTTCATTTACGCCGAGCGTTGTCACGGTGATGAGCGTGCTGTATGGAGGAAATCCTGCGCGACGCCGATCTTCCAACTCCTTTTTCATGAATTCTTTTGATTCGAGAAGAAGCGACCGAATTTTTGGATTTTCGCCATCGAGCGTTTGCAAGATACATTTCGCTTCCCACTCGTTCGCAACATCGATCAGTGCGGAGACGGTGCGCCAAGCCTCTTCCGAGGCACGGAAACCCGTCTGTACGAGCAGATCATCAACACTTGTCGCAATCACCGCTCCAAAAGGTTTTCCTTCCCACGGAAGTTCCGCGATATCGTGCAGTAACAGTTGTGTGCCGACGAGAATATCTGCGTTAGTTGCGCCGACTGGGCGTCGCGTATCTGCATCATACCGCACGATGTTCGCATCAGGAAAATGTGTCGCGAGTACCGACTCAACTCTCGCTGTTCCTGCGCCGAGAAGTCGAAACGACGATCCGCTGCATTTCGGACAGGACGCGTTGAGCGCCATGATTGTGCCACAGCGATGACAATGAAGCCGATCTGAACCATGCATGGTAAGTGCAACACCGCACGCACTGCAGCGAAACACGCTGCTGCATTCTCGGCAGAGTACCGCGGTCGCCGTACCCCTACGATTGTGGAACAGTAGCACGCTTTTTTTGCTAAGTAAAGCATCGGAAATAGCATCGAGTGCGGATGGACTGAGCAATTTTTCTTCCGTTGTTCGTACTGATGCCGTGATGTCGACGAGCGTTGGCGTCGAGGTTTTCGATTTTTTTTGTACGATCGGTGCTGCGAGCGCGACATCTTCAGCGCGTGGCGCATGACTCATGAGCGTGAGCGTTGCGCCGGATTTGGTAGAACGGCATCGCGCCGTCATTCGAGCGTCGAAGCGTGGATTTTGATCGTATTGTTTGAGATCGGGACTGTCGGATTCAGTGATGATAATTGCACCAAGTCGCGAAACTGGAGCAAGTATGGCCATTCGCGTACCTATAACGGTTACTGGACCATCTTCAAGTGCGCGACGCCACGATTCCCATAGTTTTGTGGGTGTAAGATCACCATGAAATAGAATGATATTGTCGCTGCATATGTCGTTGAGTATTTTTTTTAACGGTGCGATGTCTGCCAAGTGGGGGACAATAATGATCGCAGATTCTTTTCGTGTGCATGCGGCCGATACGAGCGAAGATACTGTCGAGCATTTTTCCACGAATGATTCGTAGAGTTGCATTCTTACATTTGCTTTTGATTTTTTTTGCGATGTCGTTTGCGTCATTTTTTCAGGAACCACCCGCACCTTTCGTTTTGGTGTTGAAGGAAGGAGTGCATGCAAAATCGTTCCAATCGAAACTGCATAATATCCGGACATCCATTCGATTGTGGCGACGAGTTCTTCGGGAAGAGGTGTCGCACACGTCACACCAACGATCGGTTTCACACGCGAAGAAGGGACGAAAGATTTTTGTGAGACCGCGAGAACAAGCCCATCGATGTTTCGTCCCCGCCAAGGAACGGTCACCACCGATCCGCGTTGCACTAACAAAAAAAATGCATCGGGGATCGCATAATCGAACGCCCCGACATCACGTGGGAGTTTTATTGACGGTACTATGGAGGCAAACATCTCTTTCACCCAATTTTCATCTGCGCAACGAGGTAGCCGACACCGAACGGTTTTTCGTATGAGAGCACCCGCGCTTCGTGATGCACATCATCAAGAAGCCCGCACAGCGTTGCAATTACTTTTGCGCCGCACGTGCGTGACTCCGTGATCCATTGCTCATCGATGTCCATGACGCCCATGGAATTATTTTTGGAAATGATTTCCATAATTTTTTCATCGAACGCCACACCTTTTGGTGATAAACCTTCCGGAGAATTTTCGCCGACGCGATGCGAGAGATCTGCGGAGGCGATCACCGCAACGCGTTTTGTGGACCCCATGATTTCATCTTTGAGTGCTTTGCCAACGGCGTAATGCGTTTTTATGTCGAGTTGTGAAGCGATTAAAGGAATTACGCGAATTTCCGGTAAGTGTTGCGTGAGATAATACAAAGGAATAGCGGTGCCGTAATCAAGAAATTCCGCGCTGCCGAGTACAAGCGGAAGATGTTTGTCTTTAAAATCTTCGCGAAGGCGATCGATAAGCATGATCTCTGATTTCCATTCAAGTTTTGTGACGAGATCGCCAAATTCTTCGAAGTTTGTGACGAACTTCGTGTTGAGATTGATAGATAGAGCGTCGGGGAGGGCATCGCCATGTGGCGTGATCACAATGATCGTTTCTGGCTGCGCAGCGAACAGCTCGCGCTCGAGTTGTTCCATGGCGGTTTTGGTTTTTTCAATCACAGCCAAACCCTCCTTGCCGATTGTTGGCATGAGTAGGGGAGTATGCGCGGTGATACCAGCGAAAACGAGGGACATAACAGGCTTAAGTGTAGCACAATTTTCCTTTTTTGCGAAGACCACATTCAAGCCCCTCTTCGCCCGAAGGGTGAGGAGGGGTTGGGGAGGAGCGTATTTTTTGAATTATCCACAGCTGAGGTTTGACGTTCGGTTTTTGTTCGGGTAATCTGGAGATAGAGAGTAACACTGTGGATATCTTATGAGCGAGACACAAGAAAAACTGACCAAAAAACAGGCAGAGATTCTGAAGTTCATCACGGGGTTTATCCAGGAGAACGGATATGCACCTTCTTATAGAGAAGTGGGAGCACATTTCGGCATCTCCTCGACCGCAACCGTCCACGAGCACGTCAAGAATCTGGAGCGGAAGGGGTTTTTGACCAGCGAGCCGGAAACCGCGCGGTCCATCGAGGTGGACTCTGGTTTGGTCGCTGCAGCAAAAGCGTTATTTTTACCGCTTAAGGGGCTGATTACGGCGGGCGAACCGATCGAGGCGATTGAGACGAACGAAAAAATGGCGGTACCGACAGGGATGGTTGGCGAGAGCGAGGATGTTTACGTTTTAAAGGTAAAAGGGGATTCGATGATCGAGGATGGCATACTCTCCGGAGATTATGTGGTAGTCGTAGCATCCTCAGCACCAAAGAACGGCGATACCGTTGTGGCCCTCCTTGAGAACACGCATGCAACACTGAAACGGTTCTATAAGGAGCAAGAGTACGTCCGCCTTCAACCTGCCAACCGCACGATGAAACCTCTCTACGTCAAGGACATCATAGTCCAAGGCATTGTGCGGGGGGTGATACGCGATTATCGGCATGCGTAGTTCTTAAAAGGTCGCTGGAAACCGTTGGTTTCCCCAAACGAAAATACCGCATCTCCGGGAAGAGTGTTGCAGTATTTCGTAGCTCGGTCCGGATTAACGGACCAATCATTTCCACGTGGAGTGGTGTCCTTAGGATACCACGACACGGGCAAAAATCCTATGGCAGTTAGAAAATTTCGTTCAATCTACAGGCGTTTTTTTGGTCGCGTCGCTGATTTGTTTGAGAAAGCTTAAGATTTACAATTAAAGTCATTGGTAAGAAAAACCGTCCAAAGAGGGCGGTTTTCGGTTGGGTCGCACGCAATGAGAAACAGTCGATCAGTCTAGGAATAAAAAAAGAGGCTTTTTCAAAGAAAAGCCTCTTGACTATCTGCCTCGGTTTCTAGGGAGCGTCCAAGGTGGTGATGGCGCAGCTTCTCTCGGAGCCGGTCGCGCATGGGCCTCGCACGACAACGAGTGGACCGTTCTCGAACATCGCTTCGCGGATGCCGAGTGAGCAGCCGAGTCGACGAGCCTCGTACGCCAGTACTCTTGTCTTGAGCCGACCCCACTGCCACCCGATTTTGAAGCGTAGGCTTCGATAGATTCTTCTGAGCTCGTACATTTTTTCCTCCTTGTCACAGATGTTGTGACGAGAGACCTTAGCAGTTTCGATATATCATGTCAAGGTATACCGGATTTAAAATTTTCATAATAAAAAACATCTCGCAAAACTGCGGGATGTTTTTTTTGCCGTTTTTATTTTACCCCCCTCCCGACTTTCAAGCCGACTTCATCGCCATTGGAATCAACCGTTACTGTTTGTTCACCTTTCACCTTTCCTTCGATGATTTGCATCGCAAGGGGATCGAGGATTTCATGTTGGAGGGTGCGCTTAAGCGGGCGCGCACCGAACACGGGGTCGTAGCCCTTTTTTGCGAGCAGTTTTTTTGCTTTTTCCGTAACTTTGAGAGCGATGTGTTTAGCCTTCAATCGCTCGGCGATTCGCGCGACTTGGAGTTCGACAATTTTTGCGATCTGTTCTTGCTCGAGCGCGCGGAACACGATGATCTCATCGAGGCGGTTCAGAAATTCCGGTTTGAATTGTTCCTGGAGCATCGCCATTACGCGTTCACGTACCGAATCTTGCACGTCATCATCACTCGAAAATCCGATCGGTCCTTTTTTCTTTCCTGATTCGAGAATCACATCCGAGCCGAGGTTTGAGGTCATTACGATCACGGTATTTTTGAAGTTTACTTTGCGGCCTTTTGCGTCGGTGAGGCGACCCTCATCAAGAATTTGGAGGAAGGTATTCCATACGTCAGGATGCGCCTTCTCAATTTCATCAAATAGAATTACCGAATACGGACGTCGACGTACGAGTTCGGTGAGTTGTCCGCCCTCATCATGACCGACGTACCCAGGAGGGGAGCCGAGCATGCGCGAAACAGTATGTTTTTCGCCGTACTCCGACATGTCGAGACGAATCATCGCTGACTCGTCATTAAATAGAAACGACGCGAGTGCTCGAGCGAGTTCAGTTTTGCCGACGCCGGTCGGACCGAGGAACAAAAACGAACCGATCGGTCGTGATTCTTCAGCGATACCTGCTCGCGAGCGGCGTACAGCGTTTGACACCGCTTTCACCGCCTCGGTTTGGCCAACAACTCGCTGCGCGAGCTCTGCTTCCATGCGCGCGAGCTTCGTCTGCTCTTCCTCGAGCATCTTATTTACCGGAATGCCGGTCCAGCGCGACACTACGCCAGCGATATCCTCTTCATTGATTTCTTCCTTGAGATATCGATGATCTTTTTGGATTTTGCGCAGCTTCTCTCCTGCATTCACAAGTTCTTTTTGTGCATCCGGAATTTTTCCGTAACGAATCTCCGCAACTTTGTTGAGATCTGCGTTACGTTCTGCGATATCCGCCTCTTGTTTCAATTTATCGATCGTTTTTTTGTGTTTGCGAATTTCTGCGATCGCATCTTTTTCATTTTTCCAGATCAACTCAAGCGATGCGTAGCGTTCTTTTAGTTCAACGAGCTCTTTATCGAGCGCCTTGAGCCGTGCAACAGAATCTTTATCAGACTCTTTCGCGAGCGCACGTTTTTCAATTTCAAGCCGCATGATGTCACGCTTGATGCGATCCAGTTCCTCTGGTTCTGAATCGATTTCCAAACGGAGTGCAGCCGCAGCCTCATCGATCACATCGACCGCCTTGTCTGGCAAGAATCGATCTTGAATGTAGCGTGAGGAGAGCGCAACCGCCGCAACGATCGCAGGATCGGTGATGCGCACGCCATGGTGCAATTCGTATCGCTCCTTGATACCACGAAGAATGGCGATCGCATCTTCGGTCGCTGGCTCTGCAACAAACACCGGTTGGAATCGACGTTCGAGCGCCGGATCTTTTTCGATGTGCTTTTGGTATTCCTTGAGCGTGGTCGCGCCGATCGCGCGGAGTTCTCCGCGCGCAAGTGCGGGTTTGAGCATGTTCGACGCGTCGAGCGAGCCACCGTCCGCCACTCCGGCACCAACGATCGTATGCAACTCATCGATAAACAAAATGATGCGTCCAGCGGACTGTTCTACTTCTTTGAGCACCGCCTTCAGTCGCTCCTCGAATTCACCGCGGAATTTTGAACCCGCAACCATCGAACCGATATCGAGCGATACGATCTCTTTTTCTTTCAGTGATTCTGGGACATCGCCCTGTACGATACGCTGCGCGAGTCCCTCCACGATCGCTGTCTTTCCCGTACCAGCTTCGCCGATTAGTACCGGATTATTTTTTGTACGGCGCGACAGCACCTGCATCACGCGGCGAATCTCGTCGTCGCGA
>SXGR01552304.1_pt1 | contig 38419 bp, 29 predicted proteins | sample 3174711 | NCBI WGS metagenome assembly SXGR01 (sample SAMN11356860, study PRJNA531348) | freshwater metagenome | isolation source: freshwater sample F1-60 | place: China: Fuxian Lake, Yuxi | collected 2017-12-25
ATGGCTATTATTTCAACCGATGCCAGAATATCCAAGTGGTTGCCAACAAATTAACAGGTTCCGGAACAACCTACTACGGATACTATATAATTGGGTCCATGGGTATGGTCTTTCGTGAAAACGAGCTGTATGGAAATATGAATTCTTACGGTTACTACTTTAGTAATATTAGTGGTTCCGCAAGCATGCCCAACCAACTCATCAACAATGTGGTTTCCTGTAATTTCTCTGCTGTGACGCCCAGGGTTCTTTATGTGAGCACTAGTGTGACCGATGGGTTAGATTATCTTGAACTCCACCACAACAGCTTTGAGGCCAGAGTAAACAGTAGTTCAACAACGGCAAATGGCCTCGTTTATATAATAGGCGGATCAGCGACTTCAACAACGATGAGCCGTTTAATCATGCAGAACAATATATTCCGCTTGGTACGGGCCGGCGGTACTTTTTCAGCAACTGGGCTCTTCTATTTTTCAGGTAACTGGCTTATTGACTCCACAATCTCAAACTACAATTTGCTCCATTTTGAAGGCCAAGGAACCTCACCTACCGTCCGTGTGTCTGCAACAAATTACACACTTGCAACCTGGAGGACAACTTTTGGCGAGGATCTCAACTCCCTCGATAGCGACCCTTTGTTTAGTGGGGTTAATAATTTAACTCCTTTTGGGCTTTCACCTGTCCGTAATGCAGGCATACCCAGCTTTGTGACCAACGATATTGCGGGCAACCTGCGCGATGCCAACCCCGATATGGGAGCTTATGAGATTCAATTGGGTGCCGCGGATGTTTATGTCGAAGCCATCCTTAACCCACCCGCTATCGTTCAGCCCTCAACCAATTATCCGGTGACAGCGCGTATCCTCAACGCATCGTTGAACCCCTTAACTTCGGTCCGTTTGCATTACCAAATGGGGTCACAACCCGAAGTCGTTCAGGTATTTACGGTAAGTTTACTTAGCGGAGATAGCGCGGTTTTGACCTTCACTCAACCCTTAACAACAGCAACATCGGGAAGCCTTCGTTTAACCGTATGGTCAGATCTGCCCAATGGTGCAAACGATGCCAATCCCATAAATGATACCGCAAGGATTTTGTTATGTCAACCGATAACGACAGGAACCTACACCGTTGGTCAATCGACTGGTAATGATTTTAACAATTTTGCTGACTTATTTGAAATCCTTGGATGCGGAGGAGTTTCAGGTTCCGTGGTGGTTCAACTGAATGCGGACAACAATTTGTTGAATGAACAAATTATAATTCCGTCCATTCCTGGATTAAGTGCAAGTAATCCTCTCATCCTTGATGGAATGGGCGATACTGTTTCGGCCGCCAACACCCAAGCAAGCTTGGGTGTACTTGGATTTTTGAATGCGAGGCATGTCATTGTTCGAAATTTTGTCATCCGGGCCCAAGGAACCGCCACAGGGGTCATTTTTGCCAATGCGGACTCGTGCGGTTTGGTTCAAAATACGATTCTTGCCGACGTTACATCAACGTCTTCCAGCATCAACGGTATTGTTACCAGCGGGTCACTTAATTCGACCACCAGTGCTTCCCTAAGCAAGGCCCTTTTGATCGATTCCAATTTAATCAAGGGCGGTTATTATGGAATCAGGCTGTACGGTGATGCAGGACTATACAGCGCTTCAAATACCGTAAGCAACAATGTCTTTGAGGATTTCTATATTTATGGAATCTATACGTATTATCAGGATGGCGCAAAAATTCGCAACAACGACATCAGCAGGCCATCGAGGAGCACACTGACAACATTCTACGGAATTTACAACTTGTATTTTTTGCGCGGTGAGATTTCCGGAAACCGTGTTCACAACGGCTTTGGCGCGAATACCTCCGGGTCCTCCAGCGTTTACGGGATTTTTGTATCCAACTCTCCATCCCCTGCGAATGAGCCCAACTTGATTTATAACAACTTGATTCACAACATGAATAACGGAACCGGTTCTATTTATGGCGTTTACAATATTGGTTCATCCAACACCCATTGGTACCACAATACCTTGATTTTTGATCAAGCTTCCAGTGCATCTGGTTTGGTGTACGGCGCTTACTTCTTGGGATCGGGCAGCAATAATCATTTCAAAAACAACATTGTTTCGATAAGTCGCGGTGGATCTGGCGCTAAATATTGCATCTATTATGTAGGAACCTCTGGAATGGTTTCCGATAACAATGATTTGCACATGGAGTCCACTACTGGGACTGTGGGTATAGGTTATAACGGAGCGGCACAAACATCCCTTGCCGCTTGGAGAACCGCTTCAGGTGGAATCTTTGACTTGAATTCCACCGATGCTAATCCGCTTTTTGCCTCCACGACCACCCTGCCATTGGTACCCACCAACTGGCCTTTGAACAACATCGGTGAAAATCTGGGCAATATCGTACCCCTAGACTTCGCAGGGCAATCAAGATCCTTAACCCCCGATCCAGGTGCCTACGAGTTTACGGTCAACGGGTGTTTTGGACTTTTGAACCTCCGGGCAGATCAGATTCAAGCATACAGCGGACGGGTTTTGTGGGCATCAGCCGCTGCACAATGGGAATTGGAATACGGCTTAGCGGGCTTTGCCCAGGGAAGCGGGACGTTATTGACTTTAAGCCAGTCGAATGTGGTGCTTAACGGATTGTTGTCGAATACCGCATACCAGGTGTATGTCCGTGAAGTGGGATGCAGCAGCGGACCCGGTGTTTGGACCACTGTAGGATTTACCACCAGAAGAGATTTTGACCTCTCAGCGGTTGATTTGATCGCCCCAACTAGCGGTCAATGCACCAATGCTAGCCTGCCTGTTCGGATGGTTGTAGCGAATACTGGGCTTCTGCCGATGACAGGATACACAGGTCGGGTGAGGGTCAGCGGACCAACCATCGCAACCATTACAGCTACCTCTACCAATACCCTGGCTCCTGGTCAAAAAGACACGTTATTGGTCGGTAACCTCAACCTCTTCCCTGGACGCTTGGCGTCATTTGAAATAACGGTAAGCAATCCGACTGATTTCTTCCGATTCAACGATACCCTCGTCATTGACAAAGAGTTTATCGGGGTCGATGCTGGACAAGACACCACTATAACTCCGGGGGATACGGCCACTTTGAATGCTGCCATCTTTGGATTTGCATCCAGTTCGGTATTGAATGCAAGTCCTGGGGCTAACAATGGTTCATCAGGCGTTTCTTTCAACGTGCGTGCTTTACAAACTGCTTACATTGATACGATTTACACCAATATCTACGGGATATTGGGCAATCCAGCCACAGTTGAATTGTGGTACAATCCCACCGCTATCAATGGAGCCCCTAACATATCCTCGACAGGCGGTTGGACCCAAATTCACAGTGCTTATCCTACAACTGTTGGTAATTCAGCTTTCGCCAATTCCTTAGCAAACAGCGCTATTGCTTTACCTGCAGGATTCAATATTCCTGCCGGATCAACCTACGGTTTCTTCGTAACGGTGGCATCGGGTGGTAGTACCGCTTACAAAACCCACATAGTAGGATCGGTGGACACTTTTGTCAACAATGCAATCGTCATCTCAACCGGACCCAACGTGGGTTATGGCGGATCGGTGCCTTTGCCGACCTTTCATCCAAGGCAGTTTTGCGGTGCCATATCGGTTCGCAATCGTGCTGTCGTCCATTGGACAGAACAAGGTTCAAGTACGGTATTGGCAACGGGTAATACGCTGCGAGTAGCTCCTGCTTTGACGACCTCCTATGTGGCAACCTTAGTGGATAGTTTGTGTCCCTCGTCGGATGCAGTGACCGTGTTCAGCGGAACAGTGAACGAAATCACCGGTTTGTTCCGTTACAACAACACCTCCCAAACCATCATGACCAACAGTGTCGTTCAGCTCAAAGACCCCCAGAATGTAATTGTCATGGCGGTCCCCACAAACTCCACCGGATCTTATTTGTTAAGTCCTGTAGCTGCAGGAAATTACACCATCACCGGGACTACCAACAAACCATGGGGAGGTGTCAGCGCGACGGATGCCTTGGGAATTTCCAGAAGTTTTACAGGCGCAGCGCCCTTGGTAGGTTTGAGGCTTAAAGCAGCAGACGTGAACGGTTCCAATACCGTAAATTCCCTCGATGCTTTGACCACATCAAGGCGCTTTTCTGGTTCCGTTTCATCCTTTGCAGTGGGTAACTGGGCTATTGAAAATTTACCTATATCCTTCAGCTCAGGCACCATTACTCGAAACTTTTATGGAATATGTTACGGTGATGTTAACGGATCGTATAATCCAAACACCGCCTTGCGACAAGAACCCAAAATTCAACTCATTGCGCAAGGCTCTGTGGAGGCAGATAAGACCATGAGCTTACGCGATTGGACTTGGCGTGCTCATCAAAACACAACCTTAGGAGCCCTATCTTTGGTTCTTACCTTCCCTGAAGGAGTGCATATTAATGAGGTGCGCTCGCTAATGAACGATGGAAATTTTGATTATCATCAGAATGGTCGTGAACTCCGGATTTCATGGTACAGCCTCGAGGAAAATCATAAGAAAGCAGGAGATCCTTTGTTTGAAATGGATATTAGTCAATTACCAAGCAGCGGACTAAATCTATCGAATCTTGTTGTTGAAGAACTGAGCGAGGCAGCATCACCGCTTGCCGAGGTTTATGATTTAACTACCGTAAGAGTCCCCGAGATAGCAGGAATATCAGAAACGGAGTGGACTATCTTCCCTAACCCAAGTTATGGTCAGGCTAAGCTTCGTATTGTCGCTCCTGAAAATGGGGTTTGTATAGTTCGCATAGTGGATGCTCAAGGTCGCTTGATTTGCTCGGAATCCTCTTTTGACCTATCCAAGGGTGCGCAGGAGCTTTCTTTGCCTATAGAGGGGCAGGCTGATGGCCTTTATTTGGTTCACGTCGCTTATTCTCCCGAAAAGTCCACCAGCTCTGTTAGGGCATTCACCAAAAATTTCTCTTTGAATATCCGTAAATAAGTCGAACTTATTTGTCGAAAACCCCGGTTCTTGAAAAAGCCGGGGTTTTCTCATTTTAGGGCTGTTTATTTTTAAATTCGTTTATGATACCTGCTAATATGAACTTTACATCATTGAATTCCTGTTTCCTGAGCATGGGATTGATCTTTATCCTCATTAACCCAACAACTAACGGTCAATCCTTGAACGGCCTATCCTTGGATGGAGTAGATGATTATGTGGCAGTAAGCGGATCCAGCGGGTTGATCGCGAATCTTGGTTCGTTTTCCATGGCTTGTTGGGTTTACCCCACCAATGCGACACCCTCTTTTCCAGATTTTGATGGAATTATAGGGTTTAGAAACGATGCCAACGCTGATTTTTATTTACTTCAATTAAGTGCTTCAACCTACGAGGCCAGATTTAGAAACAGTACAGGTATAATGCACACCTTAACCCAAGGGCCGGTCCTCCTGAATCAATGGCAACACCTTGCTTTGGTTTACACAGGCTCTAGCCTTCGTTTCTATCACAACGGCAACCTTACAGGAAGCATGAATGCAACGGGGAACATTACCAACACTGGTATTCCCCTCGAAATCGGACGTCTTAGTTTCAATAATAATCCATTTTATTTGAACGGGTCAATCGATGAGGCGGCTCTGTGGGGAAGAGCACTCTCGGACAACGAGGTAATGTGCCTATTCAAACAACAACTGGACAGTGCCTCTGCCGGAATACTATGCTATTACCCTATGGACCAAGGTATTCCAGGTGGTAATAATGTTTCTGTGCCATACTTGGAAGATGTCAAAAGTGGATACCACGGATTTTTCTATGGGATGAATCTTACAGGTTCAAATTCAAACTTTGTGACGGGGAGGCAAATGATGGGGATTCTTCGAGATACCTTGTGCAGAGGTGAATCGCTTGTTTACGGCGGCAATAATTACCAGCAGGCAGGGCAATTTCGGGTAAGATTACCACGACTAGGCCAATGCGATTCTACGGTATGCATTGTAATCAAAGTTGACACTGCCGATCGAAGAATATCCGTCAACCGGAATCAGTTGAACGCAGTTCAGTCAGGAGCACTTTCCTATCAATGGATTAACTCCGCTGGGACCACGATTGCAGGGGCAACAAATCGAAACTACACAGCGACAAGCAACGGAACATACCGAGTTGTTATGCGTATAGGTAGCTGCGTGGACACCTCCTACCCTGCCTTGGTTAGTAGTGTTGGGCTGCCTGAGGACCTCAACACGCGTACCAATCGTGCCCTAACAATTTATCCAAATCCAGGGACAAATCAAGTTCAGCTCTTGCCTTTGGGCAAAGGAATAGCTCGGATATTGGAGGTTTATTCTATCGACGGAAAGGTCATGCACCGACAAGTCTTGAATAACGAAGTCGGTGAACCTATTCAAGTGGTAACCTCGGAATGGCCCAACGGCTTATACCAATTTCTACTAAAGCTGCAACCGTTGGAATCGTGTCTATCCAATCACCGCCATCAAGAAACCTTGTTCATCTCCACCTGGTTAAAGCAATAAAAACCCCGTAGATTACAGCAACACGTTTTGTTTCACCCATAGGTTTGCAACATTGAATATGAAAAATATTTTGAGTTTAGAGCCACGAATGGCCGATCGAATTGCGGCCTTTGGAGGATCGTGGGCCTTTATTTTTTTGTTTTTTGGGATTTTGATGGCATGGATCGTACTCAAGGCGTGGGGTTTAGGCAAGATAGCCTACGACCCCTACCCGTTTATATTGCTTAATTTGATACTGAGTTGCTTGGCCGCCATCCAAGTCCCCATCATTATGATGAGTCAAAATCGTCAAGAAGAAAAAGACCGACTTAATGCCAAGAAAGATTACCTAATCAACCAAAAAGCTGAAATAGAAATTAGAGCACTACGTTACAAAGTGGATCAAATTCAAGGACAAATTCAGGAGCTAATATCGCTTTCCAAGAAGACCCCCTGATAAGTTTATGAAGATATCAGGTGTCGTTATTGCGTTCAACGAAGAAGCCAAAATCGAGGCTTGCTTGCGGTCCCTTAATCTAGTTTGTGATGAAATTATTGTATTGGATTCAGGCAGTACCGACAGAACGGTGAGCATCGCATGTGCTCTGGGAGCAAAAGTCCATTTTCAAGTTTTCCAAGGCCATATTGAACAAAAAAACACTGCCATTCAATTCGCCAAAAACAACTGGGTCCTTTCCCTAGATGCAGATGAAGTCCTATCAGAGGAACTCATCTCAGCCATTCATCAAATCAGGGGGGCCTTGCCAACTAAGGCTTTTCGATTCCCAAGGCTCAACAATTACTGTGGTCAATGGATTCGGTACGGGGCATGGTACCCCGATCGAAAAATTCGACTTTGGCATCGACATTACGGAACTTGGGGGGGACGAAATCCCCATGACCAAGTTTTGGTTCAAAAAGCCGTTGCTGTGGTGGATCTACCTTTTGATATTTTGCATTACAGCTATGATAAGCCTGAAGACCTTCGTCTGCAAAGCGATAAATTTGCAGCCATTGCACGCTCAACCTTGAACAAAGAAGGATCGAATGCATGCCGTCTTCCCCTCCCTCGTGCCTTGTTCAAATTCCTTCGGGATTATATTTTTAAACAAGGAATCTTGGATGGCAAAGCTGGGTTAGTCATCGCCTTTCACAATGCGCGTTATACCTATTTGAAATACTCAAACAAACCTTAACTATCTTCGAACTTTAATCCTTTACCCATGATTTTTCGAAAAATTACCTTTGGGGCATTATGCGGCCTACTCATGTTCATGCTAAATGGTTGTAATTCAGCATCCAAAACGCAAACCGTTACCATGGAAAAGATCTCCTTTGAATGGTCGGGCCCCCTTTTTGAAGGCTCGAATCCAGCTCAACAGCTTGTTAAAGTTGACCTCGCGGGTTTGTTAGGTGTTCACTATCAAGAAGGCATGAAAATCATCAAGATTCAACTTAAATCTGCTGATTTAAGTGGTGATAGTGCTTCCTCTCTAGATGGAATTAGTTCCCTTGTCCTGAGCGTTGCCAGTGATGACCCCTCTCTACCTATGAAGGAATTAGCAGTCCTCAATCCTGTAGCCGCCCCATCAGGACAAGCCGCTTTGAAACCTAGCCCTGAAGCTGAAGTGACGGATTTTTTTACTCAAAAAGAATTTTACCTGGTCATTGATGCAGGACTTTCTGCAGACAGGGATCAGGATTTACGTTTGACCGGGAAATTCCAATGGGAAATTCAATACCGGTAGTTTCACATTTTTTTCTTCATAACACCACCTTTTAATATTTTTTCGATTCAAACCACAAAATTAATTTCATGAAAAAGCTAACCTTGTTCCTGATTGGCCTTGCAATTTCTATACAAGCTTTTGCCTTAATTCCGGGTGAAGACGGGGATCGTTTATTGGGCGTATGGGAACCCAGCAACGGCCGTGCACGGGTCAAAGTAGAGAAAATTGGATCCAAATACTACGGCAAAATCGTATGGCTCAAAGAACCCAACGATCCAGAATCCGGCGTCCCCAAGACAGACAAAAACAACCCGGATGCCAACTTACAGAATGTACCTCTCAAAGGATACCGAATGCTCAAAGACTTTGTCTATCAGGGTAATAACCAATGGACAGAAGGCACGATTTACGATCCATTGAACGGGAGCACGTACAGCTGCACCATCAAAATGACCGATCCGAACACTTTGGATATCAGGGGTTATATCGGAGTATCTGCCTTTGGTCGAACGGATATTTGGAAACGCCTTGCGGTGAAAAAATAAATTAATTTCTATGCAACACCAATTCAATAACCGCTGGAAATCCGTTGTCCTTTCCCTTGGATGCTGGGCCATTATTGACGTTGCCCAAGCCCAAAGCCCGGACAGCACCAAACAAGAAATCACCAACGACGAAGACTTTTCGATGTACGATAACGTGGGCTTTGCCGACGAAGGGGCGCGCCGTTATTGTTCTCCCAAAATCGAAGGCCTTAGTCCAGCCAAGTTAATCAGTGTAGGCTACGACTACCAGCTTGGTTACGGACTGGGCGCCGGTAAATTCACCAACCAAGCAAACAGGATTTTGGAGCCGGATAGCGCGCGTGTTTTAAATTCCAGGGGTCTGCGATTGGGTTTTAATATCCCGGTGATCTCACGTACCGATTTGGTATGGCAGATGGGAGCCAATTATTGGGAACAACGCTACTCTATGCTGGATCCCGATGGATCAAAACTCAAGACGGACCATCCCTTGCTTCAGACCCTTTCGGAGAATGGCCTAAGAACCTTCGGCGTTAGCACCACACTCTTTAAGCCATTGGACGATACGCGGTTTCTGTTATTTCAGGGTTCAGCCGATCTGAACGGTGATTTCTCTCCCCCAGGGCTTATGCCGCTCAAATACGTGAAATACTCCGCTGCGCTGGTTTACGGAATTCGACCTCACGAGAAAAAACAATGGGGTGTTGGACTGGCCCGAACCTATCGGGTGGGTGAACTGAATTATATCCCGGTTTTCTTGTTCAATTGGACCGACCCCGCCAACAAATGGGGCACTGAAATTCTCTTTCCTGCCAGAGCTCATGTTCGTTACACGATCAACCCGCGCAACATGTTGTTCGGAGGCTTTGAATTGGAGGGGCAGAGTTATCGCCTGTGGAGGGTCTCCAACTCTTATTCTATTCAAGGTGAAGATTTGGAAATTCGTCGTGGCGAAATTCGGTTGCGGGCCATGTACGAGTTCTCCCTTAAGGATTTTGTATGGCTATCGGTGCAGGCCGGTTATCGAATCAACTACCGTTACGAGGTGGACCGCTTGGTCGGCGGTCAAGAAATTTACCGTGCCTTTGGCCTTCTGAGCGATGAGCCATATGTTATGGAAAATCGACTAGGCAATCCGCTGTACTTCAATATCAGCCTCAACCTGGTTAGCCCGTAAACGAATCCCAGGGCTATTCCCCTAATGATGGCTGAACCCAGCGTTCCCAATATTCCAAAACCTCGCTAAATTCTCGTTGCGAGGACTTGTCAACGGAGTCGATGGACCTGCAGCCTTTCGTTCCGTGGACCTTTTTGAACCGTAGGGACTCCACGCCTTGTCCTCGAATAATCGCCTCGACATAAACAGGCATCAATTCCAAGCGGTGTATGCAAGTAGCCCAAGATTTTCCTTGCATCCCATCTTGGTCAGGATAATAACCCTTGATAATTTCTACACGCAACCATGCAGTTAAATGACTCCATTTGAAGATATCGTAGGACACAAAATCCCCCAGCGAATAGACAATCCAATGACTGCGACCACTCACCTTGGAGCAATATTTCTCTACAGGTTGAGGGTGATGCGGGTGGCCTGCAATAACCAAATCCACCCCGGATTCTTCGCAGAAGCGATGCACATTGTTTCGAAAAACGGAGCCCGGAAAGGCCTGGTACGCCCCACCACCGTGCAACATGGCCACAACCAAATCAGCACCTCGTTGACGTAGACCCTGAACCTCTTGGACCAGAATAGACCAATCTGCATCCGCTTCGTTCATACGAACTACGTTGCAGCACTTTTCGAATCCAGAAGGTAAGACCCCCTTGTTCAGGGAGAAGGTCGCCCCCACAAAGCCAAGGCGAATACCGTGGCGCTCCAACACAGGAGCGGATTCCCCATCCGATCCGAAACGATAGGCCCCTGCATAGGAAACCTTTTGGCTTCGAAGAAAAGCCAAGGTGGCTTCCAGGCCCTCTAATCCTTGATCCAGACTATGGTTGTTGGCCACGGATACCAAATCCAAACCCCTCCAACGACCTCCCCCCTTAAAAATTTCCCAAGTTGGCCTGTCAATATTGAACAGCATATCGTTCAACATAACCTCTGGTGCCGGCGAATATGGTCTGTTGAAATCTGCAGGGCTTTCGAGGTTAGCCGCCACTAAATCAGCACCAAAAAAATCTTCCCCTATCTCATCCCAAAGGTGTTTGCAAGCGACAGGATGAATTGCTTGGTAAGGTATCAAATCCCCACCTACATGCAGGCTCATCCTTTGCTCCACTTGAAATCCCTTGGGCAATGGATCAGGATAATGAGAGGTATGCATTGCCTCACGGATTCCACTGCCTTGCTCATCCCTGACCAAGGGACGGTAATAATATTTGGAGCCCAAATAGATCCCTGAACGAATTTCGTGCCAACGATTCCGCATAGAACCTGGGTCTTCGTGCTGATTCACTTCAGGATACGGGCCATGACGGTAACCCAAGAAATTCAAACAACTGTAAAGGTTACGTATCAGGGCCACCAAGACCCAGCCTTTCCTGGTGATAGGCCGAACGGGATTCATGGAGCTTGAATAAAAATCAAATTGGTTACTCTCTATACGCCGTGCTTTTCTTACTTCCCGATACAGAATTTCGAAAAGATAGCGCTGAGCAAATCATCAGCAACGATATCCCCGGTGAGTTCTGCCAAAGACCGTAACACTGCCCTCATCTCCTCAGCCAGCAGCTCAGTGCCTAGGTTTTGCTGAAGTCCTTGAGCAATGCTTTGCAATACCGAAGCGGCTTGGTCGAGAGATTGTCTTTGCCGCGCATTCACGGCCACAAAATCACCTGAGAGACGACCCAGGTCCACCATATCGCGCATCCGTTTCCTTAACAAGTCCATACCAAGGCCTGTTTGGGCCGAAATTTCCACCAAATCCGGAAAGCGCTGCAGCCAATCTGAACGATTGCCATATCCTTCAGGTAAATCCACTTTGTTCAAGACCACCAAAACCTTGCTTTGGGTTCCCGCTAAACTCAGGAGGTTCATCCAAGCCTCATCAGGGTATTCATCGACGCTGGCCACCATCAAAACAAGGCCGGCATGGGTGAGTTTTTGACGGGTTCGTGCTACGCCCATTTGTTCAACAGCATCGGTCGATTCGCGAAGACCCGCAGTGTCCATCAACCGAAATATAATTCCGTCTATCACGCAAGGCTCTTCAATGGTATCCCGAGTAGTCCCGGGCTGATCCGAAACCAAAGCCCGGGCATCATGCAACAATGCATTGAGCAAAGAAGATTTCCCAGCATTCGGCCTACCTGCCAACACCGTAGGGATCCCTTTGCGGATAACCTCCCCAGCCGCAAACGAATCTCTCAGGGAAACAACCTGCATTCGAACGGATAACACCAGTTCTTTTAAAGCCGTACGGTCGGCAAGCTCCACATCTTCTTGCGAAAAATCCAATTCCAATTCCAACAAGGCAGCAAACTCCGTCACGCGTTCACGCAATACGGTAATTTTCCGAGCGAAGCCACCCTCCAACTGGTTCATCGCTAGTCGATGCGCTAACGGATTTTCAGCGGCAATCAAGTCGGCGACAGCCTCCGCTCTGCTGAGGTCCATTTTGCCGTTAGCGAAAGCCCTCCAGGTGAACTCCCCTGGCTGGGCCATCCGAACCCCAGAAATCTCAGTGCATAAAGTCAAAAATCGGTTGACAACGAAGGGTGACGCATGCAGGCCCCATTCCACACAATCCTCCCCAGTGTAGGACGCCGGAGCCTCAAAGGAAGTGACCAGCGCCCGGTCTAACAAGTCATCTCCATCCCAAATCGAAACCAACCTAACAGTTCGGGCAGGAAATATTGACGCATTGCACGACTTCTTGGTTAGATATGACACGACGACCCTGCTCAATTTTCCTGAAACCCGCACCAGACAAACCGCACCTTGCCCAGCAGGGCTCAGAGGGGCAACAATGGTGTCTTCAGACTGGTACAACTGGGCTTGCATGAGGCTATTTTTCGCGAAATTGCAGGTGAAATTTGATTAACAACGATGAAAATTAACTTGGCTTTCCTAATTTGGTGGTTCATTCAATTGCATACTGCGCTACGGTTATCCCATGGATAAGCTCGACAAAATACGCTCTTGGGCAAGGAATTTGGAAGATCCAATCCTCTGCTTTGTGGAAGGCGGTCAACCTGAGGTTATCAAATTGACTAAAGCCATCTTGGAAGAAAAAATGGCCGAGGTAGTTTTGCTGGGCGATGAACTTGAGATCTTTGATCAGTGCAAGAAATACCGTTTGCCCGAAAGTCGGCTTTACGGTGTAATCAATCCCCTTAATCCTCCTGATTTGGAAAATTTGCTGGATGAAATGATGGAGGAATCCGGGGAAACCGATCGCAAAACGGCCCTCAAATGGATTAAGAACCCATTGAATTTGGCGCAGACTTTGTGGCTACGAGGCGATGTGGATTGGGTGATTGATTCTTTGGAACCCATTCCAGACCCTCCCATTCAAGAATAAGCGCCGTTCATTCGCCCTTCAAGGTTCGTTCAAGGAAATCCAACAAGGGAAATCCTGATCGAAAAGCCTCCTCCCCCAATCCAAACAGGGCAAAATCCAACAACGCAGGATCATCCGGGCAAATTTGCCGTGCCTCGATCCCCAATCTTTCTACCGCATTCCAATTCGGCTTGGCGTTAGCCGGCAAGAGTCCCAACGCCATAGCTGTCGTTGTGGAATGAACATCCAAGGGCAGATGCAAGTCACTCATGGAATGGATCTTCCACAAACCTAGGTCCACACCGCACTCATCAGATCGAAGCATCCATCTCAACAACATATTCATACGTTTGCATGCCGAACCCTGGGCCGGCGATGCAAAATGTTTGCGAATTCGGTCACCTGGCTGAAGCCCATCCTTCATCAAAGACGCATAGCAATGCAGGCCATCTTTCACTGTTGCACCTCTAAACATGCCCTGAAGGCTTCCATGCTCTATCAAATAGGCTGACCACTTACCCAACATCCATAGGACATCGCTGTCTTTGAAGGTTCGGTGCACAAATCCTTCCAAGCGACGCCATTCCAAGGCCGATGCATTCTGTAAAAAAGAACCTGGCTCAAGGTCCATGCGCCGCAGCAATTCCCAGGATTTGGAAAGGATGATATCCCTTCGCCCCCATGCAAAGTGGGACGCAATCAAGGACGCAATTTCCACATTGGATTGATGATACTGAATGCCCTTCTCCCTAGTCAATCGCCCTTGCGGCATGTAGGCTCTGGGAATCGAGATTGGGTCAAGATCCACAAAGGAAGAAGAATTGTAATGCTTCGCTATCCTAAGCAAAGTAGGCCCCAATGGGGAACCGTGCTGAAGGTCAGAGACCAAGGGCTCTGCGAATGGCTTGATCCAGATCCATGATCAGATCGTACGCGCCTTCGATGCCTACGCTCAACCTCAGAAGGGTATCGGTAACCCCGCTGGCCAATCGTTGAGGTCTAGGAATGCTTGCATGGGTCATTGATGCTGGATGACCAATCAATGATTCCACCCCACCCAGTGATTCAGCCAAGGCAAAAACCTTGGTATAGGACGCCATGCGCATAGCGTCCTCTTCCTTGCCTGAAGCCAATTCAAAAGAAATCATACCCCCGAAATCCTTCATTTGAGCTTTGGCGATCGCATGACCAGGGTGATCCGGGAATCCTGGCCAATAAACCTTGGACACCCCGGGATGTTCCTTGAGGTAATGGGCCACGATTTTGCCGTTCTCGCAATGGGCTTTCATTCTTAGATGAAGGGTCTTGATGCCTCTTAACACAAGGTAGCAATCCATAGGGCCGGGATTAGCCCCGGAGCTATTCAGAATGAAAGCAAGCTCCTCATGCAAAGCACTGTGGTTAGTGGCCAGAAAGCCCATAATTACATCGCTGTGGCCACCTAAGTATTTGGTGGCCGAATGCATCACCAAATCCGCTCCCAAATCCAATGGGTTTTGGAGATACGGGGAGGCGAAGGTGTTATCCACCGCCAGGATCACATCGTGCGCCTTGGCAATCATGGACAAAGCCCGAATATCAGCCACCTTCATCAGCGGATTGGTCGGCGTTTCGGTCCAGATCATTTTGGTACGTGAATTCAAGCAAGATTTCACAGCCTCAACGTCGCTAAGGTCCACAAAATGAAAAACCATACCCATCGGCTCGTAGAGTCTCATAAAAAGGCGGTAAGATCCCCCGTACAAATCGTCACCACAGATCACTTCATCGCCAGGTCTGAGTCTCTTGATGACCGCATCAATCGCTCCCATTCCACTGGAGAAACAGAGCCCATGCTGTGCATTTTCGAGTGCTGCCAATGCAGACTCTAATTGAGAGCGGGTAGGATTCTTACCCCGTGCATAGGCATAGCCCTTATGTTGACCAGGATATTCCTGGACATAGGTCGAAGTCTGAAAAATGGGGGTCATAATCGCCCCGGTTGTCGGATCCGGGAATACCCCGGCATGAACGGCCTTGGTACCAAAATCCCAATTAAAGGAGGAATTTTCGGGATTTTCGTTATTTTTTGAAGACAGGTCAGCACCACTATCTAAGGGGGGCTGTGGACAAAATTGCGGATTTCGAATCATTCTCAAAATAAATACCGGACCCGCGCTCCTTGGCCTTGATTGTATTTTTGTTATTCGTCAATTTTATATTCAATGATTTCCCGTTCCACCATTGATCGAGTCTTTGAGACGGCCAGGATCGAAGAGGTCGTTGGAGATTATGTTGTTCTCAAGAAGAGGGGCGGTAACATGCTGGGGCTGTGTCCTTTCCATAATGAGAAAACCCCCTCTTTCACGGTAACCCCCACCAAAGGAATTTACAAGTGCTTCGGATGCGGTGCCGCAGGCAACGCCGTAGGATTCTTGATGGCACATGATCAATTGACCTACCCTGAAGCCATCAAACAGTTAGCGGTCAGGTACCAAATAGAGATTGAAGAAGACCAACGGGCCCACAACGATCCCGCTTACCAGGCCGAGAAAAGCCAACGAGACCGACTATGGGACCTGATGGCCTTTGCCCAACAGTATTACACACGAGTGCTTTGGGATCATCCGTCAGGGATAGCTATCGGGCTTTCTTATTTTCATGAAAGAGGCTTGAGCGACGCCACTATTCATCGATTTGGCCTTGGATACAGTCTGGAGCAGTCCTCTCCCTTGCTGGATTTGGCTACCCAAAGTAGCTTTTCTCCTGAGGAATTGGAATTAGCCGGTCTCGCCCTGCGCAGTGAAAACCGAGGACATTACGATCGCTTCCGTGGACGAGTCTTGTTCCCCATTTATCATTTGAACGGTAAGGTGATTGGCTTTGGCGGTAGAACCCTCAAAACTGACCGCAAAGAGGCCAAGTATATCAATTCCCCGGAAACTCCGCTATACCGTAAAAGCGAATCCCTGTTCGGTCTGCACCAAGCCCGCAAAGCCATGGCCGCTGCAGGCTTTGTGTACCTGGTAGAAGGGTACATGGATGTTATATCCATAAGCCAGGCTGGGGTCGAAAATGTCGTGGCAAGCAGCGGAACCGCTTTGACCCGCGAACAAGCCGCCTTGATCCATCGCTTTGCCGATGAGGTGACGCTTATCTACGATGGAGACCAGGCCGGGATCAAAGCTGCCCTTCGTGGCATTGATATCTTGTTGGAGAATGATCTGAAGGTTCGGGTGATCGCATTACCGGAGCATGAAGACCCTGACACGTTGGCGAGGCGCATGCAAGGTGAAAACCTAAAAGAGTTTTTAAATTCAAATGCTCAAGACTTTATGGCATTTCAGCAAAATCTTTTGTTGAAAGAAGCGGGTCGCGATCCCTTGCGAATCAGCAGCGCACTCCAGGTGGTCGCGGCAAGCATTGCCTGTGTTGGTGACCCAATTCTGCGGGCAATGTACATTCGGCATTTGGCCGAAGATGCGGGGATTCCGGATGCCTCCGTTCAGGAAGCGGTAGTGCAACAATTCAAACTAAAAGCCAAACGAATTCCATCCTCCTCTGCAAGCATTACGCCCGCCCCGCCCTTGGAAGCGGTCACGAAGCCTTCTGATGAGATCAGGGATGAGCCCCCCCCTTCGCCTGAGATTCAACCTTTGAACGATATTCCTCAGGAAACTGAAATTCTTAGGTTGCTCCTTTTGGTAGGCAACCAAACGATGAGCAACACCACCGGGGGAGCACCGATTTCCTTAATCGACTATATGGGCGAGACCCTCTTAAGTTTATCTTGGGATAGTTCATCTTGCCGAGCTCTTCTCGAACTGTGTATTGCTCGGTGGCAAATGGAAGGCTGCCTACCTGCTAACCACGAATTGATGAACCATACAGACCAAGGTATTTCCACAATGGCGACCCGTTGGTATACCGATAATCCACAAATAAGCCCCAATTGGGATCAGATGCACGATATCACGGTTCCTCCCCCTACAGATAATCTGACCAAGGAAATTGAAACCACTTTCGATCGCCTCCTTTTGAAGAAAATTTTGCGGCATAGCCGGATTAAACAAATCGAACTCCAGACCCTACAGCAAAACCCCGCCGGACTTGATAACCCCTCCGTCCTTACCGCCATAAGAGAAATCCAAGAGCTCAAAGAAGCAGAGCGTCGAATCACAGCACGTACCGGCATCGTCATCACCCATTAGTCCGATCCACTTTGCCCCTCGTCCAAGCGACTGCCCAATACCAAAGCGCTTCATCTTGACAGAAAGAACCTGCTTCAAATTCAATGAGTTCATAAGGCTCGGTCTTGCCGGAAACCAAGCATCCCGCCCATCTTTGCTCTTCGGATTCCAATGAATCATATTTTTTATCGATTATTCTAATTAATTGATTTTTACCGAACAAAGCATTCTGAATCAAAGTAGCTTTGTAACATGCCTCTTTGATGACCCAAATTAAAACGGCGGCCTCGGTCTCCAAGCCATCAAGGATAGTCCCTCGGACTTTTTCCATTTCCTCGGTACAGGCAACTCGCGATACAACACGGAGGAAACGCTCTGAGAACTGCTCCACATCTGCCCCTATCCCTTGGATGCTCGAATGACGAGGCAGAGCGGCCGCACCCATGCCCACGGTATGCGCCAAGGAAATTGGTACAGCTTGGCCAACTGGGTTTACTATATAAGGTTTCCCGGAAGGGTCTTTTTTGACGTTCAATGGGAGCAATTCCTTACTTTGCTCTACCCCACACGGCTCCATCAATAGCTGCAAGGCCAAACGAGAGCTTTGCCATTGGTGGGATCGAGTTACCTGATCCATAGACGAATTAACCCCTTCGAAGACCGCGTTTTTGGCATAGGTTTCGGTGACCAAAGCGATGGCCCATAAACCCGAATTATGCTCTAGGCTCCACCACAGTGGCCTATCTTTACCGTCTACACTTTCTTGGGCTTTCATTGCCACAAAATACCATGATCTTATCGGACCAACGCATTCTAGAAGCTATTCAACAGGGTCATATTCTGATCGAACCCTTTGACCGGCAATGTCTGGGCACCAACTCCTACGACGTCCATTTGGGCAGGTTCCTCGCAATCTACAACTCCAGAATTTTGGACGCCAAAGTTGACAATCCTGTGGAAGAGCTCACCATACCCGCGGAAGGGCTGGTCCTCCACCCCGGGACCCTCTATTTGGGGGTTACCGAAGAATATACCGAAACTCATCGTCACGTACCTTTCTTGGAGGGAAAATCCTCGGTAGGACGCTTGGGAATTGATATTCACGCCACAGCAGGCAAAGGGGATGTTGGATTTTGCAATACCTGGACTCTTGAAATATCGTGTACCCAACCTGTCAGAGTCTACGCTGGTATGCCGATTGGCCAACTTATCTACTTTGAAGTGGCTGGGGATATTGAGCAAATGTACCATTCCAAAAAGAATGCCAAATACACCACCCGAACGGTCAAACCCGTTCCTTCCCAGATGTGGCGTAATACTTTTTAGAATTAAACCCGGTGTACTGATCCACTGCCGGCCTGTGCCCGGGGCATGATGAGCAGGTCAGCAATTTGGACATGCGCGGGACGCGTGGCCATGAAGCCGATAGCCTCCGCAACATCATCAGGATGCAAAGGCTCCAAACCCGTGTACGTATTACCCGCTCGCTCCGCATCCCCCTTGAATCGGACCAAGGAAAACTCTGATTCCACCATACCTGGAGAAAGGGTTCCCACCTTGATGCCAAAGGGCAATAATTCGTGACGCATGGTTTTGGCGATCGCCTCCACTGCAAATTTGGATGCGCAATAAATACCACCTCCAGGATATACTTCCTTCCCTGCCGTAGAGCTTACATGAATGACCTGGCCATCACCGCGCGCCTTCATTCCGGGTACCACCGCCCTGCTTACGTTCACCAGTCCTTTGATATTGGTATCCACGACCCTGTCGACATCATCCGGATCGGACTCATGGACCGCAGTCAGTCCCTGCGACAGACCTGCATTATTAAGCAACAAATCAATGCCCTTCAAGGAATCTGGCAAAGAAGCATACGCCCTTTGAACCTCGGCATCCACCCGAACATCCACTTGTTCAATCCATATTTCCAAGCGGTTCCCCGCCTCACTAATTAGGGTCGAATTGAGTTCCTTCAAGCGGTCTATACGCCTTGCCCATAACACAAGACTCCAACCATTTGCGGCAAACCACTTAGCGCTGGCCTGCCCAATTCCCGAACTTGCTCCAGTAATCAAGGCAATTTTAGGTTGATCCGATTGGCGCATCATTCAAAAGTGAAAGTAAAAACCCATGTTCTCGAGCGGAGACTTTCCATAAAATTGGAATACACATGCGATTCCGGAACCAACACATTTCGAAAGCCGTTGGCAACTCGGATTTCTGGCGAAAGCTTGAAATAAGGCAAATACAAATCCAAGCCCATTCCGGTTTCATAAGTATAATCCATTCGACGCAATTTGACTTTGTCGATATCATCTACCACCTTCTCCTGAGAAGCCATGTCAATCATGCCTTTCACGCCGCCCAAAACATAAACTCTGTAATTCTTCATGCGTTTGGATCGAAACTTCAAGGTCAAAGGAAGATCGACATTCGCCATCTGTATAGATTTTCGGGTAATCTTGTCAGTGTTGCGAAATTGATAATCGAAATTTCGCTGCGAAAACATCAGTGTTGGCGTAAACCGAAGGGCAAGGTACTCATGAATCCGTAAATCAGAAATGATACCCAATTGAAAGCCGGGGCCAAATCCAGGGGTGATGTAACGAAGATTGGTTGCCCCCGACACATTTAGTGAATCACTGAGTTGCACCCGATTACTGCTTGAATTAAATCCCACATGGAACCCGAAATGCAAGGTCTTGGTATCGTAGTAAGCATTGTATTGCCCCCAACAAGGGAGCGTTGAAAACAAGAACCCCAAGATGACCCACGTGATTTTCTCCTTGAGAAAACCTTTGAAAAAAAAGGATATACCTACGTACCCCATAATCTTACTTTTTCTTGGCTAAATAAATGGAGGCAATACCCATGCTAAGCCTTTTGGTTTCCAATACCTCAAGGCCACTTTCTTTCAAATACTTTTCGAAAGCTGGCCCTTCCGGGAATACCGCAACCGACTCCGGTAAATATGTGTAAGCCGCTCGGTCATTGGAGAGCCAACCTCCCAAAGCTGGCATCAGGGAACGGGAATAAAAATTCATCGCATGTCGAACAATCCACGACTTCGGTTGAGAAAATTCGAGAACCATAAGGATCCCTCCAGACCGCAACACCCTGGTGATTTCCTCAAGGCCTTTGTCCAAATTCTCGAAATTCCTTACTCCAAAAGCCACCGTAACCGCATCGTAGGTTTCACTTTCGTAGGGAAGATTCTCAGCATCCGCCGTTCGAAGTTCCAGCCTTGTGGCAAGTCCTGCGAATTGAATTTTACGCCGACCAACCGCCAACATTCCTTCTGAAATGTCCACGCCCATAACCTCTGCCTCAGGCCAACGATTAGCCAAGGCCAACGCTAAATCGGCTGTACCCGTGGCCACGTCCAAAACCCGAAGAGGTTGAACATACTTTCCAAGCATCCTAAGCGCTTCCTTTCGCCAACGAATATCAATTCCCGCCGAGAGCAAACGATTCAGCAAATCGTACCGATGCGAAATGCCATCAAACATCTTCGCAACCTGATCCTTTTTATGGCCACCCTCACGACCGTATGGAAGTATTGAAATTGGGCTTGTGGTTGTGTTTTTCATGGGGCTAGGCGATCGAATCAAGAAAAGTAAATTGAAGGCTCGAAACCTGTTAGGTGTTTAACGATTGGGGATCAAAGATAGTTCATGGCAATGGAGCATACTTTTGAGGAATGAAAACGGAATTGATCAAAATAAAAGCATCCTTCATCGGAAGCGGAGTACGATTGGATCAATTACCGAAGCCCGACCGTTGCGAAATCGCCTTTATCGGGCGCTCCAACGTCGGCAAATCATCCTTAATCAACCGTTTGGTCGACCATCAGGGTCTCGCCAAAAGCTCAGCCCAACCGGGCAAAACTCGTTTGATCAACCACTTTGGCGTCGAAATACAGGGTGCCCCCCCCATGTATCTAGTGGATCTGCCGGGCTACGGATACGCCAAGGCATCCAAAAAGGACATTGAAGCGTGGAACATCATGATGAGGAACTACCTGCGCAAACGCCCCAATTTGGTTTGCGTGATGCAACTCCTAGACAGCAGGCTCTCGCCCCAAAGAGTCGATCTCGAATTCACTAACCAATTGGGCGAATGGTCTGTGCCCTTTGTGATGGTTTTCACCAAAACCGATAAAGGATCCATGCTCAAAGCCCGCCAAAACGCGGATGCCTACGGAAAGGCCATGCTTGCCACCTGGGAAGCCATACCCCCTATTTACATGTCATCCGCTGAAGATGGACGAGGTCGGCATGAACTTCTTTCATTCTTGAGAGAATGCAGCAGCTCATACCAAGGAATTTCGGAACATCCTTAATCGCTATGTAAAAAACTCCGCGAAGCACGCCGTGCTTTCCCGTTCATGCTCCCGTGTTTGGCATTCCCTAGCCATTCCACGGTCAACGAATACCAGCCTTTCGAATACGGTTCCTTGAATTGGACTCGACCAAGTCCATCGACTCCATCAGCCCCTTGTTCCACAAGCCTGCCCATAGGATCCCATAATTTCCATCGACACCAACCCTCTGCATACACCTTGGGAAATTGAATCCACGGTCGAAATGAAATAAGCGTACTTGACGGTGAATTTTGGGAAATCGTGAATTGGAAGGCCTCTTCCTCCAAAGCATCATAAGATGGGTCCGTGGAGGAGACCAAAGCCGGACCGATTGCTAATTTGAGCATGACCGGAAGGTGATCCGAAATTTCATGCAGAGCATTGGCCACAGCCACAGGCACCGAGGCATTGAAGGTGCCGTTCACACTCCCATTGAATCGATTTCCGTCATTGCCAGGTATCCGGAAAGACGCAGGTACATACTTGATCTGGGCTGAATCGCCCATAGCCCAATCGTTCAGCAGAATATGATCGTAACGATCATCCATTCCACCGCCCGTTGCACATCCATTGGAAGCGGTTCTAGGTGATTGCGTATGCCAAAGTGCAAAACTTGAATTTCCACTCCACGAACCAGGCCTGGACACCGGATCCTTGAGCCGATGATTCATGACAGACGCCGCATTCATCAGGCTATCGTAAGCAGGTTCCGTGGAGGTGCTTACATTCAAATCGCCCATAACAAGTAAGTTACCTCGAAAGCGATTATTCCGCATGAATTGAACTAATGCACCAGCTTCCTGTCCTCGTTGTGCCACATCCGCCGAAGTCCCCCCTGCCTTAAGATGGGCAACAGCCACATGCAAAAAGGTGGTATCGCCGCTCATAGGAATCGGTTTGTGATAGAGCCGGTACCAAGTTATATCACGGCCTTGGGTAGCTATTGGCGCCTGACTCTGCATTCCAAATTTAGCTGCGTTATAATACAACAACGATACGATTTCCGAGCCCGAAGAATTCATCAAATTAGCACGCAAGTAGCCACTACGTCCACCGTTGTTCAATACATTGTTAAGCAATCCTAGATTCACGGACGAAACAGGGCTCATTTCGCAAACCCCGAGTAAATCAGGTCGTGCATAATTGAATAAGGTCATCAAACCCGCGTTTTTGGCAGTAACGCTGTTGTTGGAGCTGGTACAAAAGGATGTATTAACCCCGTAATACAGCATATTGTACATCATAACCGTAACGGTATCCCTACGCAAGCCCTGGGACTGCACAGTACTCCAAATTAAAAGGAATATTGCAAGGGCCGTAAAAAATAAGCCCGGGGCTTTCACCTCGGGCTCAATTCGTCTTGCGTAAAAACTCATTTTATCGCTTATAGCGTTGCTTAAACTTATCTACACGCCCTGCAGTATCCACGAGGACTTGCTTGCCAGTGTAAAATGGATGGGACTTATGGGAAATATCGAGCTTAATCAGAGGGTATTCATTACCATCTTCCCATTTTAGGGTTTCACGCGTTTCGGCGCAGGATTTACCCAAAAACATGTACTCGTTGGACATGTCCTTGAATACCACGATTCGATAATTCTCAGGATGGGTGTTGGTTTTCATGCTTTTTCCATTTGAAGACCGCAAATATAGTGGTTTTTAACGGGAAATCAAGAGCTTCTTGGTCAATTTACGACCTTCAAAGTTCAATGTGTAATAATAAAGGCCCTGGGCAAGGGATGTTGTTTCTATGCCCTCCTTGTACCATCCCCCTTCCAAAAGGCCCAGAGCACGGCCCCAAACCGGCCTACCATAGAGATCACGTAATTCAAGGCTAGCCTTGCCACCTTTGGGTAAATAATACGCCACCGTGGTTAAGTCCGAGGCAGGGTTAGGAAAATTCTGTGACAAAACCAAGCCGATATTGTTGAGCTCTGGAACCGAAACAACCTCACAGGGCCCAGGCAACAACTCGAAACAAAAATCATCAATGGACCAACCCTCGCCCTGGAACGCATAATCTGAACCAAAGCGGAACCGGAAGATAACCTGAGCGTTAACTGTGGTATTGAATATCTGCTGCATGGGCGCATACAAGGAAGGAGAAAGCCCAGACCATCCGAAACCTACGATATTTTGTTGTGTATTGAATACTGCTAGGGCTTGCACAATCGCGTTGTACCATTCATTGGTCAACGTATCAAGATACCCAAAGGAATTCCACTTGACCCCTCCGTCCGTTGAATATTCAATCGTGCCACCGTCACCATGAAGAGGACGAGTAGTGGTATCGTTCGCAAAAAAATCAGTCATCCACAACGTTTTGAACTTTACGACATAGCAAGAATCCTTGATCGTTTGAAAAATAGGAGTGTACAAAGCAGAGGAGTCATAGGGCTTGTACAAACTATCTGCTGAGATATACCAAGCATTGGGCGATGAAGCCGCACCATTAATTAAGCCCTTGGCGGGAGACCCAAAGGTCCAAGAATTTCCTGAGCTCCTTAAAGTGACGGGATTTCGAGTCAACCATGAGGGTAGCCCCTCGTCAAAATTATTGCAATACGGGTAACTATCAATTAGAGGAAAACCTACCGCATCCGAACACGCCGTATCATCAAAAGGGAAATTGTCCGCAAGGCCATTAGGTAGGGACGAAGTCACGCAAAGAGCATTGGAACCTAAATTCAGGTTGAAGGTATTCGAGAACGTGTACAAAGTATCTTTCATGAACGATAAAGTCATTGGTACGACAAGATTCTGAACTGAGGATCCGTTGAGATTGAGATTTAAATTAATATTACTCAAAATAAAATTCGGATTCGCATTATTTCGAATTCGCGCCTTGGCTGTCACTGGAATATTGGCCGTAGGAAATGGAGGATCATACAAAACCTCCACAACTTCGGCACCATTAGGTACCGAATTATAAATGATAAGATCATCTATGAAATTCCCATTACGGTCAGTTCCCCCCGTTCCTGCAGGGAGAAATCGGTACCTACACTTGGATTGAAACTCTATCACCAAAGGATCACCCATCACATAACACGTATCCAATCCAAAATCAATGGTTTGAAAGGGATTATTTGCTGCCGTAGCGGTTAGAGGTTGGAGCGTTGGGCCCACCTGACGACCGTTGGCCACTACTCTCAGCAATGAAATTCTTTTGTCGGCCCCGTTATCCCCTGCAACTTGCAAGAGTTTGAATCGAATGCGAATATTGTTCCGATTGGCGGTATTGACCGGAAAAACCACCCTGGAAAGGTAAGTCCCGTTCCAAGAATCAGCCCACGGATTCAAAGGGATAGTGGTATTGAATGAGGCTCCGGAGAACTCAGTGCCCATATACAATGCATAATCGGGTGAATTATTGATGGCAGGCACCGGTGCATAGCGAACATCCGTCACTGCATTCGAAAGTGAAGTATCGCAATAGGGTGCATAACCCTGACGCTCAAAATTGTTCGTATGGGTCAGATTGAGAGCTTCGCGTCCAAACAAAGTGACGGCTAAAGTATCATTGTTACGAATGGGATCGATAGTACCACCGTTCACAAACAACCGAATAGTGGTATAACCGTTAGGAATATTCGCCGGGGTGCCAATGACGATAGTATCATAAGAATTCGGCTGAATTACCCTCGTAAAATTTTGAAAGACCGGGGGCAAGGTGTCTATTCGGTAACCTGCAGTAAACGTAGTGGTCGGTGAATGACCAATATTCCGAATCCTAAATTTTAGTTGTCTTAAACCGCTTGGATAACAAATTGCAGACGTGGGAACAATATTATTGACCATGATTAAGTCATTCACCGGAATTGCCTTAACACAACGGGTAATGGTATCATTCGTTGTTCGCGCATCCCCCGTGAGTTGGGTATACACCTTCAAGGTATAGGTCCCTGGAGGTAGAGGGGACTGAATGGCCGGCAAGGTTACGGTAGCTTCTGTGGCCGGTGGCAATGGGATAGTGTAGAGGTACGGACTCGCACCCAGAACAGGGGGCAAGTTATCGTATCGGTAATTGAAAGGAATGGAAAACAAGGTATCACCACCAAAATTCTTAATCACAACACGTATTGTATCTATTGCTTTGAGGGAATCGGGGCAAACCACCGGCTTCAAAATTTGTCTCATCCCCACCTCTCGCGCTGGTGGGGGGATAATAGCCCAATTGTCGACAATCACACCCTCAGAAGGAGTAAAACCGCTTTGGAAATCAAGCCGAAAGCGAACTCGATTATTTCGGTAATTGAACTGAGTAGGTAACTCCAAACTATGTTCTAAATAATCCGCTAGGCCGCCACTGCTTCCGGAATTTCCGTTCCATGCAGGACCCGCGATACCACCGATTGTACCTGTGGAATTGTACCAATTCACTCCTGTTGGATCTGAAATCTGTCCTAAAGTTTGCCAAGATGTAAACAGTTCGTCCGCGTAAGAAATTCGAAAGGCGGAACCCGAATTGCCCAACCTTCGGTTTATTCTTAGTTTGAGCGTTGTATTGACACCGCTTCGGAAATTATAAAGTGGAGACAACACATACCCACCTTGTCCTGAAGTCGGATTCCCGTTGAGCACAGTGCCCCAAACATTCGGCGAGCTGAAAGCTGCATTCAACTGTGGACCCGAGGGAACACCTCTCTGCCAGGGGTTTGCCGCAGTCCCCATGGTCACGGGGAGCCAGTTGTCCGGTAACACGTCAAAATTATCGTTGCTAGGAACGGACAAGATGGGGACACCGTACATCTGAACGGAGGTGGAATCGTTGGAGCTGTTCCCATCCTGACCCAAAGAAGTATACGCCGATAAAGTAAACCACCGCAGGGGTGCCGACATAATCGAGTCCAAGCGAAGGGCTGTTGTGGTAACGGCACCTGGTCGGAGTGAATCAGTCAATCGAACTTGAGTGGTTTGGGTAAATGTTCCAATCCTTACGGTCACAGGAATTATAGTATCCAAAATTGTACGAAGTCCAAAATTCTGGAGGCGAGCAAAAACCGCAAAGGGTTCGCCACCCTTGACCTGGTAATTGTTGTTGGGGATAGATATGAGCGAGCCAGCAGCATTGGAAGAAATTAACTGAACGCCGACGTCTCGAAGAGGCGGCATAGCCACTTGAATATCATCGAACGCTACACCGTTAGAGGTGGTAGCCCCGTTGGATCGGAATACCATACGAAAGCGAACCTTGGAGGCCGTACCACCAAAATTCACACCTTTGAAAAGCGAGTCCGGCAGACGAATTTCAGATCTAGCCCATCCCCCGTTTCTTCCATCCCATCCCCCGCTAGTTGTCAAACCCGAAATGCTAGATCGATTATACCAATTGCTCTGCGCTGAATTAGGCAATGCGCTGTAAATTCCGAGTTTCTGCCAATTGGGGACTGAAATGTTGCGGGTGTATTCCACCCAGAATCCATCCCCCAATCCGGGGCTAGTAGGATTGGTGGTGCCACCACTATCAATGGCTCGCCATTGCATAAAATTCAGGTACGACTGTTCTGAATTAAGGAAATTAAAGACCGGAGATTCCAACACATAAAAAGCATTATTTGGGTAATTACCGTTCAAAGAATCCACCGTCCAAGCATTCGAACCCTGGTAGGCGCTATTTAGGATGCTCTTGCCGGGGGTACCACGAACCCATCCCCCAGGCGTATATACCGGGTTTGCAACGGGTCCGGTAAGCACAAAGGGTGACCACAAGGCATTATTAACTTCAAAGCCATCCTGGTAAGGCATGTTCAATCCGTTCAATGCTATGAACATTCTTGGATTTTGAATAGACGGACTCACACTCAAATTTCTTCGAACTGACCTATCAAATGCCCTGATGTAATAGGACACCGTATCACTATCCGAGACCGCCGGAACCTGAGCAAACCAATTGCAATATGAATCATTTTCGCCCGTAATCGTCACCGCATCGACACGCAGGGAACCTGTTTGGGCATAGATCTGTCCTGTCGTTGCAGGGGCGTATACTGAAGTACCGGGAGCAAAAACGGTAATCAACCTTACCCGAAATGAGCTATTATTATCGACTCCGGTGATTCCAGTGAAATCCGCAGTTCTGTTGTTGTACCATTGGTTACCTCCTAGATTTGCTCGGTATAAATTTACCGTGTCGGTACCGACTCCGGTATATGGGATCCATGTGGCTCCGTTAAGAGAGTACTCCAATCGTACAAAGCGAGATGCAGTTGCTCCATGGTACATATCAAAACTCAATTTGACTTTACGCTTACCGGTGGTCGCTACATTGAATTGTAAACCACGAGCGGTATTGCTATTCACCGCAGGATATTGATTGGTATTCCAAGAGAAATTGGTGGCGCCTGCAGCAGAGTCCGAAGAATTGTTCGTAGAGGTAGCAGCATTTCCCAATACAAAAGTACCCGTAGGTGCATTCACCAAGGCGGCAGTCCCTGTGCCCCGATGCGGGGTCGGGGCATTCACGCCGCCGGGGATAGTTGTCGCCGATGCGCCGTTGAAATTCCATCGAGCCAGGGTATCAAGAACAGCCACACCTCTGCTCATGCCCAACATTTGGTAAGGTCCGTTGTCCACCTTATAGTGCAGATAGGCTGTATCAATATCCGATCCATCGGTTAGGCGAACAGGGATATTGAAAGGGCCTAGATTATACACAGGACCAAGAAATACATCGCATTGCTGAAAGGTTGCAGGCCACTCGACCAAAGGTGGGCCTGATGCATTAAACGTGTAAAAAGCTGTAGTATCGGGTAATTTTTTCCGAAAACGTCTCGGTGAATTGTCCACCGCTTCAATGTAGTATTGAACAGAATCTCCGTCCACGGTAAAAATGGAGTCTCTGTAATTAATCCCCCCCACATTGGGCATTTTACGAGTGACAAAAGGGCCGTTGTTCAGGGAATACACCAAGATCGCGCTATCAATTCCAGAGGCATCACTCATTTGAGCATTTATCACAAAGGGGCCGGGACTAAATTGGTATCCTGTAACTGGAGCAGAATGCACCACCGTTGGAAAAAAAGATGCCAAATAGGTGATGAACGAGTCTGCTAAATTGGTTTGCGGCGGGAAAAACTTAACATTGCGTCTGGGCGAGGAGTCCAATGCTCGGATTAAATATCGAACCGTGTCGCCGTCTGCAATCCGCGAGCTATCCAAATTGGCCAACCATGTCAAGGTGCTTCCTTGACGCAGCATACGCACCGAATCCAAGGATCCTGAATTGATGCGGTAGAAAAGATGAACCCCCAAGGTATCGATACCCGTAGAATCGCAGCCCAGGGAATCCCGAATCGTTGCCGAGAATGTTTGGTTTATATTGAATTGAAGGCCAGTTAATGCAGTATGGGTAATGACAGGAGGAATAATTTCAGAAAATGCTGAGGTCACGAGGATTGAATCCACCAACCAACCGTATCCCGGGGTTGGTGAGCCCAGACCATTATTATTTCCATCTTTCAGCAGAAAACGAATACGGACATCGGCCCGATTCGAAACGAAAGGGGATAGGTCAAATCGCTCTTGTTTCCACCATGCCGCTTGAGGCAATGCACCGAGATTACCACCAGCCAACCAGTCTGCCGGATAAGATTGTTGATGAAACCGGCTACCACCGGTGACTAAAGTCTGTGGAAAGCTAATTGAAGTTCCCAAGTATCGACAAGGGGCCCCCAAAAAACGTATCCATGTCGCCCCCTGATCAACCGAATATTGAACAATTGCGGTATCGTTGAATTCCAATTTTGCAATGTGCGCAAAGTCCAACCACACTTTGAAATGCCCTAGAGTCGAAAAAGGCTTAAGTTCTAATATCGACGTCTGTGCGGAATTGATCCGGCCACGAACGGATAAACCGACAGGCGTTGCAGGAAACCGGTAGGTACTCACCGTATCCCACAGGCCCGTAACAATAACCGAATCCAAGGGGTTAGCATTCTGAAAAGTGGTGTAAAATCTTGCGGTAATTCCGGGGGGAAGTACTGGCTGGGCAAGGGACTGCCAAGGTGCAATCAAAGAACAACCCAAAAGGATCCACATGAACCCTCTAATCGATACTAAAAACGGCTTGATAAAATTCATAGGTATTTTGAAGTCAAGGCTACAAAATAACCCCAAAAAACGCTATTTAGTAAGCCATGAGGGCTTTTAATTTAGTTTTTAGACGAGAATAACCCAAGAAATCTTGTTCCAAGCTCACCGCGAAAGGCACTGGGGTGTCCAAAGCACCAAATCGCATTACCGGGCCGTCCAGGTGAGTAAACACCTCCTCGGCGATAGTAGAAGCAATTTCCCCACCGAAACCTCCCGTTAGGGTATCCTCGTGGAGTACCAAAACCTTACCGGTCCTCATCACGGATCCAAGAACAGTGGCCTTATCCCAAGGCTGCAAGGATCGCAAATCCACGACTTCCAAATCAAAATCAGGGAATTCCTCCGCCAAGCTTAATGCCCAATGCACTGCCATACCGTAAGCTACCAGCGTAGCCCCTGTTCCATCGCGGACGATTCTTGCTTTACCCGGAGCTAATTCAGCAATTCCTTCCGAAACAGGACCACTCAAACTCCTGTACAGGGCTTTGTGCTCCATGAACAAATAAGGAGAATTGTCGCGCAACGCATACAAAAGCATGGCTTTAGCCTCCGCTGGAAATGCTGGATAGACCACTTTAAGGCCTGGAATTTGGGTAAACCAAGCTTCGTTAGATTGGGAATGGAAGGGACCCGCCCCTACCCCTGCACCCGTTGGCATCCGCACCACTACCCTCGCTTGCTGACCCCATCGGTAATGAATTTTGGCAAGATTGTTAACAATTTGGTTGAAACCGCAGGAGACAAAATCAGCAAATTGCATTTCCACCATGGCACGTTTACCCGCAATCGATAAGCCAAGACCCGCTCCTAAGATCGCAGATTCGCAAAGCGGTGTATTGCGAACCCGGCTAGGTCCGTATTTCTCCAGAAACCCTTCCGTGGCTTTGAAAACCCCGCCATATCCCGCGATGTCTTGTCCCATCAGCACCAAATTCGGATCCCTTTCCATGGCCTGATCCAGGCCTTCTCTCACCGCATCCACCAAACGAAGTTCTCTTGGGTTATTGGGCGACCAAACTGCTTCCTCGGCTTCAGGACTTGGAGCGAACGCGTAAACAGCTTCTAATTCCCTGACAGCATCAGGCACAGGTTCTGCTTCAGCAAAAACTGTTTCCAAAGCCACATCTATTTGCTGAAGAAATTGATCGCGCCATTCTAGAATCATGGAATCCTTCAGGATCGCAAGGTCTTTGAGGTAGGTTTCGTAATTCGTCAAAGGATCTTTGAACGACCATTGTTCCAACAATTCTTTGGGAACGTATTTCATCCCTGAAGCCTCCTCATGACCACGCATCCGGAACGTCATGCATTCCAACAATAAAGGTGCAGGTTGATGGCGCATTTTCTCGGCCTCTGCCTTGACCGTACGATGTACCTCAAGAACATTGTTTCCATCAATACGAATGGCCTTCATTCCATAACCTATACCCTTATCTATAAACTGTTTACAGCGAAATTGTTCCTCGGAAGGTGTGGACAAACCGTAGCCGTTGTTTTCAATCACGAAGATGACGGGTAAATTCCAAACAGCGGCTACATTGAGAGCCTCATGGAAATCTCCTTCCGATGTTCCACCATCGCCGCTGAACGCCAAACTAACACCAGGCTTTCCATCCAAAATAAGACTTAAGGCTGTACCGTTGGCCAAAGTCAATTGAGGCCCCAAATGCGATATCATTCCGACTATGGCATGCTCTTTGCTTCCAAAATGGAAGGACCTTTCACGACCTCGGCTATAACCAGAGGCTTTTCCTTGCAATTGTGCAAATAACCTGGTCAAATCCATACCGCGCGATGTAAAAACACCTAAATTTCGATGGAGTGGAAAAATAAATTCTTGTGCCGTCAGCGCCTTAGTGCAACCAACTGCAATGGCCTCTTGGCCTATTCCCGAAAACCATTTAGAAACTTTACCCTGACGAAGAAGAATTAACATTTTCTCCTCGATCATTCGAGGCAAAAGAATGGCTTGATAAAGGTCTAATAATTCTATATCCGAATAGCCTGTTCGATCATACCGAAGCCTTGGGTTTGAACCCCTATTGGCGGAGGAAGAACCTCGAGAAAACCATTTCATAAGGAAAGTTAAGGGGGAGCCAAATTCATGAAAGCCGTAAATCTTAAGGCTTACGATTGGCCCATTGCTGTTGAAAAGATTTGACGGCGGGAGAAGGTAAATGCCGACGTTGGCCCCATGCAGAGGCAAAGAAGGTTCGCAAAAACCAAGCCTTGGTACGTGATCCTACCAGGTCCAACAATGGCCTATGCTGCATGGCTCTGGCCCATGTTTTCCACATCAAATGCTGAGATGATGTAGAAGAGTGGATTTGAGGATCATTCGCGGCCTCATGACGATTAGCCAAAATGAGTTGGTGCAGGGGTATCCTGACTGGGCAAACTTCGGTGCAATTTCCGCATAATGAACTAGCCTGGCTCAAATGCTGAAAATCCGAAAACGGTAGCAAATGAGGGCTAATGACTTTCCCAATCGGCCCGGAATAGGTAGCGTTATAGCTATGCCCACCGATATTTTTATAAACAGGGCATGCATTGAGACAGGCCCCACAACGAATGCAATAAAGCGATTGACGCATAACAGGATCTGCCAACAAGCGGGTACGTCCGTTATCCAGAAGGATGACCACCATTTCTGAAGGTCCATCGGCTTCCGAGCGCAGGCGCGATGTATGAAAAATAGTGTTATAGGCTGTCATTTGTTGACCTGTGCCCCTTGACGCCAACAGAGGCCACATCAAGTCCAGATCCTCTGCGGACCCTATAACTTTCTCTATTCCGGCAATCACAATATGTGATTTCACGAAAGAGGTGCTCATTCTTGCATTACCTTCATTTTCTGTAACACAAATACCGCCTGTGTCCGCCAAGAGAAAATTAGCCCCCGTAATCCCCACACCCGCTTGAAGGTATTGATCACGCAATAAATTTCTTGCGTGCAGTGTAAGCGCTTCGGGACTTGCATGCAGATCCGTGCCAAGCTTACGGTGAAACAAGGCGGCCACATCTTCCTTCGATTTGTGCATTGCCGGTGTAACGATATGATAGGGAGGCTCCTCATCCAATTGTTGAATGTACTCGCCCAAGTCCGTTTCAACCACGCGAATGCCATTCGTCTCCAATCCTTGATTTAAATGAATTTCCTCCGTAACCATGGATTTGGACTTGACCACGAGCTTGGTTCGATGACGGCGAACAACCTCCAATACAGCCTCTAACGCTTCCGAAGAATCAGTGGCCCAAACAACCTTCACGCCGTTATCTCGAGCTGCGGATTCGAAACGTAATAAGTTAGTTTCCAAATGCTCTATCGCCTTCCATCGGATCTCGGCTGCCCGGTCTCTTGCCAATTCCAAATCACGATAATCCTCAACGCCTCTTGTGACGGCTTGATGATACCGCCCCATATTGAAATTTATTTTCCGACGGTGATCTTGGTCAAAGCCCTTGTTGGACGTAACCGACTCGAATTTTTGGGCCTTGTTCAAAGTTCCTGACATTTTATGGACCTTCGATTGAATTTACCGAATCAATAAGTTCAATCCTCCTCAAATGGCGACCACCTTCGAAAGGAGTTTGCAAAAAGGCTTGCACAATATTCCAAGCATCTTCTTGGCCCAGGAAACGGGCAGGAAGGCAAAGTACATTGGCATTGTTATGCAAACGTGCCAAAGTGGCTATTTCAACATTCCAACACAAAGCCGCCCGAATTCCCCGGAACCTGTTAGCGCTCATGCAGACCCCATTTCCGGATCCGCACAACAGTATTCCCAAGGCAGAGTTAATATTCTTGAGAACACCCGAAGCCAAAGCAGAGGAGATGCCAGGATAATCCACCGATGCTTCGTTCGGACAACCCAAATCAACTACGGTATGAGTCAATTGAAGTTGACCCACTAAATATTCCTTCAAGGAAAAGCCCGCATGATCCGATCCGATAATAAGCGTTGGATGAACGATTGACATATCGCAAAGTTACGGTTCAGGTCCTCATGGATGACTTGGCAACCACCCAAATGGCCATTTCATACAGCAAAATCATGGGCAATGCCAAGATCAGCATACCCCCTACATCCGATGGAGTCAAGGCGGCAGCGATGAATAAATTGATCACAATCGCATAACGACGGTTAGCCCTCATCCAAGGTGCGGTGATTAAACCAACCATTCCCAAAAAATAGGCCAAGACCGGCAATTCAAAAATCAAACCGGCAGACAAAACCATCATCGTCAGCGTGGAAATATAAGAGCCCAAAGCGATGGTGTTCACCACCTCAGCGCTAACCGAATATTGACTGAGGAATAGTATGCTCATTGGGCTTAGCACAAAATACCCGAAGGCGCAACCCACGTAAAACAAAGCAATTACCGCGATGATTAATTTCCTGGAGGCATAAAATTCTTTGTCCCTCAAGGCAGGAGAAATAAATCGCCAAATCTCCCAAATCAAATAAGGAAAAATCAGAATCACCGCCCCCACTATCGAAACATAGAAATGTTGCATGAGTTGTCCGGTCAAATCCAAATTAACCAATTGCATTGGCAACGCCTTCACGCACCATGCACGACCCTGACCCCAATATTCTCCTAAGGAACAAACCCAACGATAGGTTATAAAATCCGGGCGCTTGGGTCCAAGCAATACCAAATCAAAAACCCAAGCTTTTTGACTAAAAAGAAAAATGACCGCTACGAACAAAGCCAATACCGAACGCCACAAATGGGCCCTCAGGGCATCAAGATGCTCCAGGAACCCCATAGAGCGATCCTTCTTTTCGAATTGATCCGTGTACGCCAAGCCTATTGAGGGCATGAAGATACCCTCTCTCCCCCCAAAAATAGGACCCTTAAGATGTTTTCTTGGACTGTACGTCCAAACGCAATTCCTGGGCCTTGGCCTTTAGGTTTTGCAAACCTTTGCGCACCCTGGTGCCGGCTGCCGCGTTGGTTTTGTCGTAGAATTTCTCGAAATCTTTCTCCATTTCTAGAACGGCATTCAAGAGGGATTGATAAGGATTCATAGGCTAATGTTTTATTAGGTCTAAGATAATTAAATCATTAATGCGATAATAACATTTCAGCAAAAAAAAATCCCACTACCCCTAATACCTGCCTCATACGACCACAATTCCTTCGTTTTGATACGCACCAGCCTCCAAATTGGCTGCAATGGCAGAAAATGCCTGCAAGGTATGGTCTACATCGGCCATGGAATGGCCAGCGGTCGGAATAAGACGTAGCAAGATGACCCCCTTGGGAACGACCGGATACACCACCACAGAACAAAAAATACCCCATTTCTCACGTAATTCCGCCACAAGCCCGGTAGCCTCCCCCAAAGTGCCGTTCAAAATGACAGGAGTTACTGGCGATTGAGTCTGACCCAAATTGAAGCCTCGGGATTTAAGCCCAGACTGCAAGGCATTCACAATAGACCATAAGTTTTGGCGAAATTCTGGATTGCTCCTCATCAAATCGAGACGCTTCAGGGCACCTTTCACAATGGGCATCGGCAAAGATTTCGCGAAAATTTGCGAACGCATATTGTAACGAAGATGTCGAATCACACCTACCGAGCCTGCCAAAAAGCCACCCACAGAGGCCATGGCCTTGGCAAAGGTTCCAAAATACAAGTCTACCCCATGGGTCACTCCCAAATGAGCCGGAGTACCTTCCCCGTCGGGCCCCATCACACCAAAGCCGTGTGCATCATCTACCATTAATCGGAAATCAAATGATTCCTTGAATGCAACCACCTCTTTCAGGGCCCCCATCGCCCCGGTCATCCCAAAAACCCCCTCGGTGATCACCAAAATGGCCCCTAATCCTCCTTGTTCAGCCAGCACTTTGGTGGCCCGCTGCAATTGAGTACGCAGACTATCCATGTCATTATGTCGAAAGACAAAACGTTTGCCTGCATGCAAACGAACCCCGTCCACAATGCAAGCATGCGATTCTGCATCATAAACGATGATATCATGACGGTCCACCAAGGCATCAATGGCTGAAACCATGGCCTGATAGCCATAATTCACCAAAAGACCCGACTCGTACCCCACATAGGAAGCGAGTTCACGCTCCAATTGTTCGTGCGCATCGGAATTCCCTGACATCATACGAGCCCCCATTGGCCAAGCCATACCATATTGTGTCGTTGCCTCGGAGTCGGCTTGCCTCACTTCGGGGTGATTGGCGAGCCCCAAATAATTATTCAAGCTCCAAACCAGGTTTTCGCGACCTCTGAACCGCATATGTGGGCCGATTTCACCTTCCAATTTGGGGAACATGTAATAACCCTCCGATTCTTTTGCGTGCTGCCCTAATGGTCCAGGTCGTTTTTCGAGTTTATGCCAAAGATCCATATGATACCAAAATACGAAAATGCTCGATTAGATGTTATTCCTTGAATTACGGGTTGCCTAACGTAAAATACGTTTATTTACCTCTAAATTAAGTAAATTTGCACTTTCTTTCTTCCACTATGCCTACAGCTATCCATTTCCTAAACGTTAAGCCCTTCAAGGGCTTCTCATGTAGGCAGTGGGTGCTGGTCTGCCTCCTTTCGCTGGGATTGGTATCCTGCGACTCTTACAGCAAAATTCTCAAGAATCCCAACCTTACCTTCAAGTACGGTAAAGCCAAAGAATTTTATCTCAAAGGCGAATATTTCAAGGCCCAACCCCTACTCGAAGAATTGGTATCGGCATACCGGGGCTCCGAACTATCCGAGTCCATCTACTACTACTATGCCTATTGCGATTTTCAAATGGGGGCCTATCTGACTGCAGCATACCATTTCAAGCAATTTAACCAGCTTTTTCCCGCCAGCCCCAAGGTCGAAGAAATGGATTTCATGTTCGCCTACTGCATGTACATGGACTCTCCCATCTATGCCCTTGATCAGTCCAATTCCCTCAAGGCCATAGAGGGGTTGCAGTTGTTTGTCAACAAACATCCCAATAGCCTCCGGGTAGATCAATGCAATTTCATTATTGAACAACTCCGCGACAAAATGAGGCTCAAAGCATACGAAGCCGCGATGTTGTTTTACCGCATGGAAGATTACCGAGCGTCTGCAGTTAGTCTGAAGCAATTGCTTGTCGAATACCCCGACTTGGCGGACCGCGAAAAAATCAAATGGTTGATCACAGAGTCCTATTATAAACTAGCCTCCAACAGCATAGAATCCAAAAAAGGCCTACGCTTTGAACAAGTCATCTTGGCCCACGAAGCGCTAGAGGAGGAGTTCCCCAATTCTGTTTATAAAACTCAAAGTCGAGCTATGGCCCGGGAGGCCAAAGCCTATCTCACCAAATCCAATCCGTCTTAGACTACGCATCTTTAAATAAACCTTGGCAAGATTCATTTTGATAAGTTCGCTATTTACCGCATAAGAATTCTTAAAAATAATTTAACAACGAATAAATAATTAAATCCACCAAAACACTTATCATGTCACAACCTAACAACACCATCACCCGGAGTCTTCGCGACTTGGAACAAAGTACCGGAAATGTTTATGAGGCCGTTGCAGTCATTTCTAAGCGCAGTAACCAAATCGCTTCCAAAGTCAAAGAAGAATTAAACTCAAAATTGGCTGAATTTGCAACTCCTGCTGATACGCTCGAAGAAGTTTACGAAAATCGTGAGCAAATCGAAATTTCCCGTCAATACGAGCGCATGGCTAAGCCGACCTTGCAGGCAATCGAAGAGTTCAAACAAGGTAAAATTTATTACCGAAACGATTCCAAGAACAAAAAAGCCTAAAATCAAGATATGCCTGCCGGCAAGAAAGTTCTGATAGGCATTAGCAGCAGCATTGCTGCCTACAAAATTTGCGGGCTGGTTCGTGAACTTGTGCGGTCTGGTGCCGAAGTTCAGATTGTTTTGACCCCCTCAGCCCAAGAATTTGTAACACCGCTCACCCTAAGTACCTTAAGTGGTAGGCCCGTTTACACCAACCTAGTCCAAAACAAGGAAGGCGAATGGGTCAACCATGTAACCCTTGGCCTGTGGGCTGATTTGATTTTGGTGGCACCATGCACGGCCAATACCTTGGCAGCAATGGCCAGTGGTTCGTGCAACAACTTGTTGCTGGCAACAGTTCTGTCTGCACGCTGTCCTGTTTCAGTGGCCCCAGCCATGGACCACGATATGTTCCTTCACCCCACTACTCAGGCTAATCTCCAAAGGTTGAAAGATCTTGGTTACCGTATTCTCGCACCGGGTATAGGGGAGCTCGCTTCTGGCTTGATTGGTGAAGGCCGTATGGCAGAACCCGAAGAATTGTTGAAAGCCATTCGAGAAATCCTTCTAGGGGATTCTTTTCTTCAAGGTCAACGTGTTTTGGTAACCGCTGGTCCGACTCGAGAATACCTTGACCCCGTTCGCTATATCACTAATCGATCCTCCGGCAAAATGGGTGTGGCTTTAGCAGAAGCCTTGGCTGACCGTGGCGCCCAAGTTGAGCTCATTTATGGGCCAGGAACTGAACTATGCCGACACCCA
>SXGR01123856.1_pt1 | contig 38417 bp, 23 predicted proteins | sample 3174711 | NCBI WGS metagenome assembly SXGR01 (sample SAMN11356860, study PRJNA531348) | freshwater metagenome | isolation source: freshwater sample F1-60 | place: China: Fuxian Lake, Yuxi | collected 2017-12-25
ATGCGATTCGAAGCACCCATGTGGTGAAGGGCGAAGCGGGTGGTATTACCCAACATATTGGTGCATATACCGTTACCTTACCTGATCGTGGCTCGGTCACATTTCTTGATACACCAGGCCATGCTGCATTTACGGCCATGCGCGCGCGCGGTGCCCAAGCGACGGATATCGTCGTCTTGGTGGTTGCAGCCGATGACGGCGTGATGCCGCAAACAGAAGAAGCGATTCAGCATGCACAGGCCGCAGGTGTGCCGATTATTGTTGCTGTCAATAAGATCGACAAACCAGAAGCCAATGCCGAACGGGTCATGCAGGAGCTTTCACGCTTCGGTTTGATTTCCGAGGCGTGGGGTGGCGAAACGATCTTTGTTCAAACATCGGCCACCAAGGGTATAGGCATTCCAGAGTTGCTTGAATCGTTGATTGTTCAAGCAGAGATCATGGAACTGAAGGCCAACCCAGACTGCCGTGCCGATGGTCTTGTCATCGAGGCAGAGCTCAGCAAGGGCTTGGGACCTGTGGCGACTATTTTGGTGCAACACGGGACTTTGCGTCGCGGTGACCATGTGGTTGTCGGTGAAGCCTCTGGCCGCGTACGTGCCATGGTAAATCACGAAGGCAAAACGCTGGATGCGGTAGGGCCATCGGGCGCTGTGGAAATCACAGGACTCGATCTTGTGCCTAATGCCGGTGATTCCGTGAACGTGGTGGATTCTGCTGAAACCGCCAAACGAATCGTGGAGCATCGCCGTCAACAGCGTGAGCTTGCAGGAACGGGCAGCTCGGCTGCGCGAACGCTTGAAGATCTCATGAAGCGCATGAAGGACACAGATGTTCGTGAGCTTAAGATCGTTCTTAAGGCGGACGTTCAAGGTTCGCTTGAAGCAACCAAGGCCGCACTGCTTAAGCTGAGCACCGATGAAGTGAAAGTGAGTGTTTTGTATGCGGGCGTTGGTGGTATTCGTGAATCGGATATTACATTGGCCGGCGCGAGTGGTGGCATTGTGGTCGGCTTCGGTGTTCGACCTGATGGGAATGCACGGGCGATTGCTGAGCGCGAAGGTGTGGATGTACGTACTTACACCATTATTTATCAGCTTGTAGACGAAGTTAAATTGGCCATGGAAGGTCTTCTCACGCCTGAAAGTCGTGAGAAGGTTGTGGGTCGTGCCGAAGTTCGTGAGATCTTCAGCATCTCTAAAGTGGGTACGATTGCCGGTAGTCGCGTGGTGGAAGGTAAAGCCCAACGCTCGGCGAAGGTACGTCTCTTACGTGACAATGTGCAGGTCTATGCCGGTACGATATCATCTTTGAAACATTTCAAAGACGACGCACGTGAAGTTGAGCGTGGTAACGAGTGCGGTATTGGTCTTGAAAACTTCAACGATATTAAGCCAGGCGATGTGGTTGAGTTTTACATCATTGAGCAGATCGCACGTACCCTTGGAGCGGCAACGGCGTCGTAACTGGCAATTAGAACGGGCGGGGTAGGACGTTGATGCGTTCCTTTGCGATGTGTCTGGTTGTTTCTGTTTTGTCCGCATGTGCACATGTTTATACCGTCCCGCAAGGGACGCATTGTGCCCAGACTTATCCCGCTTTACGTACACATCTTAAGCAATACGGTATTGCGTTTGAAAAACTCAAAGGCAAAGACCGCTGTGGTGTGCGTGTCATTCCTGGGATCCAAAGCCCACTCAATCGCTTTGCGGCCGATCTTGCGACCATGGCGGCAACATCGCTTGTTTATGATCTTGCCTACTTTGCGTCGCATCCCGATGTAACGGCGGCTTATCTGCATTCCCCCAACGAACTGATGCTTCCTAATGAAGTGATCGCCAGCGGCAACCCACAGCATTGGGAATTGCTTCATGAACTTGGTCATGTGGAAACCGCAGTGCTCAAGCGCGATGGCCATTGGTCACCATATCATGGCGTGCTTATCGGTGAGGCTTTTCCGCGTGGTGATTTGGATGAAATACGTGCCTATGCCAGCGATTTGAAGCGTGCAGAGCGGCACGCTGATCCTGCTGAGCCTGCATCTGAATGGTGGGGCAGAGTGCGGACCTCTGCAGCCGAAGGAAAAAAGATTGCAGAGTCTGCGGTGATTGCATTGGATGCAGTGGCCGATGCACTTAAATACGGCAAAGAAGCGAAAATGCAGGTTGTGAATAACGTGCATATTTTTTCTATCGAAACGTCGGCTGACTTTGGGGCGGGGGCTTCAGTTTTTACATTGATCTTAGAAATGTCAGATCTGCCCATCCAAACCGATTGGGATCCATCACCGCTGCTTAAAACCCGTGTGGCGACGATGCTGCAAATGGCGAAAAATGCTGTGTTGGAATTTTCTGCAGGGTCGACCAATGGTCGTCCTTAGACGTTTTGGCTCATTGCATGTTTTTTCAGGAGTTCTATAATTTCAGCATGGCCGTGTGCTGGTGCTGCGGCGATGTCGAGCGCTGTTTGGCCTTCTTTGTTTGCTACATCCATCCTTGCACCACGGGCCAACAATAATTCGACCGCAGCGATATTGCCTTTGGATACTGCTAAATGAAGAGGTGTCCAACCCTCTTTGTTGACAGCATCGATATGCGCGCCATGTTCAAGCAATACTTGCATGGTCTCCGTATGGGCATTTTCGGCAGCCAGGTGCAGTGGCGTTTTGCTGCTGTCCGCGGCGTTTTTTAGATACCTTTGTAACATGGCTTCAATCGTTGAAAATTGAGTCTGCTGACTCTCTGCGGGGCTCTCTACAGAAGGCTCAACATTGGGTTTTGCGCCATGAATTAACAGAGTTCGCATGATTTCTGTATTTCCGGCAGATGCAGCGATCTGAAGTGGTGTCCACCCCTCTTGTGATTTTGCTTCTAGATTTGCGCCTTTTCTTAGTAAGAGATTGACAATATTATGATGGCCGCCTTGTGCGGCAAGATGGAGGGCCGTACCGCCATCGTTACGCATGTCATTCACATTTTGTTTGTCCAATAAAATTTCGACAAGTACTTCATCACCATCCTGTGCAGCAAGGTGAAGGGGAGTTGATCCTAAATGATTTTTTGGCCTCTTATCAGCACCAGATCCCAATAAGGCTTCAACGGCTTCTTTATTTCCAAGCTGAGTGGCTAGATGGAGGGCGCTGGCACCATCTGCTGTCCTTTGGGCGTTCGTGTCGACATTAAGCATGAGCACGCCCCGTATGGCATCGATATCGCCAGTTAGCACAGCGTGATGGAGAGGCGTGTAACCCGCTTTGTTGGAGAGCGAGGCATCCGAGATCTCCAAAATGACTTGGGATGTTTGCTCCTTCGTTGTTTTTTCAGTTTTAGGTGCGTGACGGTAGACGCGTGCAACGGCTGTCAATGATTTCTCTCCATTGGCATATTGTCCAAGTATTTGTGGTACGGACTTGCCCTGGCTTTTTTTCTTCTTGTGAAACATTCTCCATACCAAACTTTTTTTTGTGGCATTCAACGCGTATGAAGCCAACGCTAGATTGGTATCCGAGAAATAAATTTCACCGTCCCTACCGCGATATGCATTCATAATATGCTGGCCTGTCGATAGGGTGAGGATCATACCGGGCTTTGGCAATAAAGACGCAATTCTCATGGAAATGTTTTCAATGTTATCACAAAGGATATGTGTTGATACGACTTGGTAATTGGGATCGTTGCTTAGATTTAGTTGTAAACTTCCTTTTAAAAGATCTTCCCCACTTTGGATCCACTGAAGGGCATTGAAAAATGCTTCAATGCTTTCAATTTGAATTTTTTGTTGAGGTGAAGGTTGATCAGGGGGTTGCGGCAGTATCAGCACATTGAGCGAGACTATCAATCGGAGCATATTGTCATAAATTTCACCAGCATCTATCGACCGACAATACAGCTCTAGGTAGCTTAAGGCATGGCAATAGCCATCCCTAGAGATGGGAGGGTCAGGCTTTTGCCCTGTGTGCGCAACATATTTTTGTAGATTTTCGATCAATAGGAACTGATCTACATCGTGAAGTGATCCACTTTTTTTTGTCTGTGGGAGCTGCGGTAGTTTAGATGCATGAGCCAGAAAATAATTTCCAACATCGCTGATAGTAATGGGGGGGTCTTGAGGAGGTATTACATGCGATTGAGGCTTTGAGGATGATGCGGGTGCTTCGAGAGGATTAGTCGTTGTTGAGGTAGACTGATGTGGAGGTGCAAGAGGGGGCGACAACAAGGGTAGCGATTGTGCCGGGAGGGTGGAGGGCTTCATTTCCGGTTCGGTTACGGTGCTTGAAGGATTGATACAAAAATCTGTGCGGACCCCACCTGGCATCCACAGATTTTATCAGGATTTTTTGAAAAAACAGGCGATTTTTAGCGTTTGTCGATATCTACGTAATTACGCTCAAGCTCACCTGTATACACCTGGCGTGGACGACCAATGCGTGAATCGTGTTCGAGCATTTCTTTCCATTGGGCGATCCAACCGGGCAGACGTCCCATAGCAAAAAGCACAGTAAACATGTTGGTGGGGAATCCTAGGGCTTTGTAGATAATGCCCGAGTAGAAATCGACGTTGGGATAGAGGCGACGGTCTTGGAAGTACGCATCGGCAAGACATGCTTCTTCGAGTTCTTGGGCGATCCCAAGAAGAGGATCGTGGACACCAAGTTTGGATAAAACTTTGTCGCAATGACGCTTGAGAATGAGTGCGCGCGGATCAAAATTTTTGTAGACGCGATGGCCAAAGCCCATGAGGCGCACGCCGTTGTCTTTATTTTTAACGCGCTCGATAAATTTTTTGACGTTGCCGCCTTCGGCTTGGATCTGCCCTAGCATTTCGAGCACTTCTTGATTTGCACCGCCATGCAAAGGTCCCCACAATGCGCAAATGCCCGCTGTGATGGATGCAAATAAGTTCGCGCGGGAACTGCCGGCCAAACGTACGGTGGAAGTGCTGCAATTTTGTTCATGATCGGCATGCAAAATAAGCAAGACATCCATGGCGCGTGTGACATCAGGATCGACCGCGACAGGTTCGGTGGGATAGCCAAACATCATGCGCAAAAAGTTGGCGCAATAGCTGAGCGAATTATCGGGGTACATCAGCGGCAATCCGCGTGTTTTCCGATACGCCCATGCGGTAATGGTGGGGATCTTGGCCATGACACGCTTGATGGTGAGGTCGACGTCTGTCACAACACCACGCGAGTCTTGATAAAATGTTGAAAGGCCCGAAATGACCGAAGACAAAATGGCCATAGGATGGGCATCGGGCGGAAACGCATCGTAAAATCGGCGCATGTCTTCGTGGATGAGCGTATGGCGCATGATCTCGCCGCGAAAGTTTGCAAGCTCAGTTTCACTTGGCAAACGTCCGTAGACCAAAAGATAGCTTACTTCGAGAAATGTGGCCCGCTCGGCAAGTTGCTCGATAGGATAGCCGCGATAGCGCAAAATACCCTTGTCGCCATCAATATATGTGATGCTGCTGCGACACGCACCGGTGTTGCCGTACCCTTCATCGAGCGTTATGTAGCCTGTTTCAGAGCGCAAGTTTCGGATATCTATTCCTTGATCGCCCAAGGTGCCTTCAACGATCGGGAATTCGTATCGTTTGCCGTCGATTTCTAGTGTTGCCACTCTACCCATGTGTGATGCCCCTTGTGCGTGCTTTGCACGAAGTCGATCTTAAAATTCAATAAGTGTCCGCACGCAATAAAGCAAGCACTGGCAGGATCCATGGTTGATCACGTCCTTTATGGTACGTTTTGAAGTGATGAAATATCTTGTATTGGCTGTCCTTATGGATTGTTGTGTTGCTCAGGCAGGTCTTCGCGGCGGACCCGATGGTAGCCATGCAGGCACACCCGTTGCCAATGTCCCCTGGGAAGGTGTGTCTTGGCTGCTTCCCGCGTTGGCACTCGGACATGTCTATTGGATGAGAAAACGTCGGTGATTATTCTGCTGTTCGGCTTGGTGGTGTGGGGACACACGATCCATTCGGTGCCTATGTTTGTTGGGGTGGCATGTGTGGGGGCTTTATACCTTCGCGATCGGTTTGCATCGTCGGGTTTGTTGTTCTTGGCTTTGCCTTGGGAAGCCCTATGCTCTGAAAAAATACTGCTGCAATGGCGTGAACTGCATGCATGGTTTGCCCATGCATTGTTGCCTGCGAATTGGAGTTGGCTTTCTGCTGATGGACTCATGCTTCACACAGAAAACATGGATCTTGTTGTGACGGGATCATGTGCTAGCGTTACAGCATTGTTAGCCACTTGGGCTGCGGCCCTGGTTAGTGCAACAGTTTTTCTTAAATTATGGAAGCATCGCCTGATTGTTGTTCTTATTGCGCCATTTCTGGCGCTGCTTGCCAATGGGTTTCGGATCGCGCTCACGGTGTTTGGAATGCACGTGGGGATCTCGGATGTTTTGGGTTGGCAAATGATGCATGATCTTTTGGGATTTGCGATAAGTGTTTGTCTCTACGCCACCATCGCATTGTGCACACGGCGACTCGTTGTACGAGAACAATCGTCAGGATGCACCACGATAGCACCACGGGCCAATTCCCAAAACGAACATACGGTGTCTGTGATTGCCTGAGCGTGACAGATCCTGTGAGTACAGAGGCTTGATAGAGTGGTAACATTGGCGTGTGTGAGCCATCCGCGTGGGCGATATGGCTGGATCCATGTTTGCCTGCATGGATCACGTCGCGACCGGTTTCTACTGCGCGCATCACCGACATCTTGGCATGGGCTTTCGCAATACGCGATGTTTTAAATCGCGATCCATCGGCCATCACCACGATAAATTGTGCACCGTCTTGCGTAAGACGACGTGCGTAAAATGGCACGGTGCTTTCTAAACACATCACCGTACCGATGGTTCCATGCACCCATGGCAAGGGGCCCGTATATTTTCCAGGGGTTAGCCATGCTTCCAATGGCAATGCCAGACGCTCTTTATCTGCAAAATATATTTCATCGTCTGCGATCAGCATGGCGGAGTTATAAACAATATCGCGTGCTTCTTGGCGGCGTGTGCCTGCAAGTATTGCAGATGCATTGTGGATACTCTCCGGCGCAGCACCTTCGGGCCATACCACCAGATCGACGTTGTGTTCCACATGGGCGTTGCCTTGGACGATGGCAATCGTGATTTTATTATGTTCTTGCGGTACTGCGGGAATTGTCAGGACGCATGTGGTTAGCACTGGCCATATCCAAATTCTTCGGCGATCAAACAACGGGATCCATAGGACGAGCAACACAGCACTGACGAGATATGCACCTCCCCATCGTGCGAAGGACAACCATGGGCCGCTGTCTTGTGTGGCGCCGAAAATGGCGGGCAATCCCCATGGAAAAGATGCATGCAACCATTCGCAAACAATCCACGATGGCAGGAGGAACCAGAGCATCAGAACCCGATTTCCTTGTGACAGCACATCGCTTAGAGCCACAGCCAGTCCGCGGCAAAGGGCCCATGCGAGAGCGAGCCATAGGGTTGGGAGCAATCCCACATGCAACATGCCGAGCAGCACGGATGCTTCGCACAGTCCTGTGAGCAATCCCATCATGGTTGGATGTTGGGTGTGGGTGATGGACCACAGGAGGGGCAGTGGCGCGATCATGCCGGCCCATGCGCTGTGGCTATGCCCATAGGACATGAGGAGGCCTGAAGTGCATGCGGCGAGGCATATCTTTAAAGAAGGTTGACGCTTCCCGTTCCGATGGGGCATGTCTTCATCCCATGGCGACATTCAAAGAAGATATGACATTGCGGCTTACCAGCAACAAAGATGCAGAAACAGAGTCGGTGGATTTTCATGCAGGCGACCATGTTCATGTGACCCATGAATGGGCACGTTTTTATCTCGTTCGCGATGATAATGGTCATTATTTTAATGTGCCCAAAGACAAAATAACTAAATAATTTCCGTGTTTTACGCCTTGTTTAACAAGAGATCGTGATGCTGCCTGCTTCGATGTGCTACGATGAGGTGTTGATGTTTTCAAGGAGTGCGTCATGAGTAGAAGCCATCGATCAAGGTCCAACGATCAGCCCGAGAAGACGCAGAGCACGGTCTCAGCAGAAGATTTTGAAGCGTCATCTTTCAGAAAATCGCCGCTCAAACAGGTGCTCTGGTATGTAAAAAAGCATCCCATCAAATCGGCTTGGCGGGCTACGAAAGCGGTTGTTATAGCATCTCTTTTGGTTGAGGCTGTGGCCATCGATGCTTCGCGTGTAGCTGCCAAATCTGTTGGAGGTAAAATCGTAGGCGTCGTAGGGGGAGGCTCTGTGACGGTATTCGTACTCAAAGCTCTGGCATCGACTGTGGGCTTAGGTGATAATCCTGTCCCTTCTGCACAGCCCTTGGCGAGAGTATAATCCTACTTTTTTTCTCCAAACTCTTTCAGTTTCCCTCTGACGGCTCTAAAACATCTGTTTATGCCAACCACGTTTGCCGAACTTCTTGCGGGCGCCAAAGCCAATGTTCAACATATCGATGTCGCAACCCTCGAGGAGAGGCGTCGCGCTGAGCCATCGTTGGTGATCCTCGATGTTCGTGAGCAAGGGGAGCTTGAATCAGGTGTGATCCCTCAGGCCCTTTGCATCACGAGGGGTTTTCTTGAAGCACGCATTGAAAAACATGTGCCAGATCGCAATCGTCCTATTGCGGTCATGTGTGCATCAGGAACACGTGCGACACTTGCTGCACAATCGTTGATGGCGATGGGTTATGCCCATGTTTTTTGTGTGCAAGGCGGCATGGCAGCATGGAAGGAAGCGGGTTTGGCATTTAATACCCCCACACTTGAAACCCATGCATGTTCATCGGAGAAGCTGACATGGGATAGCATTCGTGCTGATTTTCCTATCACGGGTCGGCGTGTTCCTGTTTTAGGTGGACTTGATTTAGAACTTGCGTATCTTGATCATGCGGCATCGACCCATGCACCACGTCGTGTGATCAAACGTTTCAGCGATTTCATGTGTCGTGAATATGCGAATATCCATCGCGGTACCCATTTGCTTTCGCGTCAAGCCACGCAAACATTCGATGATTGCTACGAAACGTGTTCCCAATTTATTGGTGGCAATCTGACAACAAATGCTGTGGTGTTTACGATGAATACCACCCAAGCCATCGACATTGCGGCCCATGTGGTAGATGCGCTTCCAGGCAAAGTGCTCCTAAGTAGCATGGAGCATCATAGCAACGATTTGCCTTATCGAAAGCGTGGTGATGTTCTGCGTGCGCGTTGCCTTGCGGATGGCACACTGGATATGCAGCACATGGAAGAGCTGCTTAAAAACAATCGTGTCAAATTGGTGGCGATCACTGGTGCGAGCAATCTTACGGGCTGGTTACCGCCTATCTATGATATTGCACGCATGGCCCATGCGCATGGTGCATTGATCCTTGTGGATGGTGCACAAATTCTTGCGCATTATCCCATGGATGTACGCGCGGACAACGCGCCAGAGCATATCGATTTTTTTGTGGCGGCAGGACACAAGGCCTACGCACCATTTGGGGCTGCATTTCTTTATGGGCCACGTGCGTTGATGGACGCGGTACCTCCATATCTTCCCGGCGGGGGAACTGCAGGTGAAGTGGATGTTGATTCTGTGAGCTTTGTGAAAAGTCCGGATCGGCATCAGGGTGGCACGCCCAATATTGGTGGGGTGATTGCCATGGCCGAAGCCATCCGATTTCTTAATCAGATCGGTATGGAAGAAATACGTGCCCATGAGCTTGTTCTGTTGCGCAAGGCCATGGCGGGGCTTCGTGCGATTGATGGGGTTCGGGTGTATGGTCCCCAAGATCCCAATGCGCGACTTGGTGTGGTGACTTTTAACGTGCGCGGTGTGTCCGATATGTTGTGTGCTGCTATTTTAAGCGAAGAATATGGTATCGCGTGTCGCAACGGTCGATTTTGCTCCCACATTTATGCGAATATTTTGTTTGGATCCGATGATTTCGCGACGGTGGATCCTGGCCAACACGCAGGTGCTGTGCGGGCAAGCTTTGGACTTTACAATACGGAAGCCTGCGTCGATCGTTTGTTGCACGCGGTTGAAGCCATCAGCAAACAACAATGGCAAGGTGAATACAAAACACGATCAGGCAATTTGAATACGGACTTCATTGGACGTTGCAACGACAAATGGATGGAATCGGCTTAAATCGTATCAGCCAAATGTTCTAAAACCTGACGTGCATCATGTTCTATCACCTCACCATGGGCCATGATGATACGCTTCAAGCCGGGGACAACGGCTGCTTCGCGTAAGCCGCGCGCAAAATCACGCTTGTTGCCGATGCACGACATACGAAATAACGTGGTGACACGCGGTTTTCCTGCGTTGCCTAGCCAGCGCATGTAGATGAGCCAAAATAAACCGTGCCCGTCGTTTTTTCCGACGTTGAAAATCGCGTCGCAGAAGACATGGGTGGTGTCGTGATCGGAATGCACGGTGAGAAATGCTTCGGTGTTGCGGGTACCTTGCAATGCACGCATGGAGACACCACCAGGAATATTGACGGCAATCGTATCGAGCATACGGTCAATGGGCACAATATCGCGGATCCGTTTGGCGCTGCCTGTAGGGGCCCAGATCTGTGCTTTGGGGAAGCGTGCTTTGTACCTGGGCGCATCAGTACGATGATAGCCATTGGGGACAACAATGATAGAGGGCTCACCGAGGCTTTCAAGCCATGTCATGCCTGCATCGTCTAAACAGATGACGCTATACAAAAGAAGCTTGTGATCGGGCAATTGGACAATTGTCATGCGGCGTTTGATATCCATATGTGGCAAGGCGGCATCCACCATCCAAAGATTGTTTGTGAGTTGCCGTGGCTTGCCGTGGGAAGCAGGGCGCCACGGGTTGTTGTTGTCGGAGATCCCCATCTGTATGGATCTATCAATAACTGGTCGGTTCGCAATAATTGCGATGCGGATCACCTCCGCCACACACCCCAGCGCGAGGATGGGAGGTTTTGCGATATGACGTTCCAGCCATTGAAATGACGTTTGGCTTCTAGGGCATTGGCTGCCGCATGGCATACATTTCCGAGGGTCCACAATCCACCCGCAACGGCCCATGATGTCCATCCGACGAATGAATCATTGAATGAATCAGGGCAACCTTGTTGATTGCGGAATTGTTGATCCGCCTCGACGATGGCAGTCACAGCCGATACTGTGGCGCCTGCAAAACAAAGTGCGCCTGCACCGCGCAAGATCCGCGCTGCGGTGGAATTGTGAGGCCTCGTGGCTTCTCTTGCAGATTGCACTGTACGTGCGGCAAGGGTGCCTGCGCCTGCCGACATGATGACAGGAACAGTCCATACGGGTATGAATCCATCCACCGCGAAAAGTCGGATGGATGGCACAATCATCATACTGGATAATCCAACCATTTCTGCCGCACGGGCTATACGCGTGCTGACGGCATGAAGTTTTTCGCGCGCCGCGTGCTGTGTGCCACGTTGAAGGACCCAGGCGGGAAGATTATGGGCCAGTTGTTCTGTGGCTCTGCCTAGTAATTCAGGAGGGATTATCTCTGATGGATCTGTTGGAAGAATCAATTCAAACGCTTCGCGCGTATGGGGACCCATGCGGCGTTCTTGGGTCTCTGTGAAAGCTTTGCATATGCCGGGATCGGTTTGTGCCAACCGTGCTGCGTGTTGTACGGCAACAGAAGGCGGGATCCATGCCGCGGGATTGGCGAGAGTCCAGCATCCTACGGCGACCATGGCGGCGGGCAGTGTCCATCCCATGGCCATACGCAAGTCCAATGCGGCCCCATTCATGCCGGCGGCATCCATATCACGCGCAGCGTTGGCAAAATCACTTGCATGTGACGTGCTTGATTCGTTGGCGTAGCCCATCAGATTGGCCCACTCAGAGATGGCCCAAATAAATAATGGTGCACCGAGCCCTATCCTGCCATGCATCAGGCACCAACATGACGCTCCGCCCAGGATCATCATTTCAGCAGATTCAACGCCAGGGCCTGCCAAAGATCGCAAAGCATCGCTGAGTAAATAGCCATCAAACGTGCGTGCTGTGGGATCTAAACACTTTGCAAGGGATTGGGTGCTTGGCAGTGTATCTCCGCAGGCCCACGCAGTATCAGGACTGCTGATTGAGCCAGTTAAGAAGATCGCGGTCCAATCGTGATTGCGGATGTTGTCTTCAAAATGTGTGAAGTATCGACCCTCTGGCCACGCACCATATTGATCCCAATTCATGGATTGCGGCATACCGCAGGTCAATACACCAGCCACCAAGTGGCCAAGTTCATGGGGCACATTGAGGACGCCTTGTGCCATGCCGCGTGCGGCGACATACATACACACCGAAAATGTTGCTGCTTCTGGGAGTGCATACCGCCTTAACCATGGCCCTAGGGCTTCTGGCTGCAATCGGGACCCCTCGGCGCCCAACTGCGCGATCAGCATGTCAAGCGGAGCTCTAGGCTCCATGCCGATCAAAACGTCGTCATCATTTGCATTCTGTATATCGAAACGTTGTAAACGCGTGACCGCCATGGTCCCCTCCCCAGGGGGTGGCTCGCGTGAGTGTTGAGACTAATGGGTGCAAGTGGTGTTGGCAACAGGGCTATTGTCTCTGATTTGTTTGCCGTGTCTCGCCATCCGTGTGCAGGTCCTCGCACGTCACAAAAGCCACGTGACGCTCATGATATATGTGCTTGCGATGCGCTTCTTAAACGCGTCACAACGCTTTGGTGTCTTGTGCTCCGGTCCGTTCACACGGCAGGTGGCGAGACATGGTTTGCTGAGGCTTTGCACTAATCATTGCGTTTTTATGGTAAATGTATGGTTTGTGCTGTTTTCGGCGTTCTCTAAACAGCGTTGCCTTGCCACTTGCCGTGTGAACGGACCGGAGCACAAGACACCAAAGCGTTGTGACGCGTGCTTTACCTCCACTTCGCGGTAGCGAGGGGGAGGTCGGCACGAAGTGCCGGGTGGGGGTGCGATTCAATGCGCGTCACGTGGCTTTTGTGACGTGCGAGGACCTGCACACGGATGGCAAGGCAACGCTAACGAGATGCTTAAAATACTTTGAGATGCGATAGACCTGGATATGGCAACACGCAATTGCCGCGTGCGCGCGCAGCATGTTAATGAACCCCACCATGGATACCCAGTTGGACTTGCGTGACGCCTTTCTTGGCTTTTTCAAGAACGATCATCATACGGTGATGAAATCGAGCCCTCTTGTCACCGCAGGCGATCCCACCTTGATGTTTGTGAATGCAGGCATGGTGCCATTTAAAGAAATTTTTACGGGACAGCGCCATAGCGACACACGCAGAGCGGCCACGTGCCAAAAGTGCATGCGCGTTTCTGGTAAGCACAACGACTTGGAAGAAGTGGGAAAAACCCCGCGCCATCATACGTTGTTTGAGATGCTTGGTAATTTTTCTTTCGGCGATTATTTTAAAGAACACGCCATTGAATGCGCCTGGACATTCATGACACGGGAGCTTGCTCTTCCGAAAGATAAATTGTGGGTCACGGTTTTTGAAGGCGATGCCAGTGCGCCAGCAGATGACGAAGCGGCGGCTCTTTGGCGAAAAATTTCGGGTCTTCCTGAAGACCGTATTTTACGTTGCCCAGCTTCTGAAAATTTTTGGGCCATGGGTGATACAGGACCGTGCGGTCCGTGCACCGAGATCCATGTTGATATGGGTGACAAACATGCGCCCGCGGTAACCCGCACTGATTTTGAAACAGGGCGCATTCTTGAGATTTGGAATCTGGTGTTCATGCAATTTAATAGGACGGCCGATGGTGTGTATCATCCGCTGCCTGCGCCTTGCGTGGATACTGGCATGGGCCTTGAGCGTGTTACAGCCGTTTATTCGGGCGAAAAGAGCAATTACCATACGCCGCTATTTTTGCCGTTGCTTGCGCATATCGCTGAGGAAGCCAAGAAAACATATACGCGCAGTGCGAGTGATGACGATATGTCCATGCGTGTGATCGCGGATCATGCGCGGGCTACTGCATTTCTGATGGCCGACGGGGTTAGGCCGAGCAATGAGGGGCGAGGCTATGTGTTGCGACGTATTATGCGTCGAGCGATCCGTCATGCGGATAAACTTGGGATCAAAGATCTCTTTTTCCATCGCATATGTATGGCGGTGGGTGATGTCATGGGCGGCGTGTATCCCGAGCTTCATGAAGCACGTGCGTTTATCGAAAAAATGACCATGCTCGAAGAAGAGACATTTCGTCGAACGCTCAAAAACGGGCTACAATTGCTTGGTCATGAAATTGAGTCGATCAGGCATGCAGGCGGAGAAATGCTTTCGGGCGATACTGCCTTTAAATTGTACGACACCTATGGGTTTCCCAAAGATCTAACCGAAGTGATTACCCGAGAGCACGGGATTAAAATCGATGAAACCGCTTTTTCTGTTGCCATGGACGCACAGCGTGAACGCAGTCGCGGTGGTGTGGTGGGTGATGCGGCGGTCGATGATATTTACACCAAGATCCGCGAGCAGCATGGTCCCGTGACATTTGTTGGGTATCCCCATGAGGGTGAAGAACGCGATGGTGCGTGGAGAACGATTGAGCATCAGGGCAGCACGTTTATCCAAACACAAGCTCAGGTTGTGGCCATTATTGCTGATGATGTTTCATGCGAAACACTCGATGAAGGTGTGGGCTATGTGGTGCTTAACCCAACGCCGATGTACGGCGAATCGGGTGGTCAAGTGGGTGACGTGGGGCTTATTTCAAGCGATCATGCGACGCTCGAAATATTGGATACGCAAAGGCCCATTGATGATCTCACCGTATGCAAAGTGCGCGTACTTCAAGGCGCCTTGCATGTGAAGGATGCGGTATGGGTGGGATACGATTGCGATCTTCGCGCTGAAACACGCATTCATCATTCAGCAACACACTTATTGCACGCATCGCTTCGTAAAATATTGGGCGACCATGTGGCGCAGGCAGGGTCGTTTGTTGATCATGAAAAACTTCGTTTTGACTTTTCCCATACGGAGGCGATTTCGGCATCGCAACGGGCTGCTATCGAAGCCGACGTAAATGCCTCTATTTCGGCCTCGTATTCAGTGCAAACCGATGTTTTGCCGTTTCAAGATGCAAAGCAAAAAGGTGCCTTGGCACTGTTTGGTGAAAAGTACGGCGATACCGTGCGTGTGATTAGCATGGGCGGATCCGTGGAGTTTTGCGGTGGAACCCATGTGCACAATACCTCCGATGTGGGCATGCTTTTGATTACCCAGGAAGGATCGCTTTCAACCGGTGTGCGTCGTATGGAAGCCATGGCGGGCTTAAGTCTGCAAAAGCATCTGCTGCACTTGGGTGGACGGATTGCCTATGCCAATAAGATGATCGCAGAGGATATTTTTTCTTCTGCCGGTGATGATGCCACTTTGGTACTGCTTGCACGCGTATGCGAAGCATGGAAACACACAGAACAAGCCGTGCATGCCTTAGGGTTGAAGGCAGAGGATCCCGATTTTATCATGCCTCGCTCGATGGTATGGCATTCTCGTTCGCGTGATTTGGCTGCAGCACAACAACTGCGCGATCTCTGTGATGGGCTGACCCAGATCTTAAATAGCAAACCTACGGAAGCTGCTGAGATTGCTGATCGATACAAACATGTCGATTGCGGATTGTTGGCCAATATTGCGGCGATCCAACGGGCACGCAGGGGCAATGAGCGTTTGCTTGAAGTAGCCAAGCAACAACATGCTTCATCCCATGTCGATTCGCTTGCGGGGCAGCGTAGAGAAATAGCGGGTATTTCGGTGCTTGCTGCCCATCTAATTGATCTTGATGCCAAAGACCTTCGGGCCTTATCGGACGAACTGCGCAATCAATTGGGATCGGGTGTTTACTGTTTGGCAGCAGCTCAGACAGACAAAGTAAGCCTTTTGGTGGCGGTGACTCCCGATTTGGCGGGTATTCTCCCAGCCTCGAAACTGATTGCGTCCATGGCGCCATACATCGGAGGGCGCGGGGGCGGAAAACCAGATCTCGCACAGGCGGGTGGAACCGATGCCCATGGCATACCTGGTGCATTTGCCAAACTCGAAGAGCTTATTGCAAACCGTTAGGCATCTAGCGATAATCAATTTCATCATCTGACAGAAAGTACCACGATGGAAAAAGGGATCCGTTCTGCCGACCGCATCGAAGCTTTTCTAGCTGCTGTTGATCTCTATGAGCCAACGCTTCTGGGTGAGCATGCCGATGCATTTCGCGTTTTTGCGCGTTTTATTTCGCATACCATTGATGGTCGTTATCTTGATCGTCATCCCATTGAAGAATTGCTTCCCCATCTTGAACAATTGATGGCGGCGTCTGTGAGGGCAGCTCCTGCGAATATCATGGTGAAGCTTGATATTCACCCGAGTGGCAAAACAGGTGTTTTGATGACCTGCATGCCCGATTGTAATTTTATTTTTTCACTTGTGCGGTTGACGCTTGAAGAGCTGGGCATTCGTTATTTTCGATCGACCAACAGTGTGATCCCCATTCGGCGAACTAGCAGTGGTGATATTGATATTGTGGGTTTACAGGACTCACAAAAAGAATCCTTTATTTGGATGGAAGTTGAGCACGACCAACTTGCCGAGCGTGCCGATGAGATCAAAAATCTTTTGCATGAGCGTCTTGGTGTGTTGAATGTTGTTGTCTCTGATTATTCTGAGATCCGGCTTCATGTAGAGCGTTTGGCTCGTCGTTTTGCTGAGCTTGCCAATCAGCGCCCTGATCATCGTCAGCTTCTTGAAGACAACGCACGATTTCTGCGTTGGATGCTTAATGATCACTTTGTGTTTATGGGCACAGAGCATATTATTACGACGGCCCACAAATCTTTGGTGATCCCAGGTTTGGGCAAGGGAAAATTCAGAGGCGTCAACGGTATTCAGATCTATAAAGCCGACCAGGCGGTGTTGGAATTGGAAGGGATCTCGCCTTTTTTGTGGATCCGAAAAACGGCCGCCATGTCGTGGATGTATCGGGCAGGACAATGTGATCATGTTCTCGTCCAAAATTTTGATGAAGAAGGTAAACCGGCTGGCATTGTGGTGCTTGATGGCTTGTTTAGTTTTCAAGCCCTCGCTGAATCTCGTACCGATACACCTCTTCTTGATCGTGTGGTGAGTGAGCTTTATGCGCGACTCAAAGCGACCAAAGGATCACATCGGTATCGTTTGATCCGCAATGCATTTAATTCTTTGCCGCTTGAATATTTGTTTAGTTTACAAGTGGAAGACATCGTACGTTTGGTTGAGCAGGTCATGGAGGTGGATGCACAGCAACGCATTCAGATTCATATGACCGTAGATGCCGATCAGCATACAGTACTTGTTTTTGTGGCCTTACCTAGATCGCATTATAGTGACGAATTGCGTGCTGATATTCGCAAGTTGGTGAAGCATCGCTTCAAGGCCAAAGATATCGATGATGGTGTTTACGCGGGAAATGCAGGATCGGTAACATTTCATTATTTTTTGACGGGAATAAGCGACCTCAGTGTGACCGATCAAGAAATATTGCAGCGTGATATCGAACAATCGGCCATCCCATGGGGCGATCGCCTTTTGCTTGCTTTGCAGGAACAGTATCCGCGTGATCAGGCCCGCGAACGTCATAATTTGTACAGCGAGGCTTTTTCGCCGCAGTACCGTGAAACCACGTCGGTGCACCGTGCTGTTTCCGATATCAATATTCTTGAAGAGATTGATGATGATGCGGGTTTTGATTGCGATGTTTATCAAGAGAAAGACGATAAACGTCCTGGGATCACCCGACTCCGTATGTTTGGAAAACGAAAATTGTATCTCTCTGACATGCTTCCTATTCTTGATAATTTGGGATTGATTGTCATCGACCAATTCCCTACGTCCATTCATATTCCTGGTCACGCAGAATACAATATTGCCACGTTCCGCATTGGCGGCGTACAAAATATGAAAATTGATCTCAACTCACGCCGCAATCGATTGAAAGAAGGCATTCGTGCGGTTGTGATTGGTGCGATGTCCAATGAGCCGCTCAACCGTTTGCTTTTGCGTGCAGACATTCCTTGGACCTACACGGCGTTGATGCGTGCCTATCAGCACTACGCAAGACAATTGGGTTTGCCCTTTGCACAGGCGGTGGTTGATGAAGCTTTGCTCTCCCATGGCAATATTGTGCATGCTCTGACCGAATTTTTTCGTGCTAAATTCGATCCTGAACTTGCCGATGGTGATGGGCAAACGGTATCGCCACAGCGCCTTGAATGGATGGATCGAAGTCGTGGGTCGCTCAATACGTTGCTTGAGGGGATTGAAGATCTTACGAGTGATCAGATCCTGCGTACTATTTTTAATTTGGTAGATGCAACCATCCGGACCAATTTTTACGCACGATCGCCCCTTGAAACCTATCACATTGTTCTTAAATTCGATCCCTCCAAAATTACGCGTATGCCGGATCCACGCCCGTTTCGTGAGATCTATGTGCATCACCCGAAAATGGCGGGTTTGCACTTGCGTTGTGGCCCTGTAGCGCGCGGTGGTTTGCGGTGGTCTGATCGAAAACTCGATTTTCGTACCGAAGTTTTAGGGTTGATGGCGACGCAAGATCTTAAAAACGTCATGATCGTTCCGAGAGGCGCCAAAGGCGGGTTTGTACTTTTGTCTCCACCGTCTGATCCTGCTGAATCACGAGCGGCAGGTGACGAGGCGTACAAAATTTTTGTGCGTGCGTTGCTTGATGTTACGGATAATCTTGTGGATGGAAAACCTGTGGGGCATGATCGTGTGATCTGCCACGAGGGTCCCGATCCTTATTTGGTGGTTGCTGCCGACAAAGGCACTGCACATCAAAGTGATAACGCCAACAAAATCGCGGTTGATCGAGGTTTTTGGCTTGATGATGCGTTCGCGTCGGGCAGCTCTACGGGTTACGATCATAAAGTAGAAGGGATCACGGCCAAAGGGGGCTGGGAGTGTGTCAAACGCCATTTTCGCGAGATGGGTGTTGATCCTGAAAAAGAAAAAATCCGTGTTGTGGGCATTGGCGATATGAGCGGGGACGTGTTTGGCAACGGGTTGTTGCGAAGCAAAACGATGCTGATGATTGCCGCATTTGATCATCGCCATATTTTCATCGATCCCGAACCCGATCCTGATATCAGTTATGCAGCACGTGCGACGTTGTTTAAGGTACCACGCAGCAGTTGGATGGATTACCCGAAAGAAGCCCTGGGGCAAGGTGCGGGCATTTATCCACGCGGTGCAAAGGCGATTGCATTGTCGCCTCAAGCCCGCAAGGCACTTGGGATCGTAAGTGATGCATCGCTCAGTGGCCCTGAACTTGTGAAGCTTATTCTTGCTGCACCGGTTGATTTGCTATGGAATGGCGGTATTGGCACATACATCCGCGCCAGTACGGAAACCAACAACGACGTCGGCGATCCTGGCACCGATTTGGTTCGTGTTGTCGCCACCGATGTGCGTGCGAAAGTCATTGGGGAGGGGGGTAATCTTGGCATTACGCAATTGGGACGTATTGAACTTGCGCAACGTGGTGTTCGACTTAACACCGATGCATTGGATAATTCCGCAGGGGTTGATCTTTCTGATCACGAAGTGAATTTGAAGATCCTCTTCAAAGTGGCAGAAAATACGGGAAAACTCACGCGTGATGCGCGCAATCTGTTGTTGGAAGAAATCCGCGAAACCGTGGATGCGATGACACTCAATAACAACTGGGTTCAAAGCCGCATGGTCTCGCTTGACCAAATACGATCTCAGCGAGATTTACCTCGGTTTAGTCGGGCCCTTGATGTACTTGAAGAGCGTGTTCCATTTCGACGAAAATTATTGCAATTGCCAAGTACCAGTGCACTGAAGCAACGTGCAGAGCACGGTTTTGGATTGGTGCGTCCTGAGATTTCTGTATTGTGTGCCAACGCGAAGATGGATTTAAAGCAGCAATTGGTTGCATCCAAAGTGTTTCCGCCAGAACGCATCCAGGACGATCTCATCGCCTATTTTCCGAAACAGGTGGTGGAACAATTTCGTCATGAAATTTTAACGCATCCCTTGGCAGAAGATATTGCATTGACCATGCTTACCAATCGCATCATCGCTGATTGTGGTGCGGCTTGGATTGCTGAAACCACAGCGATGACCGGACGGACCACTCCCGATGTTTTGGAGGCTTACTTTAAAGCCACCGATCTTCTTGGGGCAAAATCGATCAAGCAACATATTGATGAAGTACAATTGCAGTTAAGCGCCGAAGCCGAATATGCATTGCGATTGCAGGTCGAAGACGCCATTGCACAGGTTGCTGAATGGACGCTGATGAATGGTTCGGGTGTGAACAGCAAATGTGAACGTGCGATCCAACTGGGTTTGGAGCATCCCGAAACATGGATGAAAACCAATCAGGAGCATGATGTTGAACGAAAGATCGAAACATGGATGACGCAATTTTTGGATCGTAGCATGGCACAGCGTTTGGCGGCCTATGGTGATATTCAAGAATTGCTTGATGCAGCCTGGTTGTCATCAGAGCTGGATATTGCGCTGGAGCTGTGTACTTCCGTGCTTACCAATGTAGGGCAACATACAGGTTTGCAGGCATACTTGCATGAAACGGTGCGTGGCACAGTGAGTGATCTTGATCGCCCCGCACAAATCTCTCTCAAACGCCGTTTGAGGCGTTATTTGCTTGAAATGGCATCCTATGAATTGTCTCACCAAGAGGCAGGTGCATGGAAACCAAGCAAGTCACTTGATGTTCTTCGGGCTGAAATGCTGGCCACGTTAGGCCATGCCGCTGATCATGATTTGGCATGTATGGTGGTGGTCGCCGATCGTGTGGAGCGACACGTGCGACGATTGCGGCATGCGGTTTAGTCAGGGCCATCGCATCTACATTTTAAAGTATTTGCCTGTCTCGCCATCCGTGTGCAGTGTCCTCCCGCATCCACAAAAGCCACGTGACGCGTATGATGTTTGGGATTTGATTGTCTTTTTTGACCGCGTCACAACGCTTTCAAGTAATTCAAACAACCGTGCGCGTCACGTGGCTTTTGTGGAAGGCGGGAGGAAACTGCACACGCAATGCCGAAAGAACGATAATCGATTCAATTTTCATGATGAATGCGCATCTTGCTCGATGTGCGACCGCGTAAGGTCAGTCAATCACCCGAAATGTACGAAACTCCAGGGTTGCTCGGTCCCATCTCGCGGCAACGTCGTCAACCTTTGCCTCTGGTGGTCCGTGGCGACACCATTTCATGAGCTCTTCAAGTGCATGGGCTGAACCTTCGGCGACGATTTCAACGGCGCCTTCCGGAAGGTTTCGAACCCATCCCATAAGACTTAATCTTTGTGCCATCTCAAGGGTCGAGGCGCGGTAGAACACACCCTGCACTTTTCCCGTTACGATCAGGTTGATGCGCTGGTGATTGTCGTTCATGATTTTGCATCATATCAGTATTGCTGATGCCTCGCCAAGTTGGTTCGTGTTGTTGAGCAACGCAGCGAACTCTTGTTCCGTAAGTATCGTTATTCCAAGCGTTTCTGCTTTGGCCAACTTGGATCCTGCATTGGCACCAGCCACGAGATAATCGGTTTTTTTAGATACGCTGCCAGCTGTTTTTCCGCCATGTGCTTGGATCAGGGCATGGATGGAATCCCGGGTATAGTGCTCAAGGGATCCGGTCACCACGAATATTTTTCCTGCAAAAAGTGTGGATGTTTTTTTATTAAGGGGTTCTGTAGGCCGAACACCCAGGGCAGCCAATGCTTTAAGTGTTTGCTGATTGCTCGGATTACGAAAAAACGCAATCACCGATGCAGCGACCTCGGGGCCAATGCCTTCAATCTCCAGCAACGCTTGGGACTCCATGCGCGCAAGTGTGTCGATGCTGCCTGCGTCGTGTGCGAGAAGCGCTGCAATGTGTTCGCCGACGTGCCTTATCCCCAAAGCAAAAATGAAACGCGCAAGAGGTCGTGTTTTGCACTCTTCAAGGGCGGCGAGAAGCAGATCTGCACTTTTTTCAGCGAATCGTTCGAGTGTCACAAGTTGTTCGCGTGTTAATTTAAACAAATCTTCAATTCTATGAACAAGCCCCGCATCCACCAGCCGTTCAACAATTTTGTTTCCAAGACCCTCGATCTCCATGGCACGGCGTGATGCAAAATGAACGATGCGTTCGCGTACCTGGGCGATGCAGTCGATGTTGGGACATCGCCATGCAACTTCCCCTTCATCGCGCTCAACGTCGGTTTTGCATACGGGGCATACGGTTGGAAATAAAAAAGGATGGGCATGGGACGGACGCAACTCCAATACCACGTGGACCACTTCGGGGATCACATCGCCTGCGCGTTGGACCACCACCGTATCGCCAATGCGCACGTCTTTGCGCGCGATCTCTTCAGCATTGTGAAGTGTCGCGCGGCTTACGACCACGCCGCCGACTTCCACCTCGCGCAAGTGTGCAACGGGGGTGAGTACGCCTGTACGACCTACTTGGATTTGAATATCATCCACCACGGTATGGGCTTGCTGTGCGGGCATTTTGTACGCCACAGCCCATCTTGGGGCACGTGCAATGCTTCCAAGTTGCTTTTGCGTACTGTGTGAATTTACCTTAATAACGACGCCGTCCATTTCGTATTCAAACGTTTCGCGGTGATGCAAAAAATAATTGTATGCGTGACGAACATCATCAATATTGCGGCACAATCGGGTAGGAAGTGTTTTAAATCCAAGCTCAGAAACCCACTCTACAAGCTCTGTATGGGTTTTGATCTCGTCAGAGATAGATGCGAGTGCATACATACAAGCGCTCAGTGGGCGCTCTGCGGTGATGTTGGGATCCAATTGCCGTAGGGATCCGCTTGCAGCATTGCGAGGATTGGCAAAAGTGGGTTCGCCGTTGTCTGTTCTGGACTGATTAAATGCGGCAAAGGCATGTTTCGGGAAGTAAATTTCACCACGAATTTCAAGAATGCCTTGTATTTGATGTCTTAGACGCAATGGGATCGCCCCGATGGTGCGCACGTTGACTGTAACGTCTTCGCCTGTTTGTCCATCACCGCGTGTGATGGCCCGGACAAGAAGGCCGTCCTCATAAACCAGCTCAATGCCCAGGCCATCGATTTTAGGTTCTACGGCGTAAGCAAGCTCTGTTTTAGGATCGATATGCAAGTGACGTCGGAGGCGCGTATCGAAATCGGTGAGCTCTTCATCATCGAACAGATTATTCAGTGACACCATGGGATGGGTGTGCACGGCTGTTTGGAAGCCCTCTTTGACAGGTGCACCGACACGACGTGTGGGGCTGTCGTCTTGCACATATTCGGGATGTTTTGTTTCAAGTGCAGATAATTCACGAAATATGGCGTCGTATTGCGCATCGGAAATCGTGGGTTGGTCACAGACGTAATAGCGATAAGCGTGTTCATTAAGTTCGTGGACGAGGGTTTGAATGCGTTTATTCACATCGATCATAGTGGGGGATTTTTGTCATGACCATGAATAGAACGCTAGGGCGTGTCATCATTTACCAACGCAGCGTCATTTGAGGCTATTTTTGGGCCTCACGAGGAGTGTGGAGCCGCGCAGCGGCGACGGAAATGACACCTTTATATATTGAGCGCCGAGCGACAACGTGAGGCGAAAAAAGAGACCAAATGGTGCGTGTTGGCTAAATGATGATATGCCCTAGATCAATCGTTGGTTCCCATGACCAACGATTTTAGAAGTGGCTGAAAGCGTTTATTAAAAGCATCTGCATTGCATAGCGTGTCACGTGTGCGTTCAGGCAGTTCTCGTTTTTCACGCTTGATGCGCTCGGGATCGTGTGCAAGTGCTACAGCTTTGGCGATATATTCTTGTCGCGTGTTGGCGATCAGATCTTCGGAACCGACCGCTGTCAGTAGGCTTGCCCCAACATTGGCAGCATGCCGTTCATCGAAGCGGCATGTGACCGATGGAACACCTCGGCTTAAAGCGTCAACGGTTGTTGTGGTGCCGTTGTATGGATAGCTATCAAGGGCGATATCGATATCATCATAGCCTTCCCATACCTTGGACCCATCGGGCGCGGGGGGAACAATCTGAATACGATCTTTCGGGATCCCCACGCGATCGGCCATGGCAAAGACGGCTTCTATATTCAGATGTGGATACCGAAGTGCCAAGCGCGCATTGGGGCATTCATCAAGAATTTTTTTCCAATCCTCAAAGATACCCTGATGCAGTTTGGTGGGATTCCCATAATAGCCAAACGTCACGAACCCGTTTTTTACACAGGGTGGTTCTTTGGCGGGTGGGGGAGCTTTGGGCAGCGCGTAAGAGAGGAAGGGGCCTTTGGGGACACGCACGATCTCTTCTGTTGATAACGCTTCAGATCCCGGTGGATCGGTGGTTGGATCCACAATGCGAATCATTTTGCTCTCTTGGGTACCTTGTAAGCCCGATGTGCTGGGATACCCAACATAGGTGATCCGTACGGGGGCGACGGGGGCAGCGATAAGTTCGGGATGTCCGGCACCCGTAAGGCCTTCAAGATCGATTACAGCATGAAAGCCCTGCGATGCAATTTTTTGTGCATCACGCATATCATCGCCTGAAAGATTTTTACCAATATCAACTATCGTGACATCGGCCCATTCTTTGAGTTCCGATAGCCAGGGTTGAGAAAAACGCGCAACGACGGTGTTGGCTGTGGGATTGGATAGGAGCACACAGATCCGAGGCCGTTCTCCTGCACGGCATAAGGCGGGGGTGGTGATGCCTTGTGCGGATATTCTTTGAGAAGCAAGGTTTGCCCATTGGTGGTGCACCTCGTGTAGAGCTTCCGGTGTGACATTGGGCGATGAGATCGAAAGAAAACACAGTTGCCGCATGGCCTTTTCTTTGGCCATTGCACCGAGATCGTATTTTTCAGCGATTGCGATGGCGCCTTTGATCGTAGCAAGACAAAGATCCTGATCCATGGATTTTTGGGCTGATGCAGAAATAGCAATGAGTGCGTTGTATTGAAACGAGGGTTGTTTGAGCATTTCTTGAAATTCGTTCGGCGGAGTTCCCTTCACAACATGTTGGGTGATGTATTCCATATAATATGAATCAAGCGCGCCATACTTCGCTTGACGTGCAGAGCTGATCAACGTGGTGAGCGCCGGATACATGCTCGAATTTTCCTTGCACCCCATAAGTTGAAAGAGCGCTCCAGTAAGTGCATTAGGCAATCCACTGACGTCCATTGGGTTATCAGTGAGAAGTTCGAGAACACGTGCGATATTTTTAGGACTTTTTGCCCAAGTGCGTACTTCTGCACCCGCTCCCATCTCTTTCGAAAGTTGGTTTTGGATACTTCGAGAAAGTGCTGTGAGGTCAATCGGATTGTTTCCTAAGCATGACCATTGCGTAGGATTTTGCATTGCGGGAGGTGGACTCAAAGCTGTTACAGCCTGCGGTGCCGTCGTTTGTGGTGGCGGTGGTAATGTGGCGAGTACTTGTTGGGCGGGTTGCGCAAACATCGGCATGGGGCCATCGGCGTGGGCCCTGAGCAGCGCACGCAATTGTTCCATTTGCTGATCTGCGTTGCCCCCATGGATTTCTTGTTGAAAATGCGATTGCATTTCTTCGGGAAGACGTTGGATGCAACGAAGAACGGATGGATCAATGCGAGGTGACATTCACATATTGTAATCGAGTTATTTCACAGTGCAACGTATTCATACCCCAAATCGCGTGCGACCACGGGATGGCGCATTTTTCCCTGATAAACGTTGAGCCCTAAGAGCAGTGCCGAATTTTTTCGGCATGCTTCGACACCGTGTTGTGCAATGTGTTTTGCATACTCAAGGGTAGCGCTGTTGAGCGCGAGCGTTGAGGTGCGTGCTACGGCACCAGGCATGTTGGTCACGCCATAGTGAACCACGCCGTCGACCACGTAGGTTGGGTTTTCGTGGGTGGTGCCATGAATGGTTTCAACGCAGCCGCCTTGGTCCACTGCCACGTCAACAATCACCGAGCCTGCTTCCATTTGGGCTACCATGTCGCGGGTCACCAAATGGGGTGCGCGGGCACCAGGGACGAGAACTGCGCCGATCAGAAGATCGCATCGACGAACGTTGCTGCGGATTGCGTCTGCGGTGGAGTAGATGAAGTTCGCGCGCGAACCAAAAATGTCTTCGAGGTATTCGAGACGTTTGAGTGATTTGTCGATGATGCTCACTTCTGCGCCCATGCCGATGGCCACTTTGGCAGCCGATGTACCGACCACGCCGCCGCCTAAAATAGTGACACGTCCGCGGCGCACGCCTGGAACGCCGCCTAACAAGAGTCCTTTGCCGCCATGTCCGCATTCGAGTAGCGAGGCGCCGATTTGCACACTCATTTTACCAGCCACTTGGCTCATGGGTTGGAGCAAGGGCAGTGAGCCGTCGAGCATTTGGATCGTTTCGTAGGCGATGGCGGTTACGTTTTTCTTGATTAACACAGGAACAAGACCGGGCACTGCGGCGAGATGCAGATAGGTGTACAAAATTTGATTTTCTTGGATAAGATCGTATTCGCTTTCAACGGGTTCTTTGACCTTGATGATCATTTCGGCGCGTGTCCACACATCTTTGGCGGTTGGCAAAACGGTGGCACCCGATTTGATATATTCTGCATCGGAAAATCCACTTTTTTCACCGGCGCCCGCTTGAACAAACACGCTGTGTCCTAAGGCAACCAATTCACGTACGGAGCCGGGAACACAGGAGACGCGCCCTTCATGGAATTTAACTTCTGCTGGAATACCGATGATCATAGGAGAGCCTCCAAGTGTCGTAGCAGTGGGGGCGATCAATTTACCAAAGTCGGCCGACGGGTCAATGGGCGTAACTATGGGTACGTGTGCATGATGCAACCACGTGTATTCTTATAGAATACAGAATTGCTTGTAACATATTGAAATTACGTGTCTTTATAGGCAGCATACATGTGTGGGCAGTCTTCATCAGAATACATCGCGACCCAATATCGCGAATTTTACTGACTTTCGACAGTTCTTGCGGGAGTTCACGGTCTTTTTGAAAGCGAGCAACCCACATTTTTCCTACAGATATTTTGCCCGTCGTGCTGGGTTTACGTCACCTAATTTTTTAAAATTGGTGGCCGAAGGAAAGCGGAACTTGTCGTCCGAATCGACAGAACGTTTTTCTGAAGCACTTACGCTCACTGCGGCGGAAAAAACAGTTTTTGAAGCCATGGTGGCATATGGGCAAGCGACGACCGACGAAGAAAGCAATCGTCATTATCAACGCATGCGCAAGCTTCAAGCGACAACGCATCCCTCCAAACTTCTCGAACAAGCCCAGTACGACGTGTACAGCCAGTGGATTGCATTGCCGATCAGAGAGCTTGCCTTGTTGCCTGGGTTTCGTGAAGACGCTGCTTGGATTGCAACCCAGCTATGGCCGGAACCAAGTCCACAGCAGGTGCGCCGCGCGTTGGATTTACTAGAACATATCGGATTGATGGTACGTGATGCGGAGGGTGTGCTTCGGCCCACCTGCGACAACATTGAAACACCTTCGATGGTGATAAGTCTCGCGGTGCGCAATTATCACCGTGCCATGTTACGACATAGCGAAGCGGCGCTTGATCGCCTTGCCGTCGATGAGCGCAACGTGAGCTCGGTGACGATCGCGCTGAGTGAGAAACAGTATGATCGTGCATGTGAACTTGTAAATCAGCTTCGTTCTACATTGTTAGATTTGGCCGATATTGAACCCGGCAATGCCAGCAAACGGGTTTATCATTTGGGTTTTCAAGTGGTACCTTTATCTCGGGAGGTTGGCAAATGAATCTGAGATTCTTTCTTTTGGTTTTATTGCTTCAGGGATGTGGTGTTGGAGGAGATGGCACCAATACGGGAAATGGAGGGACGGTTGATACTCCCTCTCAAAACATAGCGGGGCCCGAAGACGGGTTTTCATCGTCTAAGATTTTTGCAAGTGCGGCTGAGGCATTGGGTGAAGATGAATCCACGACGCTTTACATTGTGGGTTTACCGAATGCCATTGTGATTGAAAATGCCAAACTTACGATCAAAGCACGCGAACAAGAATACGTTGTGAATGTTCACTTGGACGGATCCTTTGTTGGGAAGATCACAGCCAATCATAACGATACGGTTGTTCTTTCATTGTTGAATTCGAATAGCGAGATCATCGCAACACGTACGATCCAACCTGATGCGGCATTTGATGCTACACCGATGCCTACGAGAATGGGTGAATCATCCATGGCGGCGGGAAACTCTTCGAACGATCCCTTAACGAAATTCGTGCATGATAATTTGCATGTAAATCCACCTAGTATTGTTTTTAATATTGAAAGCTCAGTGTCACATCGTCTTGAAAAATCTGGTGATGAAATCAGATTGGGTGTGATTCATGCAGGCGATATCATCTGCGCATTCGATTTTGATGGTACCAACAATCTTCCCATCAACCGCACGCGATGTGCGGTATGGGAATAATAATGAAGGAGAGGGTGATGAGAGGGAAATTATGGGCTGCATCGTTGCTTATTTGCAGCGGATGTGCGGGTTCTAGTGATTCAGAGGCTGAGAAAATAGATAAAACATTCAGCGCAAGCGCAAATAAGCTGTCATTGATCAATGATTGCCAAAGTGCTGGCGATGCCATTCGCAATGTACTGATCCAGCAAATGGAACGTGACGTTGAAAATAATAAGAATATGATGCTTGGAAATTTGGTTAGAGATTGCGATGAAGTTTACTATGAAGACGGCGGACCTATGCCAAGTGCGTCAGGTGGCGACGGTGTATTGCCTCCAAACGCTGCGGCAAGTGACAAAAACGCCAATGAAACGGCAGCCCCTGATGGACAATCTCGCGGCGGTGCGGGTGAATCCACGGGTACCAACAATCAGGTTGAGGGCGCCGACGAAGCTGACTTTGTAAAAAACGACGGCGAATTTATTTATATGGCTGCGCGTGGTTATTTTACGATCCTGCGAGGATGGCCTGCCAATGAAACCAAAGAACTTTCACACACTGAAATAAAAGGCACGCCCACGCATTTGTTAATCAAAGACAATACCGCTGTGGTTTTTAGCCGCATCGATGAGTACCTGTGCAATCCTGAGCCTTGGTATCGTGGTGGCGCAGAAACAGATGTTGCGATGGGTCGGCCTTTCTGGGGTGGCTGGTATACCAATCCACATATGCACGTCACTGTCTTTAATATTACAGACAGGGCTCATCCTGTGCGTTTGGAAAGCGCTGAAATGGATGCGCGTGTTAACTTTAATACTGCGCGTCTCATCGGCAATAAAGTCTACGCAGTGGCCGATTCCTATCGGCAGCTGACGGGATTCCAAACATGGCCGACCGATTTGAATTGGGTTTCATGTCGTGACACCGAAGTTACTGCGGATGAAATTAATGCCAAGTTTGCGCAATTGCGTATTGAAAATTTGGCGCATATCGCTGCACTTGATGTGACACAATTTATTCCTCAACTTTCGGTGGGCGAAGTGCAGGCGCAAGTGATCGATTGCAGCAATATCTATGTCCCAACCTATATCACGAGCCTCGATACGATTTCTGTGTTGTCATTTGATATCACAAATCCTGCAGGTACTGCATCGATGACACGTGTTTTAGGCAGCTCTTCAACAGTATATGCCTCGACGAATAATTTGTATTTGGCAAGTCCTCATTGGGATGACCCAGAATTTAGTATTTGGTCATGGCCGATGCCTGTCGATCAGGAAAAAACAGTGATCCATCATTTGGCACTCCCTGGAAGTGAATGGGCGTTGGCTGGTAACAATGCGGCACTTACCTATGCGGGAAGTGGTTGGGTGACGGGGCGTATTCACAACCAATTCTCTTTGGATGAGCATGAAGGTCATCTGCGTATTGCGACCACGCAGGGTTGGACATGGGATGATTCGTCAACCAATAATCTTTTCGTGACACGAACATGCAAGCCCAGTGAAGATTGTTCAGGCATTCGCGTGACGGGTGAAGTGCGTGATTTGGCCAAAGGCGAAGAGATTAAATCCACGCGATTTTTTGGAAATCGTGGGTTTATGGTGACATTTCGTCAAACAGATCCACTCTATACATTTGATTTAAGCGACCCCAATGCACCCAAAAATACGGGTGAACTTAAAATCCCAGGCTTTGCCACGTACATGCATTATTTGGATGACACCCATTTGCTGACAGCGGGTTATAATGCCAGCGAAGAGGGTCGCATCACCGGGTTACAATTCCAGATTTTGGGTGTGGGTGACATGAGCAAGCCAACGCAAGATCATGTGTTTACGATTCCAACCCAAGGCAGTTATTCAGAAGCGGTTGATAATCATTTGGCATTTACCTACTTTGCCAGTCACAATCTTTTGGCATTGCCACTTTCTGTGTGTGAATTGCGCGATGATGCAACCTACGAATGGGATCTGAAGCTTGCATTTGCGGGTTTGCGTGTTTTGCGTGTCACGGCGGAAAATGGCTTTAAAGACTTAGGTGGTATTGATCACCGTTCAGCAAGCGTACAATCAGACGCAGTGGGTGCAGACAGTTGCTGGAGCTTCTGGGGCGATCCCAATGTGTTTGTACGTCGAAGCATTTTCATGGCCGATGCTGGCAAAGTTTATGCGTATTCATTGGCTGAAGGAGATGTGCGGGTGGCTGAAGTGGTGGATGACGGCGTGACGCATCCCATTGCTGAAGTGGTGATGCCTGCGGTACCGGAGCCCACAACATCGCCTTGGGAAGCATGCAGTGAGGGTAGCGGTGGTCCTGGGATAGAAGATGATGAGCCTAAGTCCGATGATGCAGGCAGTAGCGATGCATCGAATGGTTCGGTTCCAGTCTCCTCTTCACCAAACTAAAACGCAAACGATGCTGCTGCGGCGGTTGCGCCCAGCAGCATCAATCGTACGGGCTCTGCCATTTTTGCCCAGCCTTTGTTTTCCGTCCAACCCGAGATTGTGACTTGCGATGCAATCGCTGCTGCAGCGGATAGCGTCAGTAGCCAATGGGGCAAACGCGTTTCAAAGAGTACGTGAAAAAATGCAAGCCCAGCAATCAACACAAAATTGATGACGATGTACCACGGTGAAATATTCTTCATCACCGGAACGTATTTTTTGAATGTCATGCGTGTGGGATCGGGTTTTGCTATATGCGGAGGAAGATTGGATGGGAGCCACGCGGGGTGTGCGATCCATGCATAAAGTTTTTGCTTCCATGAAGTCGATTGGGATGCAAGGTTCCTAATATGATCAAGAATGAGAAAATTGGCCCATAGAGGATTGTAGGTCTGGATGGGTGTGGTGATCCCATAGACGGGTGCTTCTTCTTCCTCTTGAAAAGTCCCAAAAAGACGATCCCAAACAATGAAAATCGCACCGTAGTTACGATCTAGATATTTGAGTTGCACGCCATGATGCACGCGATGATGGGATGGTGTATTGAATATCCATTCGAGAGGCCCAAGTTTTCCTACAAGCTCGGTGTGAATGAAAAATTGGTACAAACGATTGATCCCATAGCCCACAAGGTAATGGATTGGACTTACGCCCAAGAGTGCCAAGGGTGCATAAAAGAAAAACCATGTGATGGGTTCAAAAAGGGGTTGTCTCAATGCAACCGCCAAATTGTAATCTTCGCTTTGATGATGTACGCCGTGAACTGCCCACATGACATTGACCACATGACTTGTGCGATGCCACCAGTAAAACATGAAGTCGATGCCGAACACGGCCAGAACCCATGGGACCCACGAATTTTCGGCATAGGTGATCAGCGCCAAGCGTTGAAAAAGAACGGCGTACAATCCAAACGTGATCGTTTTGAAGAAAAACTCGGACACTTGAAAGACAATACCGCAGCCAATGTCGGATGCAGCGGTTCCAAGATGGTAAATTTCTTTATGTTTTGCGCGCCCAATGAGCCACTCAATCAGCATGCAAACAAGAAAAAACGGGATCGCGAACGCAGTATAATTCAAAACAGGTTGTTCCATGGGCCCCCACCTTATGGATTATTGAACTAACGAAGCCCAAGGTGCTTGTCTAGGCCTGTTCTTCCTCAAACAAGGACGAATTGTTATACGCAGAATGTCCGAAGCGATCATCTGAGGGGGATCGGAGATCGTCCATGGCAGCATCATGCATAGCTCGGTTTCCATTAAGGATGTCATCGAGGCGATCCTTCACAAAAGGCAACATGGGTACATTTTCAATACGTTGAAGCACATGTTTGCCGTGGGCATCGTAAATGACCACAGAACCCGCGCAGCATAAAATCATCTCAAAGAGATCGGGGTATTCGCATCGAATGGATTTTGCGCCGCGTGAAATGGAAAATTCTTGTTTGCCAAAGGATATATGTTCAAATTCTGTCGCACTAAATCGCCATTTATGCTGGATACGTGTCCATAGGTACATGACTGCATAGGGTACACAAAGAAACGCACTGATGATCAGGGATACTTTGGGATCCATTGCGAGATCCAGTTCGCGCAGAAATTTAAGGATATGCAGATCCGTAAATATTTTCCGTTCATGAAGCCACATGCCCAAAAAGGAGAGCATTCCGAGAAACAGAAACCACATGAAGGCGTGATTGCGTTCTAGATCAACCCCCATGGCGAGAACAACAATAAAGCTCACAACGATAAAAACCCACGCAAGGATTTCTTGTGAAACGCCGATCCAGCCAAGCAGCCACAGGAGAGGGCCTATCACGATCACGGGCCATGCAAAAATCAATTTGGGGTATGCATGAAACTCAACCATGGATTCGTATTTTTGCCTCGCCATAACGCCATATTGTGTCGGGGACGCGGGGTCGGTGCAAGCTCATGTTAAAAATCGATCACGGATCATGCGAATATCCTGCAATTCGCCCAGCAAATGATAGGTTAAACACGATTCTTCGGCGCGAAGAAACAGATTTCTCGCCTCATGATGTCGATCGCGTGCAGCGCACCAGGCGGCTTGCCCCGCCCAAAAAAGACCTTCACGCAGCTTCAATTGTTGCGATTCACGTACATAATAGCGTTGAACCCAATGGGCTATCTCTTCAACGAACGGGCGACGATCGCCTTCTTGCCAAGCGATGGCGGCGACGACCAAAGCAACACCTGGTGTTTGATTGGTGGGATGGCGCAGGCGACGTCGTCGCAATTCGAGGACATCATCGTGGATGGCATTAAGCGCTTGCGTATGGTGACCCGAAAGGGCGCGTGAAAGATGCAAACGGGCACCTGCCACAAGGCGATAGGAGATATCACCCGCGCGACTGGTGAGTGCGATGGCTTGCTCAAGCATGGCTTCGCCTTCCATGTGTTTGCCACTTCGCACATGCGCGTGCCCTAGAAGATATTGCGCCCATCCACGTCCAGCGTGATCATCCATGTCATCGGCCAGTTGCCAGAGTCGTTGGCCTACGGCTTTTGCGGCTTCGGTTTCACCTATCGCGAGAAGGCACTCGGCACGAAGCTCTAGGGCCGACCGCAACACAAGAGGTGTATTCGCTTCATGCAATTGCCGTTCTGCATCGCGTCCTGCTTCGATGGCCTCATGGATCTGACCAGAACATGACAGTGCGAGAAGACGCATGGTCGCATTCCATCCCCGTTCTCTTGGTGTGCCGTGTTCCATGGCAATTCGCTTGGCAATGTCGAGTAGCTGCAAACCTTGTGCCGTAAAATTGTATCCGCACAAAAGATACCCACCCATAGACAGAGCATCGGCTGCCGCACGGCTCGGACCGATGCTGCAGCCTGTATTGAGGGTAAGCAGTGCATAGTAAAGTGTTCTTGGGAAATCGGTAAAATAATAAGCTTGCTGGAGCATGCCAGCTGTTGCACACAATGTTTCTTTGCGAGGATCTGGAAGGATGTTGCGTGGAATATCATTGCGTCTCAAAACACCTGAAATGCGAATAGAGACGCTAAGCAATTGTTTGATGATACGCAAGGAAAGGATGACTCCTCCACGAGGCGGTTTGAATCCCAGTGAGGTCAGCACATGCTCTAAGGGGCCTGCAGCACCGCGAACATTGCCCTGGAGATATTCGAGATCGGCGAGTTTTCTTAATACGTTGATCTGATGCAACCCGTGCAAGACCTTGGCTACTTGGGCGTAAAGGTGTTCTGCTTTTTTATAATGGCCAGCCAAGGTGCACATATCGCCAAATAGCTCAATATCGACGATATCAAGTGCCTTACCAGATGTTGCTATGATCTCTTCGGCTTGATGATACAGCGCCACCGACTGTTCAAATGCAAAGCTTTGCGATCGCATTTGCGCGGCACGAAGTACATACGGAAGACTTTCTTCATGCCTCCTCGCGCCTACAAGATGCCTTGCGATCTCGACTACATCAGTGTCTGTTTTATTTTGAAGCAATAACTCAGCGATGATGCCGTGATAGTGACATCGTTCTTGATCCGAAAGATGGCGCAATACAGTTTCACGAAGCCTGTCATGCTTGAATTGATAGTATGGATGCTCACGGGTGGGTTCATCAAAAAATTGTGCTCGGCATGCTTCATCAAAACCGTGATATGCGCGGTTTTCGCTGATATTTGCCGCTTGTCGTACGAGCTCAAAGGGAACGATACGGCCGATGACTGTGGCAATGGCAAGAATTTCTTTGGTATTGGCTGAGAGCCTTGCCGCTTGATCGCCGATGGCATCTTGCAATGACGTCGGCAATTGAGGGATCCCCGCATGGGTATGGGACACACTCCATTGTCCGTCTAGGAAGCTGAGATGACCGCGTGCCATCATGGCATGTAAGATCTGCACGACAAATAACGGGTTTCCGCGTCCTTGCTGATGGACCTTCGTGCCGAGATTTTCGCAGGCATGATCGCGATGCCGCAAAAGCATGGATGCGATCATGTCGCTGGTATCGCTTTCAGACAAAGGTGTTAGATAAAATTTGATGGCGTACGCACTTCGGTTGTCGGAAAAAAGCCGTTGGATTTCGGGGATCTCACTGGATGGGCGCTGCGTGGTGATAAAAAAACAGGGCACGGTTTTTCCGCTTTTATGCGAAGCATGCAGTGCATCGATCAAAGCTTGAAGCAATTCTAAAGAGGGTCCATCGGCCCATTGCAGATCATCGATCATGATCAAACAAGGCTGGGCAAGTGCCACAAGCCTATTTCCAATGGCGCGAAATGCCTCGCCCCGGGTTCCATGCGTGTGGATATTTTCGTTTAACGGAGATCCTGCATGGATTTGTAAATTCGTAGGGGTATCCACTTCGGTGGGGGCACTGGTCATGGTGTGTGTGGTGGCGGGTGAACTTTTTATTTTTCCACCGCTGTACAAAAACTCCAACAAGGGCACCAGAGGTTCATAGGGCACCATGGCTTCGGCACGGCACACGGAACTTATCACCGTGATATTGTGCTTTTGTGCGTAGCGCTTGGCTTCGCGTGCAAGTCGAGATTTGCCGATGCCTGCGGCGGCTTCTAGGCCCAAGAGACACACGTGGCGATCGATGTTTGCATGCATGACGCCGTCGATCATGTTCACGATCGTTTTTAATTCTTGGATACGACCGACGCACCGTGGATGTGCAAGATAGCCTTTGTTGATGCAATGTGTTGGCTTCGGCGTTTCGGTGGTTTGGGATTTGAACCATGTATCGACGGCATCAAGTGCAGCGGCAGCGGTTGAAAATCGGTCATTGGGGGAAACACTGGTGAGGCCAGTAAAAATCGATTGAAGTGATGACGTTGGATCACCAGGCGATGTGAAAGGTTGTGTTTGTTGTATGCGTGCTTGAACCCATTGTTCTTGACTGTCGTTGCCGCGAAGCCCGAAAGGCGATTTTCCGGTGAGAAGTTCATAAAGAACAACACCTGTGGCATAGAGGTCACAGCGTGGATCCACGTCATCGCATGCCAGTTGTTCGGGAGCCATATAGGCCAAGGAACCTTCGGGATGATTGCGAGGATTCCACCATTCTGTTTCTGAAAACGTGGCGATCCCGAAATCCGCAAGTTTGATATGGGATGGGCCGGTATCGTCTTGTTGTTCAATGAGAATATTTCTTGGCTTGATGTCTCGGTGAATAATATCGTGTCCATGAATGTGATCGAGCGCGACAAGAATTTGTCGAAGGATGTGCATGGTTCGGATTTTAGGACATGGTGCACGTCCGGCGAGATCGCCATGGGGCATAAATTCGATGGTGAGATAATCGAGCCCTTGGTCGGTTCCATAGTTGAGCATGCGAACGCAGTGGGGATGGCTTAAGGATACCGACGTTCTGAATTCACGTTTAAAACGTGATACACCGTGTATATTTGTTTCAAAAGATTTGAGTGCGACGCGGATGTTTTCGTGACGATCAAAAGCAAGATAAACAATGCTACTTCCACCACGCCCAAGTTCTCGCTGAATCTCGTAGCGATCGGCAAAATATTGCCCCGGTGCAATGATGGCGTTGTTCATGCCGCGAGATGACGTTGTTGTTCAACATGTGTGCTCATTACGGTATGTACACGTTGTGTGAATGTTTCGACGGATTCATGGGGTGTACCACGCATGGGCTCTAACACTTCAACGATTAATCGTGCTGAATGTGAGAATAGCCGTCCGTGTTTCGGGATCACACTCATCCCACCGTGAATCACCACAGGGATCACGGCAACCTGGCATTCTTCTGCCAATGCAAAGGCTCCGGTTTTAAACGGGAGAAGTGTGCCATCACGACTGCGTGTGCCTTCAGGAAACATCATGACCGGTATACCGCGGCGAAGCCACATGCGACAGGCATCCATCATGTGCGAGATACTTTTTTTGTCACCGCGTTTGAGAGGAATGTAACGGCACAGATGCATGTTCCATCCTAAAAATGGAATTGAAAAAACCTCTTTTTTGCTGACCCATTTAAATTGTCGAAACAAACAAAAGCACAGCACGATATCTGCAATCGATGTGTGATTGGCGACAAAAACGTAAGGGGTGTTGGGCTTGATCCTCTCGCGATGAATCACTTGCACATACCATCCCGGAAACAATTTTGCGTATAGGGTAGCCCACGCACAGGAAAAAAGGTGATTGATCCGCCGATTGGGATCAAAAGGTGTGGTCACGATCCAAATCACACATGCGATGATAAAATTGAGGACACAGGTCCCAATCAATACAGTCCAAAAAATCGCAGAAAATAGAAAATTGCGCATGTTAATCCCACACAAGATGTAGCACGCTGTGGGCTTTGTTGTCAGGTGCTCGCAAGGTGGATTTGCGTGCCCGCGGTGCCCCGCGAGGCATCCAGCAGGTGAAAATCATCGCAAATCACCGCGCGACGTCCAGGTCTATCCACAAATTGCAGTACGGCTTCAATTTTTGGACCCATGCTGCCAGGTTCAAATTGGCCCTCATGCGCCCATTGTTTCAATGCCTCGGGGCTTGTTCGGGTGATAATTCGTTCTGTGGGGCGCTGAAAATCGATCATGACGTAGGGCACTGCAGTACAGATCACAAGCAACTCGGTATCCAATTGGTGTGCAAGTAAGGCTGAGGATCGATCTTTGTCGATCACGGCATCGACACCATGCAAGCCTTCCGCCGTTTGGATCACCGGAATACCACCTCCGCCTACGGCAATGGGGACGCAATTGGCGGCAAGCATGGCCAGGATGGCATCGCGTTCAATGATCTCCTTTGGAATAGGTGATGGCACAACACGGCGCCATTGGCCGTTATTGCGCTGTTGCATGATCCAGCCTCGCTCTTGTTTGAGTCGTTGTGCTTGTGCAGCGTCAAAGTGTGGCCCGACAGGCTTGCTGGGAATGAGCAATCCAGGATCATCAGGATCAACACGCACCTGTGTGATCATGCTGATGACGGGCCTCGCAATCCCTAGATTGTGCAGCGCATTGCCTAAAGCTTGCTGGAGCATGAGTCCGATGCTGCCTTGGGTTTGTGCGCTGCACATAAACAAAGGCAAGGCATGTGTGGCACCACCCTCGTTTGCTTTTTCCATGACGGTCAACAGATGGCCCACCTGAGGGCCGTTTCCATGGGTCATCACCACCGACCATCCATCACGAATTAATTCGGCGATGGCGCGCCCGGTGCGTGCAGTATTTGCGAATTCATCTGAAAATGTTTTGGCATGATCTGAATTTGAGAGTGCGTGCCCGCCAATGGCGATCACGGCTGTTTTGGATTTCATTGATGGAGAGTAAAGAAGACGATGGCGTGCGATGCAAGTTAGGGCTGCTGCATTTGAGTTTTTTGCAGTGTCTCGCCATCCGTGTGCAGTGTCCTCGCACGTCCACAAAAGCCACGTGACGCGC